>Ga0075424_100001075_pt1 | contig 23208 bp, 17 predicted proteins | sample SoiMethybrSBSTD3_FD_75301 | JGI IMG/M metagenome (GOLD analysis project Ga0075424, IMG submission 75301) | Bulk soil microbial communities from a Populus tree surrounding site in Tennessee, USA - Soil MetaG P. TD hybrid SBSTD3 | ecosystem: Environmental > Terrestrial > Soil > Tree plantation... | reverse complement strand
CAAATCGACGACCACGACCTTGATTGGACGAATGCTGGCTGCCGCTGGACGAACGGTGATGGTGGGCGGAAACATCGGCACGCCGCTGAGCGCGCAGGTGGACCAGGCAACCGCTGACACCATGCATGTGATCGAGACGAGCAGCTTTCAGCTTGAAACGACGACGACGTTCCGGCCGTGGATTGCCGTCTGGCTCAACTTCGCCGACGACCATCTCGATCGTCACCCGACGGTTGCAGCCTATGCCGCGGCGAAGGCGAGAATTTTTGCGAACCAGAGTGCGAATGACTGGGCCGTCCTCAATTCCGACGATGCGGCCGTGCTCGCGCACGCGCGCCACGCGAAGGCGCAGCGCGTGCTGTTCTCGCTCCAAGGCGCGGCGCGTGAAGGATTCGTCGTCGACGGTGATTGGATCGCGCGGCGAACGGCGACCACCGTTAACCGGTTGTTCCCTGTCACCGCGGTGGAACTTGCCGGCCGGCACATGTTGAACAACGTCCTGGCGGCCGCCGCGGCCGCGCATATCGCCGGCGTGGAGGCTCGGGCGATGGTCGATGCGCTGCGCGGCTTTCACGGGCTTCCGCATGTGATGGAGCCGGTGGCAGCGATTCGCGGTGTTCGCTTCGTCAACGACTCGAAGGCGACCAACGTGGAGGCGGCACGCCGTTCGATTGAGAGCTTCGAACGCGTCGTTGCCATCATCGGCGGACGGTACAAGGGCGGTGACTTCGCCGAGCTCGGTGAAGCGCTCTCGACCCACGGCCGTGCGGTCGTCGCCATCGGCGAGTCCGCCTCGCGTGTGCGGGACTCGCTGTCGGGCGTGGTGCCGGTGCTCGAGGCCGCATCCATGCGTGAGGCAGTCGAGCGCGGCTACGAAGCGGCGAAGCCTGACGGCGTCGTGCTGCTCGCGCCGGCGTGTTCGAGCTTCGACTGGTTCCGCGATTACGCAGAGCGTGGAGAAGTTTTCAAACGGGAGGTTGGACGGCTTCGGGAAGAGATCGGTACGAAGAAAGGGGAGCAGTGAGCTGTCGTCAGTCGGCCCGGGCGAGTGGGAACCTGCCGCTGGGAACGCAGACTACCCCGGTCTGCGAGGTGGGTGTCCCATTCCACGAGCCGGCTGGCGACTGCTGACTGCTTTCCGCCTTCGCGCGACGCGCTTCGGCGGACAAGCCGCGATCTTAGCGGATCGGGAAAGCGTAGGGCGGGTCCTTTTGGGCCCGCCAAAACCGCGCGCAGACGATGGGTTGCATCGTCCTGCTTCGCAACCCGGCGATAAGCCGGCCCCTGCGGAGCACGGGGTTTGAGCTCCGGCGCGCAAAACAGGTTGTCGGTACATCGGTCCGGCGGCTGTAGAGGCGGACCGGTAGAGGCGGACTGGTAGAAGCGGACCTTAAGGTCCGAGCCTACGAGGCAACAACGACGGGGACACAACGAAAGGGCTGATTGGCTCGGAAGCTCAAAATCGACAGAGTGCTCTTCACCGCCACGCTGCTGCTTATCTGCGTCAGCGTCGTGATGGTTTACAGCGCCTCGGCCGTCGTTGCCCTCGAACGCTTCCAGCAGCCCTATCTGTTCCTCACCAAACAGGCGCTCTGGAGTGTGCTCGGCCTCGCCGTGCTCGTCGTCGCCATGCGCGTCGATTACCGGACCTATCGGAACGAGGCGTTCATCTGGTGCCTGCTCGGGATCGTCGTCCTGATGCTCGTCGTGGTGCTGTTCGGCGCCCCGGTCAACGGCACGCGCCGGTGGTTCGGCGTCGGCGGGCTCGGCATTCAGCCGTCGGAGCTGGCGAAGGTTGCCTGCGTGTTCTTCACGGCGCTGATCCTCGAGCGCCGGATGCACCGCATCGACGAACTCTCCTACTCGCTGCTGCCGATCGGACTCATCGTCGGCCTCGTCGTCGCACTGATCCTGCTGCAACCCGATTTCGGCACGTCGATCTCGCTGGCACTCGTCGTCGCGGTCATGGTGTTCGCCGCGGGACTCCACTACCGCTACTTCGTCGGGCTCGCGTTGATGGCGCTTCCGGCGATCTACATCGTGCTGGTTGCCGCGCCCTATCGCCGCCGCCGCCTGCTGGCGTTCTGGGATCCCTGGGCGGATCCGCTCGGCGACGGCTTTCAGATCATTCAATCGCTTGTGGCCGTCGGAACCGGCGGGGTCTTCGGGCGAGGACTCATGGGCGGGGTGCAGAAGCTCTTTTACCTGCCGGAGCCGCACACGGACTTCATCTACGCGGTCATCGGCGAGGAGCTCGGCCTGATCGGCGCTACGGCGATTCTTCTCTGCTTTTGCGTGATCGCATGGCGGGGGCTTCGCATCTCCGCGCGCGCGGAGGACACCTTCGGCTCCTTCGTTGCGCTCGGGCTCACGACGATGATTGCGGCGCAGGCGTTCGTGAACATCAGCGTGGTGCTCGGGCTGATGCCGACCAAGGGCATTCCTCTTCCGCTCGTCAGCTTCGGCGGGTCGTCGCTGCTGATCAATCTGCTCGGCATGGGTGTGCTGTTGAACATCTCACAACACGAATCGGCCGATGCGTGATGGCGATCTCTGTCCTGATCGCCGGCGGAGGAACGGGAGGGCATCTGTATCCCGGAATCGCGGTTGCGCGCGAGGTGAAGGCTCGCGTCCCCGATGCACGGATCGCATTTGTCGGTACGGCCGCGGGCATCGAATCGCGCGTCGTTCCGCGCGAGGGGTTCGCGCTCGAGACGATTCGCAGCGCGGGCCTCAAAGGCAAGTCGCCCGCCTCACTCGCCCGCGGGTTCGCGTTGCTGCCGATGAGCGCCCTCGATGCGTGGCGCGTCCTCGCGCGTTGGAGGCCGTCGATCGTGATTGGCGTCGGCGGCTACAGCTCGGGGCCTGTCGTGCTGCTTGCCGCGCTGCGCGGCATCCCGACGATGTTGATGGAGCAGAACGCGATGCCGGGCGTGACCAACCGCCTGCTCGCGCGGTTCGTAAAAGCGGCGGCGGTGACATACGACGAGAGTTCGCGGTTCTTTGCGGGTCGGGCGTTTCTTGCGGGCAATCCGGTGCGGCCGGAATTTCTCGGAGGGGTGCATGACGAACATGGTTCGCCGCGCGATGAACAGCGCGCGCCACGGGTCCTGATCTTTGGCGGCTCTCAGGGCGCGCACGCGATCAACATGGCCATGGTGGAGGCAGCGCCGCGGCTGGCTGCCGCCGCACCAGGTCTGGCGATTACGCATCAAACCGGGGAGCGCGATCTTGAAATGGTCAGGGACGGATACAGCCGCGCAGGCCTCGAGGCTCGCGTCGAACCGTTTCTATACGCCATGGACCGCGAGATGAAACAGGCCGACCTCGTCGTCAGCCGCGCCGGCGCGACCACGCTCGCGGAGCTGACGGCGGCGGGGCGGCCGTCGATTCTGATTCCGTTGCCGACCGCAACGGACGACCACCAGCGTCGCAACGCAGAGGCGCTGGTCGTCAAGGGCGCGGCGCGGATGATCGAGCAACGCTCGTTGACGGGCGAGGTGCTGGCGTCGGAGATCGCGGCTCTCGCGCGAAACGCTTCGGATCGTGCCGCGATGAGCGCGGCGGCGCGGCGGCTGGCGAAGCCGGACGCCGCAAAAGTAATTGTCGACCGCGTCCTGGAGCTCGCGCGCGGGAGCAGCGGTGGGGGCCGGCTGTAAGGACCGGCTTCAGCCGGCCCACCACCATGCTCGGCAGCACCAGGCGGATTCACTTCGTCGGGATCGGCGGCATCGGCATGAGCGGAATCGCCGAGCTGCTGGCGAACCTCGGGTTCGAGGTGAGTGGATCCGACGTCAAGCGCTCCGCAGTCGCGACGCGGCTGGAGCAGAAGTTCGGCGTGAAGGTGCACGAGGGTCACCGCGCAGAGCATGTCGGCGAGGCGCAGGTGGTGGTGTTCTCGTCGGCGGTGCGGCCGTCGAATCCGGAGATCGTCGAGGCGCAGCGGCGCGGCATTCCGGTGATTCCGCGCGCCGAGATGCTCGCCGAGCTGATGCGCCTCCGGTTTTCGATCGCGGTCGCCGGCTCGCACGGCAAGACGACGACGACGTCGATGATCGCGGTGGTGCTCGAGCGTGCCGGCGTGGATCCGACGGCGGTGATCGGCGGACGGTTGAGCGCCTTTGGCAGCAACGCGCGGCTCGGCCGCGGCGAGTACCTGGTGGCGGAAGCGGATGAGAGCGATCGGTCGTTTCTTCTGTTGTATCCGACCATCGCCGTGGTGACCAACATCGGTCGCGAGCACATGGAGAGCTACGGGAGCTTCGAGGACTTGCAGGACGCATTCGTCGACTTCGCGAACAAGGTGCCGTTTTACGGCAGCGTCGTGGCGTGTGCAGACGATGCCGCGGTCGTGTCGATTCTCCCCAGCGTGAATCGTCCGGTCGTCACCTACGGGCTGGAAGGGCGGGGGAGGCGAGTGGGGCAGGAAGGGCGGGAAGGGGAGAGACGTAAAGGCGTGCACGTCGAGGCCAGCGACATCGAGATCGGCGCGTTCGGCGGCCGATGCGTCGTCCATGTGAGCGATCGCGATCGCCGCGTCCGCCTTGGAGAGCTGCGCCTCTCGATTCCCGGACGCCACAACCTGCAGAACGCGCTTGCGGCGGTTGCGGTCGCCGATCGCCTTGGCATCGAGTTCGACAAAGTGGCGTCCGCGCTTGCCGATTTCCACGGCGCCGAACGGCGATTCGAGCGGCACGGTGAAGCCGACGGCGTGCTCGTGGTCGACGATTACGGCCACCATCCCACCGAGATCGCCGCGGTGCTCGCAGCGGCGCGCGCGACGCTCGGCCGGCGTCTCATCGTGGCCTTTCAGCCGCACCGGTATACGCGGACACAGCAGTTGATGGATGTGTTTGGCCCCGCGCTCAGCGAGGCTGACGAAATCGTGCTGACCGACATCTACGCGGCGAGCGAGGAACCGATTCCCGGCGTGACCATCGATTCGCTGGCGGAGGCGGTTCGGAGAGGATCGGGCCGGCCGGTGCACGTGGCCAGACAACTCGATCACGTGATTCCCGAGATTCTCCAGCTCGCTCGACCCGGTGATGCGGTGCTGACGCTCGGCGCGGGATCCATTGGTGCCGTGCCCGCGCAGCTGATCGACGCGTTGAAGCGGCGGGAGGCCGCACGCTGATGCCGGTATCCGCTCCGTCCGATCGCCGTTTCCGGCGCGCGCACGTGACGCCGCCCCGCAGGCGGCGCTTCTTCGGCCTGTCGTGGCGGAAGGCCGGCCGGGCGACGGTGCTGCTCGCGCTGCTGCTGTATGCCGGCTATCGCGCGACGCGGGCCGTGCTGAACGCCGAAGCGCTCACGATCACACGCATCACCGTGAGCGGCAATTCGAAGCTGTCGAAGGGCGAAGTGGTCGCGCTGCTCGACGGCATCCGCGGTACGAACATGCTGACCGTGAACATCGAGTCGTGGCGCCAGAAGCTGCTCGCGTCTCCGTGGGTTGCCGATGCCGCCATCCGCCGGGTACTGCCGGGCACGGTGAACGTCGTCATCTCCGAACGGCAGCCGATGGGCATCGGCCGCGTCAACGACGATCTCTATTTGATCGACGTGCACGGCGGGATCATCGACCAGTTCGGACCCAACTACGCGGACTTCGATCTCCCGATCATCGACGGACTGGCGGGCGCGCCTCGTGACAACGGCGCACTGATCGACGAGGCGCGCGCGGCGCTCGCCGCGCGCGTGCTGAGTGCCCTGCAGGCAAGGCCGGCTCTCGCCAAACGCGTCTCGGAAATCGACGTCAGCGACGTGCGCGACGCCGTGCTGATCCTGAAGGGCGACACCGCGATGGTGCGCGTCGGCGCCGAGCAGTTCGCCGAGCGGCTGCAGTCCTATCTCGATCTGGTGCCGGCGCTGCGCGAGCGCGTCGCGCGCATCGATTACGTCGATCTGCGATTCGACGAACGCGTCTACGTCAGGCCCGTGTCGAAAAGGGGGCGCTAGTGGCGAGTGTCGGAGCGCCCAGATGCGCTTTGGGAAGGGTGGTCCAGTAATGGTCCGCAGGGAACGCTATCTCGTTGGCCTTGACGTCGGTACCTCGCGCGTCACCGCCGTCGTCGGCGAAAGCATGGACGACGGGACGCTCGACGTCGTCGGCATCGGCGTCGCTGAGTCGCGCGGCATCAGGCGCGGCGTCGTCGTCAACGTCGATGCGGCGGTCGATTCCATCAAGAAGGCGATTGAAGAAGCGGAGCTGATGGCGGGAGTGGAGATCGACTCCGTCCATCTCGCGCTGTCGGGCCCGCACATCAAGGGATTCAACAGCCGCGGCGTGATTGCCGTGGCGGGCAAGAACCGCGAAATCACACGCGACGACGTGCGGAGGGCGATTGACGCCGCGAAGGCGGTCGCCCTGCCGACGGGACGGGAGATCCTGCATGTGCTGCCCCAGGATTTCGTCGTCGACGAGCAGGACGGCATCGGCGCTCCTGTCGGCATGACCGGCGCGCGGCTCGAGGTCAACGTCCATATCGTCACCGGTGCCGTGTCGTCGACGCAGAACCTGATTGCGTGCGTCAACCGCGCGGGTGTGACGGTCACGGACACCGTCATCGAGCAGCTCGCGGCGTCCGAGTCGGTGCTGACCCAGGACGAAAAAGAGCTTGGCGTCGCGCTGGTCGACATCGGCGGCGGCACCGCGGACCTGGCGATCTTCGAGCGCGGCAGCCTGTGGCACACGGGCGTCGTCGCCGTTGGCGGCGATCACTTCACCAACGACATCGCCGTCGGCCTGCGAACGCCGATTCCCGATGCGGAAAAGGTGAAGCGGAAGAGCGGCTGCGCGCTGTCGTCGATGGTTGACGAGGAAGACACCATCGAGGTCGCGAGCGTCGGCGGGCGCAAGCCTCGCCTGATGGCGCGGCGCATCCTGTCGGAAATTCTCCAGCCGCGTGCCGAAGAGATCTTTCACCTCGTGTGGGACGAGATTCGCCGCGCCGGCTACGAGAAGGCGCTGAACTCGGGCATCGTTCTCACCGGCGGCGGATCGATCCTCGAAGGCATGCCGGAGATTGCCGAGCAGATCTTCGACTTGCCGGTTCGACGCGGGGCACCCGTGGATGTCGGCGGCCTCGCGGATCACGTCAGCAGCCCGACGTTTGCGACACCGGTCGGGCTCGTCCTGTATGCACATCGCAACCGCGAGCCGGAGCCGGCGCGCGTGGGAGCCGGCGCGTTTGGCCGGATGGCTGGAAGGCTGAGGGGAATTTTCAAGGAGTTCTTCTGATCGGGCAGACCTGGCGGGTCCGAAAGGACGCGCCGTCCACGGATTGAATGACGGATTGGGGAACGGGAGGCGACATGAAAAAAACCGATGAGCGCGCACAGGAACTCCGGCTGACGCTCGACCATGCGGCGCGGCGCGGCGCCAAGATCAAGGTGATCGGCGTCGGCGGCGGCGGCGGCAACGCCGTGAACCGCATGGTGGAAGTCGGCCTCAACGGCGTGGAGTTCATCGTCGCCAACACCGACGCGCAGGCGCTCGATCACAGTCGTGCGGCGATGAAGCTGCAGCTCGGCCAGAAGCTGACGAAGGGGCTCGGCGCAGGCGCAGATCCGAACATCGGACGGCAGGCCGCCCTCGAGGACACCGACACGATCATCCAGGCGCTTTCCGGCGCCGACATGATCTTCGTCACCACGGGACTTGGCGGCGGCACCGGCACCGGCGCAGCGCCGGTCATCGCGAGCCTCGCCAGCGAGCTCGGCGCGCTCACGATCGGCGTGGTCACCAAGCCGTTCAAGTTCGAAGGAAAGAAACGCGCGCAGCATGCTGAAGCCGGCCTCGAATCGCTGCGCGAGTGCGTCGATACGATCATCACAATTCCAAACGAGCGCCTCCTCACCGTCGTCGACCGGCGCACCACGATGACAGAGGCTTTTGGATTCGCCGACGACGTGCTGCGCCAGGCGATTCAGGGCATTTCCGATTTGATTCTGGTGCCGGGCCTGATCAATCTGGACTTTGCCGACGTCAGGACGATCATGTCCGGCATGGGCGTGGCCATGATGGGCACCGGCATGGCGGACGGCGAGGGTCGCGCGATGCAGGCGGCGCAGCGCGCGGTCTCGAGCCCGCTGCTCGAGGACAGCACCGTCCACGGGGCCCGCGGCGTGATTATCAACGTCACCGGCGGCCCCGACATGTCTCTGATGGAAGTCAACGAGGCGTCGTGCGTGATCCAGGAGTCGGCGCACGAGGACGCCAACATCATCTTCGGCGCCGTGATCGATCCGAATCTGTCCGGCAAGGTGAAGATCACCGTAATCGCCACCGGTTTCGATCGCGCCGGCAGCGCACGGCATATTCCGGCGGCCGCACTGCCGACGCCGACGGATCTGACCAGCTACACGGCGCACATCGCCCACGCCGACGCTGTGGCCGAGGCGGTTATTCACGCTTCGGCACCGGCCGTCATGGAGGCCGCGCCGCGCGAGGCTGCGCCGCCACCGTTCACCGTCACACGGCGCCCTGCGCTCGAGCTGTCGCTGCCGCTGGCGGCGGCTGGTCGGACGACGGATACGGGCAGGACGGGCGGGGTGAGTGAGCTGGGTATCCCGGACGGGTTCGATCTCTCGTCGCCGCTCGATGTGCCGGCTTTCCTGCGGCGGCAGAACTGATGCCGTACACTAGGTAAACCCCGGGTACGCGCGAGCGGCGGCGCCGCAGCAGCACGGTGCGGACGGGGTCAATCCCCATGAAGACCTGGCAGCAGCGTGAGCGCGCCCGCGAGATCCTCGCGAAGGAAGTGGGCTACGTGTCGAAGCCGCACGGCGGGCGGCTCCGCGTGGCGCTCGCGTTTCCCAATACCTACTTCGTCGGGATGTCGAACCTCGGCTTCCAGACGGTCTACAAGCTGTTCAACGCAGAAGACGACATCGTCTGCGAGCGTGTGTTCCTGCCGCCGAAGAGCGAGCTCGCCGCGCAGCTTGCCGGCGGAGCGCCGCTGGTGACCGTCGAATCGCAGACGCCGGTCAACGAGTTCGACATCTTCGCGTTCTCGGTGTCGTTCGAATGGGACTACACCAACGTGATCTCGCTGCTGAAGCTCGCCGGCCTGAGACCGCGTGCCGCGGAGCGCACGCACCGCGATCCGCTCGTCATGATTGGCGGAGCCGTGACGTTCGTGAATCCCGAGCCGCTGGCGCCGTTTGCCGACGTCATCGCTGCAGGGGAAGGTGAAGCGCTGATTCCGCCGCTGCTGAACGCCTTCAAGAGCGGCGTCGATCGCGACGACCTGCTGCGTCGCCTCGCTGCCGAACGTGGCTTTTACATTCCGAGCTTCTACGATGTGAAGCACCGCGAGGACGGAGGCATCGAAGCGTTCGTCCCGAAGCCGGGCACGGGTGCGCCGGCGACCGTGAAGAAGGCGGCGCTGAAGACGACCGAGGCGGTCGATCCGCCGGCAACCACGATCTTTACTCCCGACACAGAGCTGGGATCGCGTTTCCTCATCGAGGTCGTTCGCGGCTGCGCGAACCTGTGCCGCTTCTGCTGGGCAGGTTACAACTACCTGCCCGTTCGCGCTTTTCCGAAAGAGCGCATCCTGCAGATGGCCGAGAACGCTCGAAAGTACTCGAGCCACGCCGGGCTCGTGTCGATCGCCCTCTGCGATCATCCGGATATCGAAGAGATCCTGACGCGGCTCGTCGACATGGGGTATTCGATCAGCCCGGCCTCGCTGCGGCTCGACGATCTCACGCCGGCGTTCCTCAAGCTTCTGCGGAAAAGCGGTGAACGAACGATCACGATCGCGCCGGAGACCGGCTCGGATCGCCTGCGGCGGGTCATCAACAAGACCGTCACCAACGACGAGATCCTCGCAGCGGCGGAGATGATCTTCGAGAGCGGGTTCGAGAACCTCAAGCTCTATTTCATGATCGGCCTTCCGACCGAGACGGACGAAGACCTGATCGCCATTCGCGAGATGACGCTGCAGCTGCGCGAGATCATGCTGCTCCACCAGCGAGGACGCGGACACATCGGCCGCATCGTCGCAAGCGTCAACCCGCTGGTGCCGAAGCCGGGCACCGCGTATCAGTGGCTGCCGATGGAGAATGATGCGTCGATCGAGCGGAAAATCAGGCGGCTTCGGAGTCTGACGGCGGGGATCGATAACGCGTACTTCAATATCAAGTCGGAGCGGCACTCGTTCTACCAGGCGCTGCTCTCGCTGGGCGACCGCCGTGTGGCCGACGCCATCGAGGCGGCGGAGCGCAACGGCGGAAACTGGCGTGCGGCGGTTGCCGAGAGCGGCGTCGATGCAGACTTCTACGTCTTCCGCGACCGCTCCGCGGATTCGGTGCTGCCGTGGGACATCATTGACGGCGGATTGAAGGATCATTTCTTCCGCTCCGAATTCGACAAGGGCCTCCGCGAAGAATGGACGCTTCCGCCGAAACGGCAGAAGGAAAACGCACGGCTCCTCCCCGTCCTGCAGTAAGCCGGTCTCTCGCCGTCGCGGCGGGCATCGCCGCGGTCGTCACCCTCATCATCATCAGCATTACCGGCGGCTTCACCGTCGACGCCGGTCCGTTGCATCTGTCGGCGCACAACTGGCGAGGGCCACTGGTCGTTGCGCTGGTCGCGTTCGGCGCCGCCGCTGTTTCGGGGCGCGCGGCGTTTACCCAAGCCGCCGCCGCGAACTGGCAGTTCATCGACGATCACGCGCTTGCGCTCGCCATCGTGGTCGCGGCCGCCGCGGCCGGTGCGGGTATCGCGTACGGCACGTACGCAGCCTCGAGCTCGGATGCATCCGGCTACGTCAGCCAGTCGCGGCTTCTCGCATCGGCGCGGCTGGCAACCGACGAACCACTCGCGCGCATGGTTGCGTGGCCGAACGCCACCTGGGCGTTCTCACCGCTCGGGTACCGCCCCGGTTCCGCATCGGGCGAGCTGGTCCCGACGTATCCCGCCGGCTTGCCGCTCGTGATGGCCGTCGTCCGCCTGATTGCAGGCGAGCTCGCCGCGTACCTGGTCGTGCCGTTGCTCGGCGCGATCGGAGTGCTCGCCGCTTATGGCATCGGCGCCAGGCTTCATTCGCGCATCGCTGGACTGAGCGCGGCACTGCTTCTCGCTACCAGCCCGATCCTGCTGTTCCAAATCGTCCAGCCGATGAGCGACGTCGCCGTCACCGCCTGGTGGGCGCTTGCCGTGCTTTTCGCAATCACGCCGGTGCCGAACGGAGCCCTCGCCGCAGGCGCTGCTTCCGGCCTGGCCGTCCTCACACGTCCCAACCTGCTTCCGCTTGCCGCCGTCGTCGTGCTGGCGGTCACCAACTGGCCGCGCGGACGCGACGAGCGGCGGCGGCGCCTCGATCGCCTCGTCGGTCTTGCGGCTGGAATCACGCCGGCCGTCAGTGCACAGCTGCTGATGCAACGGCGGCTGTATGGAAGCCCACTGGCATCGGGCTACGGCGCAGCGAGTGACCTCTACGCCCTTGGAAACGTCGGCGCGAACGCAGTGGACTATGCACAGCGACTGGTGCACGGCGAGACGCCGGCGCTCGCCCTCGCAGCGCTCGCGGTCGCCGTGCTCCTCATCGGCCGCGGCCGCCTCGACCGACTTATTCCGCTGAAGCGACCGCTGATTCTCGCGGCGGTCGCTTTCGGAATCGTAGTCGTCTCCTATCTGCCCTACGCTGTCTTTGCCGAGTGGTCCTATCTGCGATTCCTGTTACCCGCCTTTCCATTAGTCTTCGTGCTGATCGGCGCGTTGCTGACGGACGCATTGCTGCAGCTGCCGTCGCCGATCCGAGCCACCGCCTTGCTGTGTGTGCTCGCAGTGGCCGCCTCAATCAACGTCGTCCGCGCACAGAACGAGCAGGCGTTCAACATGCGACGCTACGAGTCCCGCTATCGCGCAGCGGGTCTCTACCTTGCCTCAACGCTGCCGCCGAACGCCGTCGTCGTTACGTCGCAGGAAAGCGGCAGCGTGCGTTATTACGCCAACGTGCCGATCCTTCGATGGGATCTGCTCGACGTCGATCTCGACACCGCGATCGCGGCGCTGCGCGCGATGCGGCGTTACCCGGTCCTGCTGGTTGAGGACTGGGAAGTGCCACAGCTCGCCAGGAAGCACGCGCGCTCGATGAACGCGCGGCTCGGCTGGGCGGCACGGGCCGAGTTCGGCGAGGAGACACGCGTTTTTCTCTATGACCCCGCAGACCGCGGCGCCCGCCGCGCGTGGCGCGCCGACCGCGTCCATTGACGCGCCTTCCGGCGCCACGAAGGCCACAAAGACGAATCAGCCACAAAGGTCACAAGAAACTCCAAGTGTCAGAGCACGAAGACTCTCAAAGAACACGAAGCTGTGGCCTACGACGCGACGGCCGCCTTCTCTTCGAACTCCGCGTAGGCCTCGAGGATCATCTCGCGCACGCGCTCCTGTGCCGTCGCATCCCCGGCCGTCGGGCGCAGCAGAGCGAAGCTGCGGCGCTCGCCGTTGACGGAGTAGGTTCGCGCGGGGAACGTCACGTTGCGCCCGCCTCCCGTGCGTCGTTCCCACACCGTGAAGCCAATCAGCTTCAGGCCCTCGAGAACGCCTTCGGTGAAATGCAGTTCAGCCTCGGCAAGCTTGCCGGGCAGGGTGTTTTTCTCGGTTGGCGTAATGATTTTGACGACCACGGCGTCCTCCAATGTCGCGTCGCTTCGCGACGAGCCAGCGCTGGCTGGGCGGGCCGCGTACGCGGTCCGCTGGCGACACCAGGGAAGGCAAAGGACGCACCCGCGGACGGAGCGATCACGCGTCGACGGAAATGTCTCCGCGCAGGCGTGTTACCGGTCGGCGCGAGAACGGTGCCGCGGCGACCACGTGCGAAGTGTTAACCGCGGTTGTCGAAGGAGGCGCGTGCCGATGAGCGGATCGCTCCGGCGAGGCGTCCGGCCAGATCTTTCTCGCGGCGAAATGACGTCAACACGTCGAGATGCATGGCGGTGCACAGCCCGCAGGAGTAGATGTTCTCCTCGAGCACGCCTGCCAGGATCAGTTGATCGCGGTTGGCCCCGGCAACGTCGAGGCGCATCTTGCGATCGCGTGGCGTCAGAAACCAGCGATCGATGAGGTACCGCTCGTGTCCCTCTGCCGCGAAGGCGTCGACAACATCGGGGCCGACCTCGTAACAGCACGGTCCAATCGATGGTCCGATGGCGATCACGAGGTCCGCAGGACGACTACGGAACTCGCGCGCCATCGATTCAACTGCCGCGGCCGCCACGCGCATCGCCGTCCCTCTCCACCCCGCGTGAACGGCGCCCACCGCACCCGTTCTGCTATCTCCGATGAGGAGCGGTACGCAATCGGCTGCGCGAATGACCAGCGCCACATCCGGCGTGTCGGAGACGAGCGCATCGGCAGAGGGTCGTTCGGCAGGGAGTTCGGTTCGGATCACGGCGACCGCCCGGCCGTGCAGCTGATTCAACGAGACCACCCGATCGGGAGCGACGTCGATTGCCGACGCAAGCGCCTGCCACGCCTCCGCAGACGGTAACTGCAGTTGTCGGGTTGTAAACAGATGTTGCGCGATTGGCTCCAGGGCCCGGCAGCGGAGCGCCGCGCCCCATCCCTCATTGGTCCAGTAGAAGCTGTCGGGCACCTCTGGAAGCGTCTTATTCATTGGCGGGCGAACAGGCCGACGGGTACGATCCGATGGACGGATGCAGATTATAGGTGTCGGCCTTGACGCGACCGAAATCGCGCGCATCGCCGAGGCGATCGACCGCTACGGCGACAGGTTCCTGCGGCGAGTCTTCACGGATGGTGAAATCGCCTATTGTCAGGCGAAACGCGATTTTGCTTCTTCCTATGCCGCGCGTTTCGCCGCGAAGGAAGCCGCGATGAAGGCGCTCGGCACCGGCCATTCGCGCGGTGTGTACTGGACCGGCATCGAAGTCGTGCGGCGTCACGGCCCGCCGCGGCTGGTCTTTCGCGGCGGGGCCGCTGATCGGTTCAATGCCCTGGGTGCGACAAGCTCGCTGCTCACGCTCACGCATTCGCGCGATCTCGCCATCGCGCATGTAATGTTGCTCGGGGATTAAGGCCGGGCGCGGATCTAATACGTGTAAAACCCGCGCTTTGTCTTCCGCCCGTGGTACCCGGCAAGCACCATCCGCTTCAGCAACGGCGGCGGCGCGAACCTCGGCTCGCGGAACTCCTCGAACATGATGTTCGCGATGTAATACGTGGTGTCGAGGCCGACGAAGTCGAGCAGCGTGAACGGCCCCATCGGGTAGCCGCACCCAAGCTTCATTCCCTTGTCGATGTCGTCAATCGTTCCAAGCCCGCGCTCGTACTCGCGGATGGCGTCCAGGAGGTACGGCACCAGGAGCCGGTTCACGATGAAGCCGGGGCGATCGGGCGCGGCAATCGGCTCCTTCCCGAGAGAGGTGGCGAAAGAGGTGAGCGCCTGCTGTGTCTCCTCGCTCGTTGTCAGCGCCGGAATCACCTCGACGAGCTTCATCAGCGGCACCGGGTTGAAGAAGTGGAGGCCGCCAAACCGGTCCGGACGATTTGTCGCCGAAGCGAGCTCGGTGATGCAGAGCGATGAGGTGTTCGACGCGATGATCGCGTCCGGCCCGGCAACGGCTTCAACCGCCTGATAAATGGCGCGCTTCTCGTCGAGATTCTCGACGATGGCTTCGATGATGATGTCGCACTGCTTGAGATCCGCGGTGCTCGTCGTGCCCGTCAGGTTCGCCAGCGTCTTGTTCTGCGCATCTTCGGTGACCTTGCCTTTCGCGACACCGTCGGCGAGGAACTTCTTGATGCGTCCGAGTCCCGCCTGCAGTGCCGTGTCGTTCACCTCACGGACGATCGTCGTGTAACCCGCGGCCGCCGCCACCTGCGCAATGCCCGAGCCCATCAGGCCGCAGCCCAGGACACCAACCGTTCGAATCGCCATCTACAAGGTCTCCACGAGCGCTGCGATGCCCTGGCCGCCGCCGATGCAAGCAGCCGCGATGCCTCGCCTCGCGCGGCGCCGGCGCATCTCCAGCGTCAGCGTGAGCAGGATTCGCGCGCCGGTCGCGCCGAGCGGATGCCCGAGAGCAATCGCGCCGCCGTTGACGTTCACCTTCTCGCGATCGAGGCCGAGCTCTTTCTCGACCGCGAGATACTGCGCCGCGAAGGCCTCGTTGATTTCGAACAGATCGATGTCGGCGAGCGTGAGCTTGTTCTTGTCCAGCACCTTCCTGATTGCAGGGGCCGGCCCCATGCCCATGACGCTCGGATCGACGCCGACCGTCGCCCAGCCGGTCAGCCGCGCAATCGGAGAAAGGCCGTGCGCCCGCGCGCCCGACTCGGACGCAAGCATCACGGCGGCGCCTCCGTCGACGATGCCGCTCGCATTTCCGGCGGTCACGGTGCCGTCTTTCGAGAACGCCGTCGGCAGCTTCGCCAGCGCTTCCAACGTCGTATCCGGTCGCAGGTGATCGTCGCGATCGACAACCGTCGTGCCGCGCCGCGTCTTGATCTCGACGGGGACCACTTCTTCGGCAAATCGCCCCTGCTTCCACGCCTCGTCTGCGCACTTCTGGCTGCGGATCGCATAGCGATCCTGCTCCTCGCGCGAAATCGTGTAGTTGCGCGCGCACTTCTCGGCCGTCTCCGCCATGAACATGCCGCACATCGTGTCGCGCAGTCCCTCGAACAGCGAATCCTCGAGCGCACCCTGTCCGAGCTTCAGCCCCGAGCGCAGGCCGCGGATGACATGCGGCGCCTGGCTCATGTTCTCGATGCCACCGGTGAGGACGATGTCGGCTTCACCGGTGAGGATGTGATGCGCTCCGGTAATGGCGGCCTGAATGCCGGATCCGCACAGTCGATTGACCGTCAGCGCGGGAACTTCGATGGGCACACACGCTTTCAGCGCGACGTGGCGCGCACCATAGATGGCATCCGAACTTGTCTGCAGCACGTTGCCAAAGACGGCGTGATCCACCCATTCCGGCTTCACTCCCGTCTTCTGGAACGCGCCGCGCGCGGCGATGGCGCCGAGCTCTATGGCCGAAACATCCTTGAGCGCGCCCACGTACTCCGTCATCGGCGTGCGCGCCCCGCCGAGAATCAACACGTCGGTCATCGCGTCAGTCTCTCTTTCAGCATGCGCCGCAGAATCTTGCCTGAAGGCGTGCGCGGAATGGCGTCGGTCATGTGCCACTTCCGTATCATTTTGTAGCCAGCAAGACGCGTAGAGAAATAGTCGGTCAGCGCCGCTTCACCCAGCGTACAACCCTTTTTCGCAACGACGAAAGCGTTCGGCACCTCGCCGGCATCCGGATCCGGAACGCCGACGACGCCGCAATCGGCAATGTCGGGGTGTTCGAGAAGTGCCGCTTCGAGCTCAGCAGGCGCAATGCTGAACGCGCGGCATTTGATCATCTCCTTCTTCCGATCGAAGACGTAGGTGTAGCCGTCCTCGTCCACCGAACCGATGTCGCCCGTGTGCAACCACCCATTGCGCAGCGCCCGCGCCGTCTCCTCCGGAGCGTTCCAGTAGCCCTGCATCACCTGAGGGCCGCGGACGACGATCTCCCCTGTCTCGCCGGGTGGCAGCGTCCGGGTTCCCGTCTCCAGATCGACCACGCGTTGTTCCGTGTCCGCCATCACGACGCCGACGCTTTCGAGCCTGATGCGATCGCGTTCGAGCGGCGAATGGTGTGAGGCCGGGCCGGTTTCCGTCAGACCGTACGCCTGAATGATGGGGAAGCCGAGACGCTCCTGAACGCGGCGTGCAACGTCGGGCGCCAGCGGGGCCGCGGCCGACAGCGCGTAACGCACGTTGCGGAACTGTGACGGTTCGAGCCCCGGCGCATTCGCCAGCGCGAGCAGTACCGGCGGTACCAGGTGAAGGACCGTGACGTGGTGCTGCTGAATAACTCTGATGAGCGTCTCGAGGTCGAACCGCTCCATCAGGATCTGATGCGCGCCGCAGCCGAGTGCCGCATTCATCAGCATCACGCCGTAGATGTGAGACAGCGGCAGAAATATCGGATACGCGTCGTCTTCCGTAATGCCGCTTGCGTACAGATACTGCAGCTGGTTGTAGACGAGGATGCGATGCGTCAGCATCACGCCTTTCGGCAGTCCCGTGGTGCCGCTCGAATAGGGAAGCGCCGCAAGCTGGCTCTGTTTGACACGGATGTCGGGATCGTCGGCCGACGCGGATTCGATCACTTCCTCGTACGCCATCGCCATACCGCTGCGGTCGCTCACGCCGCCTCCGGCCACGACGACGCGCGCGAGGTTGGGAAGCTGGGCGCGGCAGGCATCGACTGTCTGCCACAGGCTCGCGTGCGTCACCATCATCGTCGCGCCGGAGTCGTTGACCTGATACGCGATCTCGCGCTCGCGATACGACGGGTTCATCGGACACGAGATCGCGCCGAGTTTGCTGGCCGCATAGAAGGCGAGCTCGTATTGCGGGCAGTTCGGCAGGTAGAGCGCCAGCCGATCGCCATTGCCGAGCCCGAGCGCCGCGAGACCGTTCGCAAGCCGATTCGATGTGAGATCGAAGTCCGCGAAGGTCATCGCCTGATCCTTGAAGGTGATGACGACCTTGTCTGGAAGACGCGCCGCGGTCGCTCGCAGCACTTCGTGGAGGGGGCCGGAGGGATAGTTCAGCCGCGTCATGGCGGTGGACGATACCATGCGAGAATGCGCGGCATGACCCCTCGACTTCGCTCGGGGCAAACCCCGCGATTTCGTTCGGGGCAAGTGCTGAGCCGCGGCGCGTGGCGCATGATTCTGCTTGCCAGTCTCGGCGGCACGCTCGAGTACTACGACTTCGTCATTTTCGGCATCTTCGCGCCGCAGATCGGCCGCGCGTTCTTTCCCAGCCAGGATCCGCTCGTCTCGTTGATGGCCACCTTTACAACATTTGCGATCGGGTACCTCGCGCGCCCGATCGGCGGCCTCGTGCTTGGCCGCCTCGGCGACAAGTTCGGGCGCCGCGGCGTTTTCCTCGCGTCGATCTTCATCACGTCCGCCGCCACGCTCGGCATCGGCCTTGTGCCGGCCTACGCCGCCTGGGGCATCACCGCCAGCATCATCGTGGTGCTGCTGCGCCTGACGCAGGGCTTCTGCCTCGGCGGCGAGCTGCCTGGCGCCATTACCTACGTCGTCGAATCGGCGCCGCCGCTCGCGCCGTTTGTCTGCAGCGTGGTGTTCGGGTGCGTGACGCTCGGCGTTGCGCTCGGAACGACCATCGCGTTGATCGTCGGTAACGTGCTGGCACCCGCGGATGCCGCGAGCTATGGCTGGCGCATCGCCTTCGTCATCGGCGGATTGCTCGGCCTTGGGAGCTTCTGGCTGAGGCGCTCGTTCGAGGAGTCGCCCGAGTTCGTGGAGCTGAAACGGCTCGCTGCGGCATCGAAGGAACCGATCGGCGAGCTGGTTCGCACGCATCCGGGCCAGATTCTGATCGGAATTTCGGCCCAGGCGGTCACTGCGGTCTTCGCGGGCCTGTTCTTCGCCTACATGCCCGCCTATCTGACCGGCATCGCGAAGTACGACCAGTCAACCGCCGTCTTCGCCCAGACGTACGGCGTCATCCTGCACGCCATCCTGATCGTCGGCGTCGGCTGGATCGCGGACCACTATCCGCCGCATCTGCTGTTGCGAATCGGCGCGGCGGCGCTCGCGCTGGGCGCGTATCCGTTTTACGCGGCGTTGAGCGCCCAGTCGATGAACATCATCGCGCTGATGACGATTGCCGCGCTGGTGGGTGCGTTGGTCAACGGGACATTCGCGTTCGTCACGGCGGATCTGTTTCCGACACGCATTCGCTTCAGCGGCGTGGCGGTCGTCCAGAACATCAGCCAGACCGCCTTCGGGGGTACCGCCCCACTCGTTGCGACGGCGCTCGTCAGGAACCTGCAATCGCCGGTCGCGCCGGCATTGGTGGTTGTCGCGTGTGGTGTGTTGACGTTCGCGGGGAGCTTCTATGCTGCGCGCGTGTCGGGAAAGGTACGAATCAGAACCGAAGCAGCCGCGTTGCCTTGACCGCAAGCCCGCGATTCATCAGCAGCGCCGATCGAGGGCCGAACGTATCGCGCGCATCCGTGTAGACGACATAGAGATCGCTCCCCGGCTGATATTCCCATCTCCAACGGATGTTCGATTCGAGCGTGTTGAGACTGGAGTTGTACTGCACGAGGGCGCTCACCGCCATGTGCGGGGTGATCCCGAATGTCGTCCGCGTGCCCACCAGCTTGCTGGTGACGCGTCCTTCCGGCAGCGAGATATGACTAATCAGGATGCGCGGCTCGAATCCAAGGCGGTACGTCCCCTGCACCCGGCCGCTGTATTCGAACTGCTGCCGATGGCCCGAGTAGAACTCGCCGCCGGTATACGTGAACCGCCCGTTCACCTTCCGCTGCGGGCCGACGTAGTACTGGACCACCGTCTCGTTGAATTCGTACGCGCCAACTGGAAGCGACGGGCCGCCTGAGATGCGGAACGGCGCGGTCAGGAATTCGTAGTTGTGCCGCTGCGTCACCCACATCACATCGCTGCTGCTGAAATCGATGCGGAACTGTCCGGAGATGACGCGCGTCTCGAGCTGATTGCGGCTGTTGCTGACGAACTGATCGAGCTCGGCATTCCATTCCAGCTTGCGAAGGCTGCGCACGCGGCGAATGCGCGGGCTGAATCGCGCGGTGAGATCGGTGCGCGTGATATCGCTCCGCTGGACGTAGCCGACTTCCGGGTTGAACGCCTCGCCGACCCTGATGCGGTCCGCTTCGAAGCCCCACCGGTCCGGGATGTACCGGAGGTAGCCGCGGTAGCTGCTCTGATCCCCGGTGCGTCCGGACGTCTGCGATCGCGCGTAGTAGGTGCCCGCCTGGATGTTCTCGAACAGGTTCCAGGCGCTGTCGACGCCTGCGACATCGTTCGATCCCGACGCGCCGGTGCGCGGCGAGCGATGTGTCGCCATGATTCCGACGTTGCTGCGCTTCAGGATGTCCTGCTTCAGGCGAGCCACGACGAAGTTGGTCGCCGGCGTCCGTCCTTGCGGACCTTCATCGGTCTGAATTTCCAGCAGGCCCAGTGAGGTCTTCCCCACGCGACCCGTCAGACGCGCGCCCCCCTTGATCGGCACGGGCTGTCCGCCGTCGAGTCCGACGCGGCGCGAGAAGAACATGATGGGGATGTCGCCGCCGCGGAAGCCATTCCCGGAGGCGCTGCCGAAATCGAAGATGCCCTGGCCCTCGAGGAAGAAGTCGCGCTTCTCGGGAAAGAACAGGCTGAAGCGCGTCAGGTTCACCTGCTGCTCGTCGATCTCCACCTGCGCGAAGTCCGTGTTCACGGTCAGGTCGAGTGTCACGTTGCTCGTGATGCCGTACTTCGCGTCTATGCCGATGTCGCGGTCGAACTCGTTCGAGGTCGGCGGCGACGCGACGCGGTTGGTCGTCAGGTTGGACACGCCGTACGGTTTCAGCTCGATGTTGCGCGAGGGCGGCGGCGCTTCCATGCCGACGAGCGTCGCTTCGGCTGCGAGGCGCTGCAGCGCGTTGTTGGGGAGCGAGCCCGCCGGCGTGATCGAGACGAGCGACTGCTCGTTGATACGGCGTTCCCACCGCCGCGCGTTGATGCCCCAGATCTGATCCTTTCCCGTTGGATAGCGCAGCGACTTGAACGGAATGACCATCTCGAGCGTCCATCCCGTCTCGTTGCGGTTCACCTTCACGTCCCAGACCGTGCTCCAGTCGTAATTCGTGTTGTTCTCGTCGAGCACCAGTCCGTCGCGCAGCGCGCCGAGCGGGTTGGTCATGAAGTAGAAGGCGGTGCGGTGATCGTGGAACGTGTCGAAGACCACCGAGAAGTTGTCGTTCTGATAGAGGTTGTTGCCGTCGCGCCGCATGTCGTTGGCAACGAGGTTGTCCGGCTGGCTGTCGTGCATCCACGCCGAGACGTAGACGTTGCGATCGTCGAAGAACACCCACATATCCGTCGGTTCGGTCGCCGGCTCGCCGACGCGCGGCTCCTGCTGTAGAAACTTCGGCGCCGGCTCGATCGTGTGGTACACCGCATCGTCCAGGCGGCCATCGACGACGAGCGGCTGCGTCAGGCGAGAGGCGCGCACGGTCACCGGCTCGGGATCTTCCGCGCGCAGCGGCGCTGCGACCACGAGCAGCAGGACGAGGGACGCAGCGGCGCGCGCGTGCATCTGAGCGTCAGAATCGAAGGAGCCGCGTGGCCTTGATCGCAAGCCCTCGATTCATCAGCACCGCGGAGCGCGGACCGAACGTGTCGCGTCCGTCGGTGTAGACGATATACACATCGCTGCCCGGCCGATATTCCCACCGCCAGCGGATGTTCGATTCGAGCGTGTTGAGGCCCGAGTTGTACTGCACGAGGCCGCTGATGAACATGCGCGGCGTCACGGTGTAGGTCGTCCGCGCGCCAACCAGCTTCGTCGTGAACGCCGCCTCGGGCAGCGTGATGTGGCTGGCGAGGATGCGCGGCTCGAAGGCGAGTTGACTGGACACCTTGACGCGGCCGTTGTACTCGAATTGCTGCCGGTGCCCCGAATAGAACTCACCAGCGGTGAGCGTGAACCGGCCGCTGACGGCGCGCTGCGCGCCGGCGTTGAACTGGACCACGCCCTCGTTGAATTCGTACACGCCGATGGGCAGGCGGGGACCACCGGAAATCCGGAACGGCGCCGCGACGAATTCATAGTCATTGCGAGCCGTGAACTGCAGCTGGTCGCTGTTGTTGAACTCAATGCGGAACGTACCGGACGACACCCGCGTCTCGAGCTCGTCGTGTCCGTTGACGAAACGCTCGGCCTCGGCATTCCATGCAAGCCTGCGCAGACTCCGCACCGATTGGATGCGCGGGCTGAAGCGCAAGACGAGGTCGGTGCGCGTAATGTCCGGCCGCGGAACGTATCCCACGTCAGGGTTGAACGCGTCGCCAACCTTCGTGCGCTCGGTTTCCAGGCCATAGCGGTCGTGGACGTAGCGGAAGTAGCCGCGGTAGCTGCCCGCGTTGCCAGTCATTCCAGGCGTGTCCGACCGCGCGTAATAGGTGCCTGCCTCCACGTTCTCGAAGAGGTTCCAGGTCGTATCCACGCCGAGCAGTGTGTTCGACCCCGACGCGCCCGTACGCGGCGCTCGACGCGTGGCGATGATGCCGATGTTGCTTCGCCGCAGGACGTCGCGCTTGACGCGTGCCACCAGGAAGTTCGTGGCGGGCGTCAGCGCCGTCCCACGCGACGGATCGAACGCACCCTCGCCGGTTTGAATCTCGAGCAAGCCAAGCGACGTCTTGCCCACGCGGCCCGTCAACCGCGCGCCGCCTTTGATAGGAACCGGCCGACCGGCGTCGAGGCCGATGCGGCGCGAGAAGAACATGATCGGCGCATCCGGCGTACGGAAGCCGCCGCCGCCGATGTTGGCGAAATCGAAGATGCCCTGCCCCTCGAGGAAGAAGTCGCGCTTCTCGGGGAAGAAGAGGCTGAAGCGCGTGAGGTTGACCTGCTGCTCGTCGATCTCCACCTGCGCGAAGTCGGTATGGACCGTCAGGTCGAGCGTCATGTTGCTCGTGATCCCGTACTTCGCGTCGATGCCGATGTCCTTGTCGACCTTGTTCGAGAACGCCGGCGACGAGACGCGGTTCGTCGTCAGATTGGACACGCCATAGGGCTTCAGCTCGATGTTGCGCGCGGGCGGCGGCACCTCCATCCCGACGAGCGTCGCCGCGTTCGCAAGTCGCTGCACCGAACTGTTCGCCGGGACGCCCGGCGGCGTAATCGCCAACAGCGAGTGTTCGTTGACACGGCGCTCCCACCGGCGCGCGTTGATCCCCCAGACCTGTTCCTTGCCCGTCGGATAGCGGAGCGACTTGAACGGGATGACCATCTCAGTCGTCCAGCCCGTCTCGTCGCGATGCACCTTCACATCCCACACCGCATTCCAGTCGTAGTTGGCCGTGTTCTCGTCCTGGATGAATGCGTCGCGTACCCCGCCGAGCGGATTGGTCTGGAAGAAGAACCCCGTGCGGCGATCGTGAAACGTGTCGAGAACGACGACGAAATGCTCGTTCTGGTAGAGGCTGGCGTCGCGCCGCATTTCGTCGGCGATCATGCGATCGGGCGCGCTGTCGTGCATCCGCGCGGACACGTAGACGTTCTTGTCATCGAAGAACACCCACATCTCCGTCTGTTCGACCGCGAGCTCGCCGGCCTGCGG
>Ga0075424_100001073_pt1 | contig 23241 bp, 20 predicted proteins | sample SoiMethybrSBSTD3_FD_75301 | JGI IMG/M metagenome (GOLD analysis project Ga0075424, IMG submission 75301) | Bulk soil microbial communities from a Populus tree surrounding site in Tennessee, USA - Soil MetaG P. TD hybrid SBSTD3 | ecosystem: Environmental > Terrestrial > Soil > Tree plantation... | reverse complement strand
CTCCTCGGCGGCGAGGGTGGTCGCCTCCTCGGCCTGCTGGAGGGCCGCTCGGTACTCGCGGAACGGTGCGACGATCTCGCCGAGCTCGGACAGGTCCTTGCCCAACCTGCGCAGGCGATCGGGGTCCTTCGCCACGTCGGGCGACGCCATCTCGCCCTGGAGCCGTTCGTAGCGCTGCTCGAGCTCCGCGAGTCGGTCGGACAGATCCATGCCGGGATTATCCCGGCATGCGACCCGGGCTACGACGGCGCGAGCGGGTCCTCAGGCGTACGGAGGAGGGTCGTCGCCCTCGTCGTCGATGTCGCCCCAGTCGAGATCGAGCGCGGGGATGTCGAGCTGCATCGCGCCGGTCCCCTCCCACAGCTCCTCGTAGAACGGGTCGAGGACGCCCGATTCCTCGTCGCCGGCCTCGGCCACCGCGATCGTCGGTTCGCGGACGGCGGAGGCCTCCACCTCGATCAGATCGGCGGCGTCATCCCCTGCATCGCCTGACGGCGCAACGGCGGGCGAGGTGCCCTTCTCGTCCGCAGGTGTCTCCTCGGCGGGCTCGTCGAGCAGGTCCCTGACCGCCGGGATGTCCGGGATCGTGAACTGAACGTCCATCGCGCTCTCCAGATCACGGGCGACGCCGATCAGCCGCTCCTGCATCGAGGCGATCTGATCCACGAGCGCGTCGCGGCGAGTGGACAACCCGGCGATCGTCCGGTCGGCCTCCTCGCGAGCGGTCCGCACGGCGTGCTCCGCACGCGAGCGCGCCTCCTCGGCCTTGGCCTGGGCGTCGGTCCGGATGCGATCCGCGTCGGCGCGGGCCTCGCGGGTCAGGTCGTCCGCGTTGCGGTGGGCCTCGCTCGTGATCGTCTCGGCCACGTGGTCGGCCTCGCGGATCACGCTCGCGACCCGTTCCCCGAGCAGCTGGTAGGGATCCTGGCGCGGCTGCGAGGGGGTTCGGCGCGAGGTCTCGGCCTCGGCTTGCGCGTCGCGGAGCAGGATGCGCATGAGCTCGACCTGATCGGCGAGCTGCCCGAGGTACGCCCGCACCTGGTCCGGGTCGTACCCGCGCCTGATCGTCACGAACTCCCGTCGCCGGATCTGCTCGGCGGAGATCAGGACGGGGAGGTCGAGGTTCGTCGCGGACATGGGGAAGCCTCCTCGAACGCTCGCTGGGTCCCGGAGGCTACACCCGTGAGCGCGCGATGCAAGCATCCCCGCGGAGCGCTGCGTGGCTCCGATCGGGAGCCTCTCAGGTGCCGGGCGTGAGCTCCGACTCGCGGCGCAGGACCTCGTTGAACGAGGCGATCGCGACCTCGATCTGAGGTCGATCGGGGGGCTTGGTGGTGATCTTCTGCAGCCACAACCCCGGCACCATCAGCGCGTGGATCACCCTGGAACGCGGGAACCGGGCCCCGAGCCGCAGCAGCTCGAACGCGATGCCCGCGATGATCGGGATCGCGACGATCCGGGACGCGATGCGCCACCACAGGCCGGGGTTGCCGAACAACGCGAACACGAAGATCGTGATCACCATCACGAGCAGGAGGAAGTTCGTCCCGCATCGCACATGCAGCGTCGAGTACTCGTCGACGCGCTCGGGGACCAGCGGCTGCTCGTCCTCGTACGCCGCGATGGTCTTGTGCTCGGCTCCGTGGTACTGGAAGACGCGGCGGATGTCCTTGGTACGGCCGATCAGCAAGAGGTAGCCGAGGAACAGCGCCACGCGGAACACGCCCTCGAGCGCGTTCACCATGATGCTCGAGTCGACGCTTCGCCCGACCCATCGGAAGGCGATGGCCGGCAGGACGATGAACAGCCCGATGAAGATCAACGCGGCGATCGCCATCGACAGACCCATCTGGCGCGAGGAGAGGCGCTCGTCCTCGGGCACGGACTCCCGCGCCGAGACCGAGAGCGCCCGGAACCCGATCGCCAGGGCCTGCCCGAGCGCGATCACACCGCGGATGAGGGGCTTCGCCAGCGCCGGATGACGCTTGGCCACCGAGTCGATGTCGTGCGATTCGATGTGCAGATCGCCGGCCGGCCTGCGGACCGCGACGGCCCAGACATCGCGGCCACGCATCATCACCCCTTCGACGACGGCCTGACCGCCGTAGAAGTGCGCCGGTGGGGTGGTTTCCTCGGCCATCCGGGCCGGGTCAGCCCTGCTCGGTCTCGGCGGGCTGGGGCTCGGCAGACTGGTGGAGGGCTGAGTCAGGGGACCTGCGTGAGGCCTCTCGCTCCTTCACGGCCACGGCCTGATCGGCCTGCTGCTTCGCGTAGCGGCGCTGGAACCGCTCGACCCGCCCGCCCGTGTCGACCAGTTTCTGCTTGCCCGTGTAGAACGGGTGGCAGTTCGAGCAGATCTCCACGCGCAGCTCGGGCCGGGTGCTCCGGGTCGTGAACGTGTTCCCGCAGGAACAGTGCACGGTCGCGACCACGTACTCGGGATGGATGTCCGGTTTCATCTTTGGTGCCTCTCCTTGTCCTCGGGTTGGTTGGACGGCGTCCGACGGGACCCGTCCGGCCCAGCCAGCTTACGAGGCCGGGGCCTTCGCGATCTCCCGCAGGAACTGCTCGTTGGACTTCGTGGCCCGGATCTTGTCGGTGAGCAGCTCGAGCGCGGCCCCCGGCTCGAGCGCGTGGAGCACCCGTCGGAGACGCCACACGAGCGCGAGCTCCTCTGTCGGCATCAACAGCTCCTCCTTGCGAGTGCTGCTTGCCTCCACGTTGATCGCAGGGAACAGCCGCTTCTCGGCGAGCTGTCGATCGAGTCGGAGCTCCATGTTGCCCGTGCCCTTGAACTCCTCGAAGATCCCCTCGTCCATCCGGGACCCGGTCTCGACGAGGGCGCTCGCGATGATCGTAACGCTCCCACCCTCCTCGATGTTCCGGGCGGCCCCGAAGAACCGCCGGGGCGGGTACAGGGCGGTCGAGTCGATCCCGCCCGACAGGATCTTGCCCGATGCAGGCGCGGCGAGGTTGTAGGCGCGCGCCAACCGGGTGATCGAGTCGAGGATGATCGCGACGTCCTGCCCCATCTCGGCCAGGCGCTTGGCCCGCTCCAGGACGAGCTCCGTCACCTGGATGTGCTGGTCCGGCGGCTTGTCGAACGTCGAGTACACGACCTCGGCAGCCTGCACCGTCCGCTGCCAGTCCGTGACTTCCTCGGGCCGCTCGTCGACGAGGAGCACCATCACGTGGGTTTCCGGACTCGACTGGATGATCCCGCTCGCGATGTTCTTCAGCACCGTGGTCTTGCCCGCCTTCGGCGGTGAGACCACCATGCCGCGCTGCCCCTTCCCGATCGGCGACACCATGTCCATGATCCGCCCGGTCACGTCCGTCGGACCCGTCTCCAGGTGGAAGCGCTCGTTGGGGAACAGCGGCGTCAGCTTGTCGAAGTTCGGCCGCTGCTTCGCTTCCTCCGCGTCCATGCCGTTCACCGAATCGATCTGCAGCAGCGCGTAGTACTTCTCGCTGTCCTTGGGCTGCCTCACCTTGCCGGTGACGGTGTCCCCCTTGCGCAACATGAACCGACGAACCTGCGACAAGGACACGTAGATGTCCTGCTGCCCCGGCAGGTAGCCGGAGGTTCGCAGGAACCCGTAGCCCTCGGGCAGGATGTCGAGCAGCCCGGTCGCGGTCGGCGCGGTCTGGAGCTCCTCCTCCCGCATCTCGATCTCTCGCTGACGGCGCTCCTCACGCTGGCGACGGCGCTCTTCTCGCGACGGACGTCGGCGCGCACCACCCTCGCGATCGCGCTGCTGTTGTCCGGCATCGGGACGGCCACCCTGCGGCCGTGTCCCCTCCCTGCGGTCATCACGTTGGCGTTGGTCGCGCTGATCCGGCTGCGGGCGCTGGCGGGTGTCGCCGTTGCCGGATGTCTCCCGCATGTCGACGTACGCGCCGCTCGTCGGGCTCATCGTGGCGTCGCTCGACGTGGTGTCGCCCGACGCCACCGGGGGTTCGGGCGCCGCGGCAGCGACGGATGCGGCATCGGAACGCTCTCCGTTGGTATGCGAGAGGATCCTGTCGACCAGATCGGCCTTCTTCAATCCCTTGTGCCCCTCGATCCCGAGGTCCGCCGCGATCTGATGCAGCTCCGCGGCGACCTTTCCTTCCAGGACACGCTTATCGGTGGTGGCCACTCATGCTCCTTTCTCGAGTTCCCGCTTGAGGGCCTTCCAGTCCCCGAGGAACTTCTCCAATCCTGCGTCGGTGAGCGGGTGCTTCACCAACTGCTTGAACACCGCGAAGGGCATCGTCGCGATGTCGGCGCCCGCGAGCGCCGACTCGACGATGTGCATCGGGTGACGCAGCGACGCGGCGAGCACCAGCGTGTCGTACCCCTGGATCTCGTAGATGTCGCAGATCTTTCGGAGCGCGTCCATCCCATCGGACGCGACGTCGTCCAGGCGCCCGAGGAACGGCGACACGATGTACGCCCCGATCTCGGCGGCGAGGATCGCCTGCGCGGGCGAGAACACGAGCGTGACGTTGATCTTGATCCCATCGTCGATCAGGCGCTTGCCCGCGTTCAGGCCCTCGGGCGTCATCGGGACCTTCACGACGGCGTTGGGCGCCATCTGCGCAAGATCCAACCCCTGCCGGTACATCGCCTCGGGCTCGAGCTCGGTCGTCTCGAGCGAGATCGGTCCCTCGACCTCCGACAGGATCTCCTTCCAGACCCGTTCGGGGTCATCGTTTTCCTTCGCCACCAACGAGGGGTTGGTGGTCACGCCGCCGAGCACGCCCCAGCGGTTGATCTCGCGGATCTCCTCGATGTTGGCCGTGTCTAGGAACAGCTTCACGTTCTGCCTCCTTCGTTCGCCGCCGCCACGGGAGCGGGGGCACGAGCCGCGCGCTCGCCGCCCTTTGCGACGCGGGCCGACGCCGTGCGTTCGGTCGCTCGTTCCATCACCAGGTCGATGATCGCGGCCAGGGCGCGGTCGAAGCTGTAGTTGGCGATCACCGGGACGCCGTGCGACAGCGCCTGGCTCTTGATGTACCGCTGCACACGCCGAATGTCGTCGAACCGGTCCAGGTAGCGCTCCGCCGGCCGTCCGGTGTGCTCGGAGGCTCGGGCCGCGAAGTGGCTTCGATGCACCTCGTCCTCCTCGATCGTGACCACGACCGGGACGGCGAGGATGCGTTCGCGCCAGGGCTCGAGGTCCACGAAGCCCGGTACCACGTGTGCGCCCTCGATGATCAGGTGCGTCCCCTCCATCGCGGCGCGTTCGACGAGCGCCTGCACGCCGACCGCGACCGCCGCGGTCTGCTCCCTGAACCCCACGACCACCTCGTCCTTCGACGGCGGCTCCCGGAGGACCGAGCCCGCCTCGAACGACGACGCGTGGAGCGTCGGCATGAGCTCGTGGGAGAACAGCGCGCGCATCACCTCTCGGATCGCGTCGGTCGCGACCACTCGGACGATCCCGAGCCTCGTCGCGAGCTGGGTCGCCAGGGTGGACTTCCCCACCCCGGTCGCCCCACCGATCAGCACCACCAGCGGGACCTTGAGCGCCTCGATCTCGCGCCAGCGCTGGAAGTTCCGCGCGTATCGCTCGCCGGCCAGGTCCTCGAGGACGCCGAGTGCGAGCTCGCCGAGCTGCTCGTTCGAGATCGACGGGACGTCGAGCTCGCGCAGGCGCTGCTCGATCGCCTCGGCGACCTGGTACGCGCGAACGGGCGACAGCCCGGTCACCATGACCTGCGACGCCATCAGGCCCTTCGAGTACGGCAGGCCCGAATCGCGATCGGAGATCAGGATCTGAGGGTTCTTGGGGTCGTTCGTCATCTCTATTCGCTTCGTTGGGCGCCTCGCTCTTCGGCGAGGCCGATCGTCTCCCTCAGTGCGGTCGGAAGATCCGTGTCGCCCTCCAACGTGACGGCGCGGTTGTCCACGAAGACCACCTCGGCGCCCCGAGCTATCGCCCGGTCGCACGCGACGTCGACCGCCGCGGCCTTCAGCTCCGACAGGAGCACCTCGTAGGCCTCCGCCCCGTCCAGGTCTTGCGCCAGGCCGGCCCGATCGGCGAGCCTGGCACTCCACCCAACCACCCGGCATCCGTGGGTCCGCTCGAGGGCTTCCGCTTGTCTTGCGGCCACCGCCCCGGGCGCCGTCGTGGTGTAGAACACGTCCCTCCCCCGCACATCGCCGAGTGGCTGTGGTTCGAAGTCCGTCACGATGAGCCGGGCATCAGCGTTCAGCCGTTCGGCGTGGGACCTGAGGGTAGGGATGTTCTGCGGCCCGGCTGGGCTACGCGCCATGGTAACAACGACAAGATCCGATAGCAACAGGCGCAGGGGGCCCAGGTACCCGCCGAGGTACTCCGGAGGCGCCGTCGCCGGGACGACCAGGATCCCCGCGTCCCACGGGAACGGGGGCATCGAGGCCCCGCTCCCGTCGACGATCACCGTCCGGGCGCCGAGTCCGAGCGCGACCTCGGCGGCAGCGCGGACGTTCGTCGACGACGAGCGCCCCGCGAGGCCCCCGCCCGCTCGCCGGGCGCCCACCGTCCTCACCCCGCTCGTGACCGCGATCTCCAGGTAGTCCGAGGCGGCATGTCGGCCCCGGCGGACGAGCTCGAGCAGCGCCTCGAGCGTGACCGAGCCGGCCTCGGCGATCTCGGGTTCGGGAGGCCCGCCCCTGCCCATCGCGACGACGACCGGATCGAACCCGTGGGCCGCGGCCACGCGCGCGGTCTCGCCCGAGACGGCGGTCTTGCCCGTTCGCTTCCCGATCCCGATGACCGCGATCGTCGCGACGGGGAGCGGTCCCTGGTCGACCGGCGGGTCGAGCCGGAAGTCCGGACCGAGGTAGGCGACTCCCCTTGCCAGCGCGACGGCCGCGACCTCCATCCGCTCTCGGTACCCGAGCACCGGTTCGTCCGACAGGTCGAAGATCCCCTCGGGGGCGAGCTCGTCGATCGCGCCGGCGAGCGCCGCCGCCACGGAACGGTCCGGGACCGAACCCCGGAGCGGTATCCCGAGATCGAGCGCGGCCGACGGGTCGAGCTTCTCGCCACCGCCGGCGAAGAGCGCCGCGATCGGATCGAGCCCGCGCCCGCGCAGCTCGTCGATCGCCCAGCGCGTGACGGACGGGTAGTGCTCACCGTCGACGAGGACGACGACCTTCATCCGGTGGCTCCTTCGAGGTGGGGCGGTTCGGAGCTAGGACTCCCCCTGGTGAGCCGCGGGGAGGCGGCGCTGCTGCACCGGTGGCTCGAGCTCGCGATGGTACTGCTCCCCGGTCGACAACTGGAAGTGGGCGATCACGCTGCCCCCGCCGAACGGGTACTTCCGTGTGATCTTCACCTCGTCGTTCTCGAACTCCAGGACGTTGTAGCAGGGCTTCGTGTAGCCGCGGAGCCGGAGCGACGCGACGGTGCCGGCGTTCGCCACGTAGAGGTCCTCGAGGCGCCACACGTAGGGGACGTGCTTGTGGCCCGAGAGCACGATGTTGACCCCCGACTGGATCAGCTCCTCCAGGAGGTCGCCCGCGTCCATCACGGTGCTCCGCTCGCGGCCGGTGCCCGGGATCGGCAACAGGTGGTGGTGGAGCACGAACACCTTCAGGTCGGCGGGGACCTCGAACCGCTCGTGGATCCACGTGTAACGCTCGCGCCCGACCTGGCCCTCGTTGATGTCGGGCTCGCTGGAGTCCACGCCGACGAGGCGGACGCCCTTGACGTCGGCGGTCCAGTGGCGCGGTCCCACGAGCTCCTCGAAGTGGAGGTACCCGACGTTGCGGGCGTCGTGGTTGCCGGGGACGGTGAACATCGGCGCGCGGATCCGGTCGGCGTAGGCGGCCCAGTTCTTGAACTCCTGCCGATACCCCTCGTTGGTGAGGTCGCCGCTGCAGATCACGACGTCGGGCTCGAGTTCGTTCAGCTCGACGATCACCCGATTCATCAGGTTCGGAACGAAATAGGGCGAGCCGACGTGTGGATCGGAGATGTGCGCGATCGTGACCACGTTCGTTGCAGTCTAGCCTCGTCTCTGCGCGCGCCGGCGCGTGGGACGATACGGCGGCGTGAACGCTCTCGACCTGCTGCTGATCGTGCTCGTGGCGCTCTCCGGCGTCTCCGGCTACCGGCGGGGTTTCACGCTGCAGGCCTTCGGGTTCGGCGGGTTGCTCATCGGCCTGGTCGTGGGCGCGTTGCTCGCCCCGCTGGTCGCCCAGATCATCGACGGATCGAACGCTCGAGCGGGCCTCGCCGTCCTGGTGCTGCTCGCGGGAGCCGCGCTCGGCAACGCGGCCGGGTGGCTCGTCGGTATCCGGGCGCGCAACCGCGCCGCGTCGAGGTTCGGGAGGGCGGACTCGGTCGCGGGTTCGGTCGTTGCGGTCGTGGCGTCGCTGCTGGTGATCTGGTTCCTGGCGCTGAACCTCGCGAACGGCCCGTTCCCGGCCGTCGCGACCGAGATCCGCGGGTCGGCGGTCGTGCGAACGCTCGACGCGGCCCTGCCGCAACCTCCGTCGCTGCTCGCCCAGGTCCGTCGACTGTTCAGCCGGTTCGGATTCCCGGACGTGTTCTCCGGGATCCCGCCCCTGCCGGCCGAGCCCGTGCGGCCACCGAGCCAGCAGGAGGCTCGGGCGGCGGCGGAGGCGGCCGGTCCGAGCACCCTCCAGGTAATCGGACCGGCCTGCGGCGTGATCCAGGAGGGTTCGGGCTTCGTCGCCGCCGACGGCTACGTCGTGACGAACGCGCACGTGGTGGCCGGGATGGACGACCCCGAGGTGCGTTCGGCTGCCGGCGGTTCGGCGAATGCGACCACGGTGCTGTTCGACCCCGATCTGGATCTGGCGATCCTGTCGGTGCCGAACGCACCCGGGCCCCCGCTCCCGCTCGCCACCGAGCCGCTGGACCGCGGCACGCCTGGGGCCGTCCTCGGTTACCCGCAGGGTGGCCCGCTCGACTTCCGCCGCGCGGCCGTGCGGCGCACGTTCGCGAACGCGGTGGGGCGCGACATCTACGGGCACGTCGAGGTCGACCGCGAAGTGCTCGAGCTGCAGACGCTGGTCCGGCCCGGGAACTCGGGAGGTCCGTTCGTTCTGCCCGACGGCCGGGTCGCCGGGGTGGTGTTCGCCGCGTCGTCGGGCGAGGACAACGTGGGCTATGCGATCGCGGCCGGCGAGGTCGGCGACCCCCTGCGGACCGCGGTGGGTCGGACCACACCGGTCGACACGGGGCCCTGCATCGGCTGACCCTCCGACAACGGCGAGGCCCGCAGTCTCGCCGCGGTCCTACTCCTCCATCACGACACGCACGTCGCCCTCGCGCGACAGCAGGGAGAACGACGTGATCTCACCCTCCCGGCGGAAGACCATGCTCACCGTGCTCTGCCCGACCGACAGGTTGCGCACCTCGACGGTGTTCAGCCACGTCGGCAGGTGCGGCAGATTGATCGTGAGCAGGTTCTCGTGGGCCCGCGCCGACAGGCCGAGCATCGCCTGCAGCATCAGGTAGGGGGAGCCGGCCGCCCACGCCTGGGGCGAGCAGGCGATCGGATAGCTCACGGGGCGGTTCGGCGACCGGCGCGTGAACCCACAGAACAGCTCGGGCAGGCGGAGGTAGTCGGCGGAGACGGCCGCGTCGAACAACGCAGTCGCGACGCGGTTGGTCGCCCGGGCGAACCGGTACCGCTTCAGGCCCGCTGCGATCAACGCGTTGTCGTGCGGCCACACCGACCCGTTGTGGTAGCTCATCGGGTTGTACGAGGCGGCCGACCGGCTCATCGTTCGGACGCCCCACCCCGAGAACATGTCGGGGGCGAGCAATCGCTTGGCCAGCGGCAGGGCCTTGTCCTCGTCCACGATTCCGCTGTACAGGCAGTGTCCCGGGTTGGACATCAGCGTTCGGAGCTGCTGCTTGCGGGCGTCGAGCGCGGCCGCGAAGTATCGCTCGTCCTCCATCCAGAACGCCTCGTTGAAGCGCACCTTCAGGCTCTCGGCCTCCACCTCGAGACGGCGCGCGTCCTCCGGCCGACCGAGCGCGTGGTACACATCGGCCATACGGGTCTTCGCGAGGTAGACGTATCCCTGCACCTCGGAGAGCGCGATCGGTGGTTCGGCCAGCCGTCCGTCGGCGTGGACCATCGAGTCGTGCGAATCCTTCCACCCCTGATTGCGGATCCCTCGAGGCGAGCGGGATAGGTACTCGACGAATCCGTCGCCGTCCAGGTCACCGTACCGATCGATCCACGCGAGCGCCGCCTCGGCCGACGGGAGGAGCTCGCGCGCGAACTCGACGTCGCCCGTCCAGCGCAGGTGCTGCGCGTACACGATCAGGAACCAGGGCGTCGAGTCGACGGACCCGTAGTACGGCGAGTGAGGCATGATCCCCGCGCGCGCGAGCTCGCCGTCGCGGACCTCGTGAAGGATCTTGCCGGGCTGTTCGTCCCGCCAGTCGTTCTCCTCAGTGCCCTGACGGGCCGCGAGGAGCTCGAGCGCGTCGCGCGCGGGTCGGGTGTTCACCGTCAGCAGCTGGTGCGACGCGATCAGGGAGTCGCGGCCGAAGATCGTCACGTACCACGGGATCCCGGCGGCCAGGATCGCGCCGTCCCCCACCCGCGTGTACAGCGCCCGGAGATCGCGGAGGCTCCGGTCCAGGAGCTGGTTGAACAGCTCGTTGTCGGTGACGATCCGAGTCGACTCGCGCTCCCACTCCTCGTAGGAGCGACGGAGCTCGTGGACCGCGTGGTCGAAGTCCGGGGCCGCGCCGGTCGGCTCGCTCCCCAGGACCGGCTCGACCGAGACGGCCACGAGCCTGGTCTGGTACGGGTCCAGGCGGAGCCGGAAGACCGCCGTCGCGAGCGCCCCCTCGACGTCGACGCGGTCGGGGTCGATGCCGAAGCGGATCCTCGTGATCCGCCGGACGTGGTCGCGCCCCTCGTGCACGAACTCGATCTCGGAGCCGTTCACCGTCGGCGGGATCGACGACCCGCCCGAGTGGCGATGTGTCATGCCGCGCACGTCGAAGATGTCGGCGAAGTCCGCGCCGAACGTCAGCCCGACCTCGAGGGTGACGTCGAAGGAGTTGTAGTTCTTGATCCGGATGCGCTCGAACAGATCTCCGGAGATCGCGCGGACGCGCCGAACGTTGATCGTCTGCTGCGGCGCACAGAGCACCTCGTCCTCGAACAGGTCGGGGTTCGTCATGTCGACGTGCGACTGGTAGCCGCGTTCGGCCGACGACGACAGCAGCACGAGGTCGCGCCCGTTCATGGTCATGCGGAAATGCGACAGGAACCGTGTGTCGTGCGAGTACAGGCCGAGACCGTCTCGACCGCCGTGGTCGAGGTTCCCCTCGAGGTCGGAGTACAGGAAGGTCTGGCCCTCCTTGACCGCGAGGGTCTTGCTCGCGAGATCCGTGACCAGAACCGGGGCCGCACCCTGTTCCGATCCCTCGAGCGGGGTCGGCGCGACGACGCTCAGCGGGGGGCTCGCCGCCGGGTCGGCGGCCGTCGCCGGGTCGGGCCTGGGATCGGATTCGGTCATCGTTCAACCATCGTCGCAGGTGATACGCGTCTTCAGCCCTCGCGGATCTCGACCCCGTCGGCTCGCACGGGGACACGCACGATCCCCCACCCCTCGGCCGGTTCCGGCGTGACGACGTCGTGGCGCTCGAACGCGAGCAGCGTCGGCCCCGAACCCGAGATGCACGCGGCCAGCCCGGCGGCGCGCAAGCCATCGAAGACCTGGCGCATCTTGGGGACGAGCCCCAGCCGGACGTCTTCATGGAGGCGGTCGCGCATCGCCGTGCGGAGGAGATCGGGCTCGTGCAGGAGGGCGACGGCCACGAGCGCGGCGTGCCCCGCGTTGGACACCGCGTCCTCGCGCGGGACGGCGTCCGGGAGCGCCCGCCTGGCCGCCTCGGTCGAGATCGCGATGTCCGCGGGGACGAAGAGCGCCGGCCGGAGCTCGGGGTCCGGGTCGAAGCGCGCCACGACGCTCTGGTCCACCACGATCGTGAACCCCCCGAAGACGGCGGCGGCCGCGTTGTCGGGATGCCCCTCGAGCCCGGCGGCGATCTCGAGGATGGCGGTCCGATCGAGACCGAGACCGAGTGCCGCGTCGGCAAGCGCAACGCCGGCGACCGCGGCGGCGGCCGAGGACCCCAGGCCGCGTTCGAGCGGGATCCGGTTGCGGCCGTGGATCGAGGCGGGGGGAACGACACGCTCGAAGCGCGCGGCCGTCTCGGCCAGCGCGCGCGAGACGAGGTCGGTCCCGTCGGTCGGCAGCTCGTCCGCACCCGCGCCCTCCCACGTCACGCGGGGCTCGGCGTCCGTGTCCAGCGTCACCTCGTTACACAGGTCGAGCGCCAGCCCGAAACAGTCGAACCCGGGGCCCAGGTTCGCCGAGGTCGCGGGAACCGTCGCGGTGAGACGCACGGTTACAGCCCGAGCTCGGCCGCGACGGCGCCCGCCTCGGCCGGGACCGTGCTCGGCGCGGCCCCCCCGCTCGTCGCCCACTCCGGGTCCTTCAGTCCGTGACCCGTGAGCACGCACACGACGGTCCCGCCGCGCGGGAGCCGGTTCTCGTTCGCGAGCCGGAGCAGACCCGCGACACTCGCCGCCGAGGCCGGCTCGGCGAACAGACCGTCGCGCGCGACCCGCCGGTAGGCGTCCAGGATGTCGCGGTCGGTGACCGCCAGGATCGCTCCCTCCGATTCGGATGCCGCCGCGATCGCCAGGTCCCACGATGCGGGGTTGCCGATCCGGATGGCGGTGGCGATCGTGTGCGGCTCCTCGACGGGGTGCCCGAGGACCAGAGGCGCGGCGCCGCTCGCCTGGAACCCGAACAGCCGCGGCGGCTCGTGGATCGTTCCATCGGCCAGGTACTCGGAGTAGCCCAGCCAGTGGCTCGAGATGTTGCCGGCGTTCCCGACCGGGACGCAGTGCAGGTCGGGCGCTCGGCCGAGCGCGTCCACGATCTCGAACGCGCACGTCTTCTGCCCCTGCAGGCGGTAGGGGTTCACGGAGTTCACGAGGGTCACCGGGTATCGCTCGGCGAGGCCGCGGGCGAGCTCGAACGACGCATCGAAGTTCCCCTCCACTTCCAGCACGCGCGCGCCGTGCACGAGGGTCGCGGCCATCTTCCCGGGAGCGATCTTGCCCTTGGGGACGAGGACGGCGCAGACCAGCCCCGCCTTGCTCGCGTAGGCGGCGGCGCTCGCGCTCGTGTTCCCCGTAGAGGCGCACACGACCGCCTTCGCTCCCTCCTCGACCGCCTTGCTGATGGCGACGGTCATCCCGCGGTCCTTGAACGAGCCGGTCGGGTTCGTCCCCTCGTACTTCAGGAGGACCTCGCACCCGGTCTCGACCGACAACGACTCCGAGCGGACGAGCGGCGTGCCGCCCTCGCCGAGCGTCACCACCGGCGTGGCCGGGCCGACCGGCAGCCGGTCGCCGTACTCCTCGATCACGCCGCGCCAGGTTCGGGCCACCGTCACTCCTCGGCCTCGACCCGCAGGACGCTGCGGACCTCCTCGACCCCCGGAAGTCCGCGGAGCACGCCGATCGCCGCCTGGAACGCGCCCTCGCGCGCTCGGTGGGTGATGAACACGAGCTGCGCGTCGTCGCCGAACCCCTCCTGCCACACGCTCTTGATCGAGACCTCGCTGCGGCCGAAGACGCTCGCGATCTCGGCCAGGACGCCCGGTCGATCCTCGACGCGCAGCAGGATGTAGTACTGCCCCGTCATTTCGTCCATCGGGCGGATCGTCCGCTCGTAGAAGCAGGTGCAGCCGAGACCCCGGGCACCCGCGAGCAGGTTCCTGGCGACGCTGACGAGGTCGCCAACCACGGCGGTCGCCGTGGCCTCCCCGCCGGCGCCGCGGCCGTAGAACATCAACTCGCCGACGTCGGGACCCTCGACGAACACCGCGTTGTAGGCGTCCCGGACCGACGCGAGCGGGTGCGCCGCCGGGATCATCGCGGCGTGCACGCGAGCCGCGATCCGCTCGTCCTCGCCCATCTCGGCGATCGCGAGCAGCTTCACCACGTAGCCGAGCCGCCGCGCGAACTCGATGTCCTCGGTGGTGACGTTCGCGATGCCCTCGCGGTACACGTCGCTCGCGACGACCCGGGCGTTGAACGCGATCGACGCGAGGATCGCGCACTTGGCGGCCGCGTCATGCCCGTCGATGTCGGCGCTCGGGTCGGACTCGGCGTACCCGAGCCGCTTCGCGTCGGCCAGGACCTCGGCGAACGCACGTCCCTCCTCCGACATCTTCGTCAGGATGAAGTTGGTCGTGCCGTTCACGATCCCCATGACGCGGCGCAGGCGTTCGCCCGTGAGCGACTCCTTGAGCGGGCGGATCAACGGGATCCCGCCCCCCACGGCCGCCTCGAAGTACAGGTCCAGGCCCTTCGCGTCCGAGGCGTCGAAGAGCTCGCGCCCGCGCGTCGCGAGCAGCTCCTTGTTCGCGGTGACGACGGGCTTGTCGCGTTCGAACGCCGCCAGGACCAGCGAGCCCGCGGGTTCGAGCCCGCCGATCAGCTCGCAGACGATGTCGACATCGGGATCGTCCAGCACGGCCATGGGGTCATCGACGAACGACGGGGGCGTGGACCCGACGTCCCGCGTCTTCGCGGCGTCGCGGACCGCCACCTTGTGCACCCGCAGCCTGCATCCGGCACGGCGCTCGATGTCCTCGCGGTGGCGATCGAGCAGCCGGACGACCGCGGCGCCGACGGTGCCGCAGCCCAGCATCCCGACCCGCAGGACCCGCTCGCTCATCCCACCCTTACGCCTCCTCGATCTCGGCCGGTCTCAGTATGTCGCCCCGGCCCGACGCGAACCTCACGTCGCATCGCTTCGCTCCATCGCCTCGGGCGCCGACACGCCGAGCAGGCCGAGCAGGTTCGCGATCGTCTGCTTGGTACCGCGGCAGAGCCACAGCCGGGCCTGCGTCAGCTCGGCGTCCTCGGATAGGACCGGGCACTCCGCGTAGAAGTGATGGAAACGCGCCGCGAGATCCTGGGAGGCGTGGGTGAGGCGGTGTGGGGCCCGGATCTCGGCCGCGGTCGCGATCTGGGACGGGACGTCCGCGACGGCGCGCAGGAGATCCAGCTCGGCCTCGTGCTCGAGCCGGTCCAGGTCGGTCTCCTCGATCGGCCGGGTCTGGATGCCGCGTTCCGCCGCCTTGCGCAGGATCGATGCGATCCGCGCGTGCCCGTACTGGACGTAGTAGACGGGGTTCTCGAGCGACTGGCGCTTCACCGCCTCGATGTCGAACCTCATCGTCACGTCGTTGCTGAACATGAGCAGGTGGAAGCGGGCCGCGTCCGTGCCGACCTCGTCGATCAGCTCGTCGAGGCTGACGAAGTTCCCCGCGCGCTTGCTCATCGGGACCGGCACCCCATCGCGAAGGAACGACACCCACTGGTAGATCACGATCTCCAGGCGCTCGGCGTCGTAGCCGAGCGCCTGGGCCGCCCCCCGGATCCGCGCGACGTCGCCGTGATGGTCGGCCCCCAAGACGTACACGAGGTGGTCGAAGCCGCGCTCGAACTTGTCGACGAGGTACGCGGCGTCGGCGCCGAAGTAGGTGTGCGTGCCGTTCGAACGCACGAGCGGCCGGTCCTTGTCGTCGCCGAACGCCGTCGAGCGGAACCAGACCGCCCCCTCAGCGTCGAACGCGTGCCCGGCGTCCCGCAGACGCTGGACGGCGTCGGCGATCAGGCCCCTCTCCTGGAGCACCCGCTCGTGCATGAAGCTGTCGAAGCGCACCCCGAACCGCTCGAGCGACCGGCCGATCTGCTCCAGGGCCAGGCGGGCGCCCTCCAGCTGGATCCTCGCGACCCGCTCGGGCGGAGGAAGGGCGGCGAGGTCCGGTCCCTCGCTCTCCAGGATCTGGCGGGCGAGCTCGATCACGTAGTCGCCGTGGTAGCCGTCCTCGGGCACCTTCGCTTCGTGGCCCAGGAGCTCCAGGTATCTCGCCTCGACCGACGCACCGAACCGATCCATCTGTCCGCCCGTGTCGTTGAAGTAGTACTCACGCTCGACCGACCACCCCGCCGCCTCGAGCACCCGGGCGAGCGCGTCTCCGAGCGCGGCGTTGCGGGCGTGCCCGATGTGGAGCGGTCCGGTCGGGTTGGCGCTCACGAACTCGACCTGCGCCCGCAGGCCGTTCGGGTCGGCGCGACCGTAGGCCTCGCCCCTCGCCGCGACCTCGCGCAGCGCATCGGTGAGCCAGCCCGTCGTGAGGCGGAAGTTGATGAACCCCGGCCCGGCGACCTCGGCGACCCGCACGAAGGGCGCCTCGGGCAGGCGCCGCACGATCAGCTCCGCGACCTCGCGCGGCGAACGACCGACCAGCGGCGCGAGGACCAGCGCCACGTTGGTCGCGAAGTCGCCGTGCTCCTTCTGCCGAGGCTTGGAGAGCTCGACCTCGGGCAGGTCACCCACCAGGTCGAGCTCGCGCGCGACCTCGGCCTGCGCCTCGGTGACGAGCGCGATCAGACGTTCCTCAATCATCGGCGGACGAAGCGTAGTCGACGGCCCGCGCGCACCTCGCCCGTCTTGACTCGATGGCCGCGACGTGAGCGTTGCTAGACTCGGGCTGCCGAGCCCTCGTAGCTCAGCGGATAGAGCGTCGGCCTCCGGAGCCGGAAGCGCAGGTTCGAGTCCTGCCGAGGGCACCGAGGAGCTTCCAAGACTCTTCAAAGAGTGGTCGGAGACTCCCGCGGTGGTTGTCCTGGTGAGGCGCGCCGAAGTTCGTGACATCGCGGTCGTTCGTTGACCGGCCGAGCAGCGACTCGCATGATCGGACCATGTGCTCGGACGGTCGCCACTCGCTTCGGCGCGCCCTCGCTTGGTCGGCGGCTCTGTGCGCGCTCGGGCTTGGATGCCTCGCCGCGCTCGTTGGAGCGCTCGACACACGGCGCGTCTGCGTCGGGATCCTCGATGCGATGTGCGACGGCCCGAACTGGCGCGATGCCCTCGTCGCGTTCGGGCTCGCCTGCGCCTTGCTGACCGTCGGCATCGTCCTCGTTGTTCGGCTTCGACGCGGAGCATGACGTTCGCGCCGCCGCGACCCGCCGCGACGGCTACGCTCGCGACGCCGAGGGCCGGTCGGTGCGTGGGGGGTTGCCGATGCAGCTAGGGACGCCGGACGAGAGCGACCTCGATCCATGAAGCGTCTCCTGCTGCTCCGGCACGCGAAGTCGAGCTGGGACGATCCGGCGCTCGCGGACCACGAACGGCCGCTGGCGCCCCGGGGTCACCGCGCCGCCGAGTCGATGGCGGAGTACCTGCGCTCGAGCGTCCCGCATCCGGACCTCGTGCTGTGCTCCTCCGCGCTCCGAACGCGGGAGACGCTCGACCGGATGTCGAAGGCGTTCGGCGATGCGGAGGTCGTGGTGGACGACGGCCTGTACGGGGCGACCGACGACCTGCTCCTCGAACGGCTGCGCGGGGTTGCCGACCGGTTCGAGACGGTCGCGGTGATCGGGCACAATCCCGGCGTCCACGACCTCGCGATCGTCCTGGCGGGAAGCGGGGCGGGCCTGGGTAGGATGCGGGCGAAGTTTCCGACCGGCGCGCTGGCCGTCCTCGCGTTCGACGGGCCGTGGCGGGAGCTCGCGCCGGGGGACGCCCGGCTCGAGGCGTTCGTCACGCCCAAGGACCTCGCGTGAGCGACGTCCCGTCGCACGGTCCGACCGGCCTGACCGAGATCGAGCTCGGCCCCGACCCGATCGCCGGCATCGTCGCCTGGCTCGACGGCGCGAGGGCCGCCGGTGTCCGGTTCCCCGAGGCGGCCGCGCTCGCGACCGCCGACGCCGACGGGCGGCCGGCGGTCCGCCACGTCCTGGTCAAGGCCGTCGACGAGCGGGGTCTCACGTTCTTCACCAACCTCGAGAGCCGCAAGGGACGCGACCTCGCCGAGAACCCGAACGCCGCGTTGGCGCTCTACTGGCGCGAGCTCGACCGGCAGGTTTCCGTCACCGGTCCGGCGACTCGCGTGACCGACGCGGAGTCACTCGCGTACTTCCGGACGCGGCCGCGCGAGGCACGGCTCGGCGCCTGGGCCTCCCGTCAGAGCCGCCCCGTGGGCTCGAGGCAGGAGCTCGACGCGGCGTTCGCCGAGGTCGCGGAGCGGTTCCCGGGTGAGGACGTCCCGCTGCCGCCACACTGGGGCGGGTATCGCCTCGAGCCCGAGACGATCGAGTTCTGGCAGGGCCGCGAGCACCGCCTGCACGACCGGTTCCGCTTCATGCGCGAGGGCGGGGCCTGGCGCGTCGAACGACTCTGGCCCTGACGGCTCACGGTCCCCCGTACGGGCGACGGTCGGCCGCTCGCGCAGACGGTATCGTTCGGCCCCATGCACGCCGACGAGCTCCGCGTCGCGATCGCCGAGGGGCACCCCCGTGACGTGGAGGAGCTGTCGAACCTCGTCCGCATCCCTTCGATCGCGTTCCCCGGCTACGACGAGAAGCCGGTGCGCGAGTCCGCCGAGGCGACCGCCGAGACCCTCGAGGCGGCGGGGTACGGCGGCGTTCGGCTGATCGAGCTCCCCGACGTCGACCACCCGGCGGTGTTCGGGGAGGTGGCGGGTCCCGCCGGTGCGCCGACGATCCTGCTCTACGCGCACCACGACATCCAGCCCGAGGGACCGCTGGAGGAGTGGACGAGTCCGCCGTTCGAGCCCGAGGTGCGCGGCGGCCGCCTCTACGGACGCGGCACGTCCGACGACAAGTGCGGCATCGTCATGCATGCGGCCGCGATGCGGGCATGGGGAGGCAAGCCGCCGGTGTCGGTGAAGGTCCTTGTCGAGGGAGAGGAGGAGGCGAGCGCCGAGCACCTCCCGTTCCTGATCGGAGGGCACCGGGAGCTCCTGCTGGCCGACGTGATCGGCGTGGCCGACGGCGGGAACTGGCGGGCCGGCATCCCCACGCTCGAGACGAGCATCCGCGGCGTCGTCGACTGCATCGTCACGGTGCGAGCGCTCGACCTGGCGGTGCACAGCGGGGCGTACGGCGGACCCGCGATCGACGCGATCTCAGCGCTCGCGCGGATCCTGGCGACCCTGCACGACGAGGATGGACAGGTCGCGATCGAGGGCCTCACCCACGGGCCGTGGGACGGCCTGGAGCTCACCGAGGAGGAGTTCCGGGAGGAGACGCCGCTGCGACCGAGCGTCAGCTTGGTGGGCTCGGGATCGATCTCCGAACGCCTGTGGTCGAAGCCGGCCGTGGCCGTGCTCGGGCTCGACGCCCCGCGCGTGGTCGAGGCCTCGAACCAGCTCGTCCCGGTCGCCTCGGCCAAGGTGAGCCTCAGGCTCGCCCCCGAGGAGGACGCCCGGCGCGCGATGGACCTGCTTACTCGTCATCTGGCGGAGCGGGCGCCCTGGGGCGTCGAGGTCGACGTCACGCCCGGGACATCTGGCCAGGGCATGCGCGTGCGGACCGACGGACCTGGGTTCGCCGCCATGGAACGGGCGATGCAGGCGGCGTTCGAGCGTCCGGTCGTGCAAAGCGGGAGCGGCGGCTCCGTGCCGCTGGTGCCGGAGCTCTCGGCGGCCATGCCCGACGCCGAGATCCTCATGTACGGCGCCGCGGACGAGCGCAGCCAGTACCACTCGATCGACGAGAGCGTGGACCTCGGCGAGCTGGAGCGCGCCTGCTTGGCCGAGGCGCTGCTGTTCGGCGAGCTTGCGGGCGGCTGAGCCGGGGCGACATCCGGCCGGCGTTGTTAGTCTCGACGCGATGGATACGGCATCGACCCCCGACCCGCCCCAGGTGCCGGCCGCGACGGCGGTGGAAGGAATCCCGGCAGCCGCGCCGGAGGCGGATCACGAGGCGATTACGCAACCCGCGAAGCTCCTGCGGATCGCGACGATGGTCCGGGAGCTGCTGGAGGACACCCGTCAGGCGTCGCTCGACGAGCCCGGGCGGATCAGGCTCCGCCAGATCTACGAGCGAGCGATCGGTGAGCTCGAGGACGTGCTCTCGCCCGACCTGCAGGAGGAGCTCTCCTCGCTGGCCCCGCCGATGCAGGGCGTTCCCACCGACGCCGAGATCCGCGTCGCGCAGGCCCAGCTGGTCGGGTGGCTCGAGGGCCTGTTCCACGGGATCCAGGCAGCGCTCTTCTCGCAGCAGATGGCCGCGCGTGCGCAGTTCGAGGAGCTCCGTCGGCGCGGGCTCCCGGGGACCAGCGATCCGCAGGCCGCGGATCAGTCCCGGGGCCCATACCTCTAGGGAGGATCAGACCTCCGCGGCCTCCGCCTTGGCGGCGGTCGCGGTCACGTCCCCGCCGCCGGCCATGCGCTGGGCGACGTAGACGGGGATGAACATCACGAGGATCACCCCGAGGGCGACGACGTTCACGATCGGGCGGTTGTGCGGCAGACGCAGGTTCCGGTAGATGAACCTCGGGATCGTGTCCGTTGCCCCGGCGGTGAAGTTCGTCACGACGATCTCGTCGAACGACAGGGCGAAGGCGAGCAAGGCTCCGGCGACGATGGCCGTTCGGATCGCCGGGAACGTGACGTAGCGGAACGTCTGCCAGCCGTCGGCGCCCAGGTCCATCGACGCCTCGACGAGCGAGGTCGGCGTTCGCCGGAGTCGGGCGATCACGTTGTTGTAGACCACCACGATGCAGAAGGTCGCGTGGCCGATCACGATCGTCAGCACGCCGAACGGGATCCGGAAGTTGTTGATCGTGGTGTTGAGCGCGATCGCGGTCACGATCCCCGGCAGCGCGATCGGCAGGACCAGCAGGAACGACACGCCGTTGCGTCCGAAGAACCGGAACCGGTGGACGGCGAACGCGGCCGCGCTCCCGAGGGCCAGCGCGAACAGGGTCGCGATCGTGGCCACCTCCAGCGAGTTGGCGAGCGCCTCGCGGACCTGGGGGCTCCGCCAGGCGATCCCGAACCACTTCGTCGTGAACTCCTCGATCGGCCACGCCTGTGCGACGCTGTCGTTGAAGGCGTACAGGACGATGATCGCGAGCGGCACGTATAGGAACACGAGCAACAGCGCCGCCAACACCTTGATCACGATCTTGAACCCGCGCGTCTCCATCGCTACAGCGCCTCGAACGCGCCGGCGCGCTTGGCGCCGAGCAGGTAGACGGCCATGATCGCGATCGGCACGAGCGCGAACGCCGCCGCGAGCGGCGTGTTCCCGGCGACACCGACGTTGTCGTAGATCACATTGCCGATGAACTGTGTGGTCCCCACCAGCTCCGGCGTGATGTAGTCGCCGAGCGTCAACGAGAACGCGAAGATCGAGCCTGCCGCGATCCCGGGAAGGATCAGCGGGAACATCACGTTCCGGAACGTCGTCCAGCCCCTCGCGCCCAGGTCCGAGGAGGCCTCCAGGTACGAGCCCGGCACCCGTTCGAGCGCCGCGTAGATCGGCAGGAGCGTGAAGGGGAGCCAGAGGTAGACGAACGTCAGCCAGACCGCCCAGTTGGAGTTCCCGAGCTGCAGGTGGCCGAGCCCCGTGAGCTCGGCGAGCCAGTTCACGAACCCGTTCGGCGTCAGCATGATCTTCCACGCGAACACCCGAACCAGGTAGTTCGCCCAGAGCGGGAGGATGACGGCCACGAGCAGTGCGTTTCGGACGCGCGGTGTGGCGAGGCGGGCCGCGTAGTACGCGAGTGGGAAGGAGAGCACGATGTCGGTGATCGTCACCGCTGCGGCGATCCCCACCGTACGGATCGTGATCGTTCGGTAGACGTCGTTCTCCCACAGGGTCTGGAAGTTGTTGAACGAGAACCCGCGAACGATCTGCGACGTGAGGACGTCCAGGCTCCAGAACGCGTTCGCGAGCAGGAACAGCAGCGACCCGACGTAGACGACGAGGAGCCAGCTGAGCGGGGCGCCGAGCGCAAGCCCGAGCTTCAGGCGCGGATGGCGGAACAGGAACGCGGACAGCCGTGTTCGAACGCCCTCGTCCGGCTGCCCCTTCGCGATCGCGACCACTCGACCTCCGTACATGCGACGAGGGCTCCGAGCGCCCGCCCGGAGCCCTCGTCGAGGATCCTCCCTATGCGCCCTGGATCTCGGTCCAGGCCTGCGTCCACTCCGAGTAGTCGATGCAGGCGTTGCCCCGGTCGTCACCGCAGTTCGGTACCGGCGTCTTCCACAGGTGGATCGAGTCCAGGAACTCGACGTTGCCGCAGTTCCCGTAGCGCACGGTGTCCACGGCCTCGTCGGCACCCTTCCCGTAGAAATCCACGAGCAGATCCCGCGTGGCGTCGCACGACAGCGTGTTGCTGCCGGCCGCGCCGTACCAGACCGCGACCTCCGCCTGCACGTCGGGCTGCATCGTCCAGTCCATCCACTTCAGCATGCAGTTCGGGTGGGGGGCGTTCGCCGAGATCATCCAGGTGTCTGCCCAACCCGTGACCCCCTCGGAGGGGACCACCGCGTCGACCGGAGCGTCGAGCTCGGCGAGGCTGAGATTGAGCGGCCATGCCGTGCCCACGAGCATCGACCCGTCCACGAAGCCGTCGATCTCATCCGTGTAGAGCGCCCACGGCCGCACGACCATCCCGGCCTGCGTCTTCAGCAGGTCGACCGCCGCGTCGAACTGCTCCTGCGAGAGCTCGTACGGGTCGGTGATCCCCAGGTCGGGGTTGTGGGCCATCAGGTACATGGCCGCGTCGGCGATGAAGATCGGCGAGTCGTAGACCGTGATCGACCCCGCGTAGGGCGAGTCGGTTTCGAACGTCACGTCCCAACTCGTCGGGGCGGGCGTCACCTCCTCAGTGTTGTACATCAGGAAGTTCGGCCCGTACATGTACGGCGTGCCATACACCTTGCCGTCGACGACGTAGTGCGCGTTGTTGGTCCCGCCGTCCGGGTTGAGCGGCCCGATCACGTTCGCGAACTGCGGGAAGAGCGACGTGTCGATCGCCCCCACGTCCCCGCCCGCGATCAGCCGGTTGCTCGCGTCGCCCGATGCCGAGACGCCGTCGTACACGGTGCCCCCGCCCTGACGCATGAGCGTCACCATCTCGTCCGAGGTGTCACCGTACGTCACGTTGACCTGGCATCCGGTCTCGTCCTCGAACGGCGTGACCCAGTCGAAGTCCTCGCCTCCCTCGCTCGTCCCGTCCTCGACGTAGCCGGCCCACGCGATCAGCTCGAGCGAACCCTCCGTCTCGCCGATCGAGTCGTAGGTCTTCGCCGGCTCGATCGCGCCGCCTGTCTGGCCGCTCGGGGTCTCGTCGTCGCTCCCACACGCCGCAGCCACGATGGCGAGCGCCGCGAGCAGGACGAACCACGT
>Ga0075424_100001072_pt1 | contig 23246 bp, 20 predicted proteins | sample SoiMethybrSBSTD3_FD_75301 | JGI IMG/M metagenome (GOLD analysis project Ga0075424, IMG submission 75301) | Bulk soil microbial communities from a Populus tree surrounding site in Tennessee, USA - Soil MetaG P. TD hybrid SBSTD3 | ecosystem: Environmental > Terrestrial > Soil > Tree plantation... | reverse complement strand
CTCAAGGACCATCTGCTCGAGCGCTGGGAGGCTGCAGACCGCGATCCGCGCCTGATCGACGACGGTGCTCTCAACGTGGTCGTGGTTGGCGGCGGGCCTACCGGCGTCGAGACGGCCGGCGCAGTCGCAGAGCTCTACCGTGGCGACTTCGCGAAGGACTATCCGGACGTGGAGCCGGAGGACGCGAGGGTGATCCTCGTCGAGGCAGGGCCGGAGCTCTTCGGGATGTTCAAGCCGAAGCTGCGGGAGTACGCCGAGGAGGCGCTCACGAAGCGGGACGTCGAGGTGAAGACGGGTGAGACCGTCGCCTCCGTGTCGCCCACGCGGGTCAGGCTGAAGTCCGGCGACGAGCTCAAGGCTCACACCCTCGTCTGGGGCGCCGGCCTTCAGGGAAATCCGCTTGCGCAGTCGCTCGGGATCGAGCTCCAACGCGGGAATCGAATCGCGGTGGGGCCCGATCTCCTCCTGGCCGGTCATCCGGAGGTCTATGTGGTCGGCGATATTGCTGCGATCACCGACTCGAAGACTGAGCAGGTGCTGCCGCAACTCGGCTCTGTGGCGCTTCAGTCCGGAGAGCACGCGGGCGAGGTGATCGCGAACAGGATCGCCGGCAAGGAGCCGCAGCCCTTCAAATACAAGGACAAGGGGACGATGGCGACCATCGGTCGCGGCGCCGCCGTGGTTCAGATGCTCGGCGGCAAGACGATGACCGGCGCGAAGGCGCAGGCCGCCTGGGGCGTCGTCCACCTCGCGCTGCTGCCGACCAACGAAGATCGCGCCAAGGCGGTCGTCTCTTGGGCCGGCGCGATGACGACGCACCAGCGGGTCGGTCGGATCACGGTCGAGGCGGAGTAGCGCCGTGCTGATCGTCGCTTCCACGACGGTCGACCTCGCTCGAGCGCAGTTCGCGACGACCTCGATCTACCACTTCCTGTTCGTGCCGCTGACGCTCGGACTCGGGCCGCTCGTGGCGGTCATGCAGACGCTCTGGCTGCGCACAAACGACGAACGCTGGCTCCGGCTGACCCGCTTTTTCGGGACGCTGTTCCTGATCAACTTCGCGATCGGCGTCGCGACGGGCCTGGTGCAGGAGTTCGAGTTCGGCATGAACTGGTCGGTCTACGCGAAGTACGTCGGCAACGTCTTCGGTGCGCCGCTTGCGATCGAGGGCCTGGCCGCGTTCATGCTCGAGTCGACCTTCCTCGGCCTCTGGATCTTCGGCTGGAAGCGACTCTCTCCGCGTCTGCATCTGGCAACGCTCTGGATCGCCGTGCTCGGCACCTGGCTGTCGGCCTACTTCATCCTCGTCGCGAATTCGTGGATGCAGCACCCCGTCGGGTACAAGGTCGTGAACGGCGAGGCCCAGCTGACGAGCGTGTGGGCGCTCCTGTCGAACGGGTTCGCGCTCCGGGCGTACCTGCACACGATCCTTGCGGGCCTGATCTTCGGCTCCATCATCATGCTCGGCGTCTGCTGCTGGCATTTCCTCCGTGGGCGCCAGGTCGAGCTCTTCCGCAAGGCGGCACTGCTGGCGCTGATCGTCGCGGTACCGATCACGCTGCTCCAGCTCATCGTCGGCAACCGCTTCGGCGAGGCGGTCACGAGTGCGCAGAGCATGAAGATCGCCGCCTCCGAGGCGCAGTGGAACACCTGCGCCCCGTGCGGTTTTTCGCTGTTCCAGATCGGAGGCTTCTCCAAGAGCGATGAGACGCCGAGCTTCTCGATCACGATCCCGCGGCTGCTCTCCTATATGGCCACCGGCTCGTTCAGCGGCCAGGTCCAGGGACTGAACCAGCTTCAGACGAAGGAGCGGAGGCAGTTCGGCCGCGGCAACTACATCCCCGAGGTCGAGGTCATCTACTGGTCGATGCGGGTGATGGCCTTCGCGGGTGTGCTGATGTTTCTCATCGCCGCGCTCGGGGCGTGGCTCTACCGAAGGAAGAAGCTCGAGCGGGCACGCTGGTTCCACCGGACGGCAATCGCCGCGATCGCGCTCCCGTACATCGCCGCGACCGCCGGCTGGATCCTCACCGAGATGGGCCGGCAGCCCTGGATCGTGCAGGGTCTGCTGCTCACAAGCAAGGCGACCTCGCCCAATGTGAGCACGACCTGGCTCGGAATCAGCCTCGGCGTCTTCGTCGCCCTCTACACCATCCTCGGCATCGTCGACTTCGTCCTGATGCGCCGCTACGCACATCCGGGCGAGCCGACGCCAAGCGAGGACTTGGCGCTGCCGGCGGTCACCTACTGATGGACCTCGAGATTCTCTGGTTCTGCCTGATCGCGGTTCTCTGGGGCGGCTACTTCGTGCTCGAAGGCTTCGACTTCGGCGTCGGCATGCTGCTCCCGTTCGTTCCCCGCGACGAGAGCGAGCGAGGCGCGATGTTCCAGTCGATCGGCCCGGTCTGGGACGGGAACGAGGTCTGGCTTGTCGTCGCCGCCGGCGCCACGTTCGCGGCGTTCCCGGCCTGGTACGGGACGATGTTCTCGGGCTTCTACCTCGCCCTGCTGCTCATCCTCTTCTTCCTGATCGTTCGGGTCGTCTCGTTCGAGTGGCGCGAGAAGAGCGACAGTCCGCGCTGGCGGCGCGTCTGGATGTGGGCGAACGCCGGCGGCAGCTTCGGCATCGCGCTCATCTGGGGCATCGGGCTATCGAACCTCCTCCACGGCGTCCCGCTCGACTCGAGCGGCGACTACGCGGGCGGCTTCTCGAACCTGTTCAGCGGCTACACGATTCTGGGTGGGATCGCCTTCGCGCTCGTCTTCGCCTTCCACGGGGCGATCTACTTGACGCTGCGGACCGTTGGCGATCTCTACGAGCGCTCGCGCCGGGCGGCGCGTCTGCTGGCGATCCCGGCAGTTGCCGTCGGCGGCGGCTATCTGATCTGGACGATCGCCGTTGCGGTCGACCGCAACGACAAGAGCGTGTTCCCGCCGGTGCTGCCGGCGGCGATTGCCATCGCGGCGTTCGTGTTGGCCGCGGTCTGCGTCTACGCGGGCCGGAACGGCATGGGGTTCACGCTCAGCGCCGCCGGGACGCTCAGCCTGGTCGCGACCCTGTTCACCTCGCTCTACCCGCGGGTGATGGTCTCGAGCCCCGACTTCGGGAACAGCCTGACGGTCCAGAACACCGCATCAGCCCACTACACGCTGGCGGTCGTTAGCGTCGTGGCCGCCATCTGCGTCCCGCTCGTCCTGCTCTACCAGGGCTGGACATACCACGTCTTCCGGGCGCGGGTGGGCGGCGACGAGCTGACAGGCGGAACCGAGACTCCAGCCGACTCACCCGCCACCTGACGAGATGACGGCGTTCGACCGACGCCTCTTGCAGCGCGCAAGGGAAGCACGGGTGGCGCTCGTGGCGGACGCCGTCATCGCGACCGTTGCCGCACTGCTCGTCCTCACGCAGGCGGTGCTCCTCGCGGATGTGGCCGCGCGCTCGTTCGCAGGCGCGTCCCTGCACGCCGTCGTCCGCCCGCTCGTCCTGTTGTGCGCGGTCGTCTGCGCTCGGGCAGTGGCTGCATGGGCTTTCGAGGTCGTCGGCCGACGCGCTGCCGGCCGGATCCTCTCGCAGCTGCGTCTGGACCTCGTCGAACGGAGGCTGCGCAACGACCCCTCGTCCGCCGACGGCACCGACAGCTCCGAGCTCGCCACGCTCTCGGTGACCGGGATCGACGCCTTGGAGACGATCTTCGCCCGCTACCTGCCCCAGGTCGTGCTGGCGGTCCTCGTCCCGCTCGCAGTTCTCGTGCTCGTCGCGGCGATCGACCTCACCTCGGCTGCGGTCATGCTGCTGACCCTCCCGCTCGTGCCCGTGTTCATGTGGCTCATCGGCCGCTACACCGAGCATCGCGCGCGAGAGCGCTGGCAGGCCCTCGCGCTCCTGGCCGGCCACTTCGCCGACGTCGTCCGCGGGCTCCCCACTCTCCGCGCCTTCAACCGGGCGCGAGCGCAGGCGGAGCAGATCGAGCTCGTCAGCGACCGGTACCGCGTCGCGACGATGGGGACGCTGCGCCTCGCGTTTCTCTCCGGCACGGTCCTCGAGCTCGCCGCGACGATCGGAGTCGCCCTCGTCGCAGTCACCGTCGGCGTGCGACTGGTCGACGGTGGACTGGGCTTGCAGGCCGGCCTGACGGTGCTCGTGCTCGCGCCGGAGCTTTACCTCCCGATTCGCAACGTCGCCGCGCAGTTCCACGCGAGCGCAGACGGTGCAGCAGTGGCGGGAAGGCTTCTCGACCTCGTCGAGGAACCGGGCGGCGACGCTGCGACGCGCCGCCGCCCCGTCCCGGATCTGCAGACGGCGACGATCCGGCTCGAGCAGGTGTCTTTCACCTATCCCGGCCGCGAGTATCCGGCACTCGAGGCGGTCGACCTCGAGCTCGCCGCCGGAGAGTCCGTGGCGCTCGTCGGATCGAGCGGCGCCGGAAAGAGCACCTTGGCATCACTCCTTCTGCGCCTCGCGACACCGGCGGAGGGCCACCTGCTCGTCGACGACATCGACCTCGCAGCCTGCGACCCGCAGGCGTGGCGGAGCCGGCTGGCCTGGTTGCCGCAGCGGCCGACGCTTCTGCGGAGGACCGTCGCAGGGAACATCCGCCTCGGCGATCCCGGCGCCACCGTCGACCGGCTGTACGCGGCGGCGGCGCTCGCCGGCGCCGATCGGTTCGTCCCCGGCCTCCCGGACGGCTACGAGACCGTCGTCGGCGACGGCGGCCGGCCGCTTTCGCCGGGCCAGATCCGGCGAATCGCATTGGCCCGCGCGTTCCTGAGGAACGCACCGCTGCTGATCCTCGACGAGCCGACGGCGGACCTCGACCCCGAAAGCACCGAGATCGTCGGCGAGGCGATCGATCGCTTCCTGGGTCGGTGCACGCTCCTGCTGATCACCCATCGCGAAGAGCTCGCCGCACGCTGCGACCGCGTCGTACGGCTCGAGGCCGGAAGCCTCGTCGAGCCGATCGTGGAGGCCGTCGCGTGAAGACTCTCCGCCGCCTGCTCGCGCTGTCGGGCATCCGCGTCTCACGGACGGCCGTCTCCGTCGCTTTCGGAACACTCACGGTCGTCTTCGGGGTCGGCTTGATGGCCACCGCGGGCTACCTCATCTCGCGCGCGGCCGAACGGCCGGCGATTCTCTCGCTGACCACGGCGATCGTCGCGGTGCGGTTCTTCGGCCTCGCTCGGCCGCTCGCGCGTTACGCGGATCGCCTGTACTCCCACGACCTGGCGCTGCGCGCTCTCGGGCGTATCCGCTCCCGCTTCTACGAACGGATCGAGCCCCTTGCCCCGGCCGGCCTCCAGGAGTTCCGTCAGGGCGACCTGATGAGCCGGATGGTGGGTGACGTGGACGCGCTCCAGGGTCTCTACCTACGCGGGGTTGGGCCGGCGCTCGTCGCGGTCGCGGCAGGAGCCGTCTGCGTCGGCACGGCTGCGGCGTTCCAGCTCGACGCGGGGCTCGTGCTCGCCGTGGGGCTTCTCCTGGGAGGGGTCGCCGTGCCGTGGACGGCCGGCCGCCTGGCGCGTACGGCGGGCCGCCGACAGGCGATTGCCAGGGGCGAGCTCACCGCCGAGATCGTCGACGTTCTGAGGGCCGCACCCGAGCTCGTGGTCTACGGCGCGGAGGAGCGCGTGCTCGAGCGGGTCAGGTCGGCGGACCGTGAGCTCGACCGGCTCGCCCGGCGCGACGCGTTCTCGGGCGGCGTCGGCGACGCACTCTCGATCCTGGTCGCGGGGTTGACCGTCGCAGCCGTGCTCGCGGTCTCCGTCCACGCACACGAAGCAGGGTCGCTCGACCGCGTCCTCGTCGCGATGCTCGTGCTGCTAGCCCTCGCGTCGTTCGAGGCCGTCGGGGCACTTCCGTCCGCGGCACGCGAGCTCTCGACGACCCTGGCCTCCGGCCGACGGGTGCTGGAGCTGATCGCGCGAGAGCCGGCCGTCCGCGATCCCGCGACGCCTGTGGGCCCGCCGAGGGGCTCGGCGGCGTCGCTGGAGGATGTAACGGCACGCTACTCGCCGGCCGAGGCGCCCGTGCTCTCCGGCTTCGACCTGCGGCTCGAGCCCGGCGAACGTCTTGCCCTCGTGGGTCCCAGCGGTTCCGGCAAGACGACGGTGACGAACCTCCTGCTCCGCTTCCTCGACCCCGAGAACGGGAGCGTGAGGCTCGCCGGCCGCAATCTCCCGGAGTACCGACAGGAGGACGTGCGGGCCACGTACGCGCTCGCGGGTCAGGAGGCGCATGTCTTCGGCTCGACCATCCGCGCCAACCTGCTGCTCGCCCGCCCGGACGCCACCGAGTCCGATCTCCACCTCGCGCTCCGGCAAGTGCACCTCGACGAGTGGATCGCTTCGCTGCCCGAAGGGCTCGACACGCTGGTCGGTGAGGACGGCAGGCGGCTCTCGGGCGGCCAACGGCAGCGGCTGACGATCGCACGCGCCCTGCTCTCGGCTGCTCCGGTCCTCGTTCTGGACGAGCCGACGGCGCATCTCGATCCTCCGACGGCACAAGCGGTGGTCGACGACGCGTTCGCCGCCGCCGGAGACCGAAGCGTCCTCCTCATCACTCACCGGCCCGAAGGGCTCGACCTGGTCGACGGGGTCGTCTCGCTCGGCCTCACGTGAGCGCGTTGACGGCCCGTACTACGACCAGCGCGAAGAGCGCAAGCGAGATGCAAGCTCCGGGCTCATCTGCTGCGTGAAGGCGAAGTCGACGGGGGTTGCGGCTCGACTGGGGACGACCACGATCGACACCGCGATGCGGCGCACCCACAGCGTTCGTCTGGCGAGTCGGGCCGGGTCACCCGCGACGAGCGCCACCAGCAGAGCTGCCTCGAGCGACGCCAACGAGCCATGGCAGACGCACCGCAACTCTCCCGGCAACCACAGCCGAACGGCGACCACTGCTTTGCTCGCGCTCGCGTTGGTCAAGGCCTCGTAGACTCGATGCCCTCGAGATGTCCGCGTCTCGCACCAGCGTCGGTTTCGTCGGTCTCGGTCACATGGGCGGGAACATGGCGGCGCGGTTCCTGGCGTCCGGATACACGGTGTACGGCGTGCAGCGCAGCCGCGAGCACGCGCAGGAGCTGATCGACCAGGGCCTGCAGTGGCGCAACTCGCCGCGGGAGGTCACCGAGGCTGCGAACGTCGTGTTCACCTCCGTCCCCGACGACGGTGCACTCGAGGAGGTCGCCTCCGGCCCGGACGGGATCCTCGCCGGGCTCGCCAAGGGAAAGACGTGGGTCGACGTGAGCACCGTCAGCCCGCAGCTGAGCAGGGAGCTGGCTGGACGCGCGCGTGCGCAGAACGTCGCGATGCTCGACGCGCCGGTCTCGGGAAGCGTCCCGCAGGTACAGGCGGGAGCCCTGACGATCATGGTCGGCGGCGACGAGACCGCCTATGGGGAAATCGAACCGCTCCTCCGCGAGCTCGGCACACCGAACTACGTCGGCGACAACGGGCAAGGACTCGCGCTCAAGCTTGCGATCAACATCAGCCTCGCGGTTCAGATGCTCGCGTTCGCCGAGGGGTTGCTCCTTGCCGAACGCTCGGGAGTCGACCGGCAACGTGCCCTGGAAATCATGGAAGCCAGCCCGATCGGCTCGCCGATGCTGCGGGCTCGCGCCTCGATCATCCTCGACCCGCCGGAAGAGGCGTGGTTCGACCTCCGGTTCATGCACAAGGACATCGAGCTGGCCCTCGATACGGCCAGAAAGCTCGGGATCCCACTGCCCACCGCCGAGCGCGCCGACGAGGTGCTCGAGAGGGCGGAAGCGCTCGGCTACGAGCGGCGTGACCTTGCCGTGCTCTTTCAGGCTCTCGAGCAAATCGCGAGCGGGGACGGATGAGGAATGGGTAGCTGGACCGACGTCCACGAGACGCTCAGCCCGCGCGCGACCGAAGAGGAGGATCGCCTACCGCCGCTGCTGATCGTGTTGACGGTCGTGACCGGCCTCGACGATGCGGTCGCCTACCTGCGGCTCGGCCACGTGTTCGTGGCCAACATGACCGGGAACGTCGTCTTCCTGCCGGGCGGGATCGCAGCCGGCCGGCTCACCTCCCGCCTGAGGGCCGACCGACGACGCCAGCTCTTTACGGCGGCGACGGTTGAGCTGGTTCTCTGCGCGATCGCCGTCGCGGTCGCGGTCGGTCGGCGGCCAGCAACTCGGTGCGGGCAGCCGCTATCCGCTGATCGCTCTGCTGGCTCTGGCGATGGGAGTCCAGAACGCGACTGCTCGCCGGCTGGCTGTCGCCGACCTGACAACCACAGTCCTCACGCTCACCCTCACCGGCATCGCCGGCGACTCCCGGCTCGGCGGCGGCAGCGGCGCAAGGACCGCTCGGCGCATCCTCGCCGTCGCCGCGATGCTGCTCGGTGCGTTCGTCGGTGCCCTCCTGCTCAGCGAGCTACGGCCGGTCGCCCCGCTCGGGCTCGCCACGGCGCTCCTCATCCTTGTCGCGGCTGCGGCCGGTCGCCGTCGGCGCGTCAGCTTCGCAGACGATTCGCGAGCTGCGTCCGCGACCTGACCCCGAGCTTCCGGAACACCTTGCGCAGGTGGTACTCGACCGTGCTCGGGCTGATGAAGAGCTGCGCGGCGATCTCCCGATTCGTATTCCCTTCAGTCACGAGCCGTGCAATCTGCAGCTCCTGGGGCGTGAGCTGGTCGCGGGTTTCCGTTGCCCGCTTGCGGGCGCGCTCGCCCGTCGCGAGAAGCTCGCGCTCGGCGCGACTCGCGAACGCCTCGACACCCATGCCGGTGAAGGCCTCGAGCGCCGTTCTCAACTGTTCCCGGGCGTCGACGCGGCGGCGTTCGCGGCGCAGCCACTCGCCGTACAGAAGGTGCGTGCGGGCGAGCTCGATTCGCATGCGTGTGCCCGAGAGGTGCGCGATCGAGTCGCGGTACAGGGCGTCGGCGGCATCGCCCTCGCTCAGGAGCGCCCGCACGCGCGCATCGATCCCGTTCAGCCACTCGGAGCTGATCACACCGGTCCGTTCCGAGAGCCATTCGCGGGCGAACTCGAGGCGCGTGGGGTCGCCGGTCCTGGCGGCGGCTTCTGCCAGCTCGGGCACGAGCTGGGTTCCGTACCCGACCGGATCGGGCTGCATGCCCTCCCACGCTGCCTCGAGCGCGGCGTCGTGCTTGCCGAGCCCGTTGTAGAGCACGGCCTTCGCGTAGTTGTTGGACGACCAGCGCCGTCGGGCCGACTCCTCCGAGGAGGCTTCGATCAGGCCGGAAGCATCCGCCTCGTCACCGCGCCACGCGGCCAGGATCATCGGAGCGTTCACGAAGGGCGGGTTTCCCGTGGCCTCGGCGATCACAGCGGCCTCATCGAGCAGGTGCGCTGCCTCGGTCAACTCGCCGGCCAGGATCTGGTTCCTCGCGACGAAGCCGAGCGCAAACTGGACGTGCCCGAATGCGCCTGTTTGGCGGGCGACCTGGAGCTGGCGGGCCTCCAGGAGAGTGATGGCCTCGTCGTCCCAGAGCTCGAGGGCGACGATGTGGTCGTTCCTCGCCCCGGCGAGTGAGAGCCAGCGTCGGCCCTCCTCACTGGCGAGATCCAGCGCCAACAGGTGCTCGAGTGCTCGAGCGAATGCCGGCGCAGCAGCGGCGTAGCCTTCGGTCAGGCGAATCGCGAACGCGTCGAGCAGCACGTCGACCATCCGGGGCGGAACCGCGGCCGGAAGCGCCTCACGCGCGGCGGCCGCCAACGCGGTCGCGCCGTCTGCGACGTCGATGTCGTTGGCCATCGCGCCCGCGAGTGCCTCGAGGTACGTCTCTCGCGCGAGTTCGGGATCGAGCGCCTCGAGGCGACTCGCGACCATGAACAGGCGGCCGGCGTCCTCCGAGCGCCACTGCTGAGACGCGATCTGTGCGCTGAGGAGGTCGACTCGGGCCTGGCCCAGCTCGTCGAGCGCCGCGACTTCCGTCGCCGCGAGCAAGGCGAGGGCGTCGTCGAGCGCGCCGGCCGAGAACTTCGTCTGAGCTGCGACCAGCCTTCGCTGGGCGCGCCGGACGGGCTCGGGCGTCAGCGCGGCCGCGCGCTCGAGGAAGGCGGCCGCGGCGGCGAAGCCTCCCCGGGCCTGCGCGCGCTCGGCCGAGCGCTCGAGCTCGGCCGCCACCTCTTCGTCCGGCGCTGACGCCGACTGGGCGAGGTGCCAGGCGCGGCGGTCCGGATCGGCCTCCGGATCGGTCTCCTCCGCCAGCGCGCGGTGAACCGCGCGCCGCTCGGTCGGCTCGGCCGCCCCATAGACGGCGGAGCGGACGAGCGGGTGGCGGAAAACGACGGAACCGTCCAACTGGAGCAGTCCCCCCGACTCGACCGCGGCCGCGGCCGTCTCCGGGATCCCCAGCCGCCGTGCGGCGCGCCACAAGAGAGCGGCGTCACCAGTTGCGTCGGCCGCCGCGACCAGCAGCAGCTGCCGCGCATCCCGCGGGAGCAGTGCGAGCCGCCGCGCGAAGCTCTCCTCGATTCGGGCTGAGAGCGGCAGCGCCCCGGGGAGGCCGAAGCCGCCGGCAAGCTGGGCCGGCGTCAGCCCGCGCGGCAGCTCCAGGAGTGCAAGCGGGTTACCGCGCGTCTCGGCGACGATGCGCTCCAGGACGCGCTCGTCGAGACGCGCGGGAAGAACCGAGTCGAGCAGCGCCCGCGCATCGCGGCGGCTGAGCGGCTCGACCCGAAGCTCGGCGACACCCCTGAGAGTGTCGATCGCCTCCCGCGCGGCGAAGACCATCGCGATCCTCTCCGCCAGCAGGCGGCGCGCAACGAACGCGAGCACCCGCGCCGACGCCCGGTCGAGCCACTGGGCGTCGTCGACGAGGCAGAGCAGCGGCTGCTCGCCAGCGGCCTCCGATACCAGGTTGAGGACAGCGAGCCCGACCAGGAACGTGTTCGGAGGCGGTCCGGCACTGAGCCCGAGGGCTACCTCGAGCGCGACCCGCTGCGGCTCGGGCAAGCGCTCCATGAAGTGCAGGCTCGGCGAGCACAGCTGCTGGACAGCCGCGAACGCGAGCTCCATCTCCCCTTCGACCCCCACCGCACGGACAACCGTGAAGTCCGCTCCCGCCTCGGCCGCATAGTCCAACAACGCCGTCTTGCCGACGCCCGGCTCGCCGTAGACGGCAAGCACGCCGCCGTGGCCCTCGCGCGCTGCCTCGAGCACGCGGGTGAGTACGTCGCGCTCGCGCTGCCGGCCGAGAAGTTGCAGCGCGGGTTCCCTGGTGACCATCTGCGGAGCATGCCACTGGGGTGACGGACTAAGGATTTCCGGGATGCGATCGGAGGGCCGCGGAGACCACCATCCGCGGCATGACTACTTCGATCATCGGTGTCGGCAACCTCGGCAGCACGGTTGCACGGCACCTCGCGAACGGCGGCGAGACCGTGATCTTGGCCGCACAGGACGAAGCACACGCCAGGGAACTGGCGGACGACCTAGGCCCGAATGCGAGCGCTGCCTCGGTGGGAGACGCGATCGAGGGAGCCGACGCCGTCGTCCTCGCAGTCTGGCTCGACCAAAGCAAGGAGCTGCTCCCGCAGCTGTCGCAGAGGCTCGACGGTAAGGTTGTCGTCGATCCCTCCAACCCGCTTGGCTTCGACGAGAGCGGGCAGATGATCCGAACGCTGCCCGAAGGCCAGTCGGCCGGCTCGATCGTCGCTTCCCTGCTTCCCGCGGGCGCGCACTACGTCAAGGCGTTCGGCACCCTCGCGGCGGATTCACTCGCAGCGACCGCAAACCGCGAGCCGCGGCGCGCCGTGCTCTTCTACGCGACCGACGACGACGCGGCGGCGGATACCGCAGAGCGGCTCATCCGTTCCGCCGGCTTCGATCCCTTCAAGGTAGGCGGCCTCGCCGCTGCCGTTCGGATCGAGATGCCCGGCGGTGACCTCCACCAGGCCGGCATGAACGGCGAGATCCTCGATCTCGACGGAGCACGCGCCGTCGCCGAAGCCGAGGGAGCGCGGGCATGAGCGCGACCGACACTTCCGCCCTCCCCGACTACGCCCCACTCCCGGAAGCCGCCCTCGGGCCCGCGCTCAACGAGCAAGGCTATTACGTCGGCCGCGCCGAGCGGAACCTCTACTACGTCACCGACGGCACCTACATGTGCGCGTTCCTGACGACGTCGGACGGCGTCGTGGTGCTCGACGCCCCGCCGACGCTCGGCAACAACATCCAGCGCGCTATCGACGAGATCGCGTCCGCGAACGGCGTGAGCAACAAGGTGGAGTACGTCATCTACACCCACCACCACTCCGACCACATCGGAGCCGCTTCGCTGTTCCCCAAGGACGCAACGCGCATCGGCCACGAGGAGACGCGGAGCCTGCTCCTGCGCGACGACGACCCGGCCAGGCCGCCGAACGACGAGACCTTCCAGGACAACCGCACGCTCGAGATCGGCGGCGAGCGCATCGACCTTGCGTACCACGGCCCGAACCACTCGCCGGACAACATCCTGATCCACCTGCCCGACCACGACACGCTGATGCTGGTCGACATCGTCAACCCGGGCTGGGTCCCGATCTATCAGTCGAACCTGAGCGAGGACATCCCCGGCTACCTCGAGGCGCCCGCGAACGCGCTTGCCTACTCGTGGAAGCACTTCATCGGCGGCCACATGGGCCGGCTGGGCACCCGCGACGACCTCGCGCTCCACCAGCAGTACATGCAGGACATCGTCGACAGCTCACGGATCGCGATCGACACCGTCGACCCGACGCCCTACTTCGTGAAGTACGGCGCGAACGTCTGGGCGGCCCTCAAGGGCTACCTAGACGAGTGCGCCGCCACGACGGCTGCACCCGTGGTCGAGAAGTACACCGGAGTCCTCGCAGCGGCCGACGTGTTCACCGAAGACACGGCGTTCCACGTCATGCAGTCGGTCCGGCTCGACCTCGGCTACGGCGCGCAGGTTCACCCGTAAGAAAGGAGACGAAGGTGTCGAACGATCAAGGAGTCTGGAAAGCAGAGGACTGCGCCCTGGTGCTGATCGACTACCAGGACAACATGCTCGAGGTGATCCGGTCGGAGACGAGCCGCGACCTCATCGAGATGCAGGTGCGCCTGCTCGCCAGGACCGCCAAGGCCTACGGCGTGCCGATCGTGCTCACCACCGTCGGTGTCGACGCGGGCTTCAACGGGCCGACAGTCCCGTCCATCCTGGGCGAGCTCGACGGCGTCGAGCCTATCGACCGCTATTCGATGAGCGCGTTCGAGGACGAGGCGTTCAGCCGGGCGATCGAGGCAACCGGGAAGAAGCGACTGATCATCGGCGGTCTGCACACGGAGATCTGCCTTGCCTTCGCGACCGTCGAAGCCTTGAAGAAGGGCTACGAGGTCATGTACGTGACCGACGCGGTCGGAGGCCGCTCCCAGGTCGCGCATCAGACCGCTGTCGACCGCCTGGCGCACGCCGGCGCGGTGCCGACGACGGCACTCGCGGTGACCACTGAGCTGTTCCGCGACTGGGCCGGCCCGCTCGCAGGGCCGGCAATCGACACGATCTACTGGTACTTCCGCGAGATCCCGAAGCTCACCGACGAGGTTGGCGTCGCGGATGGGGAGAAGGCGGCGGCGGCGGCCTACCTCGAGCAGCAGGCTGTCGGAGCTACGGACTGATGCCGGGAAGGCTCTCGGGCAAGGTCTGCGTCGTCACGGGCACGGGCGGGAGCATGGGTCGGGCGACCGCCCTCGCCTTTGCCCGTGAGGGCGCGTTGGTCGTCGGCTGCGACGTCGCCGTCGAACCGGCCGAGACGACACTCTCCCTGGTCAAGGCGGCCGGCGGAGAGATGGTGTCGCTCCAACCTTGCGTGGTGAGCGACCCGGCCGACTGCGCGGCTCTCGTCGATCTCGCGATCGAGACCTTCGGACGGATCGATGTGCTCTTCAACCTGGCTGGCAGATCGCATTTCGGCCTGGTCGAGGCGGTCACGGACGAAGACTGGGACGCGGCGCGGCGAGACGAGGTCGACGTCATCTTCTACCCCACCCGAGCCGCCTGGCCGCACCTGGTCTCCAGCAGGGGCGCCGTCGTGAACATGGCCTCGCTGAATGGGCAGCTCAGCTTCAAGAGCCTCGCCTCGCTGTCACACACGACCAACAAGGCGGCGATCCTCGGCATGACGCGCCAGCTCGCGATGGAGGGAAGCGAGCACGGCATTCGCGTCAACTCGATCTCTCCGGGGCTGATCCAGAGTGGCGCGAACCGAGCGCATCTCGACGACGAAGCAGGCGGGTTCGCCAAGGCCATGCTCGACAGAACGCTCCTCGGCCGCCTGGGTGAGCCGGAGGACGTCGCGAATCTGGCGCTGTTCCTGGCCTCCGACGAGAGCTCGTACATCACGGGCATCGACGTCGTCATCGACGGCGGGATGAAGGTCTGGTGACCAGCGGCAATCGCATCGGCTTCTGGGCTGTCGCGTTCGCCTTCCTGGTCGTCATGGCGTTTGCGACCCTGCCGAGCCCGCTCTACGGCCTGTACCGCGAGCGCGACGGCCTGTCCGCGTTCACCATCACCATTGTCTACGCCATCTGGGCGGCGGGCACGATCATGACGCTCGTCGCCGTCCCCTTCATCGCCGAGCGCATCGGGCGGCGCGGCGTGATGTTCGCGGCGGTGGCGACGATGATCGTGGCCGCCGGAGTGCTGGTGGCATGGAAGGCGCTGCCGGGCTTGCTCGTCGGGCGCCTGATCACCGGCTTCGCCGTCGGGATGGCCGCGGGGACGGCGATCGCGTACCTCATCGAGCTGCGCCTCCGCGCGGATCCGAAAGCCTCACCCGCCGTTCCGCGAACGATCGGCACGTCCGTGAACGTCGGCGCGCTGGGCATCGGTCCTCTCGTTGCCGGCTGCCTCGCACAGTGGGCGAGCCACCCGCTGACGCTGCCCTACCTCGTCTGGATCGCCCTGGGAGCGGTGGCCCTGGCCGGCCTTGCGACCGCGCCCGAGACGGGTGCACCGGCCGCAGCTCGAAACCCGTTCACGGTCAGGCTTCCCGTACCGGCGGGCGCGGGTACGTTGGCCGCCTTCGCGGCCAACGGCCTTTTCGCCGGGCTCTCGGGGCTACTCCTCGTCACCGTCTTCCAGCGCACCTCCCACGCGCTTGCTGGGGCCACGCTGTTCATCGTCTTCACCGCCGGGGTGCTCTCCCAGCTCGTGACCGGAGGCCTGCGGGCTTCCCGCGTGCTCGCAGTCGGAACCCTCTCGATGCTCGTCGGTCTGGTGCTTCTCGTGGCGGCCGTGCACGTGTCGACCCCGAGCCTTGCGCTGTTCCTCGTCAGCGGCGGCCTGATCGGAGCAGGCGCCGGCGCGGTCTACAAAGGAACCACGGGGCTCGTTCTGGACGGAACGGCGCCCGAGAACCGCGTGGCGATGACCGCCGAATTGCTCATTGCGCTCTTCGTTGGGCTCTCCCTGCCGGTGATCGGGGCGGGAATCGCGCTCGACCAGGGCGCAAGCGCCCCGAACACGGTCCTGGTCTTCGCGATCCTCGTCGGTCTCGGCGTCGCCGCCGCCGGCTGGGGACTGCTCGGCCGCCGGCCGAAGAGCTCGCCCCAGGCGGTCTGACCCGAAGGAGAAGAGATGTCCGCTGAAACCCTGGCAAACCCCGTAGCCGAAGCCGAGGACCGCCGCCGCTGGCTCGCGCTCGCCGTGATCGTGACGGCGCAGTTCATGGTCGTGCTGGACATCTCGATCGTCAACGTCGCCTTGCCGTCGATCAAGACCGATCTGCACTTCTCGCAGGAGAACCTGCAATGGGTGCTCACCGGCTACTCCATCTTCTTCGGCGGGTTTCTCCTGCTCGGTGGACGGCTCGCCGATCTGCTCGGACGCCGGCGACTGTTCATGGCGGGGCTGAGCCTCTTCACCGTCAGTTCGCTGCTCAACGGACTCGCCTGGTCGGAAGGCTCCCTCATCGCGTTCAGGTGCCTACAGGGACTCGGCGCCGCGATGATGTCGCCGGCCGCGCTGTCGATCCTGACCACGACTTTCGAGGAAGGCTCGGAGCGCAATCGCGCGCTGGGGATCTGGGGCGCAGTCGCTGGCAGCGGCGGTGCCGTGGGCGTGCTGCTCGGCGGGGTCTTGACCAGCGCCTTCAGCTGGCCGTGGATCTTCTACGTCAACGTGCCGGTCGGTGCTGCAGTCGTAGCCGTCAGCCCCCTGCTTCTGCGTGAGAGCCGCGCCGACCTGCCCTCCCGCTACTTCGACTTCCCCGGTGCGGCGACGATCACCGCGGGGTTGATGCTGCTCGTCTACGGGATGACTCACGCCACCCAACACGGCTGGGCCACGGCCGAGACCATCGGTCTCCTGGCGGGTTCTGGACTCCTGATCGTCTTGTTCTTCGTCATCGAGTCGCGCACGAAGGCGCCGCTACTGCCGCTGCGCATCTTCCGGCTCCGCACGCTTACGGGGTCGAACGTCAGCGCCCTGGTCGCGACCGGCGCGGTGTTCTCACAGTTCTTCCTGCTCACGCTGTACATGCAGCAGGTTCTCCACTACTCGGCGCTCAAGACCGGGGTCGCCTACATCGCGCTGACCGTGACGACCATCGCGTTCTCGGCTGTCTCACAGGGGCTCGTGACCAGGCTCGGAGTCAGGAGGGTGCTGCCGGCCGGCCTCTTGCTCTCGACCGTGGCACTCGTGCTCTTCGCACAACTGCCGGTCGACGGTCACTACTTCTGGGATCTGTTTCCGGCCTTCGTCGTCAGCGGGCTCGGGCTCGCACTGGTGTTCATCCCGATGTCGATCGGCGCACTCACCGGAGTACGCCCCGCTGACGCGGGAATCGCCTCAGGCCTGATCAGCACGAGCCAGCAGATCGGCGGCGCGATCGGCGTCGCGGCCGCCACGACGATTGCGACGACGTTCACCAACCACTACGTGAGCTCCCACGTCGGGACCACCGCGTTCAGCGGCGCTGCGCTCACCCACGGTTTCCAGATCGCGTTCTACGCCCTCGCAGGCGCCGCCGCGGTGGGTGCCGTAATCGCCGCGCTGCTGATCGAGTCGCAGCCGGCCCAGGCCGCGCGAGAGCCGGAGTCCGACGAGCCCCAGGTCGCCGTCGCCTCGCAGTACACCCCGCTCTGCCCCGAGACCACGACGACGCCGGCCGGATGACCGGCCCTGCGCGGATCCGCGAGCTGATGCACGACGGACAGATCACCCAGTTGCATACGCTCTTGACAGCTGAGGGTTGAGGGGAGTGAGAGTGCCGGGATGAGCGTCGAGAGCCGACCCCGAAAGCGGGCCCCGCTCGCCGATCCGAAGGCGCGCGAGTTCCTCCGCAAGGCTGACCCGGTGCTCGCACGACTGATTGACGAACGGCCCGGCTTCCGACCACGCGCGTGGACGGACGAGCTTCCTCCCTTCGACGCTTTCGGCACGCTCGTCTTCCAGGTCGCGGGCCAGCAGCTGTCCGTCGCCTCGACACGGGCGATCATCCGGCACCTCGAGGAGCGATTCGGCGGCCACATGCCGTCCGCGAAGGAGCTGCTCGACGCGGATCCGCAGGTGCTGCGCGAGGCCGGCTTCTCGACTCGCAAGGGCCAGACGTTGCGCGCGCTCGCGGAGCGCTTCGTTGACGGACGTCTGAGCGACAAGGCGCTCGCTCGAATGACCGACGAAGAGGTCGAGGCGACGCTGACCGAGGTGTCGGGCATCGGGCTCTGGACGGCGCGCGGGTTCCTGCTCGTCGCCCTCGACCGGCCCGACGTCTTTCTGTCGGGAGACCTCGCGCTCAGGCGAGCGATCCAGCGGGCCTACGGCTTCGACCACCTGCCGACCGAGGACGAGGTGGCCGAGGTGTCGGATCGCTGGCGGCCGTACAGGAGCCTCGCGGTCAGCTACCTGTTCGCTTCCGAGTACCAGGACGCGACCTAGATGGACACCACCGACAGGGCGCCGATGGTCGAGCCGCTCGACGACCAGGTCGATCACGTGCGCGGGGAAGCGGGCGCTCCGGTGATTCTCGAGTACGGCGACTACGAGTGCCCGTACTCGCGGCAGGCCTTCCGGGCGATCGAGCGGGTCGAGCGCGAGCTCTCGGGGCGTGTCCGCTTCGCCTTTCGCCACTTCCCGCTGACGGAGATCCACCCCCATGCGCTCGCGGCGTCCAGGGCGGCCGAAGCGGCGGCACGACAGGATCGCTTCTGGGAGATGCACAGCCTGCTGTTCCACCGCCAGAAGGCGCTCGAGGACGACGACCTGCACTCGTACGCGCGCGAGCTCGGTCTCGACTTCGATCGCTTCGACCGAGACCGAGCCGACCCCGATGTGACGGCCCGGATCGAGCGCGACGTCACGAGCGGCGAGGCCACGGGAGTCGTTCGCGGCACGCCGACGCTATTCATCGACGGCGTCCTCTATCAAGGCGGCTACGACCCCAGCGCGTTCATCGAGGCGCTGGCCCGATGACGCTTCCCGAGCTGCATCTCGCCGATTGGCGGCCGACCAAGGACACGCTTCACCTCTACTGCCAGATCGTCGGGAAGGTCCGGCTCGCAACCACCCCGCCGCGCAACCAGTGGTGGAACGTCCCGCTCTACGTCGACGTGCGCGGCCTCACGACCAGGCGGCTGCACCACAACGACACGACCTTTCAGATCGACTTCGACTTCGTCGACCACGCGCTGCTCGTTCGCACCCATGACGGTCGCGTCCGGTCGTTCGAGCTCGCCGGCGGTGTCCCGGTCGCCGACTTCGACGCCCGCCTCCATGAAGCGCTGAGCGAGCTCGGAGTCGACGTCACGATCAGGGAGCAGCCGTTCGGGCTCCCCATCAGGACGCCGTTCCCGGAGGACCGCGAGCACGCAGCCTGGGATCGCAGCGCGATCGAGCGCTTCGGCGACATCCTCGACTGGTCCGACGGCGTCTTCGAGGAGTTCAGCGGCTGGTTCAACGGCAAGACCAGCCCGGTTCACCTCTTCTGGCACGGCCTCGACCTCGCCGTCACGCGCTTCTCGGGACGACCGGCGCCGGCCCTCGAGACGGCCGATGCCGTCACGCGTGAGGCGTACTCGCAGGAGGTGATCTCGTTCGGCTTCTGGGCCGGTGACGACAACGTCCCCGACAGCTCGTACTACTCCTACACGAGCCCCGAGCCGGACGGCCTTCGCGACCAGCCACTCCCTGCCGGCGACTGGGTCGAGTCGGGCAGCGGATCGCTCGCCATCCTCCCCTACGACCTCGTCCGTACCGCACGTGACCCCCGCGAGACGCTGCTTGCGTTCCTCCAGGGCGCCTACGAGGCAGGCGCCAGGCTCGCCGGCTGGGAGACGAGCGGCTTCGAGTCGAAGTGGTGCCCGACTCCGCAGCAGCTTCACGAGCTGCAGTCGACCGCGGCCTACGAGTTCGGCCGGCCTGCCTTCGCCGCGGCAGCAGCCGAATTGCGGAGATGACCGAGCCGCTCACGATCGTCGGGCTCGGCGGCTCGCTTGCGCGCAACTCGCGCAGCCTGATGGCGCTCGAGGTGGCGCTCGACGGGGCCGGCGAAGCGGGCGCGGCCACGAGCCTCCTGGACCTGCGCGAGCTGAATCTCCCCATGTACAACCCCGACGACGAGCGGGAGCCTCCAGCGGCCGCGTCGACGCTGATCGACACCTGTTACGCGGCCGATGGAATGCTCTGGAGCAGCCCGATGTACCAGGGCACGATCTCGGGCGCGTTCAAGAACGCCCTCGACTGGTTGCACGCGCTCGGCTCGCGTGAGCCGCCGTTCCTGCACGACGAGGTCATCGGCCTGATTAGTGCGGCCGGCGGCACTCAGGGGCTGCAGGCGATCAACACGATGGAGTTCGCAGTCCGGGCGCTGCGAGGCTGGGCCGTCCCGTACGTCATTCCGGTCGCCTCCGCCTTCCGCGTCTTCGACTCCGAGGGACGAATCACCGACGAGGCCGTCGAGCTGCAACTCCGGACGTTGGGAGCCGAGGTCGTACGCGTCGCCACCCGGTTTGCGGGACACACGACCGCACAGCGCGCGAGGGAGTGCGAGGAGTCGGCCGAGCGCGTGATTTCCGCAGCACCGTGAACTTGTCGACGCAGCCCGCGGTTCGTGTCGAGGGCGTGGTGAAGCGGTTTGGCGCGACGACGGCTCTCGCCGGCGTCGACCTGGAGGTTCCGGAGGGGATGGTCTTCGGCCTGCTCGGGCCGAACGGGGCGGGCAAGACGACACTCATCCGCATCCTGGCGACGCTGCTCGTGCCAGACGCGGGCCGAGCCGAGCTGCTCGGGCACGACGTCGTCGACGAGGCGGCAAGCGTGCGCGAGCTCTTCGCTCTGACCGGTCAGTTCGCCGCGGTCGACGAGCTGCTGACCGGCCGCGAGAACCTGGAGATGTTCGGGCGCCTGTTCCGGCTCTCACCAGAGGAAGCCCGCCGCCGCGCAGCCGAGCTGCTCGAGCGCTTCGAGCTGGCCGACGCGGCCGAGCGGACGGCGAAGACCTACTCGGGCGGGATGCGACGTCGACTCGACCTCGCGTCCAGCCTGCTCACCCAGCCGCGCGTGCTCTTCCTCGACGAGCCGACCACCGGACTCGATCCGCGGAGTCGCAACGAGATCTGGGAGATCGTCCGCGACCTCCGTCGCGAGGGCACGACGATCCTGTTGACGACGCAGTACCTCGAAGAGGCGGATCAGCTCGCGGACGAGATCGCCGTGATCGATCACGGCCGGGTGATCGCGGAAGGGACGGGTAACCAGCTCAAGGACCGCGTCGGCGGCCAGATCCTCGAGGTGGAGCTGACCGACGTGGGGCAACGCGGCGAGGCCGAGGCGGCGCTCACGGGGGTCGGCTGCGGCACCCCGGAGGAGGACGGGCGTCCGAACCGGCTCACCCTGCCGGCGCCGCGCGAGAGCCTCGTCCTCGTCGAGGAGGCGGCAGCAGCGCTTCGTCACGCCGGCATCGGCGTCAGCGACATGGGCCTGCGGCGGCCGACGCTCGACGACGTCTTCCTTCAGCTGACCGGTCAACCGCCGGGAGAGAACGGACAGCCGCAGCTCGCCGTTGCTTTCCCGGACACGCCGGTCACGGAACACGCTCGCCCTCGCCCCCGCCTGCACGTGCCCACTCTGAGCAGCGCCGAGACGAACATCACCGACACCGCGGTGGTGACGGGACGGAACCTCCGCCACTTCTGGCGCCAGCCTGACCTGCTCATCTTCTCGACGATCCAGCCGATCATGTTCGTCTTCCTGTTCGTCTACGTCTTCGGCGGCGCGATCGGGCTGGCGCTGCCGCCCGGGGTCACCTACGTCGACTACGTCCTGCCGGGGATCCTGGTGCAGTCGGTGACCTTCCGCGCGAGCCAGACGGCCGTCGGCCTCTCCGAGGACCTCCGCAAAGGCGTCATCGACCGCTTCCGCTCGATGCCGATGGCGCGCTGGGCCGTCCTGCTCGGGCGAACGTCGGCCGACCTGGTGCGAAACGTCCTGATCACCGGCCTGATGGTGTTCGTCGGCTACCTCATTGGCTTCCGTTTCCAGGCGGGCGTCCTCCCGGCCCTCGGCTGCGTCGCCCTCGTGGCCGCCTTCGGCTTCGCCCTCAGCTGGATCTTCGCCTTCGTTTCTCTGGTCGTCCGTGGTGCCGAGAGCGCGCAGACGGCCGGGTTCGTGATCCTGTTTCCGCTCGTCTTCGCGAGCTCGATCTTCGTCCCGGTCTCGACGCTGCCGAGCTGGCTGCAACCGATCGCCAAGGCCTCGCCGGTGACGCTGACCGCGGACGCGGCGCGCCACCTCGCGCTCAGCGGCGGCGTGCCGAGTTCGCTTGGAGGCTCGCTCGCCTGGATCCTCGGGCTCCTGGCCCTCTTCGTGCCGCTGTCGGTCTGGCGCTACAAACGAATGAGCTGACGGCTACTGCTGGTAGCGCTCGACGACCTCGGGCGGCCTGAGCTCGGCGGCTTCGGGACTCTGGCCGGCCTCTCGGCGCGCGCGCCGTTGCCGCAGGAGATCCCAGCACTGGTCGAGCGACACCCTGAGTGACTCCAGCCGCTGCCGGTCGGAGTCCGTGGCTTCTCCTGCCGCTTCTCGCTGCCAGAGCTCGTGCTCCTCGGCGACCATCCGGTCGATCGAACCGTGGATCTGGGGGTCTTCCACTAGCGCCTCCTCACTCTCGGGCACGTTCCTCTTCCACCGTCAGCTCGGCGGTCGGGCGCGCTTCGAGCCGTTCATCGGGAATCGGCTCGCCGCTCTGCACTGAGACGCCGTATGTGCCCGCCGCAAGGCGCGCCTCGGCACGCTCCACCGCAGCGAGCTGACCCTGTAGATCCTCGCGGAGGCCCTCGTCGAGCTCGTCCTGGTAGAGGTCTGAAGCGAGGTTCCCGGGATCCTCGTCGTCGCCGGGCTCACCATCGTCCTCGTGCGCGACGTGGCCGAGAGAACGCTCGATCCTGGTCCGCTCGGCCTGAAGCAGCTCACGTGCGCGTTCGGGGTCCATGCTGCAAGCCTACGCCTGCCGTGGCACCTAGCGCTCGACCGCGTCGCGTGTCTGGGGGTCGAAGAAGTAGAGACGGCTCGTGTCGACGGCGAGCTCGGCAGGGTGGCCGGTCGCGATGCGCGTGCGAGGGCTGACGCGTGCACACATCCGCGTTCGCCCAAAGCCGTCGCCGTTGCTCCCGAGCTTGACGGCCGCGTCCTCGCCAACCTCCGCGGAGGCAGCACTCGGAACAACGCCCGTCGCCGTCGTGCCGAAGTAGAGCAGCACGTCGGCTCCGAGCGGCTCCGTCAGGTCGGCCTCGACCTTCATCCGGCGATCGTGAGGGACACCCGATTCGAAGCTCACGTCCTCGAAGTCCTCGGGCCGAATGCCGAGGATGATCGACCTGCCGACGTAGTCCTTCAGGCCCGACCGGTTGCGGGCGAGGTTGTCGTCGACTGTCAGCCGATGTTCACCGAAGGCGACGGAGTAACGACCGTGCGCCTGCTCGAGCTGCGCCTCTACGAGGTTGATCGCCGGAGAGCCGATGAATCCGGCGACGAACTCGTTGACCGGCCTGTCGTAGAGGACCTGCGGTGTATCGACCTGCAGCAGGTGCCCGGCATCCATGACCGCAACGCGGTCGCCCATCGTCATCGCCTCGACTTGATCGTGCGTCACGTACATGGTCGTCGTATTGAGCCGCTGCTGGAGCTGGTGGATCTCGGCGCGCATCTGGACGCGCAGCTTCGCGTCGAGGTTCGAGAGCGGCTCGTCCATCAGAAAGGCATCCGGCTCGCGCACGATCGCGCGGCCCATCGCCACGCGCTGGCGCTGCCCGCCGG
>Ga0075424_100001071_pt1 | contig 23249 bp, 18 predicted proteins | sample SoiMethybrSBSTD3_FD_75301 | JGI IMG/M metagenome (GOLD analysis project Ga0075424, IMG submission 75301) | Bulk soil microbial communities from a Populus tree surrounding site in Tennessee, USA - Soil MetaG P. TD hybrid SBSTD3 | ecosystem: Environmental > Terrestrial > Soil > Tree plantation... | reverse complement strand
ATGCTCCTCGACCGGCTCGCCTTCAAGCGGATCCTCCTGGGCAGCTTCCGCCTCGACGAAGGCGTTGATCGCGTGCTCCAATCCGGGGTCTTTCTTCCGATAAGCGTGAAGAGCTGCGAGTTGAGCCTCCAGGTCACGCTCTTTTCTGCCTCTAAGACGGAGATAGCTCCGGATTGCCTCGTTGAGCAGCTGATTGATGGGGACGGCCTTCTATTCTGCTCAGGTTCTTGAGAGCGGCACGTTCTCGAGCTTCGATCCGGAGAGTGAACCGAACTCGGGCCATGTTCTCAGCCTGCGCTTACGTCGCCGTGATGTCAATATTGCATTATGACATCACCATGCATGGCCAACCAGGTGCCGGGAAAAACGCCCTTCGTCCTTGATCTCCAATAACTTACCTTGGTTCTTCTCCGCCCGCACCGGAGACTTCTCCAGCCGGCACTACGATGGCCTGGATATTCTGCCCTTCCATCATCTTTTGGAACGCGGCCAGATCCGTGCGCTGCAGTTCACCCCAGTGGGCGATGTTATCGTCCGCCGCTTTCTTCAGCTTCTCGAATTCGCGGTAAGACGATTCGGTAGGCGCAGAGTCGGTGCCATCGGAAACCGCGAGGCCAAGATATGCCAGCTTGCTGTCGACCTTTTGTGGGTACGACAGCGAATCCTCGTTGGCCTTGATTTTGATTTGAATCAGATTGTCGCGTGTGAAGGCGAGCTTCTGATCCAGCTCTCCTGCTGCCGTCAGCACTGGCTTGGCGCTGTCCGACAGACGCTTCTTGAGCCCGTCCAACTGTAAGCGGACGTCCTGAATCTGGTTCACCGCGTCATATAACCGGCTGAGCTCATCTCGGATTTGTAAGGCGAGATCGAACTGCTTCTGCAGGTCCGCCTGAGCCACGTTGACACGCGGATCGAGCTTTACTGCAAAAGACTCGGTCAGGCTCTTTCCCTTTATGGTGAGCCGAACCTGGTATTTGCCTGGAAGCGCATACGGCCCGTAGGCCCCTTGCCTATATTCGAACAAGTAATAGCCCGGAACGCGATCGGCTTCCTGATAACGCAAATCCCAGATGAATCGGTTCAGTCCAGCTTCCACCTTGATCTGTTTTTCCAGCTTCTTGTCTTCCGGGTTGCGCGGCTCTTCCGGTTGATCCGTCTTGTTGCTCGAGTACTTGCGAATGGTTTTGCCCGCGGAGTCTAGGATTTCCAGAGTGACTTCATCTTTAGGCGCTTCCTTCAGGTAGTAGTAAATCACTGCCCCGGGCGGCGGATTCAGCCCCGCCAGCACAGGTTTCGGCTGTTCTCCTTCCTCGCTGGAAACGTGCAGGCGTGTTGCAGTCGCAGGCGTATAAAGGTGAACCTCCTGCTTGGCGAGCGCGTCGCTGAACTGCCGCAACGGCGAGAGATCATCCAGGATCCAGAACGAGCGTCCGTGCGTGGCCAGGACGAGATCATCGTTTTTCACTACCAGATCGTGAATCGGAGTGGTAGGCAGGTTTAGCTTCAGCGAACGCCAGTCTGCTCCGTCGTTGAACGAAACGTACACCCCGGTTTCCGTTCCGGCGTATAGCAGGCCGCGCTTCTTGGGATCCTCGCGCACCGCGCGCACAAACGTGTTGTCGGCGATTCCTTTTGTCAGTTGGGACCACGTCTTGCCATAATCAGCTGTCTTGTAGATATACGGATGAAGGTCGTCGAACTGGTGCCGGTCGATTGCAATATATGCGGTACCAGCATCGAACGGGGACGCATCGATCTGGCTAACGCGGCTCCACTCCGGCATATCTTTCGGAGTGACGTTGGTCCAATTTTTGCCGCCGTCTCGCGTGATTTGAATCAGCCCATCGTCCGTTCCCACCCAGATCAGATCTTTGGCGACCGGAGATTCGGCAACGGCAAAGATCGTGTCGTAGTACTCCGTCCCCGTATCGTCGATGTTGATCGGCCCGCCGGATGGTTGCTGCTTGCTCTTGTCATTTCGCGTAAGGTCAGGACTGATCGCCTCCCAATGCATGCCACCATCGGTCGTTTTGAAAAGCCGCTCGCCGCCGTGATAGAGCGTATCGGGATCTTGTGGCGAAATCACAATGGGCGCCGTCCACTGAAACCGGTGCTCTAAATTTGCCGCTCCCCCGCCATCACTCAGGTCCGGGTTGACCTGAACATTCTTCACTTGCCGGGTGCGTTTATCGAAGCGTGTGATCCTGCCCTGATAATCGCCGGCATAAACGATATTCGGGTCCGGCGGATAAGGCGCAAGATAACCGGCCTCTCCCCCACCTACGTCGTACCAATCCGCACGGCCAATCGTCCGGTCATCGCTGCGGCTGGCGATTGCAATCGTGCTGTTATCCTGCTGCGCGCCGTAGACGTAATACGGTGTGCGGTTATCCGTGATCACGTGGTAAAACTGCGCTGTGGGCTGATTATCCTGGCGCGACCACGTCTTCCCTCCATCCAGACTCAGCGTAACCCCACCGTCATTTGAAACCATCATGCGCCGTGGATTCTTGGGATCGATCCACATGCCGTGATTGTCGCCATGCGGCACTTTCACTTTGTTGAACGTGCGCCCACCGTCGGTCGATTTGTAGAAATCCACATTGGCGATGTAAACCGTGTCAGGATCCTGTGGGTCGGCGATCACGTGCATGTAGTACCAGGCGCGCTGCTGGTACGAGCGATTTCCATTCACTAGGTCCCAGGTTTCGCCAGCATCGTCGGAGCGGTAGAGACCGCCGTCATGCGCTTCAATTAACGCATATATGCGCTCGGAATTTGCCGCTACTGCCACGCCAACGCGTCCATAGGGTCCCTTAGGTAGGCCATGCTCCTCCAGTCGCTTCCACGTCGTGCCGCCATCATTCGAACGATACAAGCCGCTTCCCGGCCCTCCGCTGGAAAGATTCCACGACGTTCGCCGCGTCTGCCAGAGAGAAGCAATGAGCACGTTGGCGTTGTGAGGATCAAACGCAATATCAATCCCGCCGGTGTTTTCGTCTTTGTAAAGTACTTTCTCCCAATTCTTGCCGCCATCAGTCGTGCGAAAAATGCCGCGCTCCGTGTTCGGGCCAAAAGGATGACCGAGCGCCGCCACGAACACGATATCTGCATTGTTGGGATTGACGATCACTTTTCCGATCGCGCGCGAATCTCGAAGCCCGATGTTCTTCCAGGTCTTTCCGCCGTCGAGCGTCCTGTAAACGCCATCGCCGTGAGAGATGTTTCCCCGAATGCATGCTTCGCCCGTGCCCACATACACAATGTTTGGATCCGAAGGAGCTACCGCGACGCTCCCGATTGACGAGGTCCCCTCTTTGTCGAAAACTGATGTCCACGTGAGCGCCCCATCTGTAGACTTCCAAACCCCGCCGCCGGTCGCGCCAAAATAGTAGGTGTTGGGATCACCAGGAATCCCTGCGGCAGTCAGCGCGCGCCCTCCACGGAACGGCCCGATGACGCGGTACTTCATGCCTTTAAAAAGAGGGTCTTCAGTCTTTGGGGTGGGCGCGGCATTCTCCTCCACCGCGGGCTTCTCGGGAGGTTTCCTCTCCCGCTCGCTTTTTTGTGCTGATAAGGAACATGAAAATGAGAGAGCCACAATTAATGCGAGCTTTGCAATAGCTTTGGACTGAGACATTTGTTTCATCCCCGGGAAGTGATGTTCGAGCACGCAATAAAACGATTTATCTTAATCGTTCGAAGCGATCTGGGAAAGTGCGGTGCCTGAAGATGTGACCCGAGTTTTCAATTCGAAGCCAGCGCCTTGCGCGCGGCTTGCAGTTCTTTGCGCTTCTGCGCGTCCACTTCAGGATACGAGAGTTTCAGCCCGTCGAGCGTTTCCACGATCGCGGCCGCCACTACCAGGCGGGTGAACCATTTATTGTCGGCGGGAACCACGTACCAGGGAGTGTGCCGGGTCGCAGTATTCCTGATCATATCCTCATAAGCTTGCATGTACTCGTCCCAGTACTCGCGCTCGCGCACATCGTCGGGCGAGAACTTCCAGTTCTTTTCGGGCGCTTCCAAACGCGCCAGAAAGCGGCGCTTCTGCTCTTTCTTGGAAACATTCAGGAAAAATTTCCGGATTACCGTACCATTGCGCGAAAGATAGCGCTCGAACGAACAGATATCCTGAAAGCGTTCTTTCCAGATATCCTTGCTGCGCAAATCCGCCGGAACCTTCTCGTGCTCCAGCACGCCGGGATGTACCCGCACCACCAATACTTCTTCATAGTAGGAGCGGTTGAAAATTCCAATTCGTCCGCGCTCCGGCAGGTTCCTGGTCGTGCGCCAAAGATAATCATGATCGAGTTCTTCGTTCGACGGCGCTTTAAATGAATACACCTGGCACCCTTGCGGATTAACCCCGGACATCACGTGCTTGATCGCTCCATCCTTTCCAGCCGCGTCCATGGCCTGAAAAATCAGGAGGAGAGACCACTGGTCCTGAGCATAGAGCTTGTCCTGAAGCTCCTCGATATGCGCCACGCTCTTTTCCAGCAGTTCCTTCGCGTCTTCCTTGGACTTCAATTCCCCTGTATCCTGCGGATGGAAGTCTTTCAAGCGAAACCTATCCCCGTCACTCACGCGGTAAGGTTTCGCCAGTTTGCTTGCCCAGTTCATCAGTTTCCATGTGTGGATGGGACCTTGAAGTCTACAACATCCTGGTAGGCAAGCCGGTTCAGTTGAATGCATTTACTCCCGTGGAACCACGCAAATGTCAGGCAGATTTCGATACCGCTCCGCGTAGTCCAAACCGTATCCCACCACGAACTCATCGGGGATATGGAATCCGACGTAATCAGCCTGAATCGGTTTCTTTCTGCGGGAAGGCTTGTCGAGCAACGCCGCGATCCGAATACTTTTCGGCTGATGCGCCAGGAGGAGTCCCTTGAGATATGTCAGTGTCAGACCAGTATCCAGAATATCTTCGACCAGAATAATGTTCTTGTCGCGCATGGACTGATCCACATCTTTGGTCAGCCGCACCTCACCTGTAGAATCCCATCCGCTCTTTAGTTCCTGCGCGGGGCTGGGCCGATTGCCATAGCTGGCCACGCCGATGAAATCGAACGTCGCCTCAAGCTGCACCTGCCGCGAAAGATCGCTGAGAAAGATTGCTGCGCCTTTGAGAACCCCGACAAAAATCACAGCCTGTCCGGCGAGATCACGCGTTATGTCTGCCCCTAACGCGGCCACACGGTATGCGATTTGCTCACGCGAGATGAGCACTCTTAGCTGATCCACGGAGGCAACATATTACTCATAAACCGCCGCAGATCAAGATGTATTCGCGACACCCTTCAGGTCTCAAATTGAACTGTGTCCTGCGTTGCACTGCCTTGCCTGGCTCACTAGAATAACCCTCCTGATCGTGGAGGTTCTTTTTATGAATCTGAACGGCGTCAAACTTACCTGGCTGGCCACCCAACCTTTCGACTGGAAACCCCAGCGGGCAAAACCATCATGATCGATCCCTGGGGGATGGGGAATCCGATGTGCCCGGAAAAAGAAAAGGATGTCAAGAAAGTAGACGTTCTGCTCTGTACGCATGGGCACTTTGATCACATCGGCGATGCCGTCGAGATTGCCAAGAAACACGGTCCCCTCGTGGTCGCAATCCCCGAGCTTGCCCACTGGCTGGAAAAGAAAGGGGTCAAGAATGTCTCCGGCATGAACTAAGGGTGGCACCCAAACAATAGGCGACATCAAAGTGACCATGGTCCATGCCGACCACTCCTGCGGCATCCAGGATGGCGATCAACTCTTGTATGGAGGCGAGGCCTGCGGCTACGTGATCGAATTTTCCAATTGCGAATGTTTTCAGCGATATGGCCATCTTCGCGACCTGTACGGGCCCGAGATCGCTATGCTGCCCATAGGCGATCACTACACCATGTCGCCGCGCGAGGCCGCATGTGCCTGCAATCTGCTCCGGCCAAAAACCGTTATTCCGATGCACTTCGGAACTTTTCCCGTCCTGGTGGGCAGGCCGAGCGAACTGCAGAAGCTGGTTCCGGATATCGACGTCGTCCAATTAAAACCAGGTGTGACAACTTCCCACGAGCAACACGCCCCGCGCACTCCTGAATTACGCCGGGCCTAGCTCGGGCGAAAGAAAAATATTGCCTAAAACCACTACCAGCCTTGCTTCCTGGCGCATGGGCGGCATCACCGCGCCTGCCGTCGAGGACTACCTTTACTCCATTCTCCCGCCTCGTGATCCCGTTCTTGCGGAAATCGAGGCGGAAGCCGCCAAACGCGACATCCCTATCGTCGGCCCTGCAGTAGGCCGCTTGCTGCATCAGCTCGCCCAGCTCAGCGGCGCGAAGACTGTTTTCGAAATGGGCTCTGCCATCGGCTATTCCACGATCTGGTGGGCCCGCGCCGTCGGTGAAGGCGGTAAGGTCATCTACAGCGATGGTGACCCGAGGAATGCGCAGCAGGCCCGCCGCTACTTCGAGCGGGCCGGAGTAAGCGACCGCGTTACTCTAAAAACTGGAGACGCTCTCGAACTGCTCTCGGAAGAAAGGCACCATTTCGACATCATCTTTAACGATGTCGACAAAGAAGACTATCCACGTGTGTTTCGCCTGGCGCTTCCCAAGCTGCGCAAAGGCGGGCTGTTCGTCACGGACAACGTGCTGTGGAGCGGAAAGGTCGCGGACAAACATCCCAGAGAAGGTTCCACCAAGGCCATCCTGGAATTCAACCGTCTGCTGTACAACTCTCCCGAGTTGTTCACGACAATTCTCCCGATTCGTGATGGAATAGCCGTGGCAATAAAGAAGTAGGACACCGCCGCAGACTCCTCGATAGAGGACCGAAGCAGACGGCCCGTTGTAAAATCAATTTCCGGCCAATCTCAACATCTGCATGCCGCAGCAACAAAACACCACCGTAACCCGCGACGAGCGCTATCAGCCGCACCATATCGAGGAGAAATGGTTCGCGCGCTGGCAGAGTGATCCGTCGCTCTACGCGGCCGAGTCACAGTCCACAAAACCCAAGTATTACGTCCTGGAGATGCTCCCATACCCCTCAGGCGCGCTGCACATGGGACATGTGCGCAACTATGCGATTGGCGATGCGCTCGCCCGCTACATGTGGATGAATGGGTACAACGTGCTTCATCCGATGGGATGGGATTCGTTTGGTCTTCCCGCGGAAAACGCGGCGATTCAGGCCAACACTCCGCCAGGCCAATGGACGCTGCACAACATCGCCAACATGAAGGCGCAGATGAGGCGCCTGGGGTTTGCATACGACTGGGCGCGCGAGGTTACCACTTGTTTTCCCGAATACTACAAATGGAACCAGTGGTTCTTCCTGAAGCTCTACGAGAGAGGTCTTGCGTATCGCAAGAAGAGCAAGGTTAATTGGTGTCCGAAATGCGCTACGGTTCTCGCCAATGAGCAAGTGGTCGACGGCTGCTGCTGGCGGCACGAAGACACCACCGTGGAACAGCGCGAGCTTGAGCAGTGGTTTTTACGCATCACCGATTACGCCGAAGAATTGCTGCGCGACCTGGACAAGCTTCCCGGCTGGCCGGACAAAGTCCGCATCATGCAGCGGAACTGGATCGGCCGCAGCGAAGGAACGCTGGTGGATTTCAAGCTCGACGGGGCGCCTGGCCCAGCAGGCTCCAAAATCACAGTCTTCACCACCCGCGTGGACACCATCTACGGCGCTACATCTGTGCAGCTTGCGCCGGAGCATCCGCTGGTTGCCGATCTCACGGCGACGAGTCCCGATCTACGCAAAAAAGTTGATCAGCTCATCGCCGAGCAACGCAAGGCCAAAGAGGCAGGCGACATTGGTGAGATCGAGAAGCACGGCGTTAATACCGGGCGTTATGCCGTAAATCCTTACAACGGCGAGAAAGTACCCATCTGGATTGCCAATTACATTCTGATGGACTACGGCACGGGCGCGATCATGAGCGTCCCGGCGCACGATGAGCGCGACTATGAATTCGCCCAGAAGTACGGCCTGGAAGTCCGCCTCGTCATTGTTCCCTGTCCCGATGATCCGGATGAAACTGTCGTGGAGCCGGCGCTGCCATTCACCACGACGAACGGGACCCTGGTCAACTCCGGGCGGTTCGGCGGACTCGACTGCGAAGAAGCTATGCGGAGAATGTCCGCCCATGCCGAAAAGAACGGTTTCGGCAAAGCGACGGTCACTTACCGTCTGAAAGACTGGGGCATTTCGCGCCAACGTTACTGGGGCACGCCGATCCCGATGATCTATTGCGACAAAGATGGCATCGTCCCCGTTCCCGAGGAACAGTTACCAGTAGTCTTGCCCGATAACGTCTCCATCACGCTCACCGGCGGCTCACCTCTCAGCCGCGTGCCCGAGTTCCTGAACGTGACCTGCCCCAAGTGTGGCGCTGTGGCGCGCCGTGAGACCGATACCATGGACACGTTTGTGGACTCGTCCTGGTACTTCTATCGCTACACGGATGCCAAGAACAGCCAAGCTCCGTTCGACGCCAGGATCATTGCGTACTGGTTTCCGATTGATCAGTACATCGGCGGCGTAGAACACGCCATCCTCCACCTTATCTATTCGCGCTTCTGGACGAAATTCATGCGCGACATGGAGCTGGTATCAAACGATGAGCCTATTCAGCGACTCTTTACGCAAGGCATGGTGATCAAGGATGGCGCGAAGATGTCCAAGAGCCTGGGCAACGTAGTGACTCCGGATGAAATGATCGCCCGCCACGGTGCCGACGCCGCACGGCTATACAGCCTGTTCGCCGCGCCACCCGATCGTGATCTTGATTGGCAGGACACAGGAATCGAAGGTGTTGGGCGATTTCTGGCCAAAGTTTACCGTTTCATTGCAATAACGCCCCTCGTCACCGGCGCTTACCAACCCGATTACGTCGTGACAGATCTCCCGTCTGGAGCACGAAAGGTATTACGCAAACTGCACCAGACCATCCGGAAGATCAGTGAGGACTTCAAAGGACGCTGGCATTTCAACACCTCCGTCGCCGCGCTGATGGAGTTCCTGAACGAGTGCAACTCCGCCCAAGACAGTTTTTCCGGAAACGGTAATGCCGCTGCTCCAGCTGCATTCCGGGCCGAAATACAACGAAGGTTCGTTCTTTTGCTCGCGCCCTTCGCTCCCTACTTGGCGCAGGAGCTGTGGGACATCCTGGGAGAGAAGGAAAGTCTGTTGCGTGCACCCTGGCCCAAATACGATCCCGAGTTAGCGAAGGAAGAAGAACTGGAGATTCCCGTACAGGTCAACGGCAAGCTGCGCAGCGTCATCGTTGTACCTGCGGATGCATCCGAAGCACTGGTCTTGGAACGTGCTCTCGCCGACGAGAAGGTCAAAGCGGCGATTGCAGGCAAGCGGATCGTCAAGAAGATTTTCGTTCCGGGCAAACTGGTGAATATTGTTGTGCGGTGAAGCGGAAGCGGACTTCAGCCTTGATGGGCGGTTGAACTTGCATGCGCCGCTCTGCGATCTCTGGTTTCCTGGATGACTCGTTCCATGATATCTATCAGCTCCTTTTCGCCACGTCTCCCAGGAGACGAGATTTTTCGAGGTAAGCCGCGGCGCCCGCCTGCAGCAGTCTTGCCTCGTTAATTTGAGGAAGACTGCTTAGAGCGATGACTGGTATTTCGGCGGTAGCCGGATCTTTCTTCAGGGCGTTCAGAACTTCTTTCCCGCCCCCAATTTGGGCAGCAGAAAGGTCGAGGAGGATCAGATCAGGATTCACCTCATGAGCAAGCCGTAGTGCTTCCTCGCCGTCTACTGCTCTCCGTACTGCATATCCGGACCAATGCCGAATCACTTCGTTCTTGAGTCTTTGCAGCTTGCTGTCCTCCACGGGCAGCACGATAGTTTTCAAATCTAAGCACCTCGCAAGACGTCCTGCAATTTCTATCGGCCGATTCGGTTGTTATCTTTACCAGGCTCTTCAGATGCTGGCGCGTTTATCATCTAGGCAGGAATGAAAACCCCTTCGCCTACGCTGGAAGGACTGGGCGCGATTCTGCGCAGGCCCGCCTGCGGTCTGGCTGAGATTTCCTGGCGTTGGAGCTTTGGTCTCGCGGCAGGTCTGTTGCTTTTTGCTTCCCTGGCCGAATACTTGAACACACTGAGTGTCAGTCGCGCTCAACTGCTGCTCCTGAGGACGCGTGATCCGGTTTTGGTGTTGCAAGCGCTTGCGGCCATTTTTCGTGGGAGTTCAGGCCGGGCGGTATCGGCGCTCGTCGTGCTCATTCTGGCGCTCGCGTTCGCGTGGATGGTGATCGCATCAATCGGGAGGGCCTCCTCGCTAAGCTCTCTGCTCGGATATTTTCGGGAACGTGGAATGTCAAGCCTGCCGCGCCCTCCCATGTTCCTTATGCTGCGCTCACTTTTCGGCCTGTGTTTCTTGCGGGTCACAGTGATGTTGGCGGCGATCGTCGCGAGTCTCGGCGCAGTCATCATTGCAGCCGTGTGGGTGTCCCGTGAAGCTGCGGCGCCTGCATTGTGGTTGCTGTTGATGCTGGTGGGATTGATTTGGTCTGGCTTGAATTGGCTGTTGTCTCTGGCCCCGATCTTTGTGGCCGCCGGCGCACAAGATACATTTGGCAGCATCGGGGCTGCCCTCAGTTTGTATCGTGACCGCCGCTGGCCCTTCTTTGCTATTGGCGCCTGGTTCAACTTCGGGCACTTCGTGGCGTTCGGGTTAGCAAGTTTCGCTGTGGTCGCGCCTTTTTTGCTGAGCCGAAGATTGTCTGGCATGGCTCTGATTGTCGCTCTCGTATCACTATTCGGTTATTTCGCAGTTATGGATTTCCTGTACGTAGGCCGGCTTGCTGCCTACTTGTCGATGACCTTGGGTCCGCCACCGGTGCCCATGGAGGTATTGCCGCAACCGGCCCCGGATTCGGGTCCGGGTGTAGACACCCGCGTAGATGCCGACGACCTCATCTTGAGCGATTTGCCGCTGTCTCCTTGGTGAAGCTTCATGTACTTCTGGATTAGCGCCTTGATGGTTCTCCTTTACACTTGCTCCTCTATTTGAGAGACTCGTCCGTGGAAAGCCGATCCATCGTTGTCCTCGACTTTGGCGCGCAATATTCGCAGCTCATAGCGCGCCGCATCCGCGAACAGAATGTCTTTTCGGTTGTTCTTCCGTGCACGGCCTCGCTCGAGGAAATTCGCAGTTACAAGCCGCTCGGCATCGTATTGTCCGGCGGTCCATCCTCGGTCTACGACGCGGACGCGCCTAAGGCCGAGCGGCGGGTATTCGATCTTGGAACTCCCGTGCTCGGCATTTGTTATGGGCTACAGCTCATGGTGCACGTGCTCGGTGGCAAGGTGCACGCCGCACAACGACGTGAGTACGGACATCAGAAAGTTGAAGTTACGTCTCGGTCAGAACTCTTTTGCGGTTTGCCCGCTTCGCTCGAAGTCTGGATGTCTCATGGCGACGAGGCCGTCGAGCTCGCGCCTGGTTTTGAACAGATCGCACGGTCCCCCAACGCTGTGGCCGGAATCGAGAATCCGGCCAGGAAGATGTATGCCGTTCAGTTCCATCCTGAGGTGCACCACACCAAATTCGGCACCCAGATCCTCCGCAATTTTGTTCTCAACATTTGCCAGGCTCAGGCGGATTGGACGCCCCGGCATTTCATCGACGAGACGGTCGCGAGCGTCCGCCACACCGTAGGCACTGGCCGCGCGCTATGCGCTCTTTCCGGTGGAGTCGACTCCGCAGTCGCCGCCACTTTGGTTGATCGTGCCCTGGGTGACGATCACCGGCCTTCCCGATTGACCTGCGTTTTCGTAAATAATGGCGTGCTTCGAAAAAACGAATTCGAAAAGGTACAGCAGAGTTTGCGGGACAAGCTGGGTTTACACCTGGTCGCCGTAGATGCCACAGAACGCTTTCTCACCAGGCTTGCGGGAGTTACCGATCCTGAAAAAAAACGCAAAATTATCGGCAATGAATTTATCGCTGTTTTCGATGAAGAGGCCCACAGGATCGAGCAGCAGGAAGGCAAGGTCGAATGGCTCGTGCAAGGGACCCTCTACCCCGATGTCATCGAATCGCGCTCGGTTCGCGGCCCCTCGCAAACCATAAAGACTCATCACAACGTTGGCGGCCTGCCGGAAACCATGAAGCTCAAGCTGATCGAGCCGCTCAAGGATTTATTCAAAGATGAAGTAAGAAAAATTGGCAGGGACCTCGGTATGCCGGAGGAGATCCTGCAGCGCCAGCCATTCCCCGGCCCCGGCCTAGCCGTTCGAATTCTGGGCGAAGTGACGCCGGAACGGCTCGCCATCCTGCGCGAGTGCGACGACATCGTAGTGGGTGAAATCAAGAAAGCCGGGCTATACGCGCAAATCTGGCAGTCATTTGCCGTGCTGCTTCCGGTCATGTCGGTCGGCGTGATGGGCGACCAGCGAACTTATGCCTACACCTGCGCCATCCGCGCCGTTCACTCCGAAGACGGCATGACCGCCGATTGGGTGCCATTGCCGCATGACGTGCTCAAGACAATTTCCAATCGAATTGTTAACGAAGTAAAGGGCGTGAACCGCGTGGTCTATGACATCACTTCGAAACCACCGGGGACAATTGAGTGGGAGTAGCGTGAAGCGGCATGCCGGACGAATAACTGGAATTGCCCAGCGCCTATTCTATGGATGTACGACACGCAGCCCCAGCACCCTCTCAAAGGGATCGAAACCGTGGTCGCGATGCAGTAATTCGTGTTCGACTTCGAGACAGAATGTGGCGATCAGGCAATCTATGGTCTTCCGCACTGTATATCCGCGTTGCCTCAGGACTCTGTAGTTCATGGCTGCAGCGATTGCGATGTCCGTTCCACCAGTGTGAAATACATGGAATTTCAGCAGATCGTCCTGAGTTTGCATAAATCTGCTGTCATCCGCCATGCCCTGCAAGACTTCGCACAAGATAAGATCAGTCAACCCGAGCCGCTGCCGCTCTAGCTGGTGGTCTAGCCAAAGCGTCTCTGAGTTTGTGGTGCCCAGCAGATAGTCAATCCATACAGTGGTGTCAACAATGATCATGCCTCAAGCTTGCGCTCGGTTCCTGCCGAGGCGTGATTGAGCGAGGTCACCTTCCCAACGAACTCTGCCGCGGAGTCGGCGAATGGAGCCTTGCATATGCGTCCTTACAAGCAGGTGCAGACCCGCCTCCACCGCGGCCTTTTTAGTTCGGGCGCCGCTCTGCCGCATGGCTTGCCGCATCAAGCGATCGTCGATGTCAATATTCGTGCGCACAACCATCTGCCTCCCGATGTGTAAATATCTCACGATCTTGTGTATTCGCAACCGACCCTGTGCGGGCACAGGGAACAAGCAGAAAGCGGCATGATTTAACTTTGACACTGCTCTATTCCAGAAAACCCTGCCTTACGGCATGAATGAAGTCCGAATAAGCAGGAGTGAAGCCCGCTGTCCGCATGTCGGCAGCAATCTGCCCGCGATGATGTGCCGAGTGCATGATCACATGCAGCAGGACGTCATCCACACGGCTGGTCCAGTTTTCCCCTTTACTGTTTGAATAGGAAATCCCGTTTAAGAGATCGGCTGCAGCTCTCCCTTCCAGGAAATTCTCCCAAAGAGACGCCAGTTCAGTTATCTGCGAGTCGCATTGCTCAACCGTGAACTCAGGCCAGACCGGCAACGTCTGCGCTCGCTGCTCCAGGCGTTCGAGCCAGAGCCTTTCTGCAGCAATGATGTGCGCCATGTAACGCAACGAACCCGGGGGCACGGACTCGGCTGCCCGTAGCGCGTTCAAGACTTCGTGGTTTGCCCAGCGGTCGTAAACAAAGAGGCGGCGAAAATCACTTAGATCCATAGTCGTCTCCGGGAAAATGGGTAACACGGGGTTGCATTTTCAGAAGCCGAATACTTCCACTCTAAGACAGAAAGCATTCGATTTGCACGCTCTGCATTGCACTCTGCTTCCGCCAACGTTTAGGATGCGAATGATCATGCGGTCTCGCTCTCAACGACTGCGGTTTCCGGCTTCGAATGCGCGACGATTACTGATGGGCGACCTGCGCCGTCTCTTATGGTTTGCGGTACAAGTAATCTTCTTTTTGGACCTTGCCGCCGGCCAATCTCGGCAAGAAGTTGAGGTTTTGATTCGTAGCGGCAAGGCTGCGCTGGATTCGGGCAATTTCGCACGGCCGTCTCTGACTTTCAGCAGGCTCGGCAAATCGCGCCTGAGAATGTGGAGGTCAATCACGGGCTATTGCTCAGTTACCTGCAAGCCGGAGATTTAAACGAGGCCGTGCAGCTCGGGACCAGTGCCGTGCAACGCTGGCCCGACGATCCGCAGCTCCAGCATTGGCTGGGGCTGGCCTATTTCAAGAGTGGCAGAAAACGTCGAGGCGGTGCCGGTGTTAAGGCGTGCTGAAACCCTAGATGCTAAAAGCTTCGACATTCATTTTGGCCTGGCGCTTGTACTCCTGTCCGAAAACCAGGCCACACCCACAGCGGATGAACTCGAAATGGCAATCAAGGTGAAGCCTTCCGCAGCACTGGCACACGTATTGCTGGGTCGCGCCTATCAGAACAGCAATCGTACTCTGCAAGCGATTCAGCAGTTTCAGACAGCTCTTCGCCTTGATCCCGAAACTCAGCTCGGGCACTATCATCTGGGCTTCGCCTACGCCAGCTTGGGCCGAAACCCGGAGGCCGTTGCAGAATATAAACCGGAGGCCATTGCAGAATATAAAAACGAGATAGCTCGCAGCCCGCAGAACCCCGATCGTTCTCCGCCAACTCGGCCATTCACTCCTGGAAAGTGGTGCACCACACCAAATTCGGAACCCCGATCCTCCGCAATTTCGTGCTCAACATCTGCAAGGCTCAGCCGGATTGGACGCCTCAACATTTCATCGACGAAACCATCGCGAGCGTCCGCCACACGTTAGCACCGGCCGTGCGTTGTGCGCGCTTTCGGGCGGGGGTGGATTCAGCGGTTGCAGCCACTTTGGTTGATCGTGCTCTGCGTGATGATCACGGACCATCACGGCTTACCTGCGTTTTCGTAAACAATGGGGTGCTTCGAAAAAATCCTCACCAAGCTCGCCCGTTATCGATCCTGAGAAGAAGCGCAAGATCATCGGCAACGAATTCATCGCCGTGTTCAACGAAGAAGCGCACAAAATCGGCCAATCGCTTCGCGACCCGCACCGGGCCCCGGGATCGGGTGTGTTCACGTTGGGGGCACCTAAGCAGGTGGAGTTTGAGGTGAGGGTGGTCTTTTAGGCGCTCGTGCCTGCGGGCGATTTTATACCGGGAGCGATGTTATACTCGGAAGCCGAGATGCTGTGCAGTGAGTCTGTTCCCGTCCAGCTAGTTAGTAGCCGATTTTGTCACCTTTCCGCTCTCACTGTTTTTTCCCTAGTGCTTGTGTGTTCGCTCGCGTTCGCTGATAAGAAAGTAGATGGTCTTTCCAAGGGCGACCGCGAGTGGCTTGAGAAAGATGTGCTGTACATTATCACCAGCGACGAGAAGAAGGCGTTTGTTGAGTTGAAGACGAGTGAAGAACGAGAGAAGTTCATCGAGCGATTTTGGGAAATTAGGAACCCCACCCCGGGAGCACCGGCGAACACTTATAAAGAAGAACATTATCGGCGCCTGGAGTATGCAAGCCAGTACTTCTCAAAGGGCCGGCAGCGGGACGGGTGGGCAACGGACCGGGGACGTATTTACATTACCTTAGGTCCTCCTCAACAACGCGCTAACTACGTTACCCAGAGTGAAGTACGCGGCATGGAAATCTGGTTTTACTCCAATTCCCATCCCGCCCTTCCGCCATTTTTCTATGTTGTCTTCTACGAAAAGGATTTTGGGGATTTTAGGCTGTACAGCCCCTACATGGACGGTCCGCAGAAGCTAGTTACATCTTATCGGGCCGAGAACGGCCGAGTAGCGGCAGTTAAAGAGATTGACCGCATACTGGGCCGGGAGGTTGCGCGGACAACCTTAAGCTTGATCCCAGGAGAACCCGTTAGCTTAAATGACGCCGTCTCAAGCCTGCAATCGGATGTGATGTTAGGCACGATTAAGAATTTAGCCAACCATCCCTTGACGGTTGATGCACTCAATCTGCGGCGGGAGTTAAGCGAGAACGTATCCCACCGAGTGGTCATGCCGGGCGAGTCGCTGAAAGTATTGACTCTGCCTCTGCGCGATGCGCAGGGCGACATCAAGTTACACTATGTGCTCCGCCTCAGCCATCCTGGGGACATGGGGGTGGCACAATCTCAAGACCGCTACTATTACTCGGTTGAGGTTTCGATACGCGTGCTTACTCCCGCCGGCAAACTAATATTTGAGCAGGCCCGGAAAGTCTCGCGTTACGTCGAAGCTGATGAGATGGAACGGGTCAAAGGCAAGCCGTTTGGATACGAGGGCTGGCTACCGCTTGCCCCCGGCAAGTATAGGCTCGAATTCATAATGACGAACTTGTTGATGAAGACGGCCTTCACAGCCGAGCGTGAGGTGTTGATACCAGAGCTATCGGATGGTCTTACTGTCACTGACGTGGTTGCGTTTTCGCAGGCCACTGCGGTCCCGTCATCGCAAGCAGCGGTTTTGCCGTTCACGTCGGGCGGAGTCGCGTTCACACCCTTTGTTGACCGCGAGCTAGATCTGCTGCCATCACAGGATTTAAAGCTTTTCTATCAGATCTGGGCGCCCACGACTTCACCGCAGGATAGTGCGGGCAGGAAGCTCCAGGTGAATTACGCGTACGGTCAGCCCGGCGCGACGGGTAGCGCCAAGATCATACGTGAGGAGGTTCAGCGTGAACAATTTGACCCCGGCGGATCTCTAATCAATGGAAAGAAGATATCGACTGCCGATTTAGCGCCCGGCAACTATCGCGTTGCCATCACGATCACCGATCCGGACAACGGAGAAAAGCGGTTCAGCAATTTCTCATTCCGCGTTGTTGCGGAGCAGCCTTCCGCGTCGGAGTTTTGGGACATATACGCGGAGGGACTGGGCGACTACGTTAGCGGTGGACAGTCAGACTATGAACGTGGGCTGACTTACTTGGCCGCAGGAAGTGCGCCCAAAGCCGCAGAATGGTTTCGCAGAGCAGTTCAAAAGAATCCGAGCAATGAAAAGGCACGAAGTCGACTGGCGGATTTCTATTTCAGCCAGCGTGACTTCGCAAAAGTTGCGGAGCTCTATTCTCATGCCGGGGTAACATCAGATACTGCGGACGAGACAGTCTTAAACGTGGCGGAAAGCTTGGATAAGACCGGAAACACGCGCAAAGCCGTGGACTTAGTCGAATCAGCGCTCGCAATTAAACCGGCGAGTGGGCCGCTTTACCTGGCATTGGCCTCCTATTATCAGCGTTTGGGTAACCCAGGAAAAGCTGAGGAATTCGAGCGCAGGGGCCGATCGATGATCGCTGCTCCTGAGCAGAGACCATAAAGCAGGTGAAGAACCTAGTTCACCCACTTCTCTGGTTTGGAACCCCCCTGCAGGTATGAGAGTCCATAGTACCTCGCCTAATGACTATGACTTATTGTATTTTACAAGCCGCAGCCCGGCGGCAAGCACATTCCTAAGTTCCTCACACACAACATTTTACTCATAACAATAGGTGTCTCCACGATTTGGTCTCGATTGTGCTGTGTAGAACAATGTGTGTGCAAATTTCCGTGGGGCGCGCACTCGGGTTCGGTGCGCATCAATCCGCCCAGACGGTGTCTTCCAAAATTTCCGGTACATATTCCTGAGAATCGCTTGAAGAAGGGAGTAAGTGATTTATGCCGAAAAGGATAGCAGCCTGTGTCGCACTGCTTCTTTGGTTCACCGGTTTGGGATTTGCCCAAGCTAGCGCGGAGTCGGCTGTTCGGGGTAACCTTGCCGGCTCGGTAGTTGATCCCTCGAGTGCCTTGGTTCAAGGCGCGAAGGTGACACTTAGCGGCCCCATGGGTAAAAGATCGGCGCAGACGGACCAGGACGGAAGATTTTTGTTCCAGGTCCTAGTCCCCGGCTTCTACTCCGTCAACGTGGAAAAGCAGGGTTTTAAGTCCACGGATGTTAAGGGAGTTGAGGTTGTTACGGGCAGGACCTCGAGCATCAGCGTGAAAATGGAAGTCGGGGCAAGCGAGACGACGGTGGAGGTAACCGGAGGCGCGATCACGGTAGATACCGAGTCGACTGCCCAAGCGTCCAATCTCACTGACACCTTCTACCAGTCCGTTCCTATGGGCCGCGGCGTTACTGGTCTGTTCTATGCTGCGCCGGGTGTGGCTAGCGGCGGCGGCACCGGAACGGCCAACCCGTCCATCTCGGGCGCGACCGGTCTGGAGAACAATTACATTGCTGACGGCGTGAGCATCACCGACGGCGCCTTCGGCGGCATCGGCGTGTACTCGCGCGTCTACGGTTCGCTCTCCAGCGGTATCAACCTGTCTTTCGTGAAGGAAGTCCAGGTGAAGACCGGCGGTTTCGAAGCGCAGTACGGCAAGGCCACCGGCGGTATCGTGCAGATCGTCACCAAGACGGGCTCGAACGCGTTCCATGGCTCGGTGGGTGGCTACGTCGCGCCGCAGCAACTTGAAGCGACGCGCGTGCAGGTGGACGATTTTGGACTGGGCGGCAGCCAACAGCGCTTTAATCTGCAGGGCAAGATCCTGCACCAGAGCAACTACGACGCGGACGCCCAACTAGGCGGCTACGTTCCCGGCCTCAAGGACCATTTGTTCTTCTTCGGATCGTTCAACCCGCAGTGGAACACCGACTACAATCAGTTTGCTCAATACCGCAATGCTTCCGATCTCGGTACGGCAGGGTTGGCCGGGCCTACGCAGACGCGTCTGGGCAACTATGAGGTACCCGTCCGCGTATATTCGTATGCGGGCAAGCTGACTTTCAGACTGAACGACCACCACCAGTTCGAGGGCTCTGCCTTCGGCGACCCGACCTATGGCGATAAAAACGCCAACGGAAACGCAGGTCCCCAGACAGCGTCTAAAACAACCTTCGATAAACTCCAGTACGGAACCCGCAACGTTGCTGCTCGCTATAACGGCACGCTTACCCCGACCTGGTTGTTCAATGCTTCCTGGGCCTGGGGCCACAACAACCTCAACGACACCCCCGCTTCCCCGGACACCTACGTGGTTGTCGACCGGATTCAACGGAATCCTTGTGGGCCGCCAGTATTCAGTCCGGAATGCACCGCCACTACTAACGCGCTGCGTGGGCAGTACGTGCGCCAGGGTCTCGGCTACTTCGAAAACACCACGGGAGACAACTACGGACTAAACTTCGATACCCAGAAGGTGTTCAACTTCCTTGGGCAGCACACCTTGGGTCTTGGGTACCGTTATGACCGCTCGTACTATGATGGCACCAAGTTGCGAACGGGTCCGACTATTCCTGTCGACGCCGCGACTGCCCTGGTGCTCGCCGGTTCCACAGGCTCGCCCTTGTATACTGCTCTGGTTGACAATGGCACAAACGCCTCATTCCAGCTACGTGACGGCGGTAATTGCATCGGGGATCCCGTTCCGATCACTGACATTTCGGAACTTTATGTCCCTGGTATGACGGAATGTCCGGACGGCGGCATACCCACCTTCCTGCGCCAGGATCGTGGGGAATTTGGACTTCTGAACTTCAACACGGCCTCCCGCTACCATACGGTCTTCGCGCAGGATGCGTGGAGTCCCAGCAAATACGTGACCATCAGCGCCGGCCTGCGCTGGGAACAGCAGCACGTGGAGGGCGTAAACGCTCGCTACACCTTCAACGACAATTGGTCGCCGCGCGTGGGAATCAGCGTGGATCCCTGGGGCAACCGCAAGACCAAGATCACCGCTAACTTCGGCCGTTACACCGAAGCGCTTCCGCTGGATGCGGGCATCCGTTCGCTCAGCGCGGAGTATGACTTCCCCACGACCAACTGGACAACCCCGAATGACGGAGCGGGCCACGCGTTAATTAACTCCGACGGCACCATAGACTTTTCCCGCTTCAGCATCGCCAACAACAACCCGCAGTTCTTTGGGGGTGTGTCTGCACAGGATTTCAGCCATGCATTTGGGAAGGGCACTCGCAGCGAGTACTTGGATGAGTATGTGCTTGGCTTTGAGCACGAATTCGGGAATTCGGGCGTCATCTTCAGTGCGCGCTACAACGACCGGAGGATCAAGCGCATCATTGAGGACAACGCTGCTTTGTCGCCGGAAGCGTTCCAGAACGGCCTCGGCCAGTTCTACACGATCAGCAACGTGAGCAAGAACCAAGACCTGTTCAAGAACCCGATCCAGATCGATTACGTACAAGTCTTTGACCCAACCGGCCTTCCTACGTTGCCGCCTCCGGCCGGTTGCACATCGTCTGGGACCAACACGGGTATTGTGGATGCACAAGCGGTCGATAGCAACGGCAATATCGTAACACTCTCCAACGGCGGCAACGCGTTCTGCATCCCCAACGCCTTCGATGCCGCTGGCAACCAAATCACGGCTACCTATGGCGCCGACGGCATCCCGGATGGCTTCGTCGACCCGGTCCGCAAATACCAAGCAGTAGAGTTCGAAGTTAACAAGTCGCTCTCCAGGGGTTGGCTCATGCGTGCGAACTACCGGATTGCTAAGCTGCAGGGCAATTACGAGGGTTCGTTCCGCAACGACAACGGTCAGAACGACCCCAACATCAGTTCGCTGTTCGACTTCACGCAGGGCGACTTCAAGCTGCTGGGCCAGCAGTTCGTGCCTGGCGTTTTGAACACGGACGTTCACCACCTGGTGAACGGCTTCGTGAGCTACACGCTGAGTGGAAACCACATGAGGGGACTTACCATGGGCAGCGCCGTGCACTTCCAGACCGGCATCCCGATCAATAATCTGTTTGCGCACCCGGCTTATCAGAATGCGGGCGAAGTTCCGTTCTGCGCGGACGACACCACGAACTGCGCTTCAGCGCGCGGCTCTTTGGGCCGCACCAAAAACTGGGGCAGCGTTGATTACCACATGGATTATCCAATCCGTATCACGGAAGGGACAAGGCTGCGCTTGGCGGCTGATCTGTTCAACATCGCCAATAGCAAGACGCAGCTGCGGGTGGATCAGTTCAGGCAAAGCAGGTTCGGCGTTGGGAATGCCGACTTTGGCAAGCCCACAGGCATTGGTCCGTCGGCGGTGAACGGAAATACTAATCCTGGCTACCAGCGTCCGTTCTACGCGCGGTTTGCTGTGAAATTCGAATTCTAGAATTTCTGGAGTTCTCCACCAGGGAGGGCATATCACTTGCTCTCCCTGTTTTTCTGAACTATAGTGCGGTTTGCCCGCCCTTTCTGGCGATAGGAGGTTCCGATGTCTGGGATTCTCCGCCAATTCGCTCTTGCGCTGCTCGTCTCAACCTCGGTCTCCGCATGGGCGCAGCACTTCATCCGCGGCCAGGTCCGATACGAGAACGGCCAGCCTGCCGATCGCGTGGTTGTCCGCCTACGCAGCGACGTGATTGCCTTTCAAACCGAGACCCAAACTGACACTCAAGGGAAGTTCAACTTCGACGGCTTGCCCCTGACCTCCTATCACTTGACCATCGAAGGGCAGGGCTTCCGCCCGTATAGCAGTCATATCGATATCAGCGGGTCGAAGATGGCTTACGAACTAATCACGCTGCACCTTGACAAAGAGCCGGAGGCGAAATCGGTACCGCCAGAGGGCCCCGGGGGGTTGTTGAACATCGCCATCGAGCAGATTCCGCCGAACGCACGCAAAGAATATGAGACAGGCGAGAAACTCCTGAACGAGAAAAAGGATCTGGACGGCAGCGTTAAGCATTACCGCAAAGCGATTCAACTTTACGACAAGTTTCCGGAAGCCTACCTGAAGCTGGGTTTGGTATACCTTGATCAGAAGAAATTCGACGAATCGCAGGCAGCACTCCAGAAATCGACAGAACTCGACCCCAAGTCCCCCGCAGGCTACCTGGCCTTGGGCACGGTGTATAACCAGGGCAAAAGATACGAAGATGCAGAGAAAGTGCTGACCCAGGGCCTGGAACTCAAGCCCGACGTTCCCGAGGGCCAGTATGAATTGGCCAAGACCTATTGGGCTCTGAACCGCTGGACGGAGGCGGAGCCACATGCCCTCAAGGCTGTGGCGCTGAAACCTGACCTGGCACCGGCGCTGGTGCTTCTGGGGAACATCGCATTGCGCAAGCGGGATCCGCAGGGGGCTCTGAAAGAGTTCCAAGAATATCTTCGTCTGGAGCCGAATGGGCCGATGGCTGAACAGGTGCGCACTCTTGTCGCCAAAATAGAAAAGACGCTCGCAGCTCAGTGAGCGATCCCGGTCCGGCGCGAGCAGCTTAAGTTTTACCCGGTTTTGGACTTGCGGGGTTTCGTTCCCATCTGATATACAATCTGTCCAGTTCAAGGAGAAGGTTACATGGTGAAGAAACTACTTACCCTATTGTTTACGTCGGTGCTTGCCTTCTCGTTGTCAATGGCGGTGTTCGCGCAGGAGGCTTCCAAGGAGGAAGCCAAGGAGGCTCCCGCCCATGCGAAGGCCGAGAAAACCGCAAAGCAGGCCCGCTATGAGGGTATTGTCGTCAGGAGCAATAAGGATGAATCTACGCTGACTGTTCGTAAGATGGGCTCGACCAACCAGACAACGGTTCACTACGACAGCTCGACCCAATGGACCCATCAGGAGCACGGCAGTAAAAACGTGGTGTACATTGATCCCAGCCAAGTTAAGGACAATGATCGGGTGATCTGCCTAGGCACTTACGACCAGAAGGGCACATTTCATGCCACTCTGGTCTCTAAGCGGACCCCCAAGTAGACACGAGCTTCATCCCGTGTTGCAGGTTGAAGCTCGGGCTTGTTCTATTGCTGGTTAGAGCGTGGCTTACCACGCAACCAAAATACGCCTTGTCAATCTCGTCCTCGACATGGCAAGGTCAAGTGGAAGGTTCCTGTTGAGGAGAGCGGGGTAGATGATGAGTTTCCATCAGCAGCTCGTTTGATCCCGCAAACAAAATTCTTCAAGCCAGCTAGGCTAGTGTGGTGTCCGCGAAATAACTAAACACCTTTATTCCTCTTCTTTTTTTTGCTTCGTGGCAGAGTGCAGCCGGGTTGAATCTTCTCCAACGTTTGCCGGCAGCGAGCTAACTTTGCCATGATCGATTCCGCCGTAGCTGTCCAAACAAAAGGTCGGGGATTTTCGTTCCAGCTGTCAAGAAACTCCCGGATG
>Ga0075424_100001070_pt1 | contig 23249 bp, 21 predicted proteins | sample SoiMethybrSBSTD3_FD_75301 | JGI IMG/M metagenome (GOLD analysis project Ga0075424, IMG submission 75301) | Bulk soil microbial communities from a Populus tree surrounding site in Tennessee, USA - Soil MetaG P. TD hybrid SBSTD3 | ecosystem: Environmental > Terrestrial > Soil > Tree plantation... | reverse complement strand
GGCGGCAAACTCCCGTCCCTTCCGGAAAGCCGCCCCGTTTCCGATGGCGGATACAACAAACGACAGGTGCAGAACGCCGATCAGGTAGAGGGCTTTCTGTGGAGCTGTCCAAGACATCGTGGCGCCTCCGAATTGAGTGGCATTTGTAGACGCAATTGACTCAGATTCGAAGGTCGAATGTTGCGGTCGGTGCGGGGCGGCTGTTGCTATGCGGAGAAATTCCAGCGGGTGGCTTTGCCGATGAAGTTTTTTTCGTAGAGGCCGAAAGCGACGCGGGGGGCGACGACATAGACGGGTTCGGAGAAGGTGCTCATGTCCCATTTGTATTTGGCCTGGTAGGCGGTGGCGAAGCGCTGGCGGGTGGCGGGGTCGGTGAGCAGGGTGGCGGTACCTTCGAGGATGACCGCTTCGTGGGAGCGGTCGGAGCAGATGACGCATTTGGGGTTGGCGGCGAGGTTGCGGGCTTTGCGGGATTTCTTTCCGGTGCTGAAGTAGAAGTTGCCGTCGAGCCACAGAGCCCAGACGATCATGGTGTGGGGAGAGGCGTCGGGGGAGCAGGTGGAGATCCAGTAGTTGTGGGATTTGGTGAGGCGCTCCTCGGCCCAGCTCCAGGGGAGTAGGCCCTTGGTGCCTTTGGGGAGGCCGTAGCCGGGCATGTGGGGGCGGGTGGATTTGGGGGGCGCAGGCGCTGGTTTTGTCGAGGCGGTTTTTTGTTTTCGGGCCGAGGCTTTCATAGAAAAATCTTAAACCGGAATGACGGAACGAATGGCGAACGAGAATCTTAAATCACAGAGGACACAGAGGGCACAGAGAAAGCGATCAAGGAGGAATGTTTAACCGTGGAAACACCGAGTACCCCCGAAGTTCGCCGAGAGATTACAGATTTGCTCTCGTCCAATTATCTAGACGAGTCACTGCCTTGTTCAGATTCTCGAGCGAATTGGCTACGCTGAAGCGCAGGTATCCTTCGCCGAATTCGCCGAATGCGGTGCCGGAGAGGCAGGCGACGCCGGCGTCTTCGAGAAGGGCATCGGCGAGCTTTTTTGATGCCCATCCTGTTTTGGTGATGTTGGGAAAAACGTAGAACGCGCCTTTCGGCATGCGGCAGGAGAAGCCTTTGATGCGATTCAAGCCGGCGACGAAGGCGTCGCGGCGGCGCTGGAACTCGATGCGCATGCGGTTGACGGAAGATTGGTCGCCGCGAATGGCTTCGATGCCGGCGATCTGCGTGAAACTGGCGGTGCAGGAGCTGGAGTTTGTCATCAGACGTGTGATGTGAGCGGCGAGGTCGGGGCGCATCACGCCGTAGCCCATGCGCCATCCGGTCATGGCGTAGGTTTTGGAGAATCCGTCGAGCAGGATGGTGCGCTCTTTGAAGCCCGGGACTGACATGATGGAGTAGTGCTCGCCTTCGAAGATGAGGCGGCTGTAGATCTCGTCGGAGAGGACCATGATGTTGCGGTCGGCGATGACTGTGGCGATGTCGCGGATGTCGCGCTGAGTGAGCATGCCTCCCGTGGGGTTTTGTGGAGAATTGAGGATGATGAGCTTGGTGCGGTCGGTGATTAATGAGGCGAGTTCGTCGACGTCGAGGCCGAAGTCTTTCTCTTCCTTGAGCCGGATGGGGACGGGGCGCGCGCCTACGTAGTGGATCATTGACTCGTAAATGGGGAAGCCGGGGTTGGGATAGATGACTTCATCGCCGGTGTCGGCGAGGGCGAGAATGCTGAAGAAGATGATGGGCTTGCCGCCGGGGACGATGACGACTTCGTCGCTGTGGACTTTGACCCTGCGGGTTTCGCTGACGTGCTCGGCGATGGCGGTGCGGAGGTCGGGCAGGCCGGCGGAGGGGCCGTAGTGAGTCCAGCCGTGGTGGAGGGCGTCGATGGCGGCGTCGATGATGTTTTTGGGGGTATCGAAATCGGGCTCGCCGATTTCGAGGTGGACGATGTCCTTGCCCTGCTGCTCAAGGACTTTCGCCTTGTTTAGAACCTCGAAGGCGGTCTCGGTTCCCAGGCGGGACATGCGCTCGGCCAGGCGGAGTTCATGCTGGGTGGCTGAAGGCATGGGCGCAAACCGGTCATTATACGCCGGGGAGTCGGGAGCGGACTCAGGCGGGGGAGTGGGGTCAGTTCTCGGTTCTCAGTTCTCAGATGCGGCGGTTCGTCGACAAATCAATTACATTGAGCGTATGAGTTCGACTCCAGACGAAAAACTTCAGCGAGAGTTCAACCGATGGGCGCAAGAAGGTGAGGGCGAGAAGATGGAGCGCCACCATCTGGACATTACGGAGAAGACGATTCGGTTAATGGATTTGCGTCCGGGAGAGCGGGTGCTGGATTTAGGGTGCGGGTCGGGGTGGGCGACGCGGCTGCTGGCGCGACTGGTGTCTGAGGGGCCGGAAGGATTTGGGCAGGTAGTGGGAATTGATGTTTCGGATGAAATGATCCGGCAGGCGCGCGCGGCGTCGAAGGATTTTGAAAATATTTTGTACGTGTGGGGATCGGCGCAGCAGATTCCGTGGGAAGAAAATTTTTTCGATAAGGTGCTTTCGGTGGAATCGTTTTACTACTATCCCGACCAAGACCGGGCACTGGCGGAGCTCTTTCGAGTGCTTGCGCCGAGAGGGCGGATGTTCATACTGATCAATTTGTACAAGGACAATCAGTATTCATTGCAGTGGGTGGATAAGCTGAAGGTGCCGGTTCATGTGCGCTCGGAAGCGGAGTATGTGGAACTGCTGAAGAAGCATGCGTTCGAGAAGGTGGAAGCGCGGAGGATTCCCGATGACACGCCTACTCCGGATGATTACGTTACGGAATCTTTTGACAGTCTGGAGGATTTGCGCGCGTTCAAGCGAATCGGGGCGCTGCTGCTGATGGCGTCGAAGCCGGATTTGAGGACGCCTGCGCCGGGGTACATGATTTACTGAGCGGATCGAGATGGCATAGCACCATCGATGGAAAGTTCCGGCGATGATTTCAGACGACGCAGGAAGACAGCCACTAGCAGGAAAGCCAAACCCGATATCCCAAGCACTTCAGCAGCATGTAACTTAACGGTCGCGGTGTGGGTCTGAATTTCTTCGTCGGCGCCAGCAAGGGAAATATTATCCGGATGCGGGGGATCGTAATGAATGGTGAGCGTCGTGCCTTTGTGGTGCGCATTGATCCAATTCGTCATGCGACGGACCATGGCTTGCGAGCGAGTAGATGTGGTGGTCGTGGTCGATTCGTGCTGAGCCCCATCGACGGTGTACCGGAAGTGGCATCGCGTCCACTACACGACGCCTCCCCCATCACTCTTGAATGGATACGTTCTTCCCACGTAGCATTTGCCGACTTCAGCTTGGACGGACAGCCATTCAGTTGATTCAACGTGCTGCCGGTGCATTCTCCAAAAACCTTCAATAGCAAACAGGCAAGCAACGAAGAAAGCTAAAATAAGAGAAGAGAAACAGCCTTGACCATTTTGCCTTACTGCTGTCTTTGTCGGGTGGGAACATTTTCGCGATTGTAAATTGCTTTACTGCGTTTTCGAGCGTCCATAGGGCTTGGCCGTCTGGTAACTGCATCCGGTCTTGAAGGATGGCGGTCGACCACCGGAAGGTCAGATCTATTTCGATAGCCGGTTATATTTTCTAAGCACTTCTCGCAGGCGGTCGTGTGGCAACGCAATCACCGTGCGATTATTGATTCCCGTCATCGTTTCTGCCGCGACCATCGCATTGATTACCGCTTCTTCTGTGGCTTGCACAGTTGCGAGAAAGATGGGGTCGAGGTCGCCGTTGGGCAGCATGCGAATGTGGTGCGTCCCCTTGGGACTAATAGCTCCCGGGTTTGCCGTGGAAAAGGCGATGAAGATATCCCCCGAGCCATCGCCGGAGTAACTGCCGTCGCGGCCCAGGCCCAAGGTTACGCGTTTTGCGACTCTCTTTAGCTGAGTTGGAATAAGCGGCGCATCGGTCGCGACGACAACAATGATGGAGCCCTGATCGCGGCCATAGGCGGGATTCTCGGGAATTTCCTTGCCGACCGGCACGCCTGCAATTCGAAGCTGGCTACGGTCTCCGTAGTTACACTGCACTAGCACGCCCACGGTGTAGCCACCATGCTTCTCATCAAGGACTCGCGAGGAGCTTCCGATTCCGCCTTTGAACTCATTGCAGATCATGCCTGTGCCGCCGCCGACATTGCCTTCTTCCACGGGGCCGCCGTGCGCGTTGTCGAGCGCATGTAAGGCGTGCTCCGGCTTTACATGGAATCCGTTGATATCGTTCAAATATCCATCCCAGGTTTCCGCCACTACCGGTAATGACCACCAATAGCCTTCCATGTCGGGATGGCCCTGCTTGACCTTCCAGGCGATCACGGCATCGCGCACTACGCCGACGCTGTGCGTGTTGGTGATCATCACCGGGCCGTCGAGAAGTCCGGATTCTTCGACCCAGGTTGTGCCGGTCATCTCGCCGTTGCCGTTTTCGGTGAACCATCCGGCGAAAACTCCGTCTCTGGAATTGCGGCCCCGCGGCAGGATCGCGGTCACGCCGGTGCGAACAGGGCCGACGCCAACTTTCAGCGGGCCCTCGCCTGAGATCAGCGTAGTGTGTCCGACTTCGACGCCTTTGAGATCAGTGATTGCGTTCAGTGTGCCGGGGGTTCCATCGAATGGGACGCCCAAGTCGCGGGCGCGGGGTTTGGGCTGGGCCGAGGCTAGCGCGATGAATACCAAGACCGCCGCAAACAGCGTTGCCGATTTCAGCATCAAAGTTCCTCCGGGGATGAGTCCCGCAGTATAAAGGAGGGGGTCACATCTCGGATTTCGGAGGGCAACATGGAGAACTGGAAACGCGCCGTGGTCGCCGGGGCAGCCGGCGCCAGCGTGATGTTTTTTCTCAATAGGAAGCGCACGGCAGGGATACTTTTTGCCGGCGTCAGCCTGGCGACTCTGGCGTCTGAATACCCCGACAAGTTCGCAGAAATTCGGGAACGGATGCCGGAATACGTTGAACGCGGCACGAACTTTCTGGATGTAGTTTCACGTGTCGGTGAGCGGTTAGCAGAAGCGACGGAACGGAGAAGCACGGATTGGCTTGAGGCGCTGCTGAGGAGCTAGAAGCGTCCTTGGTTTTTGTGTCGTCCCCGCGGGACTCGCTCGCTTGGACTCGCTACCCCGGGGACGCCCCTGGGCTAACGCCGCCCCTGCGGGGCTGCATGTCCGGCTGGATGACAAATGACCCCGGAGCTGAGACAACGAATTCAGATTGTGCTTCTCGCGGCCATCGTGCTGGCGGCCGGGCGAGCGGCCTACATTTTGTATCAGCGCCGTGCCGAAAGAGCTGAAGAGGCAAAGAGCCAGGCGCCACCGCTCAATCCTGATTATTACGTCATGCCGAAGAAGCTGCATCCTTACGATTTGAAATCGGCGAAAGAATTGACTCAGCAGCCGGTATGGGTGAAGGAGGGATATCGTTACACCTACTATCCATTTGATCGGGCAAAACACCGCTCGGATTTTTCGCACGAAGCTGGGTTGTTGTTGCCGATCGAGAAACTGGAAATCAAGGATGTTGTTACCGATATCTCGCCGGGATCACACGATCAACGGCAGGTTATGGCTGTCTTCGAGAAGGACGGCAAGAGCTATGCGTTTCCCATCGGCTCGGTGAAGGATGGCAACTATCAGATTTATTCCGACGAGATGCTGTTCATCCAGGATCCGCACGAACTCTACAAGCACTGGCCGGCAGACGTGTGGCAATCCATCGAGAAGCATGAAGTCAAAGCCGGAATGAACGAAATTCAGGCTGACTTTGCTATTGGAATGGGAATGCCGCAGCGCTCGAACGATCCTTCCGTGAAAACCGTTCAATACCCGAACGGCGGAAACCCGCTGACGATCACGTATCGAAACGGAAAGGCGGCGGAGATCAAGGCTGGATCAACCGCTGCGATCGATCATTTTAAGATCGGCGACTTTTCGCTCGCCGGGCTTTGTTCCTCGACGTGAATCTTGCCGTCCTCATCAGCATAGAAAGACCTGTGTTCCGCATCGAGCTGCTTGGGAGTCATCGCAAGTTCGAACGTGTCTTTGTCTTTGTGAGCCCGAAATCCAACCGTGTAATCGCCGCGATCGGTATTCACCATGCGCTTGGTGAATGAGCCGGTGTGGACGAGTTCTGTCAGCGAAGTCGCATACTTGTTGTTCTTCCGCTTGTACAGCTTTTGCGCGCGCAGCACGGTTCGCATGTAGCCCAATGCAGCTGCTTCGGAATCGGACCGCGCCGGATCGCCGCGAAATTTCGGCTGATAGGCGGTCTGCGCGGCGGCGATGATGCTCATAAGAATCAGTATCAGCGCTGCTCTCACAGCTTGCTCGAAGCGTGATTTCATGAATTCCCACCCCTTTGTCTTGGATGCAGCCATGTTACTGGCGTAATTACCCAACTATTACCACATGCTTTGCAAGCACAACAAATGAAGCTATGCTTAGGCCGAGTTCACACAGGAAGGCTATGAAAGCTGCTACCGCTATGAAAGCTGCGCCGGCCAAAAAGCCGTCGATTCGCATCGCCGTAGTGGAGAGTGATCCACTGCGCTTCGTTGGATTTCGGGCCCTGTTTGATTCCGAAACCGATTTCGAATTGGTCTCCGCCTCTCTTCCCGATATCGGAACCCTGCAGAACATCGATTTGATTCTGCTGGGGAACCGTAGCGGCCAGAACTTGTTCGACGTTATGGCCAGCCTGAAAGCGACTCGTCCTGACCTGCGCATCATTGTGACAGGCTCGGGCATGGATGAAGAGACCATTTTGAAGGCGATTGCTTCCGGCGCTAAGGGGTACGTGGATGAGGCGGCTTCGGCGCCTGAGTTCGTTCAAGCCATCAGAATTGTGAATCAAGGGTCGGTGTGGGCTCCTCGCCGTGTGCTTTCCATGTTTATCGAGCGCGTCAGTTCTGCCCCTGGACGCATCTTCCCGGCGGGCCGGGTCACCTTTACCGATCGCGAGAAAGAAGTACTGGAGATGCTTGTGGCGGGACGTTCGAATAAAGAGATCGGCGCCGCCCTGGGTATCGAGGAGCGGACGGTGAAAGCCCACGTAGCCAAGCTGATGCGCAAGGTGGGGGTACAGAACCGGATTGCGCTGTCAGTTCACGCCATCACGCATTCGCTGGTTACGGCGAAGTAGTAAGTGCTGGTCGCGGTTACTTTAGGACACTGACCCGTAGTAATCTTGCCGCCTTTTCCACCCTAACGCATACTCGTTTCACCTACCACAGAACCTGGGAGACGGGGTTGGGAGTGGAGATTAGGGTCACCGCTGCCAACCCCGAATTTTTTTGCCCTCCCCCATTGCTGACCATCCCCGGAACCGTGGGTCGTCAAACTTCGGTTCTCAGTGGTCAGTTCTCAGTTTCCGGGAGTCAGTTCTCACCACGCACCACCTTTTCCTCTTAGGAATCCTTTACAATCAGGAACTCTGAAGCGCGTGTAACTCTTGCTGAGGATATATGAAGAATTACCTGCTTTTGTGTCTTGCCGTCGCTCTGACCTCTCCCTGTTTTGCCACTGATGCGAAGACAACCAAGGCTGAAGGCCGGCTCAAGGCCGCCGCAACGGTGTTGGATGAGATCCAGTCCGCTCCCGATCAGGGCATGCCGGAGGAGGTACTGGGGTCAGCAGAATGCGTGGCCGTAGTTCCCACTATGCTGAACGGTGGGTTTATTGTGGGGGCGCGGTACGGGCGCGGCGTCGCCAGTTGCCGCACGCCGAAGGGTTGGAGTGCGCCTGCATTTTTCAGTGTGAAGGGCGGCAGCTTTGGGCTGCAGATCGGCGGGCAGGCGGTCGATCTGGTGATGCTCATCATGAACCAGGAGGGGATGAAGAAACTGCTCTCCAGCCAGTTCAAGCTGGGCGCGGATGCCAGCGTAGCTGCGGGACCGGTGGGGCGACATGCCGCTGCTGATACGGACTGGAAGCTGAAGGCGCAGGTGTTGAGCTACTCTCGGGCGAGGGGCGCGTTTGCCGGCTTGGCATTGAATGGCGCAGTGGTGGGACAGGATAAGGACAGCACGCGCGAGTTTTACGGGCGCATGGTTCCCTTTAGCACGTCTCTGACGGGCACGATCGATGCGCCGCAGAATGCTTATCCGTTCCTGAGCACGCTGGCGAAGTGGGCGAAGAGTGCCGCAGGTTCTACCACTCCTGAGGTGAAGCCAACGACAGAAAGCAAGTAAGTCGTGAATTGAAGGTGTGCGCTCCAGCGAATCACTGACAGGGCACCTTCTGTGTTTGCTGTTTTCCGTCCGCTTCATCGTGTCGGCTGTAGCAGGCGCTCTCGCGATAAAGCCTCCCATCGAAATCGTAGACGACATACTGGCTGTCGGCCGCGGATGAGTTTGCCATCACGACGAGGCGCTTTATTCCGTTAGTGGTTTTTTCATCGAACCCGAAGCCCGATGCGATGGGAGCTTGATTCTCGAACAGTGAGAGCCAGTGGTCATCGGTGCGACGGAAGACCCAGGTTTGACAGTTCCCGGTGGCGCCGCACAGGAGTTTGGTGCCTTGGAGCACCAGGCCAGAGCTCTCTCCTACGCGAACGCGACGAACTCGCAATTCTGATTCCCATGAATCGGGAGTATCGAAGGCAGTAGGTTCGATCGCTTCGGAAATTTCCTTGATCGCAGCGGTGTCTAGTTTCGCGGACTGAAATGTCTCATTGTCCTTGAGGTGGTCCATCTTTGGAAACACGACATTCTGTCCAGCTGCAACGAGTGATAGGAGCGCGAGGCTAGGTGTGACGAGTGCGCTCTTAAGAAGTTTCAGGCGCGTTGTGTTTGACAATAAATTTCTTCCGATGCTACCGTCACGCGTCCCCAATGCGTCAGCGACTCGAATATGCCCTGGCATGGCCGATCATTCGAACTCTGGCTATTCTGCCCCGGCCTCTGGCGCGAGCTGCGGGAATTCTGTTCGCCTGGACAGTTTACCTGCTGCACTTCCGGCTGCGCCAGGTCGGGATGAGAAATCTGGGGCTTGCCTTTCCGGAGAAGAGCCAGCGAGAGCGAGCACGCATTCTTCGCGGTGAGTTCACTTCGCTGGGACGTCAGCTGGCCGAAGTATGCAAGTTGCCGCAGTACACGAGTGAAAATGTAGACGAAGTCGTCATCTATGACGGCTTTGAGAATTACGAGCGGGCGCTTGCGCGGGGCAAGGGCGTGTTGTTTCTGACTGGGCACATAGGCGGTTGGGAGCTTTCGGCGTTTGCGCATTCGCTGCATGGGCATCCGGTACACATCGTGATGCGGCCGATGGACAATGTGTACCTGGATCAGCTGATCCAGCGGTATCGCACGCTTCACGGGAATAAGACTGTTGATAAGCATGATTTCGTTCGCGGCCTGCTGGCGGCGATGAGGCAGGGGGAAACCGTCGGCATTCTTATGGACACGAATATGACTCGTCCGCAGGGAACGTTCGTGGACTTTTTTGGCATTCCGGCTTGTACGGCTACTGGTCTGGCAAGGATTGCGTTGCGCACGGATGCGGCTGTGGTGCCTGGATTTACGCTGTGGGATCCGGGGCTGGGAAAATATCGGCTGCGATTCGATCCGGCACTGGAGCTGTTACGCACGGATGATAACGAGGCTGATGTGATCGCGAACACGCAGCTCTTCACCAAAGTGATTGAGGACTACGTGCGGCGCTATCCGGAGCAGTGGCTGTGGGTGCATCGGCGCTGGAAGACGAGGCCGCGGGGGGAGCCAAACCTTTATTGAACGGCGGCGGATCGGCGGTCGCTCAAAACCAATCGCTGCGATAGGCAATCCACCAACTCGCGAAGGCGATCGGAATGGTTGCTACCAGCGCCCACCAGAGGGGCAAGACCAGGTCTGCAACCACACCGAGGGCGATGAAGACCATCCAGAAAACCCTGCGTTCCACGCGAGGAATTGTACCCGCCTTTTCTTTCCTGCGCCGAACGTATACAACGATGCCATGAAGCGCTCACTCAAAGAGGTAGCGGAATTTGTCCGTGCGCGGGTCGTCGGCAGTGACGTTGAATTGCTTGGGATCGCCAGCACAAAGTCGGCTTCCAACGGGGACCTGATCTTTGCGGAGGATGAAAGGAATCTTGCCTCGGCCTTCAGCTCACTTGCGTCGGCTATCATCGCCGGGGAATTCGCAGCGCATCAAGCTCCGATTAAACCGTTATTGATTTGTACCCAGCCTCGCTTAGCGTTTGCCCGCGCGGGGCAGCTTTTTGCATCGGACATTTCCTTCGGGTCGGGCATCCACGCTACCGCAACGGTGCATCCTTCCGCCCGGATTGACAAGAATGCAGGCGTGGCCGAGCGGGTTGTGATTGGGGAGGATGCCGACATCGGCGAAGGGACGCAGGTCGGCGCTGGGTGCGCGATTGGGGCCGGTGTTCACATCGGGCGGGATTGCCAGCTGTATCCCAACGTGACTGTTTATCCGGGAACACGTATCGGCGACCGCGTGATCGTGCATGCGGGAGCGGTGCTGGGGAGCGACGGGTTTGGTTATGTGCGCGATCAAAAGACCGGCAGGTATGAGAAGTTCCCCCAAATCGGGCGACTGGAGATCGGGGATGATGTCGAAATTGGCGCAAACAGCACAGTGGATCGTGGAGCGCTGGATATCACCTCCATTGGGCGGGGGACGAAGATTGATAATCTGGTCCATGTGGGGCATAACTGCCAGGTGGGAGAAAACGTGGTGATCGCGGCGCAAACGGGGCTTTCGGGCAGCGTAGTTGTAGAGAAGAACGTAATCATCGGTGGGCAGGTGGGGATTGCTGACCACGTTCACATCGAGGAAGGCGCGGTGATGGGAGCGCAGAGTGGGATTCCTTCGAAAAAGAGAATTCGGGGAAATGGAGTTGTGTTCTGGGGGACTCCGGCGCGGCCGATCCGCGAATATTTGAAGCAGCTGGCGGTGTTGGCCAAGATGGCGAAAGGCAGCCATTAGCACTTGGCAGTTAGCTAGAACGTAGAGATGGCAACCATCATCATCGGCGGGCATTCACGGAGCGTGGGGAAGACCAGTGTTGTCGCGGGATTGATCTCGACACTGAGTGAGTTTAATTGGACGGCGTTCAAGATCACGCAGTACGGGCGTGGGGTGTGCTCTGGGGATGGGAAGCCGTGTGACTGTGCGTGCGCCGATCATAGCTGGGCGATATCGGAAGAGAGAGACCGCTCTGGCGAGTCTGACACTTCGCGATTTCTAGTTGCGGGGGCTGTGCGCGCGTGGTGGGTTCGAACCGAGCAGGGAAGACTGGCAGAGGCTATGCCTGCGGTCCGGCTAAAGCTGGCAGAAGCAGAAAATGCGATTCTTGAATCGAATAGCATGCTGCAGTTCCTGCGACCAGATCTCTATCTCACGGTGCTCGATCCCGGCACCAGGGACTTCAAGCGCTCAGCGCAGAAGTTTCTCGATTTGGCGGACGGGATAATCATGCACACGGAGCACGGCGACCCGTTGTGGAGTAACGTCTTGCTCGATCCGGTTGCGCAGCGTCCGATGTTTCGCATTGAGCCGCCGGAGTATGTCACGCCTGAACTGCGGGAATTTGTGCGTAAAAGGCTGCAAGTCAGAGCAACCCTCTGACTGTCGGTTTCGTGCTCATCTGGGCTGACAGTGCGGGCAGAAAATTTTAAACCGCAAAGGTCGCGAAGAAGAGCCCGCAAAGGTCGCAAAGGCTAACATTAGGACATTGCGAAGTTCGGTGCGGTATCTTGGGTGTGGTTTAATGCTTTGGAGATGATCCAAAGAGTTTGGTTCAGCTTCGCTGCGGTGGTGGCCGCCTTGGGCATCATTGCAGCTGTTCCGCAGAAGCCCAAAGCCAATCCAACCGATGAGTCTGTAGAAGCGGCTCGGCTCAACAATCTGGGCGCAGCGTACATGAACCAGCAGTTGTTCGAGAAGGGGCTGAAGGCCTTTCAGGATGCCGCCGCACTCGATCCCAAGCTGCAAATCGCGCAACTCAACGCCGCCATTGCGTTGCTGAATCTCACGCGGATGGATCCTGCGAAGGAATTGCTCGAAGCAGCGGTGAAACGCGATCCAAAAGATCCTCACGCCTGGTTCAACCTGGGCCTGCTATACAAGAACTCGAACAATTCTGAAGGCGCAATCGACGCCTTTCGACAGGTAGTTGAGATCGATCCGGATGATGCCGACAGCTGGTATTTTCTTGGCGCGACTTACTCTCAGTCACGGCAGTTCCCAAAGGCCATCGATGCGTTCCAGCACGCCCTCAATCTGAATCCGCTGCACGCGTCTGCCGAGTTTGGAATTGCTAGGGCTTACCAGCAATCCGGCGATACCACACAATCCCGCGAGCACCTGCAGCGGTTTCAGCACTTCACGCAGGCGAAGCTGGGAACACCGATTGGGTTGGCGTATGGGGACCAGGGGAAATATTCGCTGGCGGAGGAGTCGCCCGCGGGGGTGCAGAAAGCTCCGCCGCAGATTCCAGTGAAGTTTGTGGAGGTGACGGAGCACGCTGGTTTAGTCACAAAATCTGCTGCTTCGTCAGGCTTTGATTTCACCTACCTCGGCCCGGGAGCTTGCTTCCTCGACTACGACGGCGACGACCGGATAGACATTTTTCTTCCCGGCAGCGGCGCGCAAGGCGGGATGTCTCTCTACCACAATCTGGGAAACGGCAGATTTCAGGACGTCACCAAGCAGGCCGGATTCGATGCGGCGGCTCATGGCTTGGGCTGCACGGCTGGTGATTACGACAACGATGGCTATGCCGACCTTGCGGTGACCACGAAGGCCGGCGTGTTCCTGTTTCACAACCAGAAGAACGGTACGTTCAAGGATGTGACGGAACCAGCTGGGCTGCCAGCTCCTAAAGACATCCCGCCCTCGAAATTGTCGGCGTATGAGAAGGCGACCACTCACGGAATGACGCCCGAAACTGGCGAGCCCATGCCGCTTGGAGTGACCTTCATTGACTATGACCATGATGGCGATCTCGATCTCTACGTGACAAGATCCGCGCCCGCCAAGTACCAGTCGACTTCCGGCCACGGTTACAACACGATGTGGCGTAATAACGGGAAAGGGACGTTCACAGACGTTACGGATTCGGTGGGCCTATTCGGCAATGCGTCGAGCGTCGCCGCCATAGGCACGGACTATAACAATGATCGTGCCGTGGACCTGGTCTTGACCAGTGCAAAGGGGCCAACGCTGTTCGAAAATCCTCGTGAAGGCATGTTCAGCTTGAAGGATTTGTGGCGGGACCAAGGCCCGCCTCGACCCACCGGAATTGCTGTTCTCGACTTTGATCATGACGGCTGGATGGACGTCGCCCTCGCCAACGAAGAAGCCCCCGCGATCACCCTTTGGCGTAACAATCACGGCAAGGGCTTTGAACCTGTGGTTCTTCCCGCCCCGCAATGGACTCGCGCTTTTGGGGTCGCTGCTTTCGATTATGACAACGACGGTTGGGTTGATCTGGTCGCAGTTGGAGACGGAACCGGCAAGGGCAAGGCAGGGCAGATTCGCCTTTTCCGTAATCTGGGTGCTGACGGATTTAAGGATGTGACCGCCGATGTTGGGCTGGACGAGGTCCAGCTGCAGGAGCCTCGCGCGGTGATCACTGGAGATTATGACAACGACGGTGCGACGGACTTGCTCATTACACAGAGCCGTGGGCCTGCGGTCCTTCTTCGAAATGAGGGGGGAAGTAAGAACAATTGGGTTCGGCTGAACTTCAAGGGCCTTGCCGACAACAAATCCGCGATCGGTACTAAGGTTGAAGTCTTCGCTGGAGGCAATCGGCAGAAGTGGGAGATCGCGGGGTCGAACGGGTATTTGGGGCAGAACTCTACGGAGATTATCGCCGGGCTGGGGCAGGCCAAGGAGGCCGATGTTGTGCGGATGCTGTGGCCTTCGGGCGTGCTGCAGGATGAGATCGAAGTTGCGGGCCTGAAAGATCACAGCTTTCTGGAGATGGACCGGCGCGGGAGTTCGTGTCCGACGCTTTTTGCGTGGGATGGAACCCATTACGCGCTTGTCGGCGACATGTTGGGAGCTGGGGTTGTCGGGCATTGGGTTGGGCCGGGTCAGAGGAATGTTCCGCGGCCGATTGAATACATCAAGATTGACCGGGACTTGATTCGGGAGAGGGAAAATCCCCACCCCTCGCAAAGTGCGCGAAGGATGGGGCACCCTCGAGATGAGGAGGGGATCGGCCGCGTCACCCACCCGCTTCTCAGTTTTCGGTTTATGGAGCCGCTGGAGGAAGTGGTTTATCTCGATCAGGTGAAACTGCTGGCTGTTGATCATCCTGCCGGTGTTGACGTTTATCCGAACGAATATTTCGCGAGCAATCCGCCGTATCCCGATTTCAAAGTTGTGTTCAGCCGGGATGCGCGTCCGCCGGCTGGGGCATGGGATGGACATGGGCATGATGTGCTGCCTTCGATCCTTGCGCACCGCTACTTTGGAGATTTTCAGCTCACCGAGTTCAAAGGCTTTGCCAAGCCGCATACTCTTGAACTCGACTTAGGTGAGCCTTATCAGGGCGGGCCGCTGTGGCTGTTGATGCATGGGGAGATCGAATACTTTACCGCGACGGGGATGTATGCGGCATCACAGGCGGGGATTGAAGGGGTGGCTCCTTACTTGGAGGCCGAAGCTGCGGCGGGCGAGGGCGCCCGCCCCACACACAAGTGGGTACGTGTTAGCAATGACATGGGATTCCCCGCGGGCGGCGCTCGAACCATGACTGCCGATCTGACCGGGAAGTTGCCTCAGGAAACAAAACGCATCCGCATTACGACCAATCTGCAGATTTATTGGGACACCATTCTGATCAGCCGCACCCGGCAGGATCAGAATTTCCATCTCACTCCGGTTCCTTTGGCCAGCGCCGATCTTCGTTTTCATGGATTCCCGCTGAAGATCGAAGGCGACCCGCCAGGCAACGTGAGATATGTTTACGGGAAGGCGAGCGCGACTGGTCCCTACACGCGTCCGATTGGCGCATACACGCGTTATGGTGACGTGCTACCGCTGCTCACGGCCAATGATGACAGGATGGCGGTGTTCGGATCAGGCGATGAAATCGCGCTGGATTTTGATCCTTCTAAATTGCCGGCCTTGCCCGCAGGCTGGGTGAGGGATTACTTCTTCGCGGCCCAGGGGTATGAGAAAGACATGGATTTCTACGCAGCGGACAGCAACACGGTGGATCCCCTGCCATTCCGCAATATGGGGACGTACCCTTATCCACAACAAGACTTTCCTCTGGATAACTCGCGTTTGAACTATCTGTTGAACTACAATACGCGACATTTATCTGGGAACGAAGCGCGGGGATACTCCTTCGACTACGGCTCTGCGCGGTAGTTTCAGCCATTGCAATCCCCCGTTCGTAACCTCGACCAGGCACTTCGCGTAACTGCAACAGCGTTACTTAGATGACCTGCGATTGATTATCCGCGTGATCGTTACAGCGCCGCGGAAACCACGTAGGCTGAAGTCGGTTTACAGCATATGCGCACATTCATAATTCTCGCCCTGCTTACCAGCCTGGCTGCGGCTCAGGAATTGCCCGAAGCGCCTTCACAGCGGGCCACACCTAAGAGCTTCTGGGTAGCCGCCGGGGTCTACACGGCGTCGATCATCTACGACGCTGAGACCACGGTCAGGGGAGTTGAGTCGGGGTGTGTGGAGAACTGGAATCCGACGCTCTACGGCGAGAGGCCCGGGCGCCCCCGCTTTTATTTGGTCAGCGCCGGGCTCGACGGAGCGACGATGTTCGCCAGCAGGCGGTTGGTGCGGTCGAATAATCGATTCCTTCGCTACACGGGGTGGGGGCTGATGTCGTGGGGAACAGAGCAGCACTTGCATGGAGCCATTCACAACACGGGCTTCCACTGCTCGGCGCGGTAAGCAGCGGATCTGTCGATGTACCTCCTGCCGTAGTGCTGGCCACTAGCTGGCAGGTTACGTACTGGCCCTCGGTAATCTCGATACATTCATCGATCAAACATAAGCTGCGGACTCCTACCAAGTTTGATCAAGTAGTGCCTCCTTCGTCTTAATTCAATCTGGAGAATACTCATGAAGAAGTTTGCCTCCCTCTCTATCCTTGCGCCCTTACTCACCACGTTTATCTTTTCTCAGACGGGTACGCCGAGCTCCAAAGCTACGGCAGCTTTCAATTCTGCCGTGGGCTGTTAGTCTCACTGCAACGAGTGGCACCTGGAACTGCGGCGACATGTTTTAGTGGCGCTTCAAACCTGTGTCAGCCGACAACTATGTCGAGGTCATGGGCAGCACGGTAAAAGTCTCAAATAGCCAATCCCTGTTTGCTTCTGCGTCGCTCGTGACCGGGTTGTATACGAATACGCTGGTCACGACGAAACCTTCGAAAACCTCGGCTGGCACGAATACGTCTACGGCAACGGCGATGGGCGGTCTTTGAGGGCTGTGCTTCTGGACGCGCCGAAGGGGAACCCGGTGATGTATGGTTATCCGGCGGCGGCGTGCAACACCGCTGTTTTGTGGTGCTCCGGGAATGGAGCCGATTCTGGAGTTGGGCTCGACGCTCGGGTGCAGACCTTAACTCAATCGCTAACTGACGGCGTGGTGAATGTGACAGTCAGCGGTCTCGCCGGGACCGGGACCTGTGACTTCACATCGAGCATTCAGTTGATACTGCAGACCACCAGCGCTCACGGCTACAACTTCATCCGTCCGAACGTTGGGGGTGGGCACGTATGACCTGTCAATCCAGGCTGCGGCTAATTCTGGGGCGGTTATTCCCGCGGGAACTGGATCGGCGGTGGGCGGGGCCGCCTACGGGCTTGGCTCAGTGACCGTGGAGAGCGTGGCTGGTGCACGGGTTCTCGTTCTAGAATCCTCCGTCAGGACTGACCGGGGCGAAAGCCCCGGTTTTTTGTTCGTTGATGAACACTACCGGCAGGCGACCCCATTCACTGCGAAGCTCGTCGGGGCAGCATTCGTGCCGCTGAAATTTGCAGTGAAGCCTAATCCGTTGTAGCTGCTGCCGGCCGGAATGTTCCCGTTATAGCTGAGGTTCTGTACCGTCACCACCTGACCGCTTTGCGCATAGCTTCCATTCCATGAATTCGTGATTTGCGGGTTGCCAGGAAACGTCCACTTGAGCGTCCAACTTGTGACGCCCACGCTACCAGTGTTTTGTATGGTGATGGCCGCCTGGAACCCCGTGTCCCATTGGTTGACGTTGGCGTAAATCACCTTGCAGGAGAATCCGCCGGAACTGGATTGTGTGGTGGCGCTGGCCTGGTTCGAGGCTGCGGATGCGCCCAGAGCGTCGACCGCTGCTACTTTGTAGTGGTAGGTAGTCGCCGCTGAGAGCCCAGAATTCGTGAAGGACGACGTGGTCAACCCACTCGCAATCTGATTGCTTGAGGATGGACTGAATCCGCTGGCTGTACTGCGGAACACTCTGTACGTGATGCTGCAGTTGCTCGACGGAGTGACCGCATTCCAGCTCAGATTGATTTGGCTGGAAGAAGCAGCCGCGGCTACCAGGCCGGAAGGCGCTGAAGCAACCAGGGAACATGTTCCGCTGCCTCCTCCGCTGAGAGCCGACTGAATCGATGCGAGCTCACCCTGTTTCAGCAAACTCACTGGAGAAGCATACGTTTTATCGAGCAGGGCATAGCTGTCTTCGCCATTCAGGGCCCAATAGGTCCAGTTCAAGCTGGGACTATTTTGAAGGAAGTTCACCAGGCTTTCGAACCACTGTCCCTGGGAGCCGGGAGTGGCGCTCTGGATATCGGACGCATTATTACCAGTACCGAATTCTCCCAGCAGGACCGGAGCGATTCGATTCGCGCTGATGTAACCCCAGAATTTATTCCAAACCGAGGACAGGGTGGAGAAACTCGTGCTGCCATTGAACCAGTTCTGCTGGTAGAGATTCGGGCCGTAATCGTGCGCTGAGTAGACAAGCCGATTGGCAACGTTCAATGCAATCGGATGATTGGACACTCCTTCTAAATTCCCGCCCCACCAGCCGCAATCTCCGCTGTAGCAGTCCACTCCTTCGACAAGGATCAGCAGATTCGGATTAACCGAAAGAACGGTGTTGCCAGCTCGCTGCGCGGCTGAGGGCCAATTCTGGGTTGTATTTGTCGTGGGGCACCCTCCGGTTGCGGTATCTCCCGTCCAGCAGGCGCCCGTGTGCGAGCCGTTTGCGATCACGTGAGGCTCGTTGCGAAGATCGACGGCCACGACGGTCGGATTGCCGCTTGCGTCTTTGTAACCGGCGTAACGGCCGACTAGCATTTTCCAATCGTTGATCCACGCCGATTCCGGATACGCGCTTGTGTGCCAGAGCCCGTTGGCCTCGGCGCTATTGCCTGCCTCTGAGCGGTGATTATCGAGAATCACCCGCAAATCGAGAGCTCCGGCTGCGCTGATGATCTTGTCCATCACCTGCAGCGCGTTCAGTCCCTTCAAATCGGTGTTGATCGCGCCGCCGCCGTTCGAAAACGAGATCTGCTTTGGAACAATGGGCGTTTCAACCATTTGGTTCGAATAGGGCAGGCGAATGCTGTTATAGCCATTGTTTTTTGTGGCCTTGAGGATCGTGTGGTAATCCTGCGCCCAAAGGCCGTGGACAACTTCATCTGTGGTTTCGAAACCATACCAGTTGACCCCCGCAATGCGTATGGAACGGCCACTGGAATCGATGATCTGATTGCCACTCGTATGCCAATATCCGGTACCCTGCCCAAAGGCGAGGCTGCACGTTCCAAGGGCTGAGATCGAAAGCAGAAGAAGAAGCCTGTGCCAGCTCTGGCTATAGGATGAACGGAAACACATCTGGATATCCCCTTAGGTCGGAAGGTGATCTTGCTGAATGACCGGCTGGATGCAGTCTTCGTCGCAGCCGAAGCTTTGTCGCTATGTTAGCGGACATTTCTTCTAGTCGCACATATCGTTAGTACATTGAGGAGCGTGCTGTTTCACCACTAAGCGAAAAACCTGAGGGCTAGGGATCGGGCAAGCAATAGACTGCCAGTTGACAGGTCTTAGGTCCACATAATCCAATACGCGGGAATGGCAACCACGACATCCGCTGCTTCCACGCCCCGGCTTAAACGTGTTCTTACTCTTTGGGACCTGATTTTTTACGGAATTGTTCTCATTCAGCCGATCGCGCCGGTGCCGTTGTATGGTGTGGCGCAGAAGCTCTCCGACGGGCACTTCGCGACGATTATTTTGATTGCGATGTTCGCCATGCTGATTACGGCGGTCAGCTACGGGCGAATGGCAGCGCTCTATCCGGCTGCGGGTTCGGCTTACACCTATGTGGGCAAGGGATTGAATCCACACCTGGGATTCCTGGCGGGCTGGGCCATGATTCTGGACTACCTGCTTCAGCCTTTGATCAACACGGTGTGGATCTCAACCGCGCTTCACGAGCGATATGTTCCAGAGGTACCGTTCATTGCCTGGGCGGCGCTCATCGCTGGGATTATGACGGTTCTGAATCTTGCGGGGGTGCGCTCGTCGGCGAGGGCGAACAAGATTTTGCTTTTCTTCATGTCGATTGTGGTGGTGTTCTTTGTCGTCCTCGCGACCCGATTTTTGTTTCGCGGGCACGGGTGGAGCGGGCTATTTTCGATCGAGCCTTTTTACAATCCCGCTACTTTCAATTCTCACCGGATCCTGACGGCGACATCTTTCGCCGCGCTTACCTACATCGGATTTGATGGCGTTACTACGCTGGCGGAAGATGTCGAGAATCCCAAACGCAATGTTCTGCTTGCGGTGGTGCTCACCTGCCTGTTCGCCGGAGTGGTCAGTTGTTTTGAATCGTATCTTGGGGCGCGGGTTTGGCCGGACTGGCGCAGCTTTCCGAATCTTGAGACCGCGTTCATGGACATCTGCCGCCGGGTAGGAGGCGTGATCCTGTTCAACGCAATGGCTGTCATTCTGATCGTTGCGGCATTCGGCAGCGGATTGACTGGTACTTTGGGCGCCGCGCGATTGCTGTTCGGGATGGGGCGCGACGGGGTTTTGCCGAAAAAGACTTTCGGGTACTTGAAGCCGGGGACCAATACGCCGACTTTCAATATTGTTCTGATCGGCGTGCTTGCTTTTGCCGGGGCGGTACTGCTCAATTACGTGGGCAGCGCGTATCAGCACGCGGGTGAGCTTCTGAATTTCGGCGCTTTTCTGGCGTTTATGGGGGTCAATTTTGCGTGCTTCTGGCAATTTTCTATGCTCTCGCAGCCCGGGTATCAGCGGCGCATTGTGCGAGACGCTATCTTGCCGCTGATCGGCTTCGCGTTTTGCTTCCTGATCTGGTGGAACTTGAATAATCTTGCGAAGACGGTGGGAGGAATCTGGTTTCTGCTTGGGATTGCCTATGTAGGAATCAAGACACGCGGATTCCGAAGCGCGCCGGTGATGATTGATTTCAGCGAAGCTTGATGAAGATCGTGCCCGCCGGAAAACGAACACTACTTCCGTTGCTGTCGCAAGATGTCTGAAATCTGAAATTCCTCCACCCCCTTGATTCGGATCTGCTCTCTTAACATTCATATCCCCCGTCGCTTAAAGTCTCGAGTGACCTTGGCAAGGGCTGGTAGTGGGCGTGCAGTCACAACGAGTGGACAGGCCCTACCAATGATCATTTCTAGTGAATGATCATTTCTAGTGATTGAAGAGTAAGTGTCAGACCAAACACACGGTTGACAGATCGAATCCGCAACCAGCGTGACTTCACCACTTGATTAGCAAATCCTCCAGACGGCCAGCCTTCATCGCTTCGTTCAGGGCGCATTACTACCGGTTAGCTCGTGACACGACCGGAATCCGAACCACCCTCTCCTCGTAGTCAGTGCTACCGCCTGGTTTCAGCACTTACTACGCACAATCGCAATATCTAGGCAGGCCGTTGAGTCTGCCGTACCTGCCGTTGGGCAAGTTGCAGTGCGCCATCCGCTAAAGCTTTGGCATAGCGCGCTAGGAGCGATACATCGACCGCCTCCGGCCAGCGGTCAGCAACATTGTGGAAGACGGAACTTGCACACGCCAACGTGACGAAGCGCCCGCCGCCACGCTGGATAGCGCCGGTCTCGCCCCGCGCGCTAGAACTGTGCTGCTCCTTCGCATCAACGGGCAGTCCTTGCTTCGCCAGCGCTGTCACGATCCAGTTTTCCAACAAGTCGTCCGAAGCATGAATGAGATTGGGCTGTCGGGGTGCACCAATGTCGGAACCGAGGAAAATCCAGGCTTCAGCGTACTTGATCAGATTCTGGCGCGGTTCGAGATACGGATTCATTCCTAGGAACCCAAGTTCGTGACCGCTCATGGCCACAAAGTGGCAGTCGCATAACGGCTTGGCAGCAGCCAAGACTCTCATTATCTCCAGCCAACAGACCAGGCGGCTGCCCTGCTCGCTTACGCACTGCCACCAACCGCTGCGTGGCGCCATGAACATGAGTGGCGCAACGCTCTGGTCGCGTCCGGTAATTTTAGTCGTGACATTGAATGCTTGGGCATGTTCTCGTGTTGCATGCACCACTACGGTGGCTTGCGAGCGGGTTTGCACCTGCTCTTTTAGCCACGCACTTTCCACACTCGAGACTTGTAGTATCGGTGGGCCGGCAGGATTGGTGGAGTCGGAGGCGTTAATCAGAAACAGCCCGGGCCTCCTTCCGGCGGTGATCAAGATCACCGCCTTGTGGCGGCTGCGGCGTGCGGCTGAAAGGATGTCAACGTCACCGATTTGCGCGACGTTAGCTGGCAACGTCTCTACCGCTCCGATCTCGGCTGTGCTGCCGAGCGAACCAAGCCGACCACTGACACCGTCAGCGGTTGTGAATGCACCATCGAACATAGGAACGCCTTCGATCCGACGATCTGCAATGCGCGCATAAGCTACCTGCGGATCAACGCGAGTGAAGGCGAAGGGCTCAAGCGAAGGCGTTAAACCCAGCTGTCGCACCTTGCCGGCCAGCCATTCAACGGATGCATTGTCCACTGCTGTTCCGGTGCGATGGTTACCTTGAACGTCATAGGCCTGAAGCGAACTTGCAATGCGCTGCTCAAGCGTGGCGGGTAAACCCTCCGGTGGTTGCTGCTCAGCCGACGCGGCGTGGGTTTTAGGTGCCGCCAGCGCAAATACCAGGGCCTGACTTGCCCCCAAAAGAAACGACCGACGTTGCATTCCTTTTTCCTCGTTCTTTAAGGAGCAACATTTTCTCACGAGCGCTTCTTGTCGATTTTTTCGAGGGGTGTGAATTGGCTGGTCTGGACTGCTAGTGGTCGTCATGGGCGAGGCCGCACGCAACCGCAACGAATGCGATTCATGCCATTCCCGCCGACGATCTCGCGCTGGGAATTTTGCGTAACTGGCGATAACTGCGTTTACACTCAGAATCGCGTCAAGCTATTTTTGCACGACGACCACGGGCTACTTTCCCGATCCAACGATGAAAACCGTCTGCGCCAGGACACGGGTACCGTCTTTGCTCGTAATCTTAAGAGGATGGACCGCCCCGGGCACATCGCGCGGAACGAATGTCACGATGTACTGACCGGCGAGCTGATTGGCAATTGCGCTGACCGCATCGGAATAGTTCTTCTTCGTGCTCCAGTAAATGGCTCCGCCGGTTTCAACAGCAAGGCGTTCTACATTCGCCCTCCCAGCGTCGTACGCGCGCTTGCGTGCTTTTTCCATTTGTTGGTCGTATGCACGGTTTGCCGAGCCTCCGCCACCGTCAGCCCCGGCGTGCAACGAGGTGTAGATCTTTCCGATATTGTTGTCGGTGATTCCGTTGAACTGTGGATCTTCCAAGCCAATCACGAAGGCTGCGATGTGCATCTCTTGAGCGATGCCGATCACGCGCAGCAGGCGACCTTCGACCGATGTGTTGGCCCTGAGCCCGAAGCCGGGACTGTGTTGCCACGGCTCACGAAAAAGAAGCAGCACGCGTCGGGAGGGACGGGGGTCTGAGTTCATCATGGAATAAACGACGTCGAAGACAGTTACACCGTTCGCGGCAATGGTCTGCAAAGTGCTTCGGCCGGCATTTTCGTCGAATCCGGTCTCAGCGGTTTGCAGGTCAAAGCTGAAGGCATCAGTGAGGCCCGCGTCGACGTCCAAACCTTGAATGATCTTTGTCAGCTCCGCCGGATCCTGTTTCCAATCCAGTCGATCGCCTGGCCAAGGTTTTTTGCCGCGG
>Ga0075424_100001069_pt1 | contig 23250 bp, 19 predicted proteins | sample SoiMethybrSBSTD3_FD_75301 | JGI IMG/M metagenome (GOLD analysis project Ga0075424, IMG submission 75301) | Bulk soil microbial communities from a Populus tree surrounding site in Tennessee, USA - Soil MetaG P. TD hybrid SBSTD3 | ecosystem: Environmental > Terrestrial > Soil > Tree plantation... | reverse complement strand
CCTTCGAGCATCCGGCAATCGCGAGAGCCGTGACGAGAATGATCGGTCTGAGATGGCGCTTCATGGCAGCGTCGTCAGCGTGGCGCCGGCGGCACGGTCGAGATCGGCGAGCGCGTTCTGCAGGTCGGCGGTCGCCTGGATCGCACGCAATCGAATATCACGCGTCGACTGCAGCGCCTGGAGGTACGCGGCGATCGGAGTCTGTCCCAGTCGATACGAGTCTTCGGCCATCCGTTCCACTTCAAGCGCCTGAGGGACGATTTCGTCGCGATAGCGGAGGAATTGCTGTCGTTGCGATTCGGCAATCGCCGCTGCCGATGCCACCTCGCCGGAAATGCGAGTCGCCGCGGCTTCGCGTTCGCTCGTCAACTGCGTCAGTGAGGCCTCCTCGACGACCACACCCGCCTTGTGCGACGTGAAGACAGGGATAGAGACCGCGATGGCGGCGCGCCATCCGGTATCGAATTCCGGTTCGGCGCGCCTGGTGAGCGTGGCTTCCGGCGTCACATCAGGGGCGCGAAGCGCGCGGGCCAACGCGATCCGCGCGCGCTGTTCATCGATGCGCCGGTCGATGGCGATCAGTTCGGCGCTGGACTGCCGTGCGCGCGCCACGAGTGTGTCGGCAACAAGTGGCGAGCCGACGTCGAGCATGGTTTCGATCGGCGTCGGTGCGTCGAGTGGAAACCCGAGAGTGGCGTTGAGCGTGACGCGTGCCGCATCACGTGTGCCCTGCGCGGCGGTGGCCTGATTCTGAGCGTCGGCGAACGCGAGCTGCGCCTGCAGCACCTCGAGCCGCGGCACACCACCGGCATCGAATCGCGCCTGGGCGGCATCGCGGGCACGTTGAGCCAGCATCTGCATCTCTTCGAGCAGCGTCTGTCGGTTCTCGGCGACGAGACGCGAGACGAATGCGCGCCGGACATCCGACTGCACTTCGGCGATCACCTGATTCAACTCGGCGTCACCGGCTTTGATCGTGGCGTCGGCGACTTCGATGCGTCGCGCGCGCTTGCCCCCGAGCTCGAGTGGAACGGCGACCGTATAGCCCTCCTTCGGCGTCTCTTTGGCCATCTCGACCCGAAACTCGGGATTGAGCCGTTCGGCCGCGACATCGCGTGATGCGATGTTGACGGATCGCCGAAGGCGGGCGGCGATGATACGGGGATTGGCGTCCAACGCTCGTTGGACAGCCATGCGATACGTCAACGGCGCCGACGTTTGAGGCGGTGAGTTCTGACCCTCGGCGCAAGGCGCCATCGCTCCACTTGCGACCACCACGACCGCGAGGGTCACGCGCCAGCGACGCACGAGCACGCCGCCAAGCATGCTGCGCGCCAGATGAACGTGCGATGACAACGCGGGCGATTCGATGCGGCAGGAGATCCGACTTCGCACGTGAACCTCGTACGTCAATGCGTCCGTCGCACGTAGGGGCCGCCTTCAGGCGGCCCGGGGAGGGCCGCCTGAAGGCGGCCTCTACGTACGGTTAGTCAATGCGTCAGCGCATACAGCACGATGTTCGTCGCCAGCGCGTAGCCCGAGGGTGAGAACTCCGCGAAGTATCCCGGATCGTCTCCCTCGCGCTCCATCGAGTCGCCGATATCGGTGTTGTGAGTCATCGCCACCATGATGCGCCCGTGGCGATCGGCGATGGCGCGGAAATCCGCATGGGGACTGTCGCTCCCCCGCTCCCGCGGGTCGCTACCGGGTCCACCCCAGGAGAAGATGCTCGGCACCTGCTTGACCTCGGCGATGTTGAACAGGGCATGGCGGATCGGATCGGCGGGGGCGACGTCGATGATCGGGAACTCCGGCAGCACCCGCGTGATCTGGCTGGTCCACTGCTCCCACGCGCGCGTGCCCCAGAAGTCGTCCACCCAGAGGAACCCGCCTTTCAGCAGGTACTCTCGCAGGCGCTGCACCTCCGTATTCGAGAGCGCCGCGGTGCCGACGTCCGAACCGATCAGGATCGGACACTCGAACAACTGATCGTCGGTGAGCTGCACGACCCAGTAGTTGACATCACCGCCCTGCCGGCTGACGTGAACCCTGGTCAGTTCCGAGAGTCGTATGAGAAGGTTGATTTCTCCAAACGGATAGTCGGTGCTCCACCCAATCCCACCGGGTTCCGACCGATCGCTGCGGAACATCCACTTGCAGATGGTGAATCCACCGTCGCTGAAGTCCTTGGGCGGAACGCGAATGCCGGCGCCGGCGCCTTCGAAGACACCAAACCGACGTTGCCCAAGCAACATGGCTCCGCTGACGATGAGGAGTGCGAGCACGACGACGATGCCCGCACGCAAGCGCGGCATGAATCGATCGTAGTGTAAGCCGACACTTCAGCTTCGGCTCTTGACGTCTCGAGTGGGCGCGCAGGTCCGAGCGCGCCATCGAAGTCCGCCGAGCCAGCGGCAGGTCCGCACTGGCCCGGCGGCACGGATAGCGACGCGATTTAGTTCGCGTGCGCAGCTGCCGTTTGAATGGCGCTCTTGTCGGAATTGCTCAACACACCGGCGTCCCTCAGATCGTTCGTCAAGTGCGATACACCGCTCACGAACTGCCCGTGGTTGTCTGCGCTTCCCAGAATCTGCGCAATCAGGTCGGCCGTCGTACAGCCGTTGCTGAACAGGATGTTGGCGACGCCGGTATTCTCGCCGTCGATCACGATCGTCGGCGCGAAGTTCGAGTGCACGCTGCAGTCCACATCGTCTGCGATTCCATCCAGGTCCGCATCGGCGAACCAGCCCAGGTCGCGCAATAACTCGAGCGTGAGGTCGTTGGGCGCCTTGAGCTGATGCGTCAGGTCCGGGTTGATCGCCGGCTCCATCAACAGGTTCTTGAAGGCCACCGTGTCGTAGTGCGACACCGACGATCCGGGAGCGACAGGGAACGGCGCGTACAACCGGGCGCGGCCTGTTGGCGTGGCGCCGGCGCGCACTGTCGGATCGACGCCGACGGTCGCGCTGACGATCGCCTGTCCGAGAATCGCGAGGCCATCGGCGCGCGTCATGCTGGCTGCCGGAATCGTCACGAACACACCATTGATTCCGTCATCTGCCATTCCGGGCGGCGCCGCGTTCACGTTCGCGGCATTGTTGTAGATGATCACGGCGCTCGCTCCGGCGTTGGTGGCGTTTCGCGCTTTGACCGCGAACCCGCACGTGCCGCGCTCGACGAGCGCGATCTTGCCGGCGACGGCCGCAGCGTTGGTGAACGCCGTGCAGCCGTCAGTCGTCGTGGGGCCCGCCGCGTTCGCCGCATCCTGGGCGGCGACAACGAGCGCGAAGACGTTCGGGTTACCGATCCGTGGCCCGAAGGCTGCCGTGCCGAATTGGTAGAGTCCGGCGATCGCCGCCGGCGCAACCACGCGCACCTCGGGATTCCCGAGCACGAGCACTTGCGGGACGCCAGCGGTGACGTTCGCGCCCTCCCAGAACAGATGGCTGAAATGCGTGGTCGACGCGAGTCGCTCTGCATCGGTCATCTCGTTCCAGTGCAGTCCGCTCGAGTCGTCGACGAGATGGCGCGCGTAGATGTCGGTCTGCCCCAGGAAGTTCTGTCCAGTCAGGGGGTCGACGAACGTCGCGAAGTTCAGCCCGTGACCGAGCTCGTGCAGCACGACCGTCACGAGATCATTCTGCGCGCCGTGGTTGTTGTCGAGGCCAAGGTAGAAATCGAAATTGCTGCTGAACCTCGCGCTGATGTCGCGGAGATTCGGCGCGCCTTCGAGCGCGGCGAGGTCGACGCCGGCGCGTTTGTCGGCCAGCGCCCCGCCGTACCACGTGGCCGGGAATTCGGCTCCGGGATAGAAGCCCACACCCTGTCCAGGGAAGTCGGAAAACACAAACGAGGGTCCGGCGGACCCAAGGATACCGGGGCCGAGCGGATCGAAATTTGCCCGCACGATGATGGTGACGGGGCTATCGAGCGTAGCGCCCCAGATGTCGGCGGCACGCTGAAACGCAATCAGCCGCTGCGCGCCCTTCGTCGTGCCGGTGTTTCCACCGACCGGCGCGGCAGGCGTGGGATCGTTGAAGCCTTCGCCCGCGGCGTCGTTGTTGACGACGACGATGGTGGCCGCGGCGAATGCCGGACGGCTGGCGGTGGTGAAGAATCCGAACACCAACAACGCCGAACAGAGGAGACGTACGGTTTTTGTGATCATGAGTAGTCTCCTCCTACTGCGGCGTCTTGTCTTCGACGATGCCGAGGAACTCCGTGGCTTCGTCGAACGTGGTGACGCATTTCATTTCCCAGATGCCATCGTCGTTGGGCCTGGCGAGTATCACCGACTGGAACCGTCCGTCGATGTCGACGGTCTTGGTGCCGTTGGCGAGCGTTCTGACCTGGAGCCCCTCCGTCGATCGATTCGTCATCTCGATGAGCGAGTCGACGAGCTCCTGGGTTTCCTGCGGCGTTGGCAGACGAAGCGTGCCCGTCTGCTGATCGACCTTGATGGGTCGTGTTGAGACGTACTTCTTGTTCCGGCGCTGATTGTCTTGCGCTGATGCCGCCTGCGACCACGCGAACACCAAAGCGAGACTCAGCGCGGCTGCGAGCAGCCGGGCACTCTTCATGTCGTCTCCTTTGAAAGGAAATGGGACCGGACACGGTACGCGTCGTGTCGAGCAAAACGGGCTCACGCACGAGGGGCTGACCGCTTCGCGCGCGGACCGACAGGCCCGCGTCGCCGAAGACGGATCAAACCCTCATCGGGGGTGTGTGCTTTGGGGGGAGGACCGGCAGCGGTGTGTGCCGGTCACTCCCGCTACGATCAGAAATCGACTTGCACGTTGAACCGTGCGAACCGCGGCAACAACACGGCCGTCGGTTGCATCCACCGCAGCTTGATCGGGTCAGGGTCATACACCGTCTCGTACGTCGTCGCGGTGTTCTTGTTGAACAGGTTGTAGAGATCCATACCGACGTTGGCTCTGGTCTTGCCGAGCCGCACGACCTTTGCGAAGCGCATATCCACGACGTTGATGCGGTCGCCATACACCGCGCCCGGCAGCAGAAGGTCTACGTCCTGAGTGGCCAACCCGGGAGCCAGCGGTCGTCCAGTTGCGGCCTGGAACTGCTGCGGGTTCATGCGATAGGTCGCCGACCGCGACGCGCCGTTGGTGCCCACGGCGGCGCCCGGCTGCGCATTGGCTTGCGAGCGGAAGATCGCGCTGACGAGAACGTCCACCTTCGGCACGGTGTAGGAGCCAAGCCCGCGGACACTCGTGAGCCAGGGCTCTGCGGTGTCACAGCTGGTCTGACCGTCGACGATACCCGTCGCGCCGGCGGCCCCGATCGTCGGGGTCATCGGACGCCCGAACCGTGCAACGAGCGTGTCGCAGGTATTGTTCACCCCGCGGCCGGTGCTGGTGCCGCCCTGAACCGTCAAGCCCCAACGCGTCCGCGCGCTGAGCGAGAGGTCGACGCCGTGCCAGTAATGCGTTTCGTCGCCAAAGTCCTTGGACGTCGTGTAGTACGAATCCGTCGCGCCAAGCGCGCTTCGCGTGTTGCGGGTGAGGAATGTCACCGGGTACCCGCCGCCGTTGGGCAGGGCCGGATTCAAGGGTGCAGTGATCGTGACCTCATCGAAGTCCGCTGGCGTGAGCGCGCGGTTGTGGGTGATGAAGAAGTTGCTCCACACTCGCCGGTTGTAGCTGACCTCCACGGCAATCTGCGGGGCGATTTGCTGCTGTACGCTGACGCCGTACTGCCAGTCGCGATTGCGCGTGCCCCATCCCTTGAGAACGTCTGGATTGACGGTGGTGGTCTGGTTGAAAGAACCCCAGTTGAGGGCTAACCAAGGACCGCACTCACCGTTGGTCGCCGGATTCATGAAGTCGCACTGAGCAACGCGATCTCCACTCGGATCCGTCCACGAGCGATTGACGGTCGTGACGAGCGTCGAACCTGCGTTGTTGATGGTGTAGGCGTCGCCGGTGTACGCGCCCTGCAAGTACTCCGCAACGTTCACCTTGAGTGCCGTCTTCCCGGTGCCAAAGAGATCGTAGGCGGCACCCAGTCGCGGCGTGATGTCGTGGTATCCGCGAACGCCCTCAGTACGTGGAAGCAGAACCGGGCCACCGAACTCGTTGTCGAAGAGAATGCCGTTCTCTCCGGCGGGGGCCCAACTCGAGGCCGTCTCGTAGCGCACCGCGCCCTGAACCGTCAGGCGCTTGCGCGTCCACTGGTCCTGGATATAGACGCCGTTGTAGAGAAGGCTGTTGCTGGTCTCGTTCGTGCCGACGCGCTGAGACAGCTGATTCGGAGCGCCGTTGCTGAATCGATAGCTGATCTGGCGGCCGACCCAGGTCGTGTTCTTGTTCGACATGTATCCGGCCTGGTAGCCCCATTTCATATTGTGGCTGCCCGAGACGTAGGACATCGCACCCTTCCACGTGGCGTGCTTCTGGAGGCTCGACGGTGCCGGATTGAAGCCGCGATAGATGAAGTTCGCGAACGGCACTCCGGCACCTGTGGACTGCTCCGTCACGGGAATGAAGTCGGTCAGCACTCCGTAGGGTCGAGGATCGCCATTGTCGGTATAGAACGCCGAATATCCGCTCTCGAGGAGCAGATGATTCGAGAGCGGCGACGTCCAGGAGCCCTGCATGATCTTCGCGGGCGCGTCCCAGATGCTTCCTGACTCGGGCGACACTGTTGCCGTGCCTGGAGTGACTCCGGGACCCGTCGCGATCCAGCCTTTACCGGGGCCGCGGCACTGATCGCCGCCCTCCGTGTACGCGCCTGCGCTGCAGTTCTTCGTGTAGTCGATGTAGAACCCGAACTTGTTTTTCTGACTGGCCTGCCAGGTCAGGCGCACGGCGTCCAACGTCTTGGAAGTGGAGTTGCGTACGCTCGGGCTCGTGGCTTTCGCCCACGTCCATGCGTTCGGGTTGCCTGCGTTCGCGTTGACGTACAGGTTCTGCTGTTCCTGATACGTGCCGATCGCGCGCGCGTTGCCATAGAACCACACGCGGTCGCGCAGAATCGGTCCGCCGACGGCGATGTTCGAGTCGTAGCTCTTGATGAGCGCCGGCTGCTCGCCGAATCCCAGATCTTTGAGATGCTGGTCGATGTTGCTCGACTGTCCCCACTTGCCGGCATAGCTGGTGAAGCCGGTCCCGCTGAACGTATTGCCGCCAGTCTTCGGGATGATGTTGAAGGCCGGGCCGCCGCGGTCGGCCTCGCCGAGGCCGCCCGAGATGGCCACCTGTACTTCCGACGAGTTCGACATGTCGTACAAGTAGCCGGATACGCCACCACCATTTCCTGGCGCGCCGACGTTCATCCCATCGAGCTGAATGAGGCCTTCAGTACTGCGGCCACCGCGCGCGGAGAAGAAGTTGTTGATGGTTGCCGCGCCGCTCCCGAAGCCGGTCGCTTGAATAGCGGGAATGGCCGCGATGTAGTTGCCGTAACTGCGCGACGCCGGAAGCGCCCGCACGATGTCTCCATCGATGACCGTCTGCTGTCGCGCGGTCTGGACGTCCACCACCGGCGACTCGCCGGTCACGGTGATGGACTCTTGGAGGCTTCCCACTCGCAGCTCCGCGCCGATGGTCATGACGCCACCGCCCGACAGCTCGAGGCCCTCGCGCACGACAGTGGCGAAGCCGGCCAGCGTGAAGGTGACCTTGTAGGTGCCGGGTGGCAGATCGGGAATGCGATACTGCCCAGTTTCGTCGGTGACGCCGGTGCGAACCTTGGTGATGAGCGCGGGGCTCGACGCTTCAACCGTCACACCTGGAAGCACGGCACCAGAGGTGTCGCGCACGGTTCCGGCGAGACTTTGTGCCGTCGCCAGGCGAGGTGCCGCGACGAGGAGAGCCATCACGACGAGCGATCGGATCAGCATTCGATTCATGAGCGAGAACCTCCACAACCCGCTTGCGCCATCAGAGAATCCGGTCAGGATGCCCAACTGCGCCGGACTATGGCCCCTTCGACTACGGGTGTCAAGGTAGGAGATAGAACTCGTTCAAAGGCCATGTAGTGGGCTGCCTGAAGGCGGCCCCCACATCGATCAGGCCCCTACATCGATCACGTGGCGTCGAAGCAGCCCTCGAACTCATACAGCAGGTTCCTCACATCACGACCGCTCTCGGTCTTGAGCGTGGGTCCGCCGATCGCTTCTCCCGACGCGGTGGCCGTATAACAGCCGTCGGTTGTCACGAAGAGTTCGTAACTGTCTCGAACAATCCTCCGGTTCAGGCCCTTCCACGTGATCGTGCACGTCCACTCGCCTGATCCGCCGCTCTCGCCTAGAAGCAATCTGCGGCAGGCGGCGTGCACGGCGAAGTCTCCCGCTGCCAGCGGCGGCAGTTCGAGCCAAGTCATTTGCGCGCGGACCAGATTCGCAAACGTGGGTGCGATGGCGCGCTCGATTCGGGCCGCAGTGATGGACGACGATCCGCACGCGACGATCGACAGCGCGAGGACAGCAGCAACGAGGCAGCCACAGCATCGGCTCATACCTACCCCGCGATATCGCGCCAGCGCAGCTTGTTGTAGGCGATCGCGACACAGATCGCGAAGTACACCGCACTGACGATGGTGCCCCGCACGAGCGGGGTGTACGCGGTTGACGCCGCCCGTCATAGCGACGGCGCAGAGAGTCCGCGGTCAGAGGACACGGATTTCCCACACAGAGGCCACAGAGCACACAGAGAAAGCGTCGCGGCTGGGCGCCGGCCTTTCGGCCGGCGAGTGGATCGAGAGGAGAGTACGAAAACGAACGCCAGCGCACTTCAGGGCGCTCGTTTTCGTACTCTCCTCTCGATCCATCCCGCGCGAAGCGCGGGCCAGCCGCGACGCTTCTCTGTGTGCTCTGTGATCCCTGTGTGGAAACCCCGTGTGCTCCGGCACTACGGCTGGTCCCACCATTTCGACAGGCTTTGATTGGGCACACGCGGGCGGTCCGCGTAGTGAGACGTGTCGTTGAACAACATCAAACGCGCGCGCACCGGATCGCGAAAATCCAGGACGTTGAGGCACGCTGGAGACTGGTCCAGTCGATCGCGATAGCCGCGGCTGTCGAAGCCGAGCAGGCTGCTGAGGATCAGCCGCAACGTGGCTTTGTGCGACACGACCAGAATCTGCTCGCCGGGGTGCGCGGTCACGATCTCCCGAATGACGGGCAGCGCACGCGCAAGCACGCTGACGCCCGACTCGCCGCCCGCCGGCGCGAAGGTAAATGGATCGGCCTCCCACGCGTGATACTCGTCTGGAAAGCGGCGCTCGACGTCAACTCGCTGCAAGCCCTCCCAGTGCCCATGTCCAATCTCACGCAGCCCGTCGCGTGATTGCAGGTCGAGATGGCAATGGCCGGCAATGATGCGCGCTGTCTCCATCGCGCGTGACAGTGGACTGGCGTAAATCGCCGCGACGTTCTGCCGCGCCAGGCGCTCGCCGAGTCGCGCCGCCTGCCGCCGCCCTTCATCGGACAGTTCGGCCACACCCGATCCAGAAAAACGATCCTCTTCCGTTGCAGAAGTCGCGCCGTGCCGCACGAGCAAGAGCCGGGTGATTGTCATCAGAAACCCTAGTCGCTTCGCAGCACCGCCGTTGCATCGACGCCCGTCGCCTGACGCACAGGTACGTACGAAGCAAGCGCGGAGGCCGCAATCAACAGCAACGCTGCGCCAGCGATGACTGATGGATCGAGGGGTTGGACCTCGAAGAGCATCCCGCGCAAGAAACCGGTCGTGCTCGCGGCGCCGGCCAGGCCGATCACCGCACCGAGACCCGCGAGCCACAGTGCTTCAGCAAGGACCAAATGGCGCACGGCTGTGGCCGTCGCGCCAAGCGCCAGTCGAATCGCAATTTCGCGATCACGCTGCTGAACGTATGCGGCCATCACCGCATACAGGCCGATCGCGGAGAGCAACAGGGCCGCGACGCCAAAGATGGTGAGGAGAAACGCGTTGAACCTGGGCCTGGCAAGAGGAACGTCGAGCATGTCGGTAAAGCGCGTGACGCGCATGACGTGAACATCGGGATCGACCGCGCGGACACGATCGCGCGCGAGCGACGCCACCAGGTCGAGCGTCGCCGTGGTTCGCAGCGCCAGCATCCCCGCGGTCATCTGAAACTGCGCGGCGGGAAGATAGAGCGTGGGCCGCGGGCGTGTCAGGTCGCGGTAACGAGTATTCGCGGCGACACCGACGATCGTGTACCAGTGTGGGTCGGGGTCGGGGAGGCCGCCCATTTTCAGCCGCTTGCCGATCGGATCCGCGCCAGGCCACGTTCGGGTTGCGACATCTTCGCTGATGATCGCCACGTCGGGCGCTCCCTCGCGGTCCGAGGCCGTGAACGCGCGCCCGCGTACAAGCGGCACCTCGAAGGTCTCGAAGTAATTGGGGTGAACCGACTCGAGGTTGAGAGAGGAATTGGCGACGGCCTGTTCGGCGGTTTGTCCTTCGGCCATGAATGCCGGGAGATCCCATCCCTGACCCGTGAAGGGCGACACATTCACCGGTGTCACGGCCGACATGCCCGATACCGATTCGAGCTGCGCAATCATCCCCTCGAGGAACTGGGCGCGCCGTTCGCGCTCCACGTACTTCTCCGGCAGGTCGAGGCTGACGAGGAAGAGACGGTCTGCGGCCAATCCGAGGTCAACCGACTGCAGGCGCAATACGCTCCGAATCAGCAAGCCCGCGCCGGCGACGATCATCACAGCGAGCGCCACTTGCGCCACGACGAGGGCCCGGCGCCCGTGTCGCGCCGATCGGCCGGCCATCCCGCGCCCGCCACCATTCTTCAGATGGGACACGAGGTCTACCTTCAGAGACACCAGCGCGGGGGCGAGGCCGGTGGCCAGTGCCGTCACGAACGCGATCGCGATCGTGAACAGGACAACGCGTGCGTCCATCCGTACGGACTCAACGCGAGGCAACCCGTCCGGCACCAGAGACACCAGCGTCTGGAGACTCCACCAGGTCACCGCAAGGCCCGCGGCACCGGCGGCGAGCGTCAGCACCATACTCTCGATCAACAACTGACGAATGATCCTGACGCGTCCCGCTCCAAGTGCGGTGCGCATCGCCAGCTCTCCCCGGCGCGCTTCGCCACGCATCAGCAGGAGATTGGCCGCGTTCGCGCTGGCAATGAGCAGCACCAACGCGACGGCGATGAACAACGCAACCAATGACGTGCGGACATCGCCGACGACCACATCCTCGAAGGAATGAACAACGGGTCTGAGCCCCCGCGGTACGTTGGGCGGCGCATTCTGGTCCAGCTGCTCGATCAGCGTGCCCAGCTCGCTTCTTACCTGCGCGATGGTCACGCCTGGCTGAAGTCGCGCGATCAAGTTGACCTCTTGTCGGGCGGCAGCACCGAATGGTCCGGTCGGCGGCACCGACCTCGTGGTCCGCCACACTTCGACACCATTCGGGTAGTCGACATCCGGCGGCATGACGCCAACGATCGTGAACGGTTCGCCGGCGAGCATCACCCGGCGCCCGAGGACATCGTGCGACGCTCCGTAGCGACGCCGCCACAGTCCGTCGCTGATCACGAGCACGTGCTCGGTGCCCTCGACATCGTCGGCCGGCGTCATCGCGCGTCCGAGCACCGGCCGAACGCCGAGCACATCGAAGAAGGCGCCAGTGACAAGCGCGTCGTTCACGTAGCTGGAAGCGCCGTTCTCGACAACCACGGCACGCCCAACCCCGTTCCTGGAGACACCGGCGGTGTTGACGAGCAGGCGGCTTTCGTCGCGAACCAGATCGATCTCGTCGCTGCCGAACGGATACCGGGCGGAGCCTGACGTCTGGGCCTCGCGCCACGCGACGATCAGGCGATCTTGGTCGAGGACCGGCAGCGGTCGCAGGAGCACTCCCTGAATCATCGCGAACATCGAGGTGGTGCCGGCGATGCCAATGGCCAGTGTCAGTATGGCCAGGCCGCTGAACCCGAGATTCCGGATGCACGTCCGAACGGCGTAATGCACGTCACGCCCGACCTCGTCGAGCCACGCGCCGTGTCGGCCGCTGCGCACGCGCGCCTTCGCCTGCTCCACGCCGCCAAGCTGGAGCACCGCCAGACGACGGGCCTCGTCGGGCGTCATGCCGTTGCGCACATGGTCGGCGACGGCCATATCCACAAACGCCTGCATCTCGTCGTTCAGTTCGCGCTCGGCCCTGTCGCGGTGGATCACCCAGCGCACCATCGATCCGAGGCGACGCAGGAGCGTCATGCGCCCTCCAGCACACTCGTGACGGCGAACGAGACCCGCTTCCAGCGCTCGCGATGCCGTTCGAGCTGTCGCCGGCCGGCGGCGGTGAGGCGGTAGTACTTGGCACGCCGGTTGTTCTCCGTCGGCCGCCACTCGGCCTTCACTTTACCGTCCTGCTCCAGGCGGTACAGCGACGGGAACAGCGATCCCGGGTTGACGTGGAAGTGATCTTTACTGAGCACGGCGAGTCGCTGCGACATGCCGTAGCCGTGCATCGGCTCGCGGGCAAGGAGCGTCAGAATCATCAGGTCGAGTGTGCCCTGCGGGATGTCCAGCTTCTGCACCGCGCTCCTTTAGGATATCGAGATGAAGCGCCGATGCTGACACTCCTCCTTTAGGGTGTCAAGAGGACGTCGCTGGACGCGTCAGTGACGCGCGACGGCGCGAGAGGAATGAAAAAACAGAGCGCGCCGGTTGCCGAACAGCGGCTGTATCAGCTCGTCCGTCAGAAGAATCCCATCGTCGATCGCACGTTTTCAATCGAATTCCTCGATGCCGTCGTGTGGCATTCTCGTTCACGTTCGGCTGATTCTTCGATGATGATGTACGAGGAGATTTTCTGAAGGTGGCTACACCCGATCCCTCGCTGGCTGCGACCGTTTCGAATCCTGAGCGTGTGTTCCCGACGCTCACGCCCGAGCAAATAGCGCGGATTGCCACCCATGGGCGCCGTCGGTCGACGACCCGCGGCGAAGTGCTCGTGGAGGTCGGCGAAAAGGTCGTTCCGTTCTTTGTCGTCGTGACCGGTGAAGTCGAAGCGCTGGGGCCCAGCGAGACAGCGGAAACGCTCATCGTGAGGCTTCGGGCCGGGCAGTTCTCCGGTGAGGCCACCATGATCAGCGGGCGCCGCGCCCTCGCTCGTCTCCGCGTGAGCGAATCGGGCGACGTGATCCAGATCGATCGGGAACAGGTGCTCGCGCTCATCCAGACCGACGCGGAGTTGAGCGAAATCCTGATGCGGGCGTTCATCCTGCGGCGCATCGCATTCATTGCTCGCGATCTGGGCGATGTCGTGGTGATTGGCTCGACCCATAGCTCGGGGACGCTTCGGGTGAAGGAATTCCTGACGCGGAACGGCCATCCCTTTCACAGCCTCGATCTCGATCGCGATCGCGACGCGCAGGAGTTGCTCGATCGATTTCATGTCAGTGTCGACGATGTCCCTGTCGTCGTCTGCCGGGGCGATTCCGTGCTGCGGAATCCCACCAATGCGCAGATTGCCGACTGCCTCGGCTTCAATGAGGAGATCGATCGCAACCGGGTGAGCGATGTCGTGATTGTCGGCGCCGGACCGGCGGGCCTGGCTGCTGCGGTGTACGCCGCATCCGAAGGCCTCGATGTCCTTGTGCTCGAATCGAATGTGCCCGGCGGCCAGGCAGGATCGAGCTCACGTATCGAGAACTATCTGGGTTTCCCAACCGGTATCTCCGGGCTGGACCTCACCGGCCGCGCCTACGCACAGGCGCTGAAATTTGGCGCCCGGGTCACCGTCGCCAAAGGGGCGACACGTTTGTCCTGCGACGGCCAGCGATACACGGTGGGCATTGACGACGGTCCTCCAATCCCGGCACGCGCCGTGATCATCGCGACCGGAGCTGAGTATCGCAAGCCAGCGCTCGACAACCTGTCGACGTTCGAGGGCGCCGGCGTCTACTACGGTGCGACCCCGATGGAAGCGCAGTTGTGTGTCGGCGAAGAAGTCGTCGTCGTGGGCGGCGGCAATTCAGCCGGGCAAGCGGCTGTCTTTCTCGCCTCGACCGCACGCCGCGTTCACATGCTGGTTCGCGGGCCCGGCCTGGCCGACACGATGTCGCGCTATCTGATTCGCCGCATCGAAGAGAACACGTCGATTGTTCTCCGTACGCGGACACAGATCGTCGCATTGGAAGGGGCGCGATCGCTCGAGCGGATCCGCTGGCGCGACGAGCGTACCGGCGCGATCGAGAGTCATGACATCGGTCACGCCTTCATCATGACCGGCGCCGAACCCAATACCAGATGGCTGAAGGGCTGCATCGCCCTGGACGAGAAGGGCTTCGTGAAAACGGGTCCGGATCTCTCGTCCGAGGATCTTGCGACGGCGAACTGGCCGCTCACACGGCCGCCGTTTCTGCTCGAAACCAGCCGGCCCGGCATCTTTGCGGTCGGCGACGCGCGGGGCGGCAACGTCAAGCGAGTCGCGTCCGCGGTCGGCGAAGGATCGATTGCGGTGGCCTTCGTTCATCAGGTGCTTCGTCAGTAAAGGACCATCATGCCCGCTCAAGGCTGCGTCCATATCGACACCATTGCCAGTGTGAAACATCCCAAACGTCGTGAGTGCGAGGACTGCGTCAAGACTGGCGCGAGCTGGGTGCATCTGCGGACATGCCAGGAGTGCGGCGGTACCCATTGCTGCGACAGCTCGCCCAACCGCCACGCCACCAAACACGCGCGCGCCACCGGTCATCCGGTGATCGCATCGGCCGAACCAGGCGAGCGCTGGCTGTACTGCTATCCGGATGACGCGTTTGCTGAGTACTGAAGGATGATCAGCCGCCCATACGTCTCAACCGCCCCTCGAAGTATTCCTTCCAACTGTCGGGCAGCGCCGCAACGGTCAGGACTCGCTCGATCGCATCGATATCGTCACGGCTGTAATTCTTCGCGACGTATAAGCGCGTGATCCATGGGATCGGAACCGCGGATGCATCGCGGCCGATCAGCGTCATCGTGTCTCCGGCGCCGACGTCACCCTCACGCGCAACGGCAACATAGAAACCCGTGCGACGACTCGTGAGAAATCTTTTCACCATGTCGTCCGACTCGAATTTCACTCCGAGCTTGTAGCACGGCAGGCGCGGTTGCGTGACCACCACTTCGGCGGAGCCAACCGAGAACCGGTCGCCGATATGCACCGAGTCCTCAACGAAGTCGTCTATCGTGAAGTTCTCTCCAAACGAGCCGGGCGGCAGCTCCCGACGCGGCAGCTCCGCTCTCCAGTAGGCGTAGTGCGCAACTGGATAGCAGTAGACGGCCTTGTCGGCGCCGCCATGCACGCTGAGATCCGCCTGGCGATCGCCATCCAGGTTGAGAGTGCGCAAGGCAACGCGGCCTTCAACCGGCTCTTTATAGATCGCTGTCGTGACCTGTCGCCCATGCCAGACGACTGTACGCGGCAGTCCGCAATTGATCGAGACGAGTATCAACGAAACCACATCTCCTTCACCCGACGTCAGGCGATCGTCTCGGGCCGGTGTCCCCGCCACGCCTTCGCGATTTGCATGGTGCGGAGGTGAATCGGAGCGACAAACTGCTTGACGAGAGTGACGACCTGCTCACCGGCCAAGGCGGGTGACCCCGCATCGAACGGCGGCTGCGGATCGTACTCCATGGCCAATTGGGTCATTCGCGCGGCCGGCTCGCCACGGAGGTGGGCCAACAGCGTCAGCCCGAAGTCGATCCCTGCGGTCACGCCTCCGCCGGTGATGCGGTTGCGATCACTGACGACACGAGACGCGTCGGCCGTGACGCCGAAGGCCGTAAGCACATCGAGCGACGTCCAGTGCGTGGTCGCGCGATAGCCTTGTAGAACACCCGCGGCCGCGAGAATCAGCGAGCCGGAACAGACCGAGGTCACGTAGCGTGCGGTCTCAGCGCGATTCCGCAGAAACGCGAGCAGCGTCGCGTCCTCCATCGCATCCGCGGTTCCCTCTCCGCCGGGAACGAACAACACATCGAGATCCCTCGGGCATTCCTCATACGTTGTCGTCGGGATCAGAGCGATTCCGGAATCCGATACCACCGGCTCGAGACGCTCCGCCACGAGATGAGTGATCCCGTGCATGCCGAGCGCCGTTTGGGGACCGATCAGATCGAGCAGCGTGAGTCTCGGGTAGATCACCATCCCGATCTGCAGAGGCGCTGGAACTTGAAGGGAGTCTGGACGCGAGAAGGTCTGTTCGGCGGTCATCTGTCACCTCCTGGCGGGCATCCTAGTCACTGTCACGGGCGGCGGCGAGTGGCCTGAATGACAATCTACGATTGATTCAGGCCACCAGGCATCGAGATCTTGCCAAGCGCCTTGGCTGATCGTTTGTCCACTTGAGGTGAGTCGAACTCTAGCAGCCTGGCGCTATCATGTCGTACAGGAGTATTTCAGCCATGCACCTTGTTGGGGTCCTGGCGCTGCACGGCGTGATCCCCTTCGACCTTGCGATGCCGTGCGAAGCCTTCGGCTACGTTGCGGTGCCCGGGGTGGCCGAGCCGTACACGGTCCGAGTCTGTGGAGAGGCGCGCGACATCAAGGCTGGCGCATACGACTTGCGCGTGATGTGGGACATCCATCAGCTCGCCCATGCCGCGACGATCATCGTCCCCGGCATCCGTCAGCCGACCATGCCGATCAGCGAGGAGATCGTGGACGCCTTGCAGGCGGCGGCGCAGCGTGGTGCGCGCATCGCATCGATCTGCACCGGCGCGTTTGTGTTGGCCGCAGCGGGACTTCTCGACGGGATGCGAGCAACGACGCATTGGCGCGCGGCTCGCGAGTTGGCGCAGCTCCACCCGAACGTCATCGTCGATCCGAACGTGCTGTTCGTCGACACTGGACAGATATTGACGTCAGCAGGAGCGGCTGCTGGCCTCGATCTCTGCCTGCACATGATTCGACGGGACTATGGAGCGACCGCGGCGGCGAACGCCGCGCGGTTGGCCATCGTACCGCTCGAACGGGATGGAGGGCAGGCGCAGTACATAGCGGAAGAGTCCAGCGCCAGCACCACCGCGCTCGAGCCCGTCCTGCAGTGGATGGACACCCATCTTCAACAGGGGCTCACGCTCGCGGACATCGCTGCCCACGCGTGCACCAGTACCCGCACGCTCAGTCGCCGATTCAAGCAACAACTGGGTATGACGCCACTGATGTGGGTGCTACGCGCCAGGGTCCGGCGTGCGCAGGCGCTGCTGGAGTCGAGCGGCCACAGCGTTGAGGAGGTCGCGACGCAGGTCGGGTTCGAATCGGCGGCAACGCTGCGCTTGCACTTTCACCGGATCGTGGGCGTGAGCCCGACTGCGTACAGACGCACGCTTGGGACGGTAAGGATCGGTAGGATCCGGTAGGATGAGACACATGGGCCGCGCGCTTGCCCTCGCGATTCTCGCCGTTGCCGCCCAGACCGCGATTGCAGGTCAGACGCTCAGTGTGCTTCACATACGAGCGGTCGTGACCGATGCAACGGGACGGGCCATCCCGGTTGCGCGCCACGCGTTGATCATCAGTGACAATCCGCCGACGAGGGAGGTGCGCCGCATCCTCACGGGCCTCGATGGTACCGCCAACGTGAGGCTGAGTCCGGCCAACTACACAGTCGAATCAGACAATCCTCTGGTGTTTCAGGGAAAGGCGTATCACTGGAGGCAGACCCTGGACATCGTCGCCGGCCGCGACTCGACGCTCGACCTGACTCTCGCCAACGCGGTGAACGATCCGATCCCACCGGGAACGACGCCCGCAGACACGCCACTCGTCAACGACACCTCGTTCCTGCTGCGACAGTGGATCGACAGCGTCGTCGCACTGTGGACGCCGACTGCACACGCGTCGGGATTTTTGGTTGACGCAACCGGACTCATCGCAACGAACCAGAGAGTCGTCGGCGACGCGACGTCGGTCGAAGTGCAGCTCTCGCGCTCGATCAAAGTCGCGGGCACCGTCGTCGACGTCGATCGTCAGCGCGACATCGCGCTGGTCCGAATCAACCCCTCGGTCATGGCGTCGATCACACCTGTGCCGCTTGGATGCTCGCGTAGTACCACACCATCGGTCGCGCGCGGGCAGGAGATCTTCGCGCTTGCGGCGCCGCTTCGTCAGGACAAGGGCTGGACTCCCGGAATAGCGAGCCGCGTCGACGCGCGCACTATCGCGACCGACCTTAGGCTCGCCACGGGCGGAACGGGCGGACCAGTGTTCACCGCCTCGGGCGACCTCGTGGGACTCAGCGCTCTCCCCGACGAGCGTGATGAGCCCAGGCGCGGCGCGACGCGTGTCGCTCGCATCGACGGTGCATGCGAGCTCGTTGCGGCGGCGGCACAGAAGGTAAAGGATGCGCCCGCTCCAAGCGAGACGCATCTTCCGGTGGAGCCGACGGAGCCTGCTCCCGTCGACACGTTCAAAGACGTCGTCAAGCGTCGCGCAGGCAGCCTGCTGCCTTATCAAATGGCGGCGTCCGCGTTCGACGTGGCATTCATCACGCCCCTGCTCAACTTCGCCGCGCAGTCGCAGCCGAATCAGAATTTCAGTAACTGGTCCGACTACGTCGCGGACATCCCGCAAGTACTGTTCGTCCGCGTGACGCCAAAGATGGCGGAAAGCTTCTGGGCGAAAGTGGCTCGGGGCGCCGCATACACACAGGGGGCGGCGCTGCCGTCGCTCAAGCGGCTGAAGTCAGGCTTCGATCGGCTGCAGGCCTTCTGCGGCAGCACGGAAGTGACGCCGATTCATCCTTTCAAACTTGAACTGCGCGTCTCCGAGACGGACGCGGTCTACGAAGGCTTATACGTGTTCGATCCGGCAGCACTGGGCCCGGCATGTAGCACGGTGAGGCTTGTGCTGTATTCGGAGAAGGAGCCCGCGAAAGCAGACACGCGGGTCATCGATCCCAAGATTCTTCAGCAGATCTGGCGGGATTTCGATCTCGACGGAAAACCTTAGAGCGGTGATGGGCGCCGAGGCGCTGGAAGATTGCGAGCGACTGGGTGGAGATGTTCTGACAACCGGGGGCGAACTTGCAGTCCTCGCGCGCGGCGAGCTGTTCGGGACGCGGCGCGTCGTTCATCACGGCGCTGGGCGCGCTCAAGCCGTCGATGTTGAAGATGAGACCATCCGCCCGGCTGAGTGTCGCCACGAGCTCGATTTCGGTGAGCTTGTCGGCGACCACTTTCACCCGCACCACAAGCATCACGGGCGCGCCGGTCTCTTCCACCACGACATCGGCGCCCGCGATGCCGGCGCGCTCGTCGATGATGTCCTGACGGAAGCCACGCAGCCGCGTCACGGTGCCGACGAGGCCGATCTTCGCGAGCGGCTTCTCGACCGCATCCTCGGTCACGCGCAGAGTGTCAGCGACGGGCAGGCTGCTCACGTCGTGCTTGACGAGCGCATACAGCAACTGCGTCACCGTACCGCGCAAGCATTCGCGTTCACACTTCGGAGATGCGATCTGCGCGTTCGCGACGGCACTCCATGCGAAAAAAGCCAGCAGCAGTGTGACGATCGGCGTGTTCTTCACGTCATTCCTCCAGGGGCGTTCGCTGCGGTCGCCGGCTCAGTGGATTCCCGTTCGGCGCCAGCGAGAGTCCCTGACGAACGTTCCGGGAAAACCTGTAGATCGCGGAAAACCATCCCGATGAGTTTGCGACCTCGCATCCTCCTTGGACTAGAATGCCGGCAGTTTGTGCCGCGTCAGCATGAACGTGATGGCGGGTATCGCAGTGACGACCCGCCGCTCTTGACGATCAACCGGTGCGCTGTCAGCGTCCGCCCACCATGGCGGCCGCGATCTCAGATGGCGCGTTGCTCCACGCAACAGTCGGCACGTCGCAATTGCGCGTCTCGGTTTCTTGCTCGAGAGGATGAATGAAGATTCTCGTTACTGGGGGCGCCGGTTACCTCGGATCCGTTCTTTGTCTAGCGCTCCTCGAACACGGGCACGACGTTCGCATTCTCGACAACCTGATGTACGGAGGTCGGTCGCTTCTTTCGATGTTCGGCCATCCACGGCTCGACTTGATGATCGGCGATGTTCGCGACAGCAGTACCGTTGAACGCGCCGTCGAACATTGCGATGCGGTCGTTCATCTCGCCGCCATCGTCGGGGATCCGGCCTGCGCACGCGATCCGGAGGCCGCTCGCGCCATCAACGAACATGGATCGCTGCAGCTTATGCGCTCCGCTCAGAGCGCCGGCGTCAGTCGGTTCGTCTTTGCGTCGACATGCAGCAATTACGGCCGGATGCACGACACGTCCGAGCTGGCAAGCGAAGAGCATGAATTGCGGCCGTTGTCGCTGTATGCAGAGACGAAGGTCGCCGTCGAGCGCGCGTTGCTCGGACAGGGTGCGTCGGCGATGGCGGGGACGGTTTTGCGTTTTGCCACCCTGTTCGGCGTGTCGCCGCGGATGCGCTTCGATCTGACGGTCAACCAGTTCGTGATGGAGATGCTCGTGCATCGGCGGCTGGTGGTCTATGGGGAACGCTTCTGGCGACCGTACGTACATGTTCGCGATGCGGCACGCGCGATCATAGCGGTGCTGAACGCGCCCGTGGATCTGGTGCGGAGTCAGGTGTTCAACGTCGGGCACACGGACGAGAACTATCGCAAGATGGATCTGGTCGAGATCATCGGCCGACGTGTCCCTGGCGCGACGATCGAGTACGTCTCGGTCGCCGACGATCCGCGCGATTACAAAGTGTCGTTCGAGCGCATCCGCTCGATTCTTTCCTTCCTGCCGATGCGTCGCGTCATCGACGGCGTCGAGGAGATCGCGCGCCTGATCGAATACGGCGTGCTCGGCAGTGTTGAGGAGCCGTCCTTTTCCAACGTCAGCGCGGTCGCGCAGAGCAGCGTGCTGACCCCGCCAGAGCCGCCCGCATGCGTGCCGTAATCTTGGCAGGAGGCCGAGGAACGCGCCTCCGGCCCTTCACCGCGAGCTTTCCGAAACCACTGGTGCCGCTCGGCGAGACACCGGTGGTTGAGATCTTGATCAGGAGTCTGCTTCGCCACGGCATCCACGATGTGACGCTCAGCCTCGGATACCTGGCGGAACTGGTGCAGGCCTATTTCCAGCAGCGGCAGCGGCTACTCGCCAAGTTGAACCTGACCTACGTGCTCGAAACAGAGCCAACCGGAACGGCAGGATCGCTCGCGCTCGTCGAAGGGCTCACCGACACATTTCTCGTCATGAACGGCGACTTGCTCACCGATCTGAATTTCAACGACCTGGTCAGGTTTCACCGCGAGAGCGGGGCCGTGCTGACCATCGCGACCCAGCGACGCCACGTCAAGATTGACTTCGGCGTCCTCGAATTCGACGGCAGCGGCTGCATCACCGATTACTTCGAGAAGCCCGAGCACTTTTACGATGTGAGCATGGGCGTGTATGTGTATGAACCCTCAGTGTTGCGCCACATCGTGGCCGGCGAGTACCTGGACTTTCCCGATCTCGTACTTCGGCTCGTGGCGAACGGCCAGCGCGTGTGTGCGTATGTGACCGACTGTCTGTGGCTTGATATCGGCCGTCCCGACGACTACGAGCGCGCACAAGCGATGCTCGATGCGCACAAAGACCGGTTCGAATGTGCTCACGACACCGATCCCGTTAAGTGATCTCGACTACGGTCCGGACGAGGAAGCCGCCGTGCTGCGAGTGCTGCGCGGCAAGTGGCTGTCCATGGGACCTGAAGTGCGCGCGTTTGAATCCGAGATGTCAGATTTCCTCGGCGTCAAACACGCCTTCGCCGTGTCGAGCGGGACTGCGGCGCTCCACCTGGCCTACCTGGCGCTTGGGATTGGCGCAGGAGACGAGGTCATCCAGCCCGCCATCAACTTCGTCGCCGCTGCGAATGTCACAGTGGCGGTCGGGGCCACGCCCCTGTTTGCGGACATCGTCGGCCTCGACGAGCCGACGATCGATCCCGAAGCCGTCGAGCGACTGATCTCGCCGCGGACCAGGGCCGTCGTGGTGATGCACTACGCTGGCTATCCTGGAAGGTTGGCCCAGCTCACCGAGATCTGCGCACGCCATCGTCTGGCGCTCGTCGAAGATGCATGCCATGCCGTCGGCGCTCGTTACCTCGATCCGAGCGGACGGCTGCCGCACGGTGCTCAGGCCGGCACAGTCGGCGACGTCGGCTGCTTCTCCTTCTTCAGCAACAAGAACATGGCGATGGGTGAAGGCGGCCTCATTGTCACCAACCGAGATGATCTCGCGGAGCGCCTGCGTCTGCTGCGGTCGCACGGCATGACGAGCCTCACGTGGGATCGGCACCGCGGGCACGCGGTGGGGTACGACGTCGTGGCGCATGGCTACAACTATCGCCTCGACGAGCTGCACGCGGCTCTCGGACGATGCCAATTGCGCAAGCTGTCTGAGAACAACAACCGACGGCGGCAGCTCGGTGCGATCTATCGCCAGAGGCTGGCTGCGCTCGTCGGGTGGATCGTACCCTTCGCAGACTATCCCGGTGAGAGTGCCTGTCATCTGAGCGTGGTGGTCGCACCCGACACCGAGACCCGCGATTGCGCGGTGAGGCACTTGAGAGAGGTTGGCATCCAGACCAGCTTGCATTACCCATGCGTACCCGGCTTTAGCGCCTTCCACCGGTTTCGCAGCGATGGCATCGATCGGTGTCAGGCTTTCGCGTCACGGGCGATCACACTTCCGCTGTTTCCGACGATGACCCTCGATCAAGTCGAGGAGACCTGTCGCCAGCTGGCGCTCGCGACTGCACAGCACGAATAATCTCGGGAGTTGCGTGATCGGAAGGACTGCACGATCTGCGTGCTGAGCGGCGCGTCCGCAGCGGGACTGCGAACGCGCCGGCCAGCGCTGTTAGCGACTACTGGGAGATTGTTGCGTCGACATCCTGCGGTACCCCCTGCCACTGGAACCACTGCTTGGTACCTCTCCAGTACCAATACCAGCCGTTGACGTTTGGCACGTAGTAGGTGTTGTGCGTGAACCGCAGGTTCTTCGAGCCATTGTGAAACGCGTCTAACTGCGCCGACGTGCAGTCGGACGTGTAGCTCATCCCGGTGGCGAATATGTCGTTCCCCGTGCCGACGCGAATGCTGTTGTCATGCGTCCAGTTGTTCGCCAGATCGATCTCCGGGCGGACCAGCGCCCCGCAGTAGATGAAGTAGGTAATCCCTCGGGCATTGTTTTCGAGCGTGTTGCCGTAAATCTCGCTGTTCTGCGATCCCGAGATGAACACCCCGGTGTCACCGCTGCGGCGGATGGTGTTGTTGCG
>Ga0075424_100001067_pt1 | contig 23261 bp, 20 predicted proteins | sample SoiMethybrSBSTD3_FD_75301 | JGI IMG/M metagenome (GOLD analysis project Ga0075424, IMG submission 75301) | Bulk soil microbial communities from a Populus tree surrounding site in Tennessee, USA - Soil MetaG P. TD hybrid SBSTD3 | ecosystem: Environmental > Terrestrial > Soil > Tree plantation... | reverse complement strand
ACTCCGGAGACACGATACCGTGCCGTCGAACCACACGGCCAACGGGATCACGGGCACCAGGTAGGTGAGCAGCAGGCGGCTCCAACGAAATGGCCGCACGAACGGCGTGAACAACAGCACGAGCAGCGGCAGGAACAGCATCCCCACCAGGACGAGCGGCGACCGGCGCGTGATCTCGAATACTCCGATACCGACGCCGCGTCGAACCGCCTGGGCGAGGATCTCCCGCGCGACGGACGGCGGAAAATGGTGCAATGCGGTGAACAGCGTCCTGAATCCTTCCAGCTCCTCGGGGACAGAGGTCGCCGGCACCGGATCGGGATAACCCGTGACCGACCCGTCCGTCTCCTCTCGCAGTCTCGCATAGGCGGCGTGATTGGGATACGCGTCCGTCACCGTCACGCGGAACGCCGGCCCGCCCGCGGCCGGAATTCGTCGCACCAGATCCAGCCACGGCCCACCGCCGCCGGAGCAGAGATCCACGATCCTGGTTTCCCCGAGTCGCGTCAGCGCGCGCGCCAGGAGCGGCGCGGCGACCGCGTAGGGCGCGAACCGCTCCATGGTGAAACGCAGGAAGTCCGTCATGGCGTCCCGCACTACGGCCGGGCACCATGGCTGATCTTCGATTTCGATGAGCTGTAGTCGCGGCAGCTTCAGCCGGCCGAGCGTCCGCCCAGGTATTTGCCGATCAACCCACCCAGTATCCCGGCCCCCGCCGAAGCCCCGGTGCCGATGGCGAGCGTGGACACCGGGACGTCGCCCAGCAGGTGTGAAACGATGGTGCCGATCAGGCCGCCGACGCCGCCGGCGACCGCCCCACCGCCCGCCGCGTTCTGTGGGCTGGCATTCGGCGACCACAATCCATTGAGCAACCCCGCGACACCACCAATCGCCGTCCCGGCGACGGGAAAGAGACTGGCCACCTGGGGAACGTAGTGACCGACCACAACCATGATGAGCTGCAGAATCGTGCCGAGAACGGCGGACGTCATCAACGGCTTCGACGCGGTCTGGGGCATGCCCGCTCCGGAAGGTGGGAGACGATGACAATCGCCCCCGTCACGACCCGACGCAAGCGAACATCAGGGGGTGAAGCGACGTGCCAGGAGCGAATCCCATGTCGCGAGCGCGGATTTGGGACCCAGCGCTGAATCGACGACACCCAGATGAGCGAACAGGGGAAGAATGGACCCGGGCGGGAGAGTGACGCCCGACAGATCGAGATCGGCGAACGTCAGCTGAAACAACCCGATCGCTCGCGCGGAATCGAGCAATTGCGCCTGGCGGTCGAGGTAGCGCGCCTGCACCGCCGGCGATGAGACGAACGTCCCGAGCGAAATGGAGGACCACCCGCCTTCCACCACGAGCGGTGGCAGGCTGGCTCCCTGCACTACGCGCGCGTAATAGTCGAGCGGCACGCTCTCGGGGGCCGCGAATCCCCCTAAATACGGATAGGACGACAGTCCGATCGCGTCGATGAACGGAAAGTCGGTGAGGTCCTGCGCGATGCCCACGTACCCGCCGCCCTGCAAGCGGCCCCAGGCCGTCTCGACCTGAACGCTCACGAACAGCGGCGGCGCCGCTCCCGCCGCCTGAACCGCCGTCGCGGCCGCGTTCGTCATCGCGACGACCGCCTGATAGACCGAGTCGGGGGCCGCCACCCGAATCAGGTTCGTCTCGGCCGCGAGCCCCAGGTAATCAGGGTGCAGAATCGTGTCGAGCGCCAGCACGTACTCGCGGTACATGCGCTGGATGACCGTGTCGATGATGCTGCGTCCGGCGGAATCGAGCGTCGGATCTTCCGCCGAGCGGTCGAGCCCGTTGGTGACGTCGACCGTGATCACGAGCGTCAGATGTTTGGCCCGGTAGTAGTTCGCCAGGCCGAGCTCGTTGGCATGCACCTCCTGAGGAACCGGAATTCCCGCCAGCAAGGCGGCCCAGGGCACGGAGATGTGCATGATCGCCGCGTCGGCATGCGACGAGGTCCACAAGTTGAGGGATTGGAGCAGAACGGTTTGATCGGACCGGGGCGGAATCGCCGAGAATCCCATGCGGAACGTCCGCGGCGGACCATTGGGGCCGGTGGACCCGTCGCACGCCAGGACGGCCAGGGCGAGCGCCAGTCGTGCTCTCAATCGACGATCTCGTCCAGGACCAACAACGGCAAACGCCGTTCGGGAGCGCCGGTCACCGGTGCGGCGACCTCACTCACGCGACGGCCGCCCAGATGCCGGTAGAACGACTCGGCATTGGGGTCCGCCTCGATCTCGAGTCCCACGGCGCCTGCCTCGCGAGCGCGGATGAGCGCATGAGCGACCAGCTGCCGGCCGAGTCCCTGCCCCATGACCTCCGGCCGCACCCACAGGTGATCCAGCGTCCAGCGGGGCGTACCGGGGACCAGCACGTAGAACCCGCCGACGAGGGCGCCGTCCTCGATCGCATAGGCCAGGAGTGTTTCGACTTGCTCTGCGGCAAATGTGAGAGTGGGTCGCCAGGCCACGAGCCACGGCTCGGGATATCCCCAATGCCGCTTGGCCGCCTGAGCGGTCGCGCTCAGGTCATCGGCGTCTGCGGCGACCGCGCGTCGGATGGACCACGGTGCCATGACCCACAACCCTAGTATTTCGGTACCGTCGGGTCCACCTCGTCACTCCAGCGGATGATTCCGCCGGTCAGGTTCGCCACCTTGTTGAACCCGTGCTCCTGCAGCTTCCGCACCGCCTTCGCTCCCCGTATCCCCGCCCTGCAGTACACGACGACGGGCCGCGTCGGATCGAGCGCGACCGCCGCTTCCTCCAGGGTGCCCAACGGTACCAGACGCGCCCCCGGCAACTTCCCGATCGCCCACTCGTGCGGCTCCCGCACGTCGATCAGGTCGAAGTCCTCCCGCCGCCCGATGCGCGCCGCCAACTCGAGCGGCGTCACGACGGGGACGCTCGAGTCTCCCGTTTCGCTTTCGGAAGTCACGCCGCAGAATGCTTCGTAATCGATCAGCTCCCGGATCTCCCGGGTTCCGCACGCCGGGCACTCGGGATCGCGCCGCAGCCGCACGGTACGGAACTCCATCCCGAGAGCATCGACGAGCAGCAGCCGGCCGATCAGCGGTTGGCCGATGCCGAAAATCAGCTTGATCGCCTCGGTCGCCTGGATCACGCCGATAAGCCCCGGCAGTACGCCGAGCACCCCGCCCTCGGCGCAGCTCGGGACGAGCCCAGCCGGAGGAGGCTCCCGGTAGAGGCAGCGATAGCATGGCCCTTCCGTGGTGGCGAACACGGATGCCTGTCCCTCGAACCGGAAGATGCTGCCGTATACGTTGGGGATGCCCAGCAGGACGCACGCGTCGTTGACCAGATAGCGCGTGGCGAAGTTGTCGGTGCCGTCGACCACCAGGTCGTAGCCGCGCAGGATCTCGAGGGCGTTCGCCGACGTGAGGCGAGTCTCGTAAGTCTCGAGCTGCACGTGGGGGTTCGCGTCCGCGAGCCGCTCCCGGGCAGATGCGAGCTTCGGGCGGCCGACGTCGGCGGTTCCGTGCAGGATCTGTCGCTGCAGGTTCGTGAGGTCGACGGCGTCGAAATCGACCATCCCCAGATGGCCTACGCCGGCCGCCGCGAGATACAGCGCGAGCGGCGAGCCGAGCCCGCCGGCCCCGACCACCAACACGCGAGCCGCCTTGAGGCGCCGCTGTCCTTCCACCCCCACATCGGGGAGGATGAGGTGGCGGCTGTATCGCAGAATTTCGTCGCTGGAAAGCTCGGGTAGCGTCATGGTTCAACCTCCTGCGATCGCGGGGACGACGGTTACCTCGTCACCATCCCGCACGCTCGCCCCGAAACCGCCGTGAAAGCGGGCGTCTTCGTCGTTGAGGTAGTAGTTCACGAACGGATATGGATTGCCCTCCTGGTCGCGGAGCCGTTCGCCGAGCGAGGGAAACCGCGTCGCGACGTCCAAGACCGCCGCGCCCAGAGTCTCGCCGCTCGCCTCGAGGACGCGGTTGCCATCGGCGAGGCGCGCCAGTACGGAAGGCAGATGAATTGTGACCGACATTGCAGACCTCCTCCTTTATGGCCTCACCCCCGACAGCGCACCGTGCTCTGCCAACTCTTGCGCCGCCGCTGCCTCGACCAGCGCAGCGACCTCACGGAGCTTCGGAGCGATCAGCGGTGCCTGGGGGAGCTCGTCAGTAAGTACCTCGACTGTCTTGAGGCCGTTACCGGTGATGCACAGGACAACTTCGGTGTCGGGTGTCAGGTGTCCGGTTGCCGCCAGATGCACTGCAGCGGCGACTGTCACTCCACCAGCAGTCTCGGTGAAGATCCCGGTCGTCTCCGCGAGCAGCCGGATTCCCGCGACCAGGTCCACGTCGCTCACCGCGGCCGCCCAGCCGCCGGTCTCGCGGATCGCCCGGGCCGCGTACACGCCGTCGGCCGGATTCCCGATCGCGATGGAGCGCGCGATCGTGTGGGGGATCTCCGGCGCGATCGTCTCGCCGCCGCTTTCGACCAGCCGCGCGATCGGGGCGCACCCGGCCGCCTGGGCGCCGAACAACCGAGGGATGCTCCCCGACACCAGCCCTGCCCCGAGGAATTCGACGAAGCCTTTGCGCAGCTTCGTGACCAGCGAACCGCCCGCCATCGGAGCAACCACGGCGGTCGGCAGTCGCCACCCGAGCTGCTCGGCGATCTCGAACGCCATGGTCTTGGAGCCTTCGCCGTAGTAGCTCCGCAGATTGACGTTCGCGATCCCCCAGGCGAAGCGGTCGGCCACCTGCGCGCACAACCGGTTCACGTCGTCGTAGGTGCCCCGGACGCGCACCAGGTGGGCACCGTACACGCTCGTCCCGACGATCTTCGCGGCCTCGAGGTCGTGGGGAATGAACACCCAGGTCGGGAGGCCGGCGCGCGCTCCTTGGGCCGCCACCGCGTTCGCGAGGTTGCCCGTGGAGGCACAGCCGAGTGTGTCGAGCTTGAAGGCGTCGGCCGCGTTGATCGCGGTTGCGACGACCCGATCCTTGAACGACAGCGAAGGATGGGAGACCGCGTCGTTCTTGATCCAGGCCCGCGCCACGCCAAGCCGCGCCGCCAGCGCGGGCGCTTCGACGAGCGGCGTGAAGCCCGTGTCGAGCGACAACCGTGGATCCCCGTCGAACGGCAACCACTCCCGGTAGCGCCACAGGGAGGCTGGCCGTTTCTCTATCACTTCCCGGGACGGAAGCGAGCGATCGGGGTCGTACGCCGCATCGAGCGGCCCGAGGCATTGCTCGCAGATCGCGACCGGCGCGGCGGCCTGACCGGAGCCGCAGTTCCGGCACACGAGCGGCCGCGGAACCAGCGCGCTCACGCCCGCTCTCCCACCAGCGGCCGTCGTGCCTCTCGAATCTCGGCCTCGGTCTCCGCGTCGAGCGGATAGCAATGCTCCGGTCCCGGAAATCGGCCGGCGCGCACGTCCTCGGCGTATTGCCGGAGCGCACCCTCGATCGCCGCTCCGACTTCGGCGTACCGCTTCACGAACCGCGGTTTGATGTCGCCGACGAAGTTGCCGAGGATGTCGTGCGAGATCACGAGTTGACCGTCCACGTCGGGACCCGCGCCGATGCCGTACACCGGCACACTCACGCGCTCGCGTACATACCCCGCCGTCTCGGCGGGCACCGCCTCGAGCAGGATCGCGAACACGCCCGCTTCTTCCAGCGCCAGGGCGTCCTGCACCAGGCGTTCCGCCGCCGCGAGTGACTTTCCCTGCACGCGGTAACCTCCGAGCTGTGTGAGGTTCTGCGGCGTCAACCCGAGATGGCCCATTACCGCGATCCCGGCGTCCACCATCGCGCGGACGCGGGGCGCCACACGGGCTCCCCCCTCGCATTTGACCGCGTCGCAGCCGGCGTCGGCGATGAACGCGGCCGCGTTGCGTACAGCGCTCTCGTCGGATAGCTGGTACGACCGAAACGGCATGTCTCCGATGACCAGCGCGCGTGTGACGGCGCGGGAGACCGCCCGCGCGAACACCAGCATTTCGGTCATCCCGATGCCCAGTGTGTTCGGGAGGCCGAGCATCGTCATCGCCGCCGAGTCCCCGACGAGGATCAGGTCCACCCCCGCGCGGTCGGCGTAGGCTGCCGTCGGGTAGTCGTACGCGGTGACGAACACGACTTTTTCCTCACGCGCGCGCAACGCCGCAAGCGTCGCGATGGTGACTTTCTTGGTCGCCATAAATACCTCTGCCTTCCGTTTACGCGGCCGTGGCCAGGTGACCACCCAACTCCTCAAACGCAAACCGGCCGCTCGAGTCGAGCGGCCGGTGGTGAAGTCGGGCGCGAGTGCTGGCGGAACTATGCGCGCGCCGTCTCCCCCGGTCGCTCGGTGGCGATCGGACACACGCACATGCAAATCCTCATGCATGTGGGCCGCGACAGAGCGATGGACCGGCAAGGGGACATGCGCTTCAACTCCGGTTGAGGAATCTCCCCCCCAAACGACAACGCCCGCATGAACAGCGCCGCGGGCATCGCTTTTTAGCACTTTGTTTAACGTGGCGGCAATACGCGGCAAATCACCACGGGTCGACAGTTGTAATTGCGATGTTACGGGAGCGGGAGCCGAGTGTCAAGGGGAGGATGGGAGGACGCGATCCTCGAACACGAGACTGCAGCAGGTGACGGCCCCCTCGGCCTTCTGCAGCTCCGACACATCGAGCGCCACGAGCCCCACCCCGCGCTGCTCGAGGCGGCGCGCGGTGGCGGGGAAACTGGTCGGATAGATCACCCGCTCGCCCAACAGGAGACCGTTGGCGGCGTAGGGTTCCGCCGGATCGATGTCGACGATGTCGCATTCCGTAAACGCCTTCGACTCGATCCAATGGGTGTTGGCGAGCAGGGATCGGGGTCCGACGAGCGTGACCGCGGACTTGAGATGGAGGCATCCCTGCACGTCTACGCCCTGAACACGGTAGCCATAGGGAGCGAGCGCTCTCGCCAGCTGGTCGATGCCCGCCTGATTGGTCCGTCCGGTCCGTCCGACGTACAACACGCGATTGACCCGGAGCACGTCCCCGCCATCGAGCGTGCCGGGCGCCTCGATCGAGAGGAGCGGACGGTAGGAGGAGAGGACGGGGGCCAACGAGGCGGTCTCGGCGCGCCGCGACGGCGCGCCGGGACGGGTCAGGATCGCGACCTCATCCAGGACCACCGCGATGTCTTCCACAAAGACGGAATCGGGCAGCCGCGTTTCAGCGGGCAGTGCCCGCACCTCGCACCCCAGCGCCCGGAGCGCCGCCTCGTAAGCCCGGTGCTGCGCGGTCGCTCGTCGATAGTCGATCGGGCGACGTTCCAGGTGGGTAAGCTCACATTCGGCGACGGCGGGACTCACACCGCGCGTGATGGCGATGCGCACGCTACAGGATCACCGCCGCCAGCGCCGGCGGCAACCCCTCCCACGCATCGGCCATGGCGAACGGCGCCGAGTTGAAGGTGTTCCAGAACAGGATCGTCTCATCCTTGCGAGCCGCACGCGTCGCGTCCAGGCAAGCGGCCAGCGCCTTTCCGGTGTAGGTCGTCTCGAGCGCCAGCCGCGGCGCCGCCCAGGCAACCGCTGCCAGCGCTTCGGGCGTGGGCGCGCCATAGCGCGCTCCGGCGTAGCCGCCTACGAGCTGCACGTCGCGCCACCCGATCCGGATCCGCGCCGCCGCACGGTCCACCTGCGCCAGCAGGGCGAGAACGCGTCGCGCCTCCCACTTGAGGAGCGGCGCGTTGGTCACCGATCGCTCCGCGATTCGGACCGGAACCACGCGCGATCGCAGACCCGCGAGCCGGCAGCCGGCCAGCAGGCCGGCCGCCGTGCCGCACGAGCCGGCCGCGACGAAGATTCGATCCGGCTCGGGGAACACTCCGGCCCGGATTTGTCCGGCCAGCTCGAGCGCCGCCGCCACGTAGCCGAGCGATGCGCGCGGGCTGGTGGCACCGATCGGCACCCTGAACACCTTCGCTCCCGCGCGCCGCGATTCGCGGGCGGACCGGGCCGCGTTCCACAAGGCGCCCAGCGTGGTTCTGGCGTAATGGAGCCGTGCCCCCGCGGCGAGCATGCCGCGGAGATTGCGGCGCACGCCATCGGTGACCGGCTGCCACACCAGGGAGAGCTCGACCGCCATGCCTCGGGCACGGCCGTGCAGAGCGGCGGCGAGACCCTGATTGGACCCGATGCCGCCCACCGTGACGAGAGCGGTTGCCCCCACCGCCTCCGCTTCGGCCAGCAGATACTCGAATTTGCGAACCTTGTTGCCGCCGTAGAGTGACGAGGTCAGATCGTCGCGTTTGACGAACAGCCGCACCGGGAAGAGTCCGGCGGTTGGGAGGGCCAGCTCTTCGACCGGCGTGGGTAAGGTCGCGAGCGGCAGCCACGGCCACCGGGACCGGGCGGCCGGACACGCGTCATGCAGCGGGTTGGTGCGGGCGAGCAGTCTTATACCAGGTATTTCGTTTTCAGTATGCCGACGTGATGCCGCTCGTGACCCGCGATGACGTAGGCCAGCGCCCGGGGCGTGAACGGGTAGCCGCTCGCCGACCCGCGGCGGGCGAGTGCCACGTCGTCGAGGTGGCGAAACAGATGCACCGTGGCTCGGCGGATCGCCGCGAACTCGTCGCCCAGATCGGCGAGCGTGCGCCGGTCAAAGTGGCCGGCGGGCACATAATCGTTCTGCTCGAATCCCGGCAGCGGAGTGGCGTCACCGCGGGCGATGCGGAGCGCGCGATAGCTCATGATGCGCTCCGTATCGCCCAGGTGGCCGAAGACGTCCTTGATACTCCACTTGTCCGGGGCGTAGCGATGGGTGCCGCGTGCCTCGGGAATGCTCCTGAGCAGCTTCAGCGTGTCGTCGATCTGCGTGGAGAGCAGTGCGAGCAGATCGCCTTCGGGGACCTTACTGATGTAGTTCCCGTAATACGCCGCGTACTCGTCTGCCTGGGGACGGGGAATCGCTCCAGCGGTCATGTTCATCTCCTGTTCCTGCGGTGACTCTAGTGAGGGGGGTCTGACACGGCCAGCACCGAATCGATCTGCCGCCAGGTCACCAGGTGAATGTTCTCCTCGCGCAACAGACGGCGGAAGCGGGGGCCGGAGATGAAACGCCAGTCTCGCAGGCGCCAGGCCGCTCCCCAGTTGACGCGCTCCCCCGTCAGCGTCTTCACGTCCAGCGAGTCGAGGGCCGGATGGAGGATCAGCTCCGACACACCGGACGGGAGGGCCCGGATCTGATCCACGTAGCAGCTGTCCCAATCGGCCGGCGTCACTTCCGGGGAGATCGCGATCACCCGCGACAGCTCCAGCGGGCCACTCGGGAACCGCCGCATCAGCTCGCGGCCCGAGACCCACTCCCGCGCGCTGAGCAGCGGTACGCCCGCCTCCTGGGCCACCCGGCGTAACACCTCGAACAGCACCGGGCCGCGCGTGAACAACACGAATTCGTGTACATCGACATGGGTAACGCGGATGCCGGCCGCCCGCGCGGCCGCGATCTGGGCGCGCAGCTCTTGCTCGACGTCCTGCCAGCGCACCTCGGTCTCGTCGCTCCACTCGCGCAGCAGCAGGCTGTCACGGTCGAGCAGCGTGGCAACCGTGGCCCGCGGCGCCACGGGCCCCCAGTGGTAGCCGGGCCATTCGCTGGTGAGCGCCAGGTGAACTCCGAGATCGAAGTCGGGATGCGCGCGCGCGTAGGCGGCGACCTCCTGAAACCAGGGTCCCGGCACGATCACGCTGCCCGACACGAGCAACCCGGAGCGCCGGGCGGCCGAGACGGCCGCGTTGCCGGAGCGGGTCGTGCCGAGATCGTCGAAGTGCACGATGAGCAGGCGAGCGCCGCGCGGATACCCGAGACGGACTTCGAGCGGGATCGCGACCGTCGTATCGGGGGCCAGCGGCAGCGACGCGGAGCGCGGCGCGGCACAGCCGATGGCGACAGCGGCGAAGAGTATCCAGGCTCCGGAACGGGGGTGGGGCACGCGGACGGCGCCGGCCTACGCGGTCTTCAGCAGCTCGCTGATCCGGGCCAGGTGATGGTCGTCATGCTCGGCCACGAACAGGGCGAGATCGATGAGCCGCATCGGCGACTGGAGACGGGGATGCAGGGCGGTGCGCTCGAGCAGCGTCGCATCGGCCCGGTCGAGCGCGACCACGAGCCGGCCGCGCTCGCGCCGGAACGCTTCCAGGAGCGAGGCCAGCGGCAACGCGTTGTGGTTGGCCTGGTGCGTTTTGCGATTCTCGGGATCGGCGGCACTCAGCGTGGCGGCACCCGCGGCGAGCTCGCCGGCGCGGGTCAGCCAGAGCGGCTCGAGGTCCAGCAGGTGGCCGACGTTCTCCTGAATCGACCACGTTTCGTTCACGCGTCGGGTGAGCGTGGACGTCGCGACCCCTCGCACGCGCTCCTCGACCCGGGCCGGCGTTCCGCGCACGCGCTCGACGAGATTCGGAAACAGCGAGTTCGGCAGGTCGAACTCGAATTTGCGCTCGAACCAGCGCGCGGGCACGCCGCTAGTGCTCCTGGGGTACCGCCTGCGTGCGTTCCACGACGCGGGCCATCACCGGCGCACCGGGAAAGAGCATGGCCAGTCCGCCCACGACAACCTGGTCCCCGGCGCTCACGCCGCTCCTGATCTCGACAAACCCCGGAGTGCGGACCCCTAATCCCACCTGGCGCTGATTGGCTTTCCCTTCCTCGACCACCCAGACGAAGTTCGCCCCCTGAAGCGGCACGATGGCGTCCTCGGGGACGACGACGGCCTTGGGACGCATGCTCGTGACGAGTCGCGCCTCGATGAACATGCCTGGTTGCAGCAGCCGCTGGGGGTTGGGGGCGCGGGCTTTGATCAGGATCGTGCGGCCCGGCTGCCGAATCACGGGATCGACGAAATCCACTTCCGCGGGGAAGTCCCGCCCGGGGATGGCCCCGACCCGGAACGTCACCCTTTGCCCGGGCCGCAGCGACCGCGCGTACTTCTCCGGCACGTCAAACACGGCGCGCTGTGGATTGACGGTCTGCAGTGTCGCGAGCCGGTTGGACGAGTTGACATAGTCGCCCAGACTCACGAACCGCTGTCCCACGACCCCGCCGAACGGCGCTCGAACGGTGGTCCGGGCCAGCCGCGTGCTTTGCAGCAGGTACTGCGCGTCGGCGCTGCGGCTGTTGGCCTCGGCCTTCTCCAAGTCGCTCGCGGATGCCGCATTCTGGGCGATCAGTTCCCTGGTGCGCGCCAAATCCTGGCGCGCCAGATCGCGTTGGGCCGCGAGCTGGGCCACAGTCGCGGCGAGCTCAGTCGAGTCGATCTGAAACAACCCAGTCCCGCGGCCGACTTCCCGTCCCTCCCTGACGAGGATGGCGACGATGCGACCTTCGACTTCTGGACGCAACTCGATCGACTGCAACGCCTCGATCTGCCCCGTCGCCGCGATTTCGTCGCGTACTGTATCGGCCTTGGCGACGGCGACCTCCACCGGCATCGCCGGCGGCCCACCGCCGCCGGGCGGGCCACCGGCACCGCGGGGATCGCCTTTGGTTTTCTTGCCGCACGCCGCGATCGCCACCAGCGCGATTGCGGCGAACCCAACACCACGCAACACGTCGTAGCGGGTCTTCACTGTGGTCCCTGATCGAAGGTGATTCGCTCGCCGAGAATGACTTCCAGCCCCGCGCGGGCGCGCCGCGTAGTGTACAGCGCCTGCACCAGGTCCGCCTCGGCCGACACGAGACGGTTTTGCGCCTGCAAGAGATCGAGAATCGTAGTCGCCCCGGCCCGGTAACGCGTTTCCTGCACCCGGTTGTTCTCGCGGGCCACGAGCACCGCGCTCTGCTCCAGGGCCACTGTGGCCCGGCTCGTCTCGTACGCGTCGTACGCGACGGTCACGTCGTGCCACACCGAGCGTTCGAGATCACTCCGGATCGCCCGTGCCACGTCGCGGTTCACGCGCGCCTGGGACAGCCGAATTTCCCGTTGTCCGTTGTCCCACAAGGGGAATGACACGGTCAGAGAGAGACTCGACCGTTTGATCAACTTGGGATAAAACTTTGTGTCGAACGCGCCCCCGGAGAAATCGAGGGACACATGAGGCAGATAGTCGCCGCGCCGCGCCCAAACTTCCGCCGAGGCGGCCCGCTCGTTGGCGCGCGCGATCCTCCAGGCCGGACCCTGCGCCAGGGCGCGCGCCACGGCATCCGATACCGTAAACGGCAGCACCCGCATGGTCGTCGAATCGTCGAGCACTGGAGCGGCATCCGCGGGACCCGCCAGACCGATGCGCCGCCCCAGCTGCATCTGTGCGGCCCGCAGCGCCGATTGCTGTTGCAACAACGTCACGCGCGCCTGAGCCAGTTCCAGCAACAGTTGCAACGAATCGGTTTGCACCGCGGCTCCGGAGGTCACGCGAGCGCGCGCCACGGTGAACTGCTGCTCGGCGCGGCGCTGCTGGTCTTCGGCCACGCGTTCCAGGGCCCGCTGGGCCAGCACCGAATAGAAGTCCGACTCGGTATTCATCGCCGTGGTGAGCCGGGCCTGCAGCTCTCCGGCGTGTGCGCTCTCGAGCCCGGCTCCGCTCGAGGTCAGCCCGGCGAGCTTCTGTCCCCCGGTGAACACGTCGAGGTGGAGATCGATCGTCGCCGCATACGTGTTCGGGACCGGCGTGAACGTGGCGAAATTGAAGAAGGGCGGCCAGTAGTGCGTCTTATTGGCTGCCACGGTGACCGACGGGACGATGAACACGGCGAACGCCGCCGCCCGCGTCCACTCGGCGTTCGACACTTGCCCCGCCGCCGACACGTAGCTGGGATCGAGCCGCGCGGCTTTCTGCAACGCGTCCGCCAGGGTGACGATCGGCATGGTATCCCGTGTCGTATCCTGCGCCGCAGCTATCTGCAGCGCAGCGAGCAAAGGCAAGATCACTTCGCCTCCGCCGGCTCGAGGGCCCGCTGCTGGAGATCACGACGCTCGCGTGCCCGCAGGCGATCGAACACGACGTAGGCGGCCGGGACGACGAACAACGTCAGCGCCGTCGAGAAGAACACGCCGCCCACGATGGCATAGCCGAGCGGCTTGCGCGAAGCGGAGCCGGCACCGAGTCCCCAAGCCACCGGCAACGCGCCCATGATCGTCGCGACGGACGTCATCAGAATCGGCCGCAGCCGGATGCGCCCGGCTTCGAGCACCGCGTCGACGGTTTCGAGTCCCTTCGCCTTCAACTGATTCGCATACTCGACGAGCAGGATTGAGTTCTTGCACACCAAGCCGATCAGGAGAATCATCCCGATCTGGCTATACAGATTCATCGTCGCGCCGGAGAAGTGCAGCACCCGGCCGATTACAGTGGGCGTCAACAAGGCCACCACCTTCAGTGTCGCCAGCGCGCCCGTAACGGCGAGCGGCACCGCCAGGAGTACCGTAAACGGGTGGAGCAACGACTCGAACTGCGAGGCGAGCACCATGATCACCACGAGGATTGCGATCACGAATGCGAACCAGATGGCGCTCCCGCTCTCCCGAAACTCGCGGGACTCACCCGCCAGCTCGGTGGTACTGCCGGGGGGCAACAGCTGACGGGCAACGGCGTCGAGGGAGTCGAGCGCTTCGCCCTGGGCCAATCCCGGCATGAGCGACGCCGAGAGGGTAAAGGAGGGGACGCGGTTGTAGTGGTTGATCTGGCGCGGGCCGACCCCTTCCTCCACGTTGGCCAGGGCTGCGAGCTGGACCAGCTGCCCACCCTTGCCCCGCAGATAGATCCCCTGCATGTCCGCCGGCGTTTCCCGATCCCTGGGATCGAGCTGCACCATCACGTAATAGAGCTTGTCGTTGCGCGTGAACGTGCTGACCCGGCGTCCGCCGAGGAATGTCTGGAGTGCCGACGCGACGTTTCGGACGGGGACGCCCAGATCCTCGGCGCGGTCGCGGTCGAACGTGACGCGCAGCTCCGGCTTGTTCACAAAGAGATCGGTCTGAACGTTCACGAGGCCCTTGACCTGTGACGCGCGACCGACGAAGGGGCCCATGATCTCCGTGAGCTTCGCGAAATCCGGATTCTGCACGACGTATTGGATTGGCTGCGAGAAGCCGATCGCGCCGGGCGAGTAGGGAAACGCCATGACCCCGGACAGCCCCATGAGCTGAGGGAACAATCCCCCCACGACTTGTTGCACGGTGGTGCGCCGCTCGCTCCAATCCTTCATGATGACGCCGATAAAGGCGCTGTTCACGCCGCCCGCGAATCCCCCGACGATGGTGAAGTAGCCATTCACGTCGGGGGTCTTGCTGATGATCTGCTCCACCTGCCGGACATAGCCATCTGTGTACGGCAGCGAAGCACCTTCCGGCCCTCTCACGATCACCAGGAAGAAGCCACGGTCGTCGTCCGGAATCAGCTCATGCTGGAGCCGGGTCTTGGGGAAGAAGAGGAAGGCGTAGACCGAAACTCCCACGATGGCCACCGTCCCGAGCAGCACCGCGGCACGATGCATGACCGCTCGCCGGAGCAAACGGGCGTAGCGCTCCGACAGCGCGCTGAAACCGCGCTCGAACATCTGGAACACCGCGCCATGCGTGTGCGACATGCGCAGGATCTTGGCACACAGCATCGGAGTCAGAGTGAGGGCGACGAATCCTGAAATCACCACTGCGCCCGCCACCGCGACCCCGAACTCGCTCAACAGGCGGCCGGCCGTCCCCGTCAGGAATGCCAGGGGTGAGAAGACCGCCACCAGCGCGATCGTGGTCGCAATGACGGCGAACCCGATCTCATTGGTTCCGTGCACCGCGGCCTGCTCGGGCGTTTCCTGCAGTTCTTCCTGGTGGCGGAAGGCATTCTCGAGCACGATGATGGCGTCATCCACGACGATGCCGATCGCGATCGTGAGCGCCAGCAACGTGAAGTTGTTGATCGAGAAGCCCAGGAAATACATGATCGCGAACGTCGCGATAATCGACGCCGGGATCGCGAGCCCGGGGATGATCGTCGCCCGGACGTTACGCAAGAAGACAAAGATGATCAGCACGACGAGGATCGCGGCGATCAGCAACGTGAGCCGCGCATCGTTGATCGAGTGCGTCACGAACACCGATCCGTCGAACGCGCTCTGGAGCTTCACGCCGGTCGGAAGCGTTTGCTGAATGCCCGGGAGCGCGGCGCGAATCCGGCCCGCCACATCGATGAGGTTGGCCTTGGACTGCCGTACCACGCCGATCGCGACCGAGGGCACCCCGTTGTAGCGGAAGATCGACCGGTCGTCTTCCGGCCCCAATTCGACCCTCGCCACGTCCTTGAGCTTGATGAGCTGGGTGCCCTGGCTCGCAACCACCATCTCGCCGAACTCCTGCGGCGTCTTGAGCTCGCCCAGCGAGCGCACCGAGAACTCGCGCCGGGTCGATTCAATCCGTCCGGCAGGAATCTCGACGTTGCGCGCCGTGATCGCTGCTTCGATGTCCTGGACCGTGAGCCCGCGCGCCGACAAGGCTTCGGGCTGCACCCAAACGCGCATCGCGTACCGCCGCTCACCGAAGATCTGGGCGCTGCCGACGCCCGGCAGGCTCTGCAGCCGGGCCTTTACCAGGCGATCGGCGATGTCGGAGAGCTGCATCAGGTCGAAGGTCGTGCTGGAGAGCGTCAGCCAGAAGAACGGCTGCGCGTCGGCCGACTGCTTTGCGATCACCGGCTCGAGCACGTCCACCGGGAGCCGTCCCCGCACCCGCGAGACTTTGTCGCGGACATCCTGCGCGGCGACGTCCACCGGGCGGTCGAGGGTGAACTCCAGGGTGATGTCGCTGGTCTGCTCGGCGGACGAGCTGGAGAGTGTCCGCAGGCCCTGGATCGTCGACAGCTCCTCTTCGAGCACGTCGGTGACCGCGGTCTCCACTACCTGCGCGTTCGCGCCTGGCAGGAAAGTGGAAACCGAGATGACGGGAGGGTCGATGTCCGGAAGCTCACGCACGGACAGGCGGGTGTACCCGATGACCCCGAACAACACCAGTGCGACCGAGAGCATGCTGGCCAGAACCGGGCGGCGGATAGCGGTTTCGGAGAGTTTCATAGGCCCGTGTCTTCCCGGGGGATGTTAGCGGCTGGACACTCCACAACGTAAACGGGAGCTGTCACAGTCTGGTTTCCGTCGCTGCACCTGCTGGAACGTCGAAATAGAACACGGGAATTCGACAATGTCGGTCCCGTTTGTGTACGAACCGGACCCGAAGATACACCGTAGATTGAAAAACCCGCAAGCGGCTCAGTCGGCGGTTCCACACTCGCGACGGCTTGTTAACCCGCCGCCGCCGAGATGTAAAGACGCCTCGCGGTCGTAACGCAAAGGGGCCAGGAAAGCATTTCCTGACCCCCTCCCTACTGAGAACCGCTACGCCACTCAGCGCCTGAGCGCCCTCTCTGTCCGTCTGAGAACCAGCCTATCGCAGTCCCACTGAAACGCCCAGGTGCACCACCGTCAGATTCGGCCGCGCCCGTGACATGTACACGATGACGTCGCCGTTGGGCTGCGGCTGCACGTCCCCGGGGGCCACGTAGTTCGCGAATCCACTGTAAAGGGAGCGCACGCCGAGATCCAGGGACACCGACGAGCGCCTGCCAAGCGTCAGGAGCACGCCGCCGCCGGCCTGGAGCGCCGACGTCCAGTCGCTGAAATCCGTCTGAGAATAGCTGTAGCAGCCGCAGCCGTCGCGGAATGACGAATAGGCGGAGATGTAGGAGAGACCGACGGTTCCGAAGCCGTACAGCCGCATGGGCCCTTGGCCCAGGGTGACCTGCGGGCCGAAACCGAACGTCGCGATCGAGTACGTCGTGTTGAGGTCGAACTGGTGGTCACTGCCGTAAACCAGATAGGCGCCCTCGAACCGCAACGCCATGGGGCTGCCGGCGCCGAGGTTCACCGCGGCGAACGCGTCGAACCCGCCCACCGCGTCGACATTCTGAGCGAAGTCCCCTGTCGGGGCCCCGATTGCGAGGTTGATGCCGGCGGTGCCCATTTCGCGAACCTCGTGCAGGCCCGAGGCGTATCGCTGCGCGGCCATGGGACCGGGGGCCAACGAGATGAGGGCGATGACGCGGATCCATTCCCATTTCCTGCCAACGCTGCCCAACATGTTGCCCGCCCGGTTCGAGTTGCGAGGTCCAGGGGCAAGCGATATGCCAATTGCTGAAAGGCTAAGTTCCATGAGCCTATCGAGCGGTGTGACCTCCAGGGAGGACAGCGATGCCTGAGATTGCTTACGACGATTTTGCCAGGGTCGACGTGCGGGTCGGCCGGATCGTGGCGGTCGAGGAGTTCCCGCAGGCGCGCAAGCCCGCCTGGAAGCTGCGCATCGACTTCGGGGAGCTGGGCGTGAAATCGTCGAGTGCCCAACTGACGCTGCATTACAGCAAAGAAGATCTCGTGGGAAAGCTCGTGCTCGCTGTCGTGAACTTCCCGCCGCGCCAGATCGCGAACTTCTTTTCCGAGGTCCTCACACTGGGGATCGACGCCGGACCAGGCGACGTAGTCCTCGTTCACCCTGACCGTGAAGTCCAGCTCGGCGCCAGGCTCTGCTAGGCCTTGAGCCGGGCGAGATGCTCCTTGCGGAACTTGGCGACCTTGGGAGCGATCACCACGCGACAGTAGCCCTGACCCGGATTGCGACGGAAATAGTCCTGATGGTATTGCTCAGCCGGATAGAACCCGGTCAACGGAGCGACCTCCGTGACCACCGGAGCGTCCCAGATCCCTGCCTTTTCGATTTCCTCGATCACCGCCCGGGCGATCGACTCCTGCTCGGGACTATTATAGAAAATGGCCGAACGGTACTGCGTGCCGACGTCGGCGCCCTGGCGGTTCAGCGTGGTCGGATCGTGGATACCGAAGAACACCTGCAGCACGTCCCGAAACGACACCTGCGCCGGGTCGAACGTGACCTGCACCACTTCCGCGTGCCCCGTCCGGCCGCTGCACACCTGCTCGTAGGTCGGGTTCGCCACCTGGCCGCCGGCGTAGCCCGACACCACGCGCTGCACCCCGTTCAGCTCCTGGAATACCGCCTCGAGGCACCAGAAGCAGCCGCCTCCCAGCGTCGCGGTATCGACTCGCGTCTCGTTCACGGCGCCTCCCCAACGATTGATGTTTCGGCTAGCATTCAGCCCCTGTGATCCTGAAACGCCTGTATGACGAGGGCCTGGCGCAGGCCGGGTATGTGATCGGCTGCGACGTGACCGGCGAGGCGCTGGTCGTGGACCCCCTGCGCGACGTCACGCCCTACCTCGAAGCCGCCAAAGCCGAAGAGTTGACGATCACCCACGTTACCGAAACACATATCCACGCCGATTTCGTTTCGGGAAGCCGGGAGCTGGCCCAGTTGAGCGGGGCAACGCTGCACCTCTCCGACGAGGGTGGGCCGGATTGGCGCTACGGATACGCGACGGACGCGCACGCCGGATTGCTCAAGCATGGGGATCGCTTCACGGTCGGCAAGGTCCAGATCGACGTGCTCCACACCCCCGGCCATACGCCAGAGCACCTGGCGCTCCTGGTGACGGATACCGCGGGGTCCGATGCACCACTCGGCATGCTCTCCGGCGACTTCCTGTTCGTAGGCGAAGTGGGCCGCCCCGACCTGCTGGAGCGGGCGGCGAACCAGCAGGGCACGATGGAGAGCTCGGCGCGGGCCCTGTTCAAGTCGATCCAGACGCTGCGCGCCCTTCCCGACCATCTCCAGATCTGGCCCGGCCACGGCGCCGGGTCGGCGTGCGGGAAGTCCCTGGGGGCGATGCCGCAAAGCACGCTGGGCTACGAACGGCTCACGAATTGGGCGCTGCGCGAATCGTCGGAAGACCGATTCGTCACTGCCGTCCTCGGCGGGCAGCTGGAGCCACCGCCCTACTTCGCCGAGATGAAACAGATCAACCGCGACGGGCCACGGCTCCTGGGCCCGCGTCACCGCCCGCCACAGCTCGACCTGGCCCGGATCGATCGTCTCATCGCCGCCGGCGTCGTCGTGGTGGACACGCGGCCGGCGCAGGACTTCGCCGGCGCGCACGTCCCCGGCACACTCAACATCCCGCTCAATCGCTCGTTCACGGGCTGGGCCGGGTGGCTCGTCCCCTACGGGAAGGATTTCGCCCTGCTGATCGACCCGGGGCGCCCGGGGGTGCTCGACCGGGCGGTCCGCGACCTCGGGCTGATCGGCCTCGATCGCATCGTCGGATTCGGCGAAATCGACCCCGCGGCGATCGACCGGCGCCGGGCTGCCGGCATCCGGCCGGCGGCGATTCGCAGCATCGCCGTCGGCGACGCCGCCTCACAGGTGAAGCAAAGGACCATCACGATCGTGGATGTCCGCAGTCGCGCCGAGTGGGACGCGGGCCACCTGCCGGGCGCCCTCCACATTCCCCTGGGCGAGCTGCCGCAGCGCGTCGAGGAAGTCCCGAGCTCCGGGGCGGTGGCGGTGCAGTGTCGGACCGGGGGGCGGGCGGCGATCGCCGCCAGTGTGCTGCAACGGCTGGGACGGACCAACGTGGTGAAGCTCGACGGCGGGTACCTGGCCTGGCAGGCCGCGGGTCATCCGGTCGAGGAGGGGACTCCAGCCGGCTGATCGCTCCAGCGATTGGCGACGTACTCCTCGAGCAGGCGCAGGAAATCCGCGACGATCGTCTCACCCTTCAGCGTCACCCGCAGGCGGCCATCGATGTACACCGGAGCCTTGGGCTCCTCGAAGGTACCGGGGAGGGAAATCCCGATATCGGCGTGCTTCGACTCTCCCGGCCCGTTCACGACGCAGCCCATGACCGCCACCCGCAGCTCCTCGGAGCCAGGATAACGACGCTGCCACTCGGGTCGCTGGAGACGCAAGTACTCCTGGATCTGCTCCGCCATTTCCTGGAAAAACGTCGATGTGGTGCGGCCACAGCCCGGACACGCCGTCACCTGCGGCGCGAAACTGCGAATCCCGAGTGATTGCAGGATCTGCTGGGCGACCTGTACTTCCTCGGTACGGTCGCCGCCGGGGCGAGGGGTCAGGGACACGCGGATCGTGTCCCCAATGCCTTCCTGCAGCAGAATCGCGAGTGCGGCGCTCGAGGCGACGATCCCTTTGCTGCCCATGCCGGCCTCGGTGAGGCCCAGGTGCAGGGGGAAATCCGCGCGGCGGGCGAGCTGGCGATAGACGTCCACCAGGTCCTGCACGCCCGAAACCTTGGCCGAAAGAATGATGTGATCGTGCGGGAGCCCCGTCTGCTCGGCGAGCGCCGCCGAGCGGAGCGCGCTTTCGACCATCGCATCCATGGTAACGTCGCGCGCGTCGCGCGGCTCCGCGGCGCGCGCGTTGACATCCATCATGTCGGTCAGGAGCTGCTGGTCCAGGCTGCCCCAGTTGACGCCGATGCGGACGGGCTTGCCCTGATCGATCGCCACCTGGACGATGGTGCGGAAATTGTCGTCGCGACGCTTGGCGCCGACGTTGCCCGGGTTGATGCGGTACTTGGCGAGACCCTCGGCGCACCTGGGGTACTTCGTGAGCAGCAGGTGACCGTTGTAATGGAAGTCGCCGATCACGGGAACGTCCACCTGGGCCACGATGTCGGGGACGGCCTTCGCGGCCGCGTCGTTGTTGACGGTGACGCGCACCAGCTCCGAGCCTGCCTCGTGGAGCGCCCGCACCTGGGCGACCGTGGCGGCCACATCGGCGGTGTCGGTGTTGGTCATCGACTGGACAACCATCGGGTGGGCGGAGCCCACGCGCACGTCACCTACGCGGACAGTTGGGGTGCGCCGGCGAGTCACTGCGGGCATCGAGGGCTCAAATATAGCGCCCCCGGCCGCCTCAGAAGCGCAGGATCTTGAGGATGTTCTGGTTGAACTGGGTGTACAGCACCGGCCCCCCCCCCTGCCCCGGCAGCACGGCAACGCCGGTGGCGTAGCCGTCGAGGAGGATGGCGCGCACGCTGGTGTCGTCAGCGCCGTCGATCACGAACTGGAACTGATTGTCGCTCACCGCCACGTACACGAGATTGGCGACCGTGTCCACGGCGAGGTCGTTGGGCGTGGAGAACCCGAGCGACACCGTCGTGATGACCGCGTCGGTCGCGCCATCGATGATCCACACGCTGTGGTCGCTCTGCGTGGCAACGTAGACCTTGCCGGTCACCGGATTCACCGCCACCGCGTACGCTCCGCCGCCGACCGCGATCGAGTCGACCACTTGCAGCGTCGTCGCGTCGATCACCCGCACCGTGTCGGCCGTCCCCGAGGAGGTGGCGACGTAGATGCGGTTCGACGTCGGGTTATAGGCCGTGCCGACGCCCTGGTGAATAATGGGGACGGTGTCGATCAATGTCTGGGGCGAAGACCCGTCGAGGACGCCGAGGAACTGGACGTCCACGCAGGCAGCCGCCCCGACACACAACTGCATCGGGACATAGAGCCGGTTGCGCGCCTCGTCGACCGCCATCTGCGCGACGAAGAACGCCGAGCCGACGTCAAAGCTGTCCACGACGGCGTTGATCCCGGCATCGATCATGTAGCCGCGGCTGGCACTATTCGTTCCGACGTACACGCGGTCCGTCACCGTGTTCACGGCCGTCCAGTACGACGGGAGCGGCACCGGAATGCGCGTCAGCAATGAGCCGGTGTTTACGTCAACCACCGCCACACTGTCGGTCCCGAGCGCGACGTAGGCCCGCTGCGTCACGGGGTTGACGCTCACGTCGCCGGGTGCCGTCCCCACGGTGACGGGGATCTGCACCGGGTTGTACACGTACGCCGCGCCGAACAGCGAATCGAACGGCGGTTGCGCGGTCGTGCAACAGGTGACGGCCGTGACCTGGGTCTGGCCCGAGGGGGCGCTGTCGAGGCGCACTTTCACCTGGTTGAACACGGCGGTGTCGAGGATCGTCAGGCCCGGGTAGTTCTGTTCGAGCCGCCAGTGGACCTGGACCGACGGCATCGTGTCGCCGCCCTGATCCGTCACCCTGGCCGTGAAGACCGTCGAGTCGCCGACCACCAGCGTATCCGCTGGCGGAGTGATGACGAGGTTCCCCGGGCGCTGGTCCACGAGGATCGGCATCGAGTCGCGCTTGCCGAACGTCGGACTGGCGTCATTGATGTCAAACGTCACCAGGTAGGTCGGCCCGTTCGCGTGCGCGCTCACAAACGCGTTGTCGTTCGCCGGACCGCGGATCGAGTCCGGGGTGACGGTGGTATCGCCGCTCGGCGTGGCCCAGTTGAAGGTGGCAAACGAACTGAGAATCGGGGCGCCGCCCGAGTCGACGACGAAGGCGTCGAATTGCCGGGCGCAGTAGATGTTCACCGGCGCCCCCACGCGGCACTGCGAGTTGAACGTGAAGCTTCCCGTGTCCTGAATGCCCTGGGTCGTGACGTCGCGATCGATCCGCACGAACGCCGCCACCGGCTTTACGCGCAGCACGATCTGATCCGTTCCGCCCAGGCCCGACTCGTACTCCCCGCTGATCACGTAGTCGCCCACCTCCGGCGGCCGGAAATACACCGTGTCGCCTTTGGTCGAATCGGCGGCCGGGAAGCGGCACACGAAACCCGAGCACGGTCCCTGATCGAACAGCGGTCCGAAGTTCGGGAAGGTGACGTTGCCGTGAGTGTCGCGGGCGTGCGTCACCATCGCGCTGACGTGATTGCTGCTTGAGTAGACGATCGTGTCGGTCCCGACCCCAGGATGCGTATAGATCGAGTCGGCCCCGGTCGCCGGCGCGAACACCGTCCAGTCGACCGTCGTCGAGGTCGTGTTCCCCGGCAACAAGTCGAGCGGGAACACGACGGGCGTGCCGACCCCGTTTGCGGTCGTGGTCTGCTGGCCGGCGACGCTGCCCGTCACCCAGGAAGTACCCACGCGACCGCCCAGATCGGAAGCGCCCGATCCGGGTGTGACCACCCCGGAGCTGGTCGTCCAGCTCACCGCCAGGCCCGGGACGCCGCGCCCTTGGGCATCGACGACGCGCACGCGCAGCGAGTCCGATTGTCCGGCCAGGCTCAGCACGGTGTCGGCGGAGAGGAAGGTGTCTCGCGCGGCGATCAGACGCGCGGCGGGACCGACGGGGAAGAACGGGGTGCCGGCGAAGGAACCGGCCCGCACCGCGGTGCCGCCGAAGCTGCCGCGGCCGAGGCTGTCGGAGAAGTTGAACCCAGGATACGGCCCGGCCAGGTCGCCCCACCAGTTCCCGTTCGCGTTGACCGAGTCGAGGCCGGAGTAGGTCGCGTCGATCACCGAGCCGCGATAGTTGTAGACGTCCGAGCCGGTG
>Ga0075424_100001065_pt1 | contig 23298 bp, 19 predicted proteins | sample SoiMethybrSBSTD3_FD_75301 | JGI IMG/M metagenome (GOLD analysis project Ga0075424, IMG submission 75301) | Bulk soil microbial communities from a Populus tree surrounding site in Tennessee, USA - Soil MetaG P. TD hybrid SBSTD3 | ecosystem: Environmental > Terrestrial > Soil > Tree plantation... | reverse complement strand
CTCGAGGACATCAAGTTGACCAAAAGCAATTTCCCCACACTTCCGGACCAGGGCGCGTCCTATATGCGAGCGCTGCAGCAGCAATCGGTTCCCGCCCAGCGCACCATTTCCCTGGATCGTTTGCAGCAATCGCTGGTCGTATCCGGAAGCGTAAAGCCGACTCCGGTTCAGGTGAACACTGCTCCTCCGCAAATCATCGTCGCATATGCGCCATCTATTCTGGTTTCGATCAGCGGCAGTCCCGTCATGCGGCCGGTTCCGAGCAGCAACTTTCAACGGGTTATCAACACCGAGGCACTCATGCTGCAGCCGCAGGCTGGCGGCGATTATTACCTTCATGTTTACGACGGATGGATGTTTGCAAACGGAATCACCGGCCCGTGGTCGCGGACGACGGCCTCCCCTGCGGGCATCGATCAAGTTGCAACCAGCGTGGCCAAGACAGGCCAGATCGATTTGCTGGACGGCGGTAACATGCAACCCAAGCCATCGCTGGCAAAGGCGACACCCACCATTTATGTGAGCCAGGCCCCGGCGGAGATGCTGGTGTTTCAGGGCCAGCCGTCCTTTGGACCCATCGCCGGAACAGGTTTGCAGTGGGCCAGCAACACTACGGCCGATGTTATTTTGGATACGGCCAGCGGCAATTATTACATCCTGGTTGCCGGCCGCTGGTACAGGGCGCCGGCGCTCACGAGTACCGGACCTTGGACTTACGTCGCGAGTAACACCCTGCCAGCTGATTTCAAACGCATTCCCGTAAATTCGCCAGCGGGCGTGGTGCTCGCATCGGTGGCCGGAACACCGCAAGCTCAGGAAGCTTTGATCGCGAACTCGATTCCACAGACGGCAACTATCCAGCTGGTGAACGGCCCAAAATTCACGGCTGTCTTCGACGGAGCGCCGCAAGTTCAACCGATCCCGAACACATCGCTCAGCTACGTCGTGAACTCACCGACGCCGATTATCCGGGTGGATGCGAATACTTATTATGCTCTTACTGCGGGCGTGTGGTTTAGGGCGCCCACGCTAACCGGCCCGTGGGTCGTCGCTACGTATGTTCCTCCGGCCATCTACACGATTCCGCCGAGTTCTCGATTGTACTACGTGACTTATGTAAAAGTTTACGGCGCCACGGAAAAAGTAGTCTATGTCGGTTATACACCGGGCTACATGGGCACAGTTGTCTCACCCGACGGCGTGGTCGTTTTCGGCACCGGATATAGCTATCAGCCATGGGTTGGAACGGTTTATTACCCGGTTCCGGTTACCTATGGAGTGATGGCTCAACCGGTTTACAATCCGGCAGTAGGCATGGCCTTCGGCTTTGCGATGGGCGTGACCGCTGCGGCGATGACGGCATCATACTACCATCCGATTTATTATCCCGTTTACTATCATCCAGGGTACTACCCGTATTACGGAGTTCCGTGTTGCGGCTCCGTGAGCGGCAACGTCTATGGCCAATGGGGCAATACCGCGTACTCCGGCACGCGGACTTATTACAACAACTACGGCGGTGCGTACGGTACGCAGGCGAGCGGGACCTACACGAATTATGCAACCGGCAACACAGGCACTTATCAGGGCGGACGAAGTTACAACCCCTACACTGGCCAAGCGCAGGCAGGCTACGAACGGACGGTCAACACTCCTGCGGGTGGCTCCGGCACAGTGGAGCGCGGCGAAACCTATAACACAGCGACCGGAAGATACTCGGCGGGTTCTAGCGTGTCTGGCACCGGCGCTGAGGGGCGCGAATTTTCCTCACAAACGGGGGCGGTGAGCAATCCTGAAACAGGTCAGGCCGCCGCCGGGCGACAAACCACCGTGTCAAATCCAAATACAGGAGCAAGCAAGACCACCACCTCGGCAGCGGGCGCCGGCCCCGCAGGAGAAGGGGCAGGACGCCAAACCACTTACACCAATCCGACTACCGGCAAGACGGAAACTTACGGCGCAGCCAAAGTCAATAATAATTATTATGCTGATGTGAACGGCAACGTGTACAAGAACACCGGCGACGGCTGGCAAAAGTACGACTCGGGCACCACCACGTCGGCGCCAGGCTCTAGTGCCTCGCAGCCACGTTCGTCCAACACGCTCGGTAGCACCTCACAGCAGCCACGCAGCACCGGCAGCTGGCAGAACGCCGGAGGCGACACATCATGGGCCGACAAAGAACAGCAGGCGCGCACGCAAGGGGAAAACAGATTCAACAGCTTCAGCCAGAATCAAGCGAGCAGCCTAGGTAGCGCGGGTGAGAGTCGCTCCGGTGGCGGCGGAGGTGCTTGGGCCGATCGGTTTGGCGGTGGCGGAGGTGGCGCCGGGCGGTTCGGCGGCGGTGGTTTACGACGTCGGTAAGAACCAGCTAGTAGCGGGAGAGCGAGTGACGAGTGAATTCTGCCTCGCACCCGACAATGAATCCTCAGAAAAATTTACGCGGACGAATTAATAACTAAGAAAGGGAGAAAATCATGATCCGATTTCGTTATTGGTTTTTGGCGGGGGTTTTGTTGTTTCAAGCTGGAGTCGCTGGCGCACAGCAATATCCGCTAATGGACAAGTTGTCCGACAGAGTCGTTCAAAAATATCAAAGCTCCTCTTGCCAGGATTTGATCGCGAAAAAAAGCCAGCCCCAGATGGGCAAACGGGAAATGATGGAAGAGAAAGCGGTAGAAATGCTTCGCAAGGATCCTCAGATGCGATCGGAGTTTCTCAACCGTGTGGCTGGACCGATCGCGAACAAGATGTTCGAGTGCGGCATGATTCCGTAAATTGCGCCCCGATCTTGCGGCCATTGATGCGAATGCGCCATGAATCGTCGCCAATTAACTTCCTATAATAGCGCGCACGCCAAATGCAGGAGTCAACGATGACGGGCCGCGGAATTTTGACTCTGGGTTTTGTTGTCATCACTTTACTATTCGCCATACCGCAAGCCTTCGCTCAACTGGACGAGCTTAAGAACACAACGCCCGTCGAGCGTGCTTCGCTGCAAACCGAGCTCATGAAGTCCATGCTCGCGCTAACGCCGGAGCAGATGCAAACAGTCGCCGACCTTAACCTGAAGTACGCCGATCGGATGGAACCCTTCATTAAGGGCTCGTCGAGTTCGCTGACCAAGATGTTCGAGATGCGCAAGATTAACAACGAAAAAGAGACAGAGCTCAAACGCATTCTGTCGTCGCAGCAGTGGGAAAAATTCGACGCCTCCCGCGATGAGATGCGGCAACAGTTCGAAGAACGAATCCAAAAACGCGCAGGCGCGAAATAATCTCGTCGAGGGTGACGATACAACGCGGGTATATTTATACCTGGTTGTCATAGATTGCGGAGGCTCGTCCGGATCGTGCGCTGCACAAAGGAGGTGTTTTCATGAGAACTGATTTATTCAGAACATTGCGAAGTCGCGCCGTTCCGATCGGGACCGTTGGTATCGTCGTTCTCAGCACTATAATTAGCTGCCGTGCGACGACGGAGAACGTGACGACGTACGGGGGACAGTTGCCACGACCTCAGCGTGTTGTGGTTTATGATTTCACGTCGACTCCCGGCGACGTTCAATTACAATCTGGTGTCGGAGGTCGGATCAAGGAGGAACTTGGAGAGGCAGAGGGCACATCGCTTGCGGAGCAACAGAGTAAACTCCAGCAAAATATTGTGAGGCTGCTGACAACGCAACTCGTTCAGGAAATTGGCAAACTAGGATTGGGAGTGCCTGTTCAATCAGCGGAGATGGTGGGCCCTGTGACCGAGGGTCAACTGTCCATCGAGGGCCAGTTTCTTACGATTGACGAGGGCAATCAAACGAAACGTCTGGTGATTGGGTTTGGCAAGGGGGCCAGTCATGTGCGAATCGCCGTGCAGGTATTGGAAACAGTTGGCGGTCAACATCGTTTGGTTGAAGACTTTTATACAAACGCCAATAGTTCGCGGAAGCCCGGATTCGGACCCATGGCAGGTATCGGTGCTGCGGCTGGCGCGGCCAGGGCAGCCACTGCGGGAGCTGGAATTGGCACCACCGCGATTATGGGATCACAGGATGCAGAAGGCGACACAAAAGAGGCAGCCGAGGCTATCAGCAAGGAACTAGGTCGTTTCTTTGCTAAACAAGGCTGGATCTCATCCCAATAAGCTGAAAATTATCAGCGTTCGGTGCTGTGATTAGCCGCCACATTCACCTCGCAGGCTAACAGCGGCATAACACGAGCCACTTAGCTATCAAGTCACATATCGCAGAAACAAAATTTTGATCAGAAAAAGCGGCTTTGCAAGTGCTTGAAAGAACTCTGCCTTCCTACGGCTCGGGAGATTCCAGTTTCGTGAACTGAGAGCCCATCGCTCGTTGAAACACGACTTCTCCCGGGACGGTCCGAAGTTGGTCGGTTGACTAACTCGGGTTATCTCATATAGCAGTAGCAGCCAACAGTGGTACGCCTTCGGAGCCGCACTATCGCCAAGTATTCATCATACTGGTGACTGCCTCGGTTTTGCAGCGGATGGATGCCCCCAACCGAGGATTGGAGCTTCTCATAGCACCTGCAAGTATCTAATATTCGTATTGGCGCTATCGGTCCCGACTCAGGCGAAAACGTCACAGACGAAAGGGTTCAAGAAAGAGTGAGAGATTGGAGGCGAAACGGATGTTGCCACTCAGAAGAAACAGCTCGCGTCGCTGGATCGGCGTGGTCGGCGTGCTCTGTTTGTTGGGGGCTGTCAGCCGCGGTTACAGCGCAGACCGGGTGTCCTCCGCCTCCAAGCCGTCCGCAAGCGTCCCCTTCGATTTTGACGAATTTACCGGGCACAAACACTTCAGACTCAACACACTTCAGACGACTCCGTTCGGTCCACCGTGGGCGGACATCATGGAGAGACCGGAGAACTTCCTTGAATGTAAGGGCGCATCCATCGCGCTTTGCTACTACTCCGGACCGGAAGGTTCCGTGCCTTGCGAGTTGGACGGTCAAGGGCTCGCAAACTGCACGTGTTACGAGATTCCGCCTGGGCGGCCATACTTCGTCGACATCAATGCCATCTTGAACCTTGACGTGTACCTCGACACCGTCAAAAAGTGCGGAACCGATGGCGGCAACTGCGGCCCCAACACGGCTCCGGTGTGCGACGCCATCAATAACAACAAATTGATTCCCGGCGCAGACTTGATCTCGACCTTCAGCTTACACCTCGAACGAGAGATACCCATATCTCAGACAACGTGTGCGACCCCGGCTCTTTATGCCGGATGTATGACGGCCCCCTGCAAGAGGACAGGTAACATAGATCCAGACACCCACCTGCCGCTTGTGCAGTGCGCGTGCCCGCCTTTCGACGGGCCCTATCAAGTGGGGCAGGACCTGAGCCAAACGGCGCAGGAGTGCGTTCTCCCCGGCAATGCTGTTTGGTCCGCTGCATTCGCTCCCTTCGAAGGTGGAACGATTTTCCCCACAACCCCTACTTGCTTTCCCGATGCCCCTGGAGAATCCGGCTGTCCGCTGTTATCACCAAAGCCGCCGGAGCTTCCCGTACCTCCTACGAACGTGAGCTGCAAAGAGGTGTGTGCCGAGTATAAGAGGAGCAACCAGGGAGGGGTGGAAATCGGCTTTACCTGTGATGCGACGCTATGCACTGCTACGACGCGCGATCCCGACCTCGTGCAGCAGGCCTGCTCGGGGCTGGAGAACAGTAGCGTTTCTGAAATTCTCAAGCTGGAGACTGAGGTCGGCTTCAGTTGCGCCGCGAGTCAAATCTGCGGCTGCGAGCCGAACAAGAAAACAAATGCGGAAATATTTATTGTCAACGACCGCCAACGCAAAAGAAATATTGATCCTCAATGTGACCTGAATGGAACGCTGTGCGGCGTGCAGCGTTGAAGACGAAGGACAAGCAGTCTTGCACCGTGGTTACAATGCCCGTTGCGTTAAAGGTAAAGAATTTACCCAGCACGAGGATTGTCAATCCTCGTTCGCGTCGTATTTGTTTGCGGGCCTGATCGGATAAGGATTCCACGGACGGGTAAAGTGTTTGCGGCCTACTAACCGTTCGCGAATGAACCTGTAAAGCGGAGAGTGTAAGGGAAGCTCAGTTCGTCAATCGATCTATCCAGTGTTGAAAACCGCTTGCCCAACGCGAGCCAACGGCACCGCTCACTCTGACTTCGAGTGAGCGGCGCCATAAGGAACCTTTTCGCGCACTCCCGGCCGTTCTCGGCCGAGCCGACTGGTACGACAGAGGGTTTCTCATCCATCAGGAAAAATTTGACATCTCTCCCGGTCTTGCGATATAGCTCCGCGCTATAAAAAAGTCTTAAAAATCCTATCCGTTCGAGGAAGGCCGCATCACACGATGACGCAGACGATCGAGGCGCAACCCCTGCTGGGTCCAACATACTCGGCCGTATTCAAGGGCATCACACTTGCCGTGCTCCTCGTTGTGATCGCCGCCTGCGCCACTGGCGACGTCGGCACCAAGACGGCGATCGGTGGGCTGGGCGGGGCAGCGCTCGGCGGCCTCATCGCGAGCGCCGCAGGAGGCGGGGGTGCGGCCATCGCCGCCGGCGTGATAGGAGGTGCCCTGGTCGGTGGGCTCGTGGGCAACATGCTCGACGAGCGAGACAAGCGCATGGCGGCGGAAAGCCAAAACCGCGCCCTGGAAACGACCCCGTCGGGCCAGAGCGTGACGTGGAACAACCCCGACAGCGGTCACTCCGGCTCCGTGACACCCATGCGAACGTACCAATCCGGGGGGATCTACTGCCGCGAGTATCAACAGACCGTGATTATCGGGGGCAAGCAGGAACAGTCCTACGGGACGGCGTGCCGTCAGCCCGATGGCAGCTGGAAGGTGAGCTGAGATGGTCCGCCGACTCGTGTCTGGCGCGCGTCCCTGGTGGTGGGCGGGCCTCGCCGTCCTTTCCCTCGTCGTCATGGCCGCGTTTTCGGTCTCCGCCCAGGCGGCGGGACCATCCGACCTGGGCCAGATTTTCAAGGACCATGATCTGAACAACGACCGCACGCTCGACCGGGAGGAGTTTCACCGCTTGATCGTCGAGGCGTTCTTCTTTCGCGATCGCGACAAGGACGGCTACCTGGTTATCACAGAAGTAACCGAGCTGAGCGCCGAGGGTTTTCGCGCGGCCGACCGGGATGGTGACGGCCGGCTCTCCCTGCAAGAATACGTCAACGCCCTCTTCAAGGATTTCGATTCCGCTGATCGCGATGGCGACGGCGTGCTCACCTACGAGGAGATCGAGATCTACATCCGCACCACGCGCCGCTGAGGGCGCCCACCGAGAACTGCTTCCCAAGCGACTCAGCGAGATGGAAAAAACACGGTCGACCGCCTCGGGGTCGGACAGAATCCACAGGGCACCTACCGAGCAGTCCGGGGAATTGTCTCTTTTAGCAGTTCCAAACTGTTTTCCACTTAGATCCGAACCAGGTCTGGCTATGTTTCCACAGGCCGAGCGACGCTGGCAATTTTGCGACTTGCACTTTCTAGTGCCGTATCTCTGCGCGATAGCGGCGTGATCGGCTTCCGCTGAAATCTCGTTGGATCTTCCGGCTTTCTCTCACTCGAAGCCTGCCGGTCAATCGCTGGATTGTAATCAATTCACCGGCGGCAATTTCATGGCGCCGAACGGATCGAGCTCTAGAATTTTCGCGCTCTTCGGTTGAATGCCAAACGGTGCACGAACTTCTTCCAACGGTTCATTGGCGTGCTTGAAAAAGTCAACGTCGAGAACCAGGTCCGTGTTGCAAGCGGCGCCGCGGGCGACGGCTTCCTCCAACCGCTCGATTCCACCGGGGGCCGAAAGGCTGTGGCCTGCCTGCTTGCCGACGACCAGGGTCGCCGGCATGAGACCGGATTCGAAAAGCGCCAGAACGCCGAAGAAGCCGAGCATCGCGCCGGGCGCGCGGCTCGCGGCTGCCTGAAAGCTGATGACCTCGATTTCACCCATGGGCATTGTGCCGTAATCCGCGAGCACGTGCTCCCAATCGTGTTGCGCGACCGCGGCATTTACGGATCCGGGCTGGCCCGGAACCGTGAAACCGCGCATCTCGTAGAACTCCCACAAGCTCCGACCGATACTGCCCTGGGGACACGAAGCGAGAGCGGTCCAGCGCGCGGCTTCGGCGGCATCGGCCTCAATAGTTAGAGCATAGGCCTTGTCACCGGCGTGGCGGAGCAGCGCCTCGAACTCCGGCGAGCGCCGATCCAAATCGGCAATCCAGTTCATTCGGTAGAAATCATGGATGGCTTTGGTTAATTCACCGCGCATCAGATCGCGCACGTAAAGCAGGCTGCGCTCGTGCACATGCAGGGCAGTAGCCCATTGCACGATCGATCGCTCCACTCGTTCCGGGATCGGATTGCACAGGATTTCAGTCGCAACCATCAGCTGAATCAACTCGTGCCGCTCCGCCTCGCTGTGTAGCATAGCTGCGACCTCGGCAGGCGGTGTCGGGGCAATTTTTTCGAAATCGAGGTCCTGACCGAGAAGCCGATTTCGTCGGGGTCAGCGAAATGGACGCGAACCGACGGGCACCCTCCGGCATTTTAAATGTGCTGCCGGATTCGGCGATCGTCACAGTGCAATAAGATCCTCACAGGAACAGTGTGGCGCAACCTAAATCGAACCCTAAAAGAGCAAACCAAAAAAAGCCAAGCCGCCGGATGACTCTCTGCTACGGTGGCACCGTTCTCGTTGCCGCTATAATAATTCTCACCTGGCTGTGGCTCCATTCTCGGCAGAACTCGATCGTTGGTGAACAGCAGGATTCCGCGGCCACTGCTCAGTACATCGGCGCGCAGGCCTGCGCCGAATGTCCTGGAAAAGAATACGAGGCGTGGCGAGGCTCGCATCACGAGTTGGCGATGCAGCCCGCTAACGAGAATAGCGTGCTGGGAAATTTCGTTAACGCGAAATTCACTTACGGCGACATCACCAGCACCTTCTTCAAGCGTGATGGCAAGTTCACCGTCCGCACCGACGGTCCTGACGGCAAGCTCACCGATTTCGAGATCCGATACACATTTGGAGTGGCGCCGCTGCAACAGTACCTGATCGAACTTCCGGGTGGGCGCTTACAGGCATTGAGTATTGCCTGGGATAGCCGTTCGCAAGCCAAAGGCGGCCAGCGCTGGTTTCATCTCTATCCGAATGAGCGCATCACCCACACCGACGAGCTACACTGGACGGGTACGAGGCAGAATTGGAACTTCATGTGCGCGGAGTGTCATTCGACGAATCTACAGAAAAACTATGACGCGAAGAAACGCGAGTACAAGACAACCTGGTCCGAGATCAACGTCCTGCGAAGCGTGCCATGGACCCGGGTCGGGGCACATCGACTGGATAAAAAATAAAAGCTGGTGGAAACGCGGCGACAACGGACCAAAGGACTCGCGGTAGTTTTTGACGAGCGAAAAAACATTCAGTGGCTGCCCAATCCCGAGACGGGCAACGCGCGGCGCAGTTCTCCGCGCACTACGTCAACCGAGATCCAGCTTTGCGCCCGCTGTCACTCGCGCCGCGCTCAGTTGTTTGGCGACGAGCAGCCGCGCGAACCTCTGATGGATAGTTATCTTCCGTCACTCCTCGTTCAGGGGCTTTACCACTCCGATGGACAGATTAATGGCGAAGTTTACGAATACGGATCGTTTATTCAGAGCCGGATGTATCACGCCGGCGTTACCTGCAGCGATTGCCACGAGCCACACAATGGAACGCTACGGGGAGAAGGCAACGCCATGTGCGCGACTTGCCACTCGGTAGAGAAATATCAAGCGACAACCCACCACCACCACGAAACCCGCAGTGCCGGCGCCGCATGCGTCAAATGCCACATGCCAACAAAGACTTACATGATCGTCGATCCTCGGCGGGATCACAGCTTTCGTATTCCCCGCCCCGAGGTATCGACGCGGCTCGGCACACCGAACGCATGCAACGATTGCCATAAAGACAAACCGTCGCAATGGGCGGCCGACAAAGTTCGCGAATGGTATAGGCACGATCCCAAGGGCTATCAACAATTCGCTGAAGCGTTGCACGCGGCGCGCGGCGACGCGCTGCAAGCGGAGTCCCGCCTAGTAAATCTTGCGAGAGACGGTGAGCAGCCGGCGGTCGCGCGCGCGACCGCCGTGGCGGAGCTCGGTTCTCGTTTGACTCCGCGTTCGATCGGCGCGGTTGCGAACTCGCTGCACGATTCCGATCCATTGGTGCGCGCGGCCGCGCTTGATGCGTTGGAACACGTACAGCCGGAACAGCGGTGGCAGATCGCCCATGATCTCCTTCGTGATCCCGTGCGCGCCGTGCGTATGCGCGCTGCTGGATTGCTTGCGGCGATCCGGACGGAGAGGCTCGCTCCGGAAGAGCGCAACCAACTCCAAAAGGCGAGCGAGGAATATTTGGCCGCGCAAAAATTCAACGCTGACGACCCGGCAGCATGGGTAAACCTGGGGATTTTTTTCGTTGCGCGCGGCGACAGTAATAAAGCGGAAGAAGCTTATCGCGCGGCGCTTGCTCTTGATCCGGGTTGGGTGCCGGCCTACGTCAACCTCGCCGATCTCATGCGGGTGACCAATCGCGAAGATGAGGGCGAAAAGATCCTGCGCGCGGGCATCGCGCGCCAGCCGAAAGCAGCAGCGCTGCATCATAGCCTCGGATTGGTACAGGTCCGGCAGAAAAACTTGCCGGCTGCACTCGCATCCCTCAAGCGGGCGACAGAGCTGGCCCCGGAAAACAGTCGGTAAAGCGGCGATCAGCAGGCTTAAAAATATTATCGCCGACCACCCAGCGGACCGCGATGCTCTTGAGGCACTGGCTAGCTTTTACAACGAACGCGGCGAAATTGCCGAGGGCAAAAAGTACGCGGCGCGGGTGCAAGCGCTCCTTGAGAACGACAAGTCTCGGGAATCAAAAGCCGTGCAACCATAGTGAGGTTTCTTCCACTGTTTACGATACGGATCGTTTTTGAGTTGCTACCACGCTGCTACCGGAATCCAAAACCACTCGAAAACGGATGAAACCAAACGCGCCGGAAGGGGAAGAACTGCTTAAAAAGATAGGACTAGATCGAACTACAGAAAACGTAATAGATCTTCGGATCTGGGGGTTGGGGGTTCGAATCCTCCAGGCGCGGCAGCAAATCCAACAGCTTACGCCCGTCAAATCTGAGCTCTCTCCAACTCCTTGGCAAAAGTGCGCATTGTTAGACTTTTGTGAGCAGAATTATTTTGCCGACAAAATCCCTTGTTTTTTCTGCTCAAATCCGTAATACAAGGGTAATCCCCCAACAATACACATAGTCGTCGATCGCGCCGTAAAATTCGCAAGCAATGACGATCGAGGTTTAGGAAAAAGTGTTTTCAGGACAAGGTAGTAACGGGGCAGACTCCAGCAGTCCCGATCTTTGCGTTGTGGTACCAGCTTATAACGAGCAGGAAAATCTACCTACGCTCTTTTATGAGATAAACGCCGCATTGCGGTCAGCGGAGATATCGTTCGGGATCCTTTTTGTGGATGATGGTAGCCGGGATAATACGGCGAACGTTATTAGAAAGTTGACAAAGGACCATTCTTTTGTTTCCGGTCTTCGACTCGCCCGCAACTTTGGCCATCAAGCGGCAGTGTCGATGGGCCTACGGTACGCACGAGGTCGTGCAATCGCAGTTATGGACGCAGATCTGCAGGACCGGCCAAACGACTTGGTCGGACTCTATCGACGTTGGCGGGAGGGGTTTGACGTGGTGTTTGCCGTGCGCCGGTGCCGTAGGGAAAATCTGTTCTTCCGAACGGCGTACAAGATTTTTTACCGCCTGATGGCTCGGTTGGCGAATATCCCAACTCAGCTAGATTCAGGTGACTTCTGTGTAATGAGTGCTGAGTTTGTCCAGCGACTCAATGCACTGCCGGAGAGGCTGCGGTACATTCGTGGGTTGCGCGCGTGGCTCGGTGGAGTACAAGTGGCTTATTCTGTCGATCGTGATCCGCGTCGCGCGGGCAAAGCAAAATATACTATCTCCAAACTCATCAGGCTCGCGATTGACGGTTTAGTATCCTTTTCGTACGCACCGTTGCGGCTAGCCACCACGGCGGGCTTTCTGGTTTCGATCATGGCGTTCTTCGGCGTACTGCTTGTGCTTGGTTGGAAGATCAGCGGCCATCTCCCGAGCGGCGCAGGTCTCGGTACTATAGCGCTTTCCGTTTTTTTTCTCGGTGGTGTTCAACTGCTCACGGTCGGCATTCTTGGGGAATATATAGGGCGCATCTTTGATGAAGTGAAAGGTCGTCCCGTGGCGATAGTCGCGGAAGAAATAGTACCATCGATCATACACAGTGTTACACGATCCGAGGACGCTCCGTCTGCCTTGCATAATGAGTCGAATACCGTCGATTGTAATACTAAATTGATTGACGATCTCTAGACAGGCGTTGACAGAGATGACCGGATTATAGCTTGTGAACTAGTATCAATAGTGAAGACGTCAGACTGCTATACGAACGGCTGCAGTTTCTTTAGCTCGTTTGCCCGCTGATTCTCTACTGGGTTAGCCGAGCTTGGCTGCTTGCGCGACGCGGTGCAATGGATGATGCCCCGGTGGTATTCGCCATCAAAGACAAAGCTAGTTACGCCACTGCTGCCGTCGTTGCCGCTATTATTGTAGTGGCAGCCTGAGATTTTCTAAGTACTCTGCCGCAACCGCGAATCGAAGGGCAAAAGATGCAAAGCCTGTGAGTTCATGGCGCACATACTGACGAATCCCATGCAAGATCGGAGTCCTACAGCTTATATCGCGTCAGGAATGCCGCAGCCATGGCGCATGGCCTCGTTCATTATTGTCGCAACACCCTTGGCGGTACTGGCCGCGCTCTCTGTCGTGAATAGCTTTATCGGACACATGACTCCCGATATCTCTGTCTACCTCCTGGATACGCGCACGTTTGTTCAAACGTTGAATCGTTTCACACTCTCCTGGGATAGCAAGGGCATCATGCTCATGTTCATCCTGGCCCTACCGGTGCGCCTCTTCGGTGCCACTCTAACGGCTGCGGCTCTAGCTCAGTTGTGCGCACATATCATAGGGGTTTGGTTTCTTTTTCGCACCGCACGCCTTTATACGGATCGCTGGTCTTCGGTACTGCTCACACTGCTGATTGGATGCGTGCTTTATTCTAGCTTTATCTGGGGCGGCCGCGTCCGGCCTGAGAACTTCGCCTTCGCATTTTGCGCTGTGTGTTTGTATGCCGCCGTTAGAGCCCAGCCGAGGTGGTGGATTGCCGGCGGTGCGATGACGGCTTGTTGCTTATTTCTTAAGATCTCGCTTGCATTTGCTCCTGCGGCCACACTGATCGCCGGCGTCGTTGCCGACGCGAGCAATCAGCTATCGGCCCGAGGCAAACAACAGACTTTTTTCCTGTCCATATTGGCGAGGCACTTAGGCTGGATCCTAGTCGGTTTTGTTGCCATCACGGGTGCTGTGCTCGCGTGGATTGTTGCTTTCGACGACTTAGGTCAGTGGTACAGGCAAACCGTTGAGTTTCCCATGCAAAATAGCCAAACCTACTATGGTCCTAGGTTTCAAAATATCTCGTTCTTACGGACTCCCCTAAGCCTCCTCACGCAAAGCCACCTCGATTATCTTTTTGTCGCATGTATTCCTGGCCTCTTGTACGGGTGGCTCAAAGGATTTCGCCGCGAGGCATCGTTGATCGGCGTTTTGCTGATGGCGGAGTTCTTGCGCGTTGCCTTCGAGCGAAGCTCCTATCCTTATCTGCTTACTATCATGTCGGCCCCGATGCTCCTCGGCGTCGCCTTCTTTGGCGTGGAAAAAAGAGATTCAATCACCTCAAGGCTTGCCTGGGTCGCGCCGTTGTATCTGTTGGTGCCGCTTCTGATTCCAACGGCTCGTGAGCAGGTGACCACGCTTGACTTGCGTGCCGTAAAGCGGCTGCCTTCACCATACGAATACCTCGCTCAAAAGTTGCGTATGCGATATCGACCGGGGGAGCTTATCTACGTGAACGCGGTCAACCAGCAGCTAGTCTTATTGCTGAATGCACCACGTCCGTTTCCGATACTGTATGATTATTTTGTTATGGCTGTGCCTCAGGATGAACGAAGCCGCACTGTTAAACAGTACGAAGAGCGACCGCCGGACTGGATCATCACGCGCAAGCCCGAACTCAATTCGGTGACGACCTTGGGCAGTCCAGATGGGGCGTATCACGTTTACTTGCCGACTGAGGCTTTGCACGACCTGCCCGTATCGCGTACCGGCTCGCAGCTAGCAGTGATCGGCTCCGCCTCCACCCAATACGCGCTGGAGATCGACACGGGTTACCTGCAGGCTTGGCACCTGGTTGAAACTCAAACAAGTTCCTAATCTCCTCCGTGTCGCGCTCTACGGTTATTGGTTTCGAGGGTCCCGGGCTGGCCGTTCAAAGATGAACAAAGGAATAGCGCGTGCGCTAGGTGTCAGGCCCGCCACAGGCGCCATATGGAAAATCTGTTTGGAGTAGCCATCTACGGTTGCTGATTGAAGGCTGTCCGGCACGAGATAGTTCAACATGCCGCCTAAAACTGTGGCGCAAAACCCGGCAAACACAAAGGGATAAGTCCTATCGCGCCATTGGCGCATGCCGACCCGGGACCCTTTAATCTAGTTGAGATGTGTGTCGGCGGGGCTGTCAGCGTTTTCCATTCAAGGCCGCGTAAATCTTCTCGGATGTGATCGGCAGATCGTATAACCTCACGCCGACCGCGTCTTCGATCGCATTCGCGATGGCGGCGGCCGTGGGCACATTGGGAATTTCTGCGATCGCTTTGCCGTGGTAAGGGATCGGACCGTTGGAGTTCTCCATCAGCACCGTCGTGAGCTTGGGCACGTCGGCGATCGTGGCCATTTTAAATTCGCCGAGATTGGCCGTAAGCATTCTGCCGTCCACCAAGGAATTGTCTTCCATCAGTGCAAATCCAAGCCCGGTGATCACGCCGCCATCGATTTGGCCCGTGTAGCTCAGGTGATTCAACACCGTGCCGGAGTCGTGAACTGTAGTTAGTTTATTGACCTTGACATGACCGGTTCCGCGATCCACCTCGATTTCCGCTACTTGCGCGGCGAAAGAAGTGATCGGCGCGCGCGACGGTTCGTAGATGCTCAGGTGGGTGAGCGGACCGCCGTTTTGTTCGACCGCGAGTGTAATCACATCGCTAAGCGGCATGGGCTTGCGGCCCGGAGCGCTGTAGCGTCCATTCGTCGACTGCATCTGTTCCGGCTGGCAGCCGAGACGTGCAGCCGCCAACGCAATCAATCTTTCTTTGAGTTCGTTGACCGCCTGGTAAGCCGCGGTGCCGACGCTGTTGGTGGATTTGCTGCCGCCGGTGCCCGAGTCGTAGGGTGAGTTGTCAGTATCGGAGACGAGTATTCTGACGCGTTCGCGCGGCAGATCGAGCACTTCACTGACGATTTGCTGCACAACGGTATGAATACCGGGGCCGACATCCGGGACTCCCAAATTTACGTTCACAGCGCCGTCTTTTTCAATCGTGATGGCCGCGCCCGATTTGCCCGCGCCTGATGGTCGTTCGTAGACCGCAACGCCGCGGCCGATGTTTTTTCCTTTGGGTTTTTTCCAGCCGGCCGTGTTGAGCGCTTTCTGGAGAACATCCTTGACGAGGACGCCCTTTAACTTCTGCCCAAATGGGGTTGGATCTCCATCGTTGAGCAGGTTATTCATGCGAAACGTGATGGCATCCATTCCCAACTCGCGGGCGATGATGTCGATGTGCGATTCTACCGCAAAGGTCGTCTGCGGGCTGCCCGGCGTGCGCGTCTGCGTACAGGGAACCTGATTGGTGTAAGCGCAAATGGTTTCGACCTGAATCGCGGGAATGCGGTAATAACTCGCTGCGCGCCGCGGGCCTTGCACCGTGACTTCGGCATTGGCCTTTAGCGCGGCGTAACCGCCGCCGCTGAAAACCGCTCGCACCTGCATCGCGCAGAGTCTGTTGTCGGCATCGACGCCGGTCCGCAGAGTGACCACAGCGGGATGGCGATGGGATACTGCCGTCAGTTCTTCACTGTAGTCGAGCACCATGCGCACGGGTTTGCCGGTTTTTTTGGCGAGAAAGTAGCAGACCGGCGCTTCCACAACGGAAGTTTTGCCGCCGAAATCGCCACCGACGGGAAGAATGTGGACTTTGATATTTGCTTCGTCGAGCCCAAGATCGCGCGCTAGCCGGGCGCGCAAGGTAAAAGGGGCTTTATTCGAAGCCCAAATCTCCACCCGACCATCGTCGTTGATCTGGACAGTGCAGGCTTGCGGTTCGATATAGCCGTGAAATCCCAAAGGGGTGCGGAAGGTATGCTCGAAAACCCGCGCAGCTTTTTGGAAGCCGGCTTCGAGATCGCCGTTCGACCATTTTCCGTAGGACTGCACGTTCGGCAACTCGGTGTCGCGCTCAGGCGCGTTTTTATATTGCGCGGGATTTTCGTGCAGCAGCGGAGCTCCGGGACGAATGGCCTCGACCGGATCGGTGATAAACGGCAGTTCTTCATATTGAACGTCAATGAGATTGAGCGCTTGTTCGGCGATCTCTGCGGTATCGGCAGCAACTGCCGCTACCGGCTCACCGACATAACGCACGCGATGCTGCGCTAAAAGCGGCATGTCCTTCATGCGCAAACCGACCATGACGCCGGCGACGTCCGCGCCCGTGATGACTGTGCGCACGCCGCGCAACCTTTCCGCTTTGCTTGCATCGATGTCGAGGATGCGCGCATGGGGTAACGAAGCGCGGAGGATTTTTGCCGCCAAGGCCGCCGGAACCGGAATATCCGCCGCATAACGCGTTCTGCCTGAGACTTTGTCTGCCCCTTCAATTCTAGGTACTGGTTTGTTGAGATTCTTTAACGCCATCTACTCCTCCATGGGAACTGGAGTGATGGAGTGTTGGAGTGATGGTTAGCCGAACCCAATACTCCAGTACTCCATCACTCCATTTTTTACAGCTTCACCTTCGTGAACACCTTCAGCGGATTCTTTTGAAAAATTTTCAGCTTGTCTTCGTTGCTGAGAAAACTCAAACCGTCGATGACCGGAACCAGATCATCGGACGGCTTGCCGGTTTCCGGCCGCACGGCGCCGCCGGAGCCCGGCGATTCGGAACCGAACAGCATCTGATCTACACCGCGTTGCTTGATCGCAGCTTCTAGATAGAGAACGTCATAGCAGCAGGCATCGTAGTATAAGTTATTTTTAAGATTTTGCTGGCCGACGTGATGATCGGTGGGAATGAAACGATTCAAGCCGCCGCCGCAGTGGCAGATGACGATCTTGAGTTTGGGAAAAGTCTCGAACACCTTGCTGTGCGAGTAAAGCTGCATAGCGACAAATTCTTCGAGGTAGTTGTTCATCTGATAATTAGCGGGGATGATTTCCAGCCGGCGATCATAAGTGATCGATGGATGCACCATCAATGGAACGTCCAGTTCGATGGCTTTTTCGTAAAGTGGAAACCAATACTCCTCGTGCACGCCCGGCGTCTGCTTGTCACCGGCGGGATCCGGATTTAGATATGCGCCGACGAAGCCGAGCTCCTTCACGCAATGTTCGAGCTCTGCGACGCAGTTTCGGGTGTCTTTGTCCCTAGACTGCGGCAGTTGCGCCATGCCACGGAAGCGATCGGGATGAAGCTTGACGATGCGCGCGATCACATCGTTGGTCACGCGGCACCAGTATTCCTGCAGGAACGGGCGCATCCAGTGCCACATGGCGATGGGCCGCGGGCCGATGAGCTGGATATCGATATTGCGATCGTCCATGAACTTCAGATGACGCTGTTGAGCGTTTGCCAATTGCTCGTCGGTCATGTCGAGCTTTCGTCCCGCGGTGTTCTGAGCAACCGTTTCGGCGAGGAATTGGCGAAACGGCGCTGGCGTCGTCATATGACCGTGAACATCGACCACTTTTTGCCCGTTATGCATATTGACCTCCTCTGATCGGCGAATGATTTGCAGATCTTTTTGGTTTAGCTATACGCTTCGTTGCTTAACATGTTTCCCGGCAAATTGGCACCGGAAGGCTTTGGTGACCTGCTTGCTCTCAATTCGACATTCATATTAAAAGCTTGGAAAAGATGTTCCGAATCCTATGATGCCGCAATCTACTTTCAATCTATCCCTTACCGTCAATGGGCAAACCTGGTCGGGAGAGGTGCCGATCGAGGAAACACTGCTTGAGCTATTACGCAATCGCCTGCGCCTTACCGGGACGAAACGCTCCTGCGAATCGGAGGTATGCGGCGCCTGCACTGTTTTGGTCGAGGGGCGTCCTATGAGCTCATGCAATTATCTGGCGTTCGAGGCACATCAGAAAAAAGTTCTGACGATTGAAGGTGTTGCCGACAGGGACAAGCTGGATCCGCTTCAAGAAGCCTTCATTCGCAATATCGGCGCGCAGTGCGGCTATTGCACGCCGGGTCAAATCATGGCCGCAAAAGCACTGCTAATGGAAAATCCTGATCCCACCCGAGATCAAATCGCCGTATGGCTGAACGGCAACATCTGCCGTTGCGGCGCATACGGCGCAATTGCGCAGTCAATCCTCGAAGCCGCTCAAGAATATCGTAAGTGAAAGGTTCCGCTTCTCGATGAGAAAACTTGCTATCGCAGCGCTGGCTGCCATATGGACAGCCTCGGTCGTTGTCGATCGGTGCGAGGCCATAGACAAAATTCGCATCTCTGTCACGAATTTCAATATGAGCTTCCTACCGTCGGGGCTTGCGGTGAAAAGAGGGTTCTTTAAAGAGGAAGGGATCGAGGCGGAAGTAATTCGCATGAACGCCAACGTCGCGATTACGGCCCTTGCCAGCGGCGACACCGATTATACGATGATTTTCGGCTCCGTTGTGCGGGCGGCGATCAGGGGATTGCCGGTGAGAGTCGTCGCGAGTCTGATCGATGGGTCAACCCACGCCCTGATTGCGCGTCCTGAATTCAAATCGGCTCGAGAGCTTAAAGGCAAGACCCTGGGCGTCCAGGCTTACGGCGCAACAGACCATGTGGCCGCCTCGATGATGCTTAAAAATTTGGGTCTCGATCCGGACAAGGAGATCAAAGTCGTTGCTCTAGGTTCCGCCGCCGCGCGGGTTTCGGCATTGAAGGAGAGCGTCGTGGACGTCGCGGTGATCTCGCCGCCCGCAGACGAAGAAGGAAGAAAGCTGGGATTTAACGTTTTAGCACGTGCTTACGAATTATTCAGTTTTCCGTTCGTCGGCCTGGGAACCAACACGAGAAAAATCAAAGAAAAACCGGACGAGGTCAAGCGCACGATCAAGGCTTTGATCAAAGCGAACCGGTTCATTCGGCAAAACCGGGAAGGCACGATTCAAACGCTGGTGGATTGGGGCCGCACGACGCCGGCACTGGCCGCTGCGGCGTATGATTCGTCTTTCAAAGTCTACAATGTAGACGGGAGCATACCCGATGAGGGGCTGCTTGCGGTGATAGATCAGGCGAGCAAAGAAAGTAAACTCACCCGTCACGTTTCAATGAGCGAGGTCGCCGATACGAGTTTGCTGCGCGAGGCGCAAAAAGAGTTGGGAATCAAAGGAAGATAAAAATGATACATCAGCTTGGAATCATGAGTGCGCTGGTCGTTTTTATGGCGGTCTTTTTTGTCGCCGGCTCTGATGCTGCAGATAAGGTCAGGATTTCTGTTTCGAGTCTGGATACCGCTTTCTTGACGCCGGCTGTGGCGCTCAAGCGCGGTTTTTTCAAGGAAGAAGACATCGATGCGGAAGTCATTCGCATGAACGCGAATATCTCGGTGACGGCACTCGCGACCGGCGACATCGACTACACAACCATTTTCGGTTCAGTGGTGCGTGCGGCGATGCGTGGTTTGCCCGTCCGCGTCGTGGCGAGTTTTCTCGACAGCCCGACGCAGATGTTGCTGGCTCGTCAGGACTTCAAATCGGTCAAGGACCTAAAGGGCAAAACTCTGGGAGTGAGCACATTCGGCGCGACCGCTGATGTTGCGGCGCGAATGATGTTCAAGTATTCCGGGCTCGATCCGGAGAAGGAGATAAAGATCATCGCCCTGGGAGCGGATCAAGCGCGCTTTACCGCGCTCAAGGAAGGCATCGTTGACGTGATCGTGATCTCACCGCCGGCGGATGTGGAGGGGAAAAAGTTCGGCTTTCGCGTGCTCGCGCGGGCGTATGAGCTGTTCAATTTTCCGTTTGTCGGCCTTGGTGCCAATCTAAAAAAAATCACCGATAGGCCCAACGAGATCAAACGAGTCATCAAGGCTTTAGTCAAGGGCAATCGCTATATTCGCAGCAACCGCGATGGCTCGATCCAAACACTTATGGAATGGGGCCGAACGTCGAAGGAAAACGCCGCTGTTTCGTACGATTCCGTCGTGCGGGTATTCAACGCGGACGGCAGCATCCCCGACGATGGTTTGCAGGCAGTGATTGAAGCAGCGGCAAAAGAGGCGAAGATCACGCGCCAAGTTTCAGCGGGCGAGGTCGCCGATCTCAATCTGGTGCGTGAAGCACAAAAAGATCTGGGGATTAAGGGAAGATGATGAGGAAGGTCAAGGCGTCAACTGCCAAATCTTTGGCAGGTTTGATACTTGGGCTGGTGTTGGCGTGGGCGGAATTCGGCACCGCACAGAGCTTGGAAAAAGTCCGTATCGGAATGCCGAGTTTGTCCTTGAGCTTTATCGCGCCTCAGGTCGCTTACGCGCGCGGGTTCTTTCGCGAGGAAGGGATCGATGCCGAGATCATCCGGATTGCGACAAACGTTGGCATCGTCGCAGTGACCACGAAGGAGATCGGTTACACAACGGCTGTGGGTGCTGGGTTGCGCAGCGCGGTCAAAGGCCTACCCTTGAAGGTAATCATGTACTTCAATGGACGCCCACTGCATGTGCTCGTGGCAAAATCGGAATTCAAAACTCTGGCGGAGCTCCGAAAAAAAGTTGTCGGTTTTGCCGGGTACGGCGACTCGACGGAATTCATGTTAAGGGCAATGCTGCGACAGGCCGGAATGGAGCTGGAAAAAGACGTGCAGGCCTTCCAAGTCTCTGGCAGCGGTCAGCGTTTGCAAGCGCTTCTCAGCGGCAGGTTGGATGCGGCGATCGTCCCGCCGCCATTCAATTTTGAAGCCGAAGGCAAAGGCTTTGTGCGTCTGATCTCGGCGGCGGATGTGTTCGAGACGAGTGTGTCCGGGTTGGCGCTGCACGTTGACACTCTCAAGGAAAAGCCGATTCAAGTACGAAAAATGTTGCGCGCGCTTTTGAAAGCACAGACGTTTATCCGGACCAACAAAACCGAGAGCGTCCGCGTGATCGCCGATTGGCTCAAGCTGGAGCCGCGCATCGCACAATCTTCTTATGAAATTTATGTCAAAGGGATGAGCGTGAATGGAATCGTTCCCGAGCGGGTGCTCGAATCGGACATCGAGCGGGCGCGCAACGATCAGCAAGTGAAAGAGGCAGTGCCGATGGAGAGGGTCGTCGATTTCGCGATGCTCAGAGAGGTATTGCAGCAATTGGGGATGAAGTGAAGCCGCTGGGGCGACTGATGCTGCGCTTTTAAATTTCCCTTTGTTAAAGGGAAACATAGGGAGTTTTGTCTGTGTGCCGAATGCGAATCCAGAAAACTCCGCTTCGGAAATGAAAACACTACGAGGTTTCATGCCGACAATTCTCATAACAGTTGTTAGTCTGCTCGTTACTTGGATCAACAATCCAGCAGGAATCCATGCCGCCGATAGGGTTCGGTTCGCTTATCCTGCCAAGAGCCTCAATTATTTACCCGTGACCCTTGGGCGAGACAAGGGAATCTTTCAGGCCGAAGGAATAGATCTGCAAATGGTGCTCGTGGCATCAACGATTCAGGTGACTGCGCTTGCCACCGGCGATATCGATTTCTCCGGCGCGCAGTCGCAGGTAATGGCCGGCGCGGCGCGTGGACTTCCGGTAAAGGTGATCGGTTTTCTCACGATCAAACCGTCATTTTGGTTAGTCGCCAAGCCGGAGATCAAGTCGATAACGGAGCTCAAAAACAAAATCATCGGCATCACCGCCATCGGCTCTTCCACGGACACGCTCGCCCGTTACGTGCTGATCAAAAACGGCGTCACACCCGATCGCGAGGTCGCGCTCATCGGCACGGGAACGACTTCGAATATTTTGACCTCGATGAAAGCCGGAACTGTCGATGCCGGCGTCTTATCGCCGCCGTTTAATGCGATGGCGACGCAGATGGGTTATCGAACCTTGGCCTATTTCGGTGATTACGTCGAACAATCTCTCTCTGGCGTGGGAACTTCAGACAAAATGATCCGCGATCGACCGGATCTCGTACGCAAAATGTTAACCGCCACGATCAAAAGTCTGCGCTTTATTCAGCGACGACCGGCAGAATCGATTCAATTTATCACCAAGGAGTGGAACGTGAATGCGAGCTCTGCGACCGAGCTTTACAAATCCATGTTGCCGGCTTTTTCGAAGGATGGAGACATGGACGAAAAAGGCATCCGCGAAGGACTCAAACGCGAGACCGAGCGCCTGGCGTTAAAAGAGGAGATACCGTTGTCGCGTGTGCTCGATTTACGATTGTTGAGGGAAGCGCAAAAAAATTTATGATGTTCAAGGTTCGACGTTCAAAGTTCAATGTTTTGGCTCGATCACGGCGAATTGCCTGTCCGAACGTTGAGCCTGGAACTTTGAACATTGAACCGTTCACATGGTGAACGCATGAAACAACCAGATGGCCTGAGAAGCTGGCTCAAACACGCTGAAGAACTCGGCGAAGTTCGCACCATCGAAGGCGCCGATTGGGATTTGGAAATCGGCGGTGTCGCTGACATCGTGAACGAACGCGGTAGCTCGCCGGCCGTGTTGTTCGATTCGGTAAAAGGGTATCCGAAAGGTCATCGCGTTCTGGTCAACTCATTGGGTTCGACCAAGCGTCTGGGGTTGAGTCTCGGCATGCCGCAACATCTAAGCGCGATGGAGTTCGTCTCGGAATGGCGCCGCCGTTCGAAAGAATTAAAGTACGTCGCCCCGCGGGTGGTGAGCGATGGTCCGGTGCTCGAAAATATCCAGCGCGAGAGAGACGTGAATATTTTGGCTTTCCCGACGCCGCGCTGGTTCGAATTGGACGGTGGCCGATACATTGGCACGGGGAGCGTCAACATCACGCATGACCCGGACGAAGGTTGGACCAATCTCGGCACCGCGCGGGTAATGATTCATGACGAGAACACCGTCGG
>Ga0075424_100001064_pt1 | contig 23318 bp, 17 predicted proteins | sample SoiMethybrSBSTD3_FD_75301 | JGI IMG/M metagenome (GOLD analysis project Ga0075424, IMG submission 75301) | Bulk soil microbial communities from a Populus tree surrounding site in Tennessee, USA - Soil MetaG P. TD hybrid SBSTD3 | ecosystem: Environmental > Terrestrial > Soil > Tree plantation... | reverse complement strand
GGCTGGGTGTCTGCCATGAGCACGGCCTCGAATTGGGCGCTCTCCTGCGCGGGGATCAGCGCGAAATCGATGCCGACAAGTTCGCCGGGGACGCGGTTGCCGGCCGCGGCGGCCGCCGCGGGGCGCGCAAGCTGGTGCGCGGCGATCAAAGGCACGCCACCGGATCCCGTGCGCGTCGTCCAGTGCGCAGGCTTGATCAGGAAAATCTCGTCGATGTGGCGCGCCGGCAGTTGCCACCGGCCATCGGCATCCGTCAGGACGACCTCGCGCCCATTCGAGACCATCACCCCCGCGAGGCCGGGATCACCCGGACCACGGCTGCCCGTGCCGCGCCGGTCAAAAAACACGCTGCCGGTCACGGCTGCGGGTGCGGCAAGGCTCAAGCCACTTCTCAGTCCCAGGGCCGCGGCGGCGCCGGCGGCAATGAATTCGCGGCGGCTCGATTGGCGCGCGCAGGTCCGCAGCATTCCTATCTCCGAGGCTTTTTCGGACGAGGCGAATCGCCGGCAAGCTAGGCAACGCCGGTGACGCGCGAGTCACAGGCCGATGTGCGTTGCGTGACAATTGTGGACGGCACGCGCCCCAAGATCGGCTGTCACACCGGATTCACACTTCTCGAGTAAGAAATTGTGAGTCCGGTGCTCGCACGTTTGCTGGTGGCGACGCTGATCGCGCTGTTGCGTCAGTCTCGCGATTTTCCTTTGCCCCACGCCCGCCCAGGCGCTGCCGGCGGGTGCATTGTGCAGTCCCGAGAGGTCAAAGGGGAGCTTTGTCGCACAGGTATCCTCGCCAACAGCAAGCGCCCGACTGGGACCGCCAAGAACGAAAAGAGCAAGCATGGCGCCGCAAATTTTGATCGTCGAAGACGAAGATTGCCTGTTGGAAGTGCTTCGCTACAACTTCGAGAAAGCGGGTTATTTGGTGGAAAGCGCCAGCAATGGCGATCGCGCCGACGCGCTGCTGAAGGAGACCACCCCCGACCTGGTGCTACTGGATTGGGTGTTGCCGGGATTGTCGGGCATCGAGCTGTGCCGACGCCTGCGGCGCGCGCCGGCCACCAAGACCTTGCCCATCATCATGCTCACGGCGCGCAGTGATGAGATGGACAAGGTGTTAGGGCTGGAGATGGGCGCGGATGACTACGTGACCAAGCCCTTTTCGGTAAATGAATTGCTGGCGCGCGCTGCGGGGCTGTTGCGGCGCCGCGATGCACGCCTGGTCGCCGACAAGCTAAGAGTTGGGGATATCGAACTCAATCGCGATGCCATGCTGGTGTTGCGGCAGGGCGCCTCGGTGCATCTGGGTCCGACCGATTACCGCCTGCTGGAATTTTTCATGTTATCCCCCGGTCGCGTGTTCACCCGCCGCCAGCTGCTCAACGGGGTGTGGGGCGGCGAGGTCTATATCGACGAACGATCCGTCGACGTACATATCGGCAGGCTGCGCAAGGCGCTGTTGCAGGGTTGGCAATCCGATCCGATACGAACGGTGCGAGGTGCTGGCTACAGTTTCGAGGCCTGCTGAAGCGCGCCGATCAGTGCTGTCACTATCTTGTTGTGTCCCTTTGGTAGCTTAGTTGCGGATGGCTATGTCCATCCGATCGTGAGCTCGGCAAAAGCTGCTCGGCTCAGCTCTCACTCCCCGCGTGATTGGGCATAGAGCCGCGGCAGCTGGTTGGTTGCAGACCCGCTGCTAACGCCGCCGGCGGACGTCCGCGCCAATTGTGGGTTCGGCAGCTTGTGTCGATTTGGCCCTCTCAGACGCAAGCTGCCGGGCCCGCCCGCCAAGGGGCTGTCATAAGGGTGCAACGCGAATCCTCTCTCTTGCCGCCATGAACATTGCGTGGGGGTTGGCCTTGCCATTTCGCCGACACGTGAGGGCGCTTTTTATATCGGATGTGCATCTCGGCACGCGTGCCGCCCAGGCCACTCAGTTGCTCGAGCTGCTCAAGCACTACGAGCCTGACGTCATCTATCTCGTCGGCGATATCATCGACTTCTGGAAAGTCAAACGCGGGCCGCACTGGCCGCAAACGCACAATGACGTGGTACAGAAACTGCTGCGACAGGTGCGCAAGGGCGTACGTCTGGTGCTGATTCCGGGAAATCACGACGAGGGCTTGCGCGACTTTATCGGATTGCGCTTTGGCGGCATCGAAATCCGCCGGGACGCCGTGCACACGACCGCCAAGGGCCGGCGCTACGGCGTGCTGCATGGTGACGAATTCGACGTGGTGGTGCGCACCGCGCGGTGGCTCGCCGTTCTCGGCGACTGCGGCTACGAGTTCGCGCTGTGGCTCAATCATCCCCTGAACTGGTGCCGCCGCCATCTCGGTCTCGGCTATTGGTCGCTGTCGGCGTATTTGAAATACCGCGTCAAGCGTGCGGTCGCCTTCATCGGTGCCTTTGAAGAGGCGGTGGCCAACGAGACGCGGCGCCGTGGTCTCGATGGCGTGATCTGCGGTCACATCCACCATGCCGCCGACCGCGTCTTCGGCGGCATTCACTATCTGAATTGCGGCGATTGGGTGGAAAGCTGCACGGCCATCGTCGAGGCGGGCGACGGCGAATTGCGCATCGTGCGCTGGAGCGAGCGGGGACGGCTGGCCGCCGACCGCAACATTTTGCCCGCACCCGGCGAGCCATTGGCCGGAATGCCACAAACCTGAAACGTGGGCGCGGGTCCCGCCCGCCGAGCTGGCCCTTGTCATCGATCTGTTACAGCGCCTCACTATTGACGGCGCTCGATGTGGGCAAGGAGGAGAAACATGACAGGTTGGCGCGCTCTGCTGCTCGGACTGGCAACGGCGGCCTTGGCGGGGATGCCGGCGAGGGCGCAGTCGATCTACCCGCTTGATCGGGCGGAAATTCTCTTGGGATCCAAGTTCGATTTCAAGGTCGAGCTCGAGGGCGAGGTGGCCGCCGATGCCATCGGCGTCACCATCAACGGACGCGATGCCGCGGCGCATTTTGGCAAGCGGCCGGCCGTGGAGGTCAACGAGGAGGGCCTTGGCCACACCGCCTACTGGCTCCGCGATGTCGAGCTGTCCGCGCCCGGACCCTACGAGGTGAAGGTTGAGGCGCCCAACCGCGCCAAGAGCGTCCGCTGGCAGGTGTTCGCCGCGCCGGAGCGCCGCGCGCGCAACATTATCCTGTTTATTGGCGATGGTCTGTCGATGGCGCACCGCACCGCCGCCCGCGTGCTGGCCAAGGGGCTCGTGGAAGGGCGCTACGGCGGAGAGCTTGCCATCGACGACATGCCGCACATGGCGCTGGTTTCGACCTCGGGCACCGACGCCATCGTCACCGATTCTGCCAATTCGATGAGCGCCTACACCACGGGGCACAAGTCCTGCGTCAACGCCATGGGCGTCTACTGCGCGCGCAACAAGAGCGGGCTTAAGCATCCCCGGGTCGAAACCATCGCCGAATTGGCGAAGCGGCATTACGCCGGCATGGCCGTCGGCGTGGTGACCAACACCGAGATCGAGGATGCCACGCCCGCCGGCATGGTCGCGCATGTGCGTCGGCGCAGCGATTACGATGACATCGTGCGCATGTTCTATGAGCTGCGGCCCGAGGTCATGCTGGGTGGAGGCAGCGCCTTTTTCTTGCCGAAGTCGGACAAGGCGGGCCGGCGCAAGGACGAGGAGAACTACCTGGAAAAATTCAAGGCGCTCGGCTATCCCGTGGCGGCGACGGCGGCGGAGATGAAGGCAGCCGCCGCCGGCCAAGACACCCAGCGCCTCCTTGGCCTGTTCCATCCCAGCAATCTCGATGGAGCTCTCGATCGTCGCGTCCTCAAGAAGGGAACCGTCGGCGCCTATCCCGATCAACCTGACCTCGCCGAGCAAACGCAGGCCGCCATCGACATTCTTGCCAAGCACAAGAACGGCTTTGTGCTGATGGTGGAATCGGGGCTGATCGACAAATTCAGCCATGTTTTGGACTGGGAGCGGGCAGTCTACGACACGATCATGCTCGACAATGCGGTCGCGGTCGCCAAACGCTTCGCGGCAGAGCGGAACGACACGCTGATCATCGTCGTTGCGGATCATGCCCACCCCGTCAGCATCATAGGAACCTACGACGATGAGCGCCCGGGCGAGCGCCTGCGCGACAAGCTCGGCGTCTACAACGAGGCGAAGTTTCCCAACTATCCCGCACCCGACAGCGAGGGTTATCCCGCCTCGGTCGACCCTTCACGCCGGCTGGCCTTCGTCTTCGCCGGTTTTCCCGACCATTGTACCGCCGGCAAGCCGTTCCTGGCTGGGCCGTTCAAGCCCACGGAGGAGAAGGACGACAAAGCGATTGCCAACGAGAGCTACTGCACGCCGCAGGCAACGCGCATGCAAGGCAACCTACCCTTCACCCAGCGCCAGGGCGTGCATGCGGCTGACGATGTGGTGCTGACGGCGATGGGGCCTGGCTCGGAGCTCTTCAAGGGGCGCGTCGACAATACCTATGTCTTTCGCGTGATGGCGACGGCCCTGGGGCTGGGCAAGCCCGAGCAACCCGCGGAGCAGGCCGTGCGGCAGAAATGAGCGCGGCCGCGCGCCGGCCGAGGTCCTGCCGCGCGCTGGGGCTCCCTTCGATCGCGCGGGCGGCTTGAGCGGCCGACTTTGCCATTTCGGTCGCCTCGTCGATCTTTGATCGCCCGGCTCAGCGGTGATCGGGCGCGAAAGCCCCACCCGTCTCATCGACATTCGCCGTCTCAGCGCGCCAGGCTGCCGCGCCGAGCCGCATGCGGCCGAGCGCTCATCGCGGCGCAGGGATGCAACGGGGCTCGGCGCGGCGCCGATGCAGAAATGGGCTAAAGCGGGGCGGCAAAGCCGGGACGGCCGGGCTTGCGCGGGCTGCCACCCCAGTCTCCCCTTGGGTTCGCCCATGCTTTTGCGGTCTTGGCGCTCGGTCGGGAGCGGCAATGCCGCCCGGCGGCCACCGCTAATGAGCCCTGTCCCTTGCTGTTGGGGCGCTGCGGGTGGCGGCGTTCGCGCAACGACATGGCCCTTGCCAAGGGCCGGGGCGTGATGCCTAAACTTTGGCTGGCGCGGCAGGGCTGCAACGGGATCCCGGGCGGCGGAACGTGCGAGCGCTGCGATGGCCCGCCTCGTGCTAGGCTGCCATGAGCCGCGCAGCGATGCGGGCAGTGTTGGAGGTTGACGATGATCGCGACGAGGGCCGCAGGCTCGGCATCCCTTTTGGTCCTACTGGCATTGCTGACGGGAGGATCGGCCCTGGCAGGCGGGACGCTACGCATTGCCATGACGGCGTCCGACGTGCCCACCACGACCGGGGCTCCCGACAATGGCTATGAGGGTGTGCGTTTTCTCGGCTACCCCGTGTTCGAGGGACTGATCCTGTGGGATCTGACGCGCCCCGACAAGCTCGCCGAGATCCGCCCAGGGCTCGCCGAGCGCTGGGAGCAGGATGCAAACGATAAGGCGAAATGGATCTTTCATCTGCGCAAGGGCGTCAAATTCCACGACGGGACCGACTTCAACGCCGATGCGGCGATCTGGAATCTCGATCGCTACTACAAGAAAGACGCCAAGCAATTCGATCCGCCCGGCGGCGCCGTGGCCCAGGCACGCAATCCTTTCGTCGCCGCTTACCGCAAGGTCGATGACTACACCATCGAGATCACCAATCCACGGCCGCTCAGCTATTTTCCCAACATGCTGCCCTATATGCTCTATTCGAGCCCGGCGCAGTTCGAGAAGACGGGATCCTGGGCCGAATTCGCCAAATCTCCGGCCGGTACGGGTCCCTTCAAAATTACCGAGTTCAAGCCGAGGGTGAGCGTCACCCTCAGCCGCAACGATGGCTATTGGGACACCGGCAAGGTTGCCAAACTCGACAAGATGGTCCTCTTCCCGATGCCGGAGGCAACCACGCGGCTGGCGGCGCTGCGCTCGGGCCAGGTTGACTGGATCGAGGTTCCACCGCCCGATGCCGTGCCAAGCCTGAAGGCCGCCGGCTTCGAGATCGTCACCGGCAGCTATCCGCACGTGTGGCCGTGGATGCTCAACCTCGCCAAGGAGGACGCACCCTGGAAGGATGTGCGGGTGCGCCGGGCCATCAACTATTGCTTTAATCGCGAGGGTCTCGTCACGCTTCTCAACGGGCTTGCCGAGCCCTCCGTGGGTGCCTTCAAGCCAACCGATCCTCAATTCGGTGCACCGAAGGAGCGCTATAAGTACGATCCGGAGAAGGCCAAGGCGCTGCTGCGGGAGGCCGGCTACGGTGCGGACAAGCCGGTCAAGGCCAAGGTGATGATCTCGACCAGCGGCTCGGGCCAGATGCTGCCGCTGCCGATGAACGAGTTCCTCCAGCAGAACTTGAAAGACTGCGGCTTCGACATCTCATTCGAGGTGGTTGAATGGGGCACCATGCTGGTGGCTCTCAGGAACGCGCCGACCTCGCAGCAGGCTCTTGGCTCCGATGCCATGAACATAAGCCTGCCGCCGTCGACGGACGTCTCGCAGATTGCGCTCTATTTTCTGTCCACGAATGCGGCGCCTAAGGGCCGCAACTGGGCGAACTGGAAGAACGATGAGTTCGATAAAGTGATCGACCGCATCGAGAAGGGGACCGACAAGGCCGAGATCCTGAAGGATACGCAACGGGCGCACGAGATTATCGTCGATGAAGCGCCCTGGGCCTTCATCGTGCACGATCGCAATCCCCGCGCCATGAGCAAGAAGGTGAAAGGCTTCATCAGCGCGCAGAGCTGGTTTCAGGACTTCACCAGGGTGGAAATGGAGTAATCCTTGCGGCTCCCGTCCACCTGCTGTAGCGGCGCGCGTGCGCTCGTCGGCCGGCGCGGCGCCGCGCCGCCGGCCTCGGGGCGGGACTGGTCGCACTTGGCTTGCGGGTGAGGTCCATGTGGGCCTTTACACTTCGTCGCCTGCTCTATGCCGTGCCCGTGCTGCTCGGCGTGTCGATGCTCGTGTTCGCGCTCATTCATCTTGCGCCCGGCGACGTCGTCGACATCCTGGTGCCACCCGAAGTGCCCAAGGAGATCGCCGATGGGTTGCGCCGCCGCTTTCGGCTCGATGAGCCGATCTACCTGCAGTATCTGGCTTGGCTCTCCCGGCTGATGGTGGGCGACTTCGGCATTTCTTTCTTCACCGGACGTCCGGTGGCGGAGGAGCTCTTCGGCGCGCTCGGCAACACCTTGATCATCGCGCTGCCTGCGGCGCTGCTCGGCTTTTCGCTCGGCATCGTGCTGGGCGCGCTCGCCGCCTATAGCCGCGATAGCTGGCTCGATAAGGTTTTCTCCGCCACGGCGATCATTGGCGTCAGCCTGCCGCACTATTGGGTCGGCATCGTGCTGGTGGCGATCTTCTCCGTGGTTCTCAATATGCTGCCGGCGCAGGGCATGGGATTTGAGGGTGTGCCAACCAGCTGGACTGAAATTGAGCACCTGATCCTGCCGGTGATAACCTTGTCGCTGATCCCCATGGGAGTGACGAGCCGTTTGGTGCGCGCCAACATGCTCGAGATCCTCAGCCAGGAGTTTGTCGGCACCCTGCACGCCAAGGGTCTGGCTAAGCGCCGCGTTCTTTACCACACGCTGAAGAATGCGGCCCCTTCCGCTTTGGCGCTGATGGGTCTGCAGTTCGGCTACCTGCTCGGCGGATCGATCCTGGTTGAAACGGTCTTCAACTGGCCGGGCTCCGGCGGCTTGATGAACCTGGCCATCTTTCGGCGCGACGTGCCGGTCCTCTCGGCAACGATCCTGGTGCTGGCCGCGATCTTCGTCGTCATCAACATCCTGGTCGACGTGCTGCAGGCGCTGATCGACCCACGCATGCGACGTTAGCGGAGAGGTGCTGATGGCCGAGGCCGCCACCCTTAGCGTCGATGCCAGCCTGGTGCTCAAGCGGGCCCAGCAGGGCAAAAGCTACTGGCGTCGCGTTTGGGAACGGCTGCTCGACGACAAGCTGACGCTGGCCGTGACCGCCATGTTGATGCTGCTGTTGATCATGGTGCTCTTCGCGCCATGGTTCACCGTGCATGACCCCTATACGGGTTCGGTGCTGCGGCGGCTGAAGCCGGTCGGCACGCTCGGCCATTGGTTGGGCACGGACGAAGTCGGCCGGGACCTGTGGTCGCGCATGGTGTACGGTGGCCGCATGTCGCTGCTGGCGGGTGTGGTGCCGGTGTTCCTGGCCCTGCTGATCGGCGGTTTTCTCGGCATTCTCGCGGGCTACGCGGGCGGCTTGCTGAACAGCGCGATCATGCGGCTGACCGACGTGCTTTACGCTTTTCCCTCGATTTTGCTGGCCATTGCCATCACCGGCATTCTCGGCTCCGGGCTGAAGAACACGATACTCGCGCTGACGATCAGTTTCATCCCGCCCATCATCCGCATTTCGGAAAGCGTCGCGGCCCAGACGCGACATCTGGACTTTGTCGAGGCCGCGCGCGCGAGCGGCGCGCGACCGCTGACGATCATGCGCTATCACATCCTCAACAATGTGCTGGGGCCGATTCTGGTCTATGCCACCAGCCTGATCAGCATCTGCATCATCTTGGCGGCCGGGCTCAGCTTTCTCGGTCTCGGCGTGACGCCGCCGAGCGCCGAGTGGGGGTTGATGCTCAACAATTTGCGGCAGGCGCTTTGGGTTTCGCCCCTGGTCGCGGCATTACCGGGGGTGATGATCTTCATCACCTCGATGTGCTTCAACCTGATGAGCGATGGGCTGCGCCAAGCCATGGATGTGCGGCTGTGAACGAGGGGGGACCAGGCGGTGTTGAGGCACGCGACGCGGTGAGCGCTCCCATTTTGGCGGTCGAGAACCTGACCAAGCATTTTCCCGTCAAGGGCGGCTTGTTCAGACGCAGCAACGCCGTCGTGCAGGCCGTCGACGATGTCTCCTTTCTGGTGCGCAAGGGAGAAACGCTGGGGATCGTCGGTGAGTCGGGCTGCGGCAAATCAACGACGGCACGGCTGCTGATGCACCTTATCGCCAGCGATCGCGGCCATATCCGTTTTGCCGGCCGCCTTGTTGGCGCCGCTCACGGCTTGAGCCGGCGCAACCTGCACCGGCAGATGCAGATGGTATTTCAAGACTCCTATGCCTCCTTGAACCCTCGCCTGCCCGTGGCGATGTCGATTGCCTTTGGCCCCTTCGTGCATGGGCTTGCCAAGTCGCAAGCGCAGCAGCGGGCCATGCAGCTCTTGCAAGCGGTGGGTCTGGACCCGCTGCTGTTTGCCAATCGCTATCCGCACGAGCTCAGTGGGGGGCAGCGCCAAAGGATCAACATTGCACGCGCGCTGGCCCTCGAGCCGCGCATCGTCATCCTCGATGAAGCCGTATCGGCCTTGGACAAGTCCGTCGAAGCCCAGGTGCTGAACCTGCTCGCCGATCTCAAGGCCGAGTTCGATCTGACGTACATCTTCATCAGTCATGACCTGAACGTGGTGCGCTACATTAGCGATCGGGTGATGGTGATGTATCTTGGCAAGGTGGTGGAGATCGGACCGGTCAATCAGATTTATCGCAACCCCCAGCATCCCTACACGCAGGCGCTACTGACCGCGATGCCCTCCATGGATCCGCGCCGGCGGACCTTGCGCGCTCCGCTCAGCGGTGATCCTCCCAATCCGATCAGCCCCCCTTCGGGTTGCCGCTTTCGCACGCGCTGCCCGTTTGCCGAAAAAGTATGCGAAGCCGTACCGCCCCAGCTGCTGGCCGGGGCGCAGGCCGCGGCAGTGGCCTGCCACATGCGCTTTCCCGGCTCGGGACACAGCCGCGCCGCCAACACGGTGTCGCACTGATGCTGCACGAACAGGTGGTCAGCGTCGATGATCTCAAGGTGCGCTTCCTTGGGCGCGAGGGCTCCGTGGCCGCCGTTAACGGCGTCAGCTTCAGCGTGGGGGCCGGCAAGGTACTCGCCATCCTGGGTGAGTCCGGATCGGGCAAGACCGTGACGCTGCGCGCGCTGTTGCGCCTGCTGCCGGCGCGCACCGAGGTCGAGGGACGCATTCGCGTGGCCGGCCACGATATGACCACACTGGATGAGGCGCGGCTACGCCAGGTGCGAGGCAGCAAAGTCGCCATGATCTTTCAGGAGCCGATGATCGCGCTCGATCCGGTGTTCAGCATCGGGGTGCAGATTGCCGAGACCATCGTGCGCCACGAAGGGGTGTCCTACCAGGTCGCCAACCGGCGGGCGCTCGAGCTCCTGGAGATGGTGCAGATCCCATCGGCGGCCCGCCGCCTCAAGTCCTATCCGCACGAACTGTCCGGCGGCATGCGGCAGCGGGCGATGATCGCGCTTGCGCTGTCCTGTCGTCCCACCCTGCTGCTGGCCGACGAGCCTACCACCGCGCTCGATGTCACCGTGCAAATCCAAATCATTCTCTTGTTGCGGCAATTGCAGCGCGAGCTCGAGATGGCGGTCATCTTCGTGACCCATGACGTGGGCGTGGCGGTGGAGGTCGCCGATGAGATCGCGGTTATGTATGCCGGCCGCTTCGTTGAGCTCGGCCCGACCGACGCCGTGATCGGTTCACCCGCCCATCCTTATACGGCGGCGCTGCTTACCTCGACGGTGCTCGGATCCGCGTTCGGCAAGCGGCTCGAGACGATCCCGGGTATGCCGCCCGACCTTCGGGCGCTGCCGGCCGGCTGCAGCTTCGAGCCGCGCTGCCGCTTCGCCGAGGAGCGTTGCCGCGCCGCGATACCGCCTTTATTCGCCCAGGCGCCGGCACACATGACGCGCTGCCTGCGCGTGGCGGCGCGCGAGATCTCTTTGCCCGGTCCCAACTTGGGCGAGCGCAACGAGCTGACCAGCTCGCAAGTCAGCGGCGGAGGCCAACGATGACACCGGCCAATGCACTTAAGATCGATGGCAACCGACTTTGGGATGCCCTGCAATGCTGCGGTGAGATCGGGCGCTTCCGTGGCAGCGGTGTGCGCCGCCTCGCCCTGTCGCAAGAGGACAAAGAGGTGCGCGACCTCTTCGTCGGCTGGGTGCGCGAGGCGGGCTGTAGCGTCGAGGTCGATCCCGTGGGTAACATTTTCGCCCGCCGGCCGGGGACCGACAATTCCCTGCCGCCGGTGGCGATCGGCAGCCATCTCGACACCCAGATTTGTGGCGGCAAATACGACGGCGCGCTCGGTGTGCTGTGCGGGCTCGAGGTGATCCGCAGCTTGAACGACCGCGGCCTGTCCACGCGTCGGCCCATCGAGCTCATCATGTGGACGAACGAGGAAGGGGCCCGCTTCTCCCCACCGTTGATGGGTTCGCTCGCCTTCGCGGGCAAGCTTACCCTGGCCCAGGTGCATGATACCCGGGATGATGCCGGGCTTCGTTTTGGCGATGAGCTCGGGCGGATCGGCTATCTCGGAACGGCGCCGCTCGGCCACCGGCACCTCGACTGTTATCTGGAGCTGCACATCGAACAGGCGCCGCAGCTTGATCGCGAAGGCTGCGACATTGGCGTCGTGGTCGGCGGCTACAAGACCCTTGCGCTTCGCATCGATATCGAGGGGGAAACCAGTCACAGCGGCGGCACGCCCATGCTCGAGCGCCGCAACGCGCTGGTCGGCGCCGGTTATTTGATTGCGGCCGTGAACGATATCGGCCTCGCCTTCGCGCGCGAAGAAGGGCGCACCACGACGCCGCGCATTGAATGCTTTCCCAACCTGCCCGGTATCGTGCCCGAGCACGTTCGCCTGATCGTCGACTTCCGCCATCCCGACCCCGTCGGCTTCGAGCGCATGCACGGTGAAATTAAGGCGGCGATTGCTATGGCGGAAGCCAAGGCGCGCGTCACCATGACGGTCGCCGAGGGATGGCGCTGGGGAACCTCGCTGTTCGACCCTGAGTGCATCAGCTTGCTGAAGGACACTGCGTCCGATCTCGGCTTGCCCTACCGCGAAATGCTCAGTCAGGCGGGGCACGATGCCTATGCGGTCGCCGACCTCACGCCAACGGCCATGATCTTCACGCCCTGCCGCAACGGCATCAGCCACAACACCGACGAAGACATAGAGCTCACGCACACGCTGCCCGGGGCCAACCTGCTGCTGAATGCCGTGCTGCGGCGCGCCAACCGCTAAGCAAAAGGGAAAACGCTCATGGCCACTGACCTCGCGCAGCTTCCACTCCACACGCTGGCCGAAAAGCTTGGCAAGCGCAGCATCTCGCCGGTTGAGATCGTCGATGCCTGCTTGCAGCGCATCGAGAGGTTAGATGGCAAACTGCATGCCTTTATCGACGTGTTTGCCCGCGAGGCGCGCGAGGCGGCCGCAGCGGCCGACAAGGCCATTCGCGCGGGGCAGGCGGTCGGACCGCTGCACGGCATTCCCATCGCACTGAAGGACCTGATCGAGCTCGAAGGGCGCATCACCACGGGCGGGAGTGCGGCGTGGCGAGGGCGACGTTCCACCCGCACCGCGACGCTGGCGCGAAAGCTGATCGGGGCCGGCATGATCATCATCGGCAAAACCCACACCGTGGAGTTCGCTTTCGGGGGCTGGGGAACCAATCAGCATCTCGGCACGCCCTGGAACCCATGGGACCTCAAGACCGCGCGCACGCCGGGGGGCTCGAGCAGTGGATCGGGGGTGGCAGTTGCCGCGCGCATGGTGCCGTGCGCCATCGGCACCGACACCGGGGGCTCGGTGCGGTTGCCGGCGGCGTGGTGCGGGATCACCGGCCTCAAGACTACCATCGGCCGCATCAGTACCTATGGCGTGCTTCCCCTCACGCCGACGCTCGACACGCCGGGGCCCATGACGCGGAGCGTGGAGGACGCGGCCCTGCTCTTGGCTGTGATGCAAGGCGCCGATGCGCACGACCCTCGCACGCTAGCCCTGAGCGATGTCGACCCCATGCCGACGCTCCGTCGCGGCGTCAAGGGCCTCCGGCTGGGGCGCATGCCGTCGGCGGAGCGCGCCGGGGTCGATGCCGACGTGCTTGCTGCCTACGATCGCTCGATCGAACAGTTGGCCGGCCTGGGCGCGGAGATCGTCGACTTGTCGCTGCCGCGCGGTTTCCGCGACTATGGCATGAGCTCAGGACGGCTCATGTCGGCAGAGGCCTATGCTCTCCTCAGCGACATCGTCGACAATAATGCCTTGTCGCTCGACGAGGCCGTGCGTCCGCGTATTCGCGCGGGAGCGACGATCTCCGCGCGCGAGTATCTCTCGACGCTTGCCGAGCGCGAAGAGCTCAAGGCGGAATTCAACGCGGCAATCGCGCCGGTCGACGCCGTGCTGGCTCCGGTCGCCCTCACGCCGGCGCTGCCGCTCGAGGCGGTCGATCAAAGCACGACACCGGCTCTGTTCACGCGCTGGGGCAATTTCCTCGATCTTTGCGCGCTGGCCGTTCCCAATGGGTTCACCAGGACGGGGCTACCGCTGTCGCTGCAAATCGTCTGCCGCGGCGGGGATGAGGCATTGGCGCTGCGCATCGGCTGGGCCTGGCAAAACGCCACGGATTGGCACGAGCGCTCGCCGCAGCTTCCCTGAGCCGTGGCGCGCGCCCGCGGCTCGAGCCGCCGCCGGCCCAGCCTCGGGCCGCCACGGCAGGACAGCTTAATCACCAGAGCTCGAGACACGCCGAGCAGCCCACACGGGGAACGCCCGCGTCACGGTCGCGCCGACTGGCGAGCCGGCGGGCTTGCCCGTGCTTGCTCACCGCTTAATTTGGTGTGGCCTGCCGCCGGGCGGCGCTGACGCGCCAGATCGCGTTGCCCGTATCATCGGCAACGAGAAGGGCGCCTTGGCTGTCAATGGCCACCCCGACCGGGCGCCCATGCGCAATCCCGCTGTTATCGTCCTTGAGAAAGCCGGTCAGAACATCGATGGGTTCTCCGGCGGGCCGGCCATCCTTGAAGGGCACGAAGATCACCTTGTAGCCACTATATTGGCTGCGGTTCCACGAGCCATGCTGGCCGACGAACATGCCATCGCGAAACGGCGCCGGCAGCGCGCTGCCGGCGTAGTAGGCGAGGCCGAGCGAGGCCGTATGGGCGCCGAGCGCGTAATCGGGCGTGATCGCCGTTGCCACCAGGTCGGGGCGCGGCGGCTTAACGCGATGATCGACGTTTTTGCCCCAATAGCTGTAAGGCCAGCCGTAGAAGCCGCCGTCCTTGACCGAGGTCAGATAGTCCGGAGGTACATCGTCGCCCAGCTCATCGCGCTCGTTGACGACCGTCCACAACTGACCCGTGGTCGGCTCGAATGCCATACCATTGGCATTGCGCAAACCAGAGGCAAAGATGCGCGACCGGCGGCTCGCAATGTCGAGCTCAAGGATCGTGGCGCGTCCGCGCTCGAGCTCGAGCCCTCGCTCTGCGATGTTGCTGCCCGATCCCACCGTGACATAGAGCTTGGAGCCGTCACGGCTTGCCAGGAGGGCGCGCGTCCAGTGGTGGCCGACCCGCAGGTCAAGCAGCTTTTCTTCCTTCTCGGCAATGCGCGTGTCGCCAGTGCGATAGGCAAAGCTGACGACGCTGTCCGTATTGGCGACGTAAAGGCGCTCGCCGATCAGCGCCATCCCGAAGGGCTGCCGCAAGCCATCCAGCAGCACGAAGCGTTCTTCGGCCACGCCATCGCCGTCCTTGTCGCGCAGCAAGGAGATGCGGTTGGCATTCTCCACAATGGCCCCGGAGCGGCGCTGCACCATGTCCTGGATGATGGCGCGAGGAGACCAGGATGCCTCGGGCTCGGTGGCGGCCTCGGCCACGAGCACATCGCCATTGGGCAAGACGTGCAGCCAGCGGGGATGCTTTAGCCCTCGAGCGAACGCCACCACCTGCAACGCTGTGGCCGCCTTCGGCGTCTGGCCCTCCCGCCAAGGCTCCGTTGCCACCGACCAATTGACGGTTGGGAGCCAGTCCCGCTTGGGCGCGGGCAGCGCCGGCGCCGCGCCGTAACCGGGCGGCAGTTGCTGGGCGTGCGCGGCAAGGCCGAAAAGGCAAGCCACGAGGCCAAAGCGAACACTCGGCAGGCTGCCGTAACGCATGGCACGATCTCCATCTGAGCCTGAACGCAAGCCTCCGCACCCCTGTTCCTGAAACGAGCAACGGGCGGCCCGCTCTGAGCGGGACCGGCGTCCGGGCTTGCGCTCGCCAAGGCCAGGTGCGGGCTGCCTCGTCGCTAACGGAGTAGCACGTCGGCCCGCTCCGTTGTTTCCGTCGCCAAAGACACGGGCAAGCCCGGAGCGAGCAAATGCGTCACGGCGATGGCCGCGATGGCCACCGCACTGGTGAGGCCAACCGCGACGCCCACGCGGCGGCCGGCGACGACCGTCGCCATGACAGCCTTGGCCGCCGTGTTGGTTGCGATGGCAATGAGAATGGCGCTGGCGGCATCTGGCATTGCCAGCGTCGTACCGGCGACGCGCGCCATTGACAGGGTGATGGCGTCAAGATCGGCGATGCCGGAGAGGCCAGCCAGGAGGTAGACACCCCGCGTACTCGACATGGCCGAAAAAATCTTGGCCAACAGCATGATGATGGCGATCAGCGCGGCAAGCTTCAATGCGCTCGCCAGGTCGAATGGGTTCTTGAGGTCGAGGCTTGCGGTGTTCTCGCCGGCAGCATGCCGGCGCACGAGGGCTAGGCCGGCGCTCGCAGCCAGCAGGACGAGCGCACCGGCAAGCGTCGGCGCCAGAAGGTAGCCGCTGAGCGGTGGCGCCAAGGCAACGGCGATAACCAGCACGCGCACGATCATTACGACGCCGGCGAGCAGTATACCCCCTGCCAGGACGAGCGAGGCCTGCGGCTGGTCGCGTGCGAGCCGGGCAAACGACAGCGTTGTCGCGGTCGAGGAGGTCACCCCGCCAGCCAGCGCTGCCACGGTCACCCCGGCCCGATCGCCCAGCCACTTGACCGCCACATAGCCGACGAAGGAGACACCCGCGATCAAGACCGCGAGCAGCCAGATCTCCGCGGGATTGATCGCATCCCAGGGGTCGATGGTGCGATTGGGCAGCACGGGCAGCAAGAGGAAGGACATGGCGAGCAGCACGAGCACCGCGCGCAGCTCCAGCCAGGACAAGCGGCGCACCCATCCGTGCAGCGGCTCCCTCAAGGCCAGCAGCACCGCCATTGCCACCCCGGCGGCGACTGCCACGAGCGGGTGGCCGAGAACCGCGTAGGCGCCGAGCAGAAAGGTCAAAATCGCCGCGACCACCCCGGTGACGCTGAAGTTGTGTTCGCTCCTCGCCTCGAGCCAGGCAAAGAGCGCGAAGGCCGCCGTGAAACTCAGAAGACCCGCTGCCAACATGATCGGGTGTGTGATCGCCGATAGGGCGGCACAGATACCCCCGAGCAACCCCGTCAAGGCATGGGTTCTGAGGCCGGCGGTGCGCTCGCCCTCGGCCTCTTCACGCAGCTGCCAGCCGCGCTCCAGTCCGACCAGCAGACCAATCGCCAGCGCCAGCGCCAGCCGGCGAAACAACTCGTCCTGATCCATCGGTTGGCACCTTGGCACTCTACGAGACAGGCTGGTGTTCGCCGAAAGCCGCCCCCGGTTGCGCCCGCGCGAGGAGCTTCGGCCCAGCCCTGCGGCGAGGGCGACGCGGCGAAAAACGCAGCGGCGCGCGCGGGCCTCAAAGTTTCGGCGCAAACTCCACTTGCGCCAGCCGTTCGTGCACGTGAATGAGGCAGTTGACGTCCGCGTCGGCGCCTTTTTCGTTGAGCGCGATCTGGAAGATCTCGCGCACCAGATTGCACACGGGCATCGGCGCAGCGCTGGTGAGGCCAAGTTCCGTCGCCAATCGCACGTCCTTGTGCATGAGCCCGAGGCTGAAATTGGTCTTGAGCTCACCCTTCACGAACTTCGGCAAGGTTATTTCGGTCGTATAGCTGCGGGCCGAACCCTTCGCCAATACGCGGGCACAGGTCTCGAGCGACAGACCCGCCTTGATGCCCATCGTCACGGCTTCGAAGGTCGCCACACGCACGCTGGCGGCCACAACGTTGTTGACCAGTTTCATGGTATGGCCGGTTCCAACGGCTCCGCAGTGAAAAACGTTGGGGCTGATGGTTTCGAACACCGGCTGCAGCCGGGCATACACCTCGGCGGGGGCGCCGACCATGATGGCAATCGTGCCCGCGTCGGCGCCATGTGGCCCGCCGCTGACAGGGGCGTCGATGAGTGTTATGCCGGCACCGGCAAGCTCGTTGGCCATGGCGCGGGTGGCATTCGGGTCGCCGGTCGTCATATCGGCAATGATGCTGCCCTTCTTGAGGCCGGCGGCGAGACCATCGGCGCCGAAAACGACGTCGCGTACCTCCCTGGAGGTGGGTAGGCAGGTCAGCACCAGGTCGCACTCTGCCGCCAGCGCCCTGGGGCTTTGGCAGGCGATGCCGCCAAGTTCGCAGAGTGGTGCCATCACTTGCGGCCGCAGATCATAGAGGCGCAATTTCTGTTTGCGCAGGAGCCGACGCGCCAGCGCCGCACCCATGTTGCCGAGGCCGACATAACCAAGCTGCATCGTCTCCACCCTCCGAAAAGCTTATTACACGTACGGCAACACGCGCTCGGCCGCCAGCCGCATGGCGCGTTCGACGTGCACTTTGTCGATGCCACCGATATTGAACCAGAGCACGAATTCGGTGATGCCGAAGCGCCGCTTCATCTCCTTCAACTTGGCAACCGCGGTCTCCGGATCATCGGCGATACAGGCGCCATACTCGTGCAGCTTGTCGAAGGAGAGATAGCCCAGCTCGCGCGTCTTCTTGCCTTCGCGCATCGTCAGCTCGTAGCCCTTGACCTCGCCGGTTTGCGGGGCACCGGCAAGCTGGTTGGCGGTGACCTTGGCGTAAAACCACTCGACGTGCGCCTTGTAGATCTCGCGCGCCGTGCCGGCGTTCGCATGCACAAAGAAGGGCAGCAGCAGCATGCGCTCGGCGCTGTTCGGGTCGCGGTCGAGGCTGCGGCAAACCGCCTCGTAGTGCCGGCAATTGCTTTCCAATTCATCCATCCACCGCTCGCGATAGGTGCGGTAGGTGAAGGGCGAGGCCATCTGCAGATGAAGATGCGCCCGCGCGGCCTGCTCGAAGCTCTCCGGGCTGATGGTTGCCTGATAGATCGGCGGGTGCGGCTTTTGCACGGGCTTGGGCAATACCTCCACCGGCTCGGGTATGGTCCAGAACTTGCCTCGATAGGAAATCATCGGCTGCGTCCAGGCCTTGAGCACGATATCGAGGCCTTCGGCGAGCATCTCGCGGCTCTTGTCCATCGGCACGCCAAGGCCAATGAACTCGTGCGGCTGATAGGCGCGCCCGACCCCGAAATCCAGCCGCCCATGGGAGAGGATATCGACCAGCGCAAAATCGGAGGCGGTCCGCAGGGGATGATTGAAGGGAATCGCGCACACGGCCATGCCGATGCGGATTTTTTTGGTTCGCTGCGCGATGGCTGCCGCGTAGACCTGGGTCGATGTGACAAGCCCATAGGTCGAGAACAGATGCTCGGCGATCCACACCTTGTCGTAGCCGAGCTGCTCGGCCAACTCGAAGAAGCCCAGGTCGTCGTCGAAACTCTCGACCACTTTCGACAGATCGGGAAACTGGCTCAGACTGAAAATGCCGAACCGGGTCTTGGCCATGGGAGGTCCTCGCAGCGATGCCAAGCCGCATGGTGAGGAGTGCGGCCCGCGGCGTCAAACGCGAATTCCAAGGGACAGGTTCGACCAGCGGGCATTGAACGTTCCGCGCGCCTGCGCAACGCTCGGGGCCGGCCCGGCAATCCCTAGCGCAGAGGCAGCGCGCGGCCGGACCGCAACGCCCGCCCAACCCGCGAGCGCGTGCGGTCAAGAGGGTGCTGCCGTTCCGGCAACCCCTCGCTTTTCAGGCCTTGGCCGCAATCTCGCTGATGAAGCGCTCAATCTGCTGCATCTGCTCCGCCGCGCTGTCGCCGCGGTAGCGCACGATGAGGGTGTCGAAGCCGAGCTCGAGCAGACGCTTGATGTCGTCTTGGATCTGGGTGATCGAGCCGGTGCCTGGTTCGCGCGTGCCAAAGGCGCCGCCCTTGGCCTCGCCGATACTCAGGAAGATCTTGTAGGCAAGGGAGAACTCCCGAAGCTGCCGGCCCGCCTGAGCGGCCAGGCGCTCGAGCGTGAGGAGCCGTTCGGACAGGTGCTCGGCGCCTGCCGCGACCGCGAGCCAGCCATCGCCATGCGTCACGACGCGCCGCAGCGCGGCGTTGGACAAGCCGCCGATCAGGATAGGCGGGTGCGGTCGTTGCAGCGCGCCAGGCGATGAGAAAATTGGCTCGAAGGCATAGGTGGTGCCGCGATAGGCCACCTCGCCGCCGGCGCAGATGGCCTTGAAGATCTCCAGGGCCTCGTCGGTGGCGCGTCCGCGCCGCTTGAAATCGTGGTTGCCGAGCACGGCAAACTCCTCCTCGAGCCAGCCGACGCCGGCCCCGAGGATGATGCGTCCGCCGGAGAACTGATCGAGCGTCACCAGCATGCGCGCCAGCAGGACCGGGTTACGGTAGGGCATGATCAGGGCGGCGCTGCCGATGCGCACGCGTCTCGTGCTGCCGACCAGAACCCCCATGCTGGCGATCGGCTCCAGCAAGGGGTCGGAAAGCCGCGTGGGAAAGCTTCCCTGAGCCCCGTAGGGATATTTGGACGTGAAGGAGACGGGAAAGGCGACGTGATCGGCGAGCCAAATCGAGGCAAAGCCTGCCTGTTCGGCAAATTGAGCGAGCTCAAGAAGTGTCTTTGGCTGCGCCAGCGGCCCATAGCCGCCCACGTCCAGCCCGAAGTTCATCAGGTTTGCCATCGCTCCTGCTCCTTCCGCGCGCGCCCCCCCGGGCCTTGCCCCGGCATTGTCTTACCTTTTGCGCCGCAGCCAAGGGCGATCGCACCCGAGCGCCCGGCGAACTTGAAGCGTGGGCCAGCAGCCATGCGGTTGGCCGCACGAGGGCTTGCCGAGACGAGGGGGAAGCTCCTACTCATGGCAAGGACCAAAACCGAAACTTAGGAGGTCGGGCATGCATATTGGCTTGCTTGGCGGCATTGGGCCGGCGGCGACCGAGTTCTACTACCGGGGTCTGATCGACCGGCACGCTCAATCGAACACGCTGCTCGATCTCACCATCGCGCACGCCGATGTACACGAGATGGCGCGCAACCTGGCGAGCGGCGATGCCGCGCGGCAAGCCCAGATCTTCGCAACCTTGGTGCGGCGGTTGGCGGCGGCCGGCGCCGAGCTCGCCGTCATCACCTCCATGGGTGGCCATTTCTGCGTGCGCGAGCTCGCGGCCGTGGCGCCCATCCCAATCCTGAACGCGCTGCCGGAAGTCGCCGCCGAGGTCAGCCGCAAATCGTTCAAGCGCGTTGGAATTCTCGGCACGCGGCGCGTCATGGAGACCCGATTGTACGGGGCCATCACCTCGGCAGAAGTCGTCGTGCCAGAGGGGGACGGGCTCGCCCAGGTCAGCAAGGCCTACACCGAGATGGCGACCGTCGGCCGCGTCACGGCGGCGCAGCGCGAGGTATTCTTCAAGGCCGGCGCCGCTCTCATGAAGGATCAAGGCGCCGAGGTAGTCCTGCTCGGCGGCACCGATCTATTCCTGGCCTTTCAGGGCCGCGATTGCGGGTTTGCCGTGCTGGATTGCGCCGACATTCACGTGGCGGCGGTCTATAAAAAGTCGCTGGCCTCCGCTTGAGGCTCGCGGCCGGCAAAGCCCCGTGCTGCAGGCGGTAGCTGCCGCGGCCGCCTTAGCGGCAAGCCAGCTCGCACCTTGGCTTAGCGCTGCGCCCGACCCTCCCCGCCATGGGCCGGGGCCGCCGACGGCGCGGGCTGCTTTAGGGCGGGTCGCGACAGCTTGAACAACTGCGTGTCGTGCGGCGTCGTGCCGGCGGTGGCGAGGTCGGCCAAGATTTCGCCGATCGCCGCGCAGAACTTGTAGCCGTGGCCGGAGAAACCGGCTGCGACGACGACGTGACGGTGCTCGGGCAATTGATCGACGATGAAGTGTTCGTCCGGCGAGTTCACGAACATGCAGGTCTTGCAGGCCAGCGGGGCCCCCATCGGCTGGGCGAGATAACGGCCGAGCCCGGTCAGAACGGCAACGTCTTCGTCCGCGATTTGGCGGTCGATGCTGTCGGGGTCGACGGCCTCGCAGCGATGGTGGAACTTGCCGACCTTGAAACGGTGCTGGGCCTGCTCCGGAATGCCATAGAAGTTGCCGTTCTCAGGGCAATCCAAGATGAAGACCGGGAAGCTTTGCGGCGTCAGCTGCCGTGCGTCCGCCTTGAAGTAGCCGACAACCTGCCGCTCGGGCACGGCCAAAGGTTTGAGCCGGCCCAAGAGCTTTCCGCTCCAGGCCCCGGCGGTCAAGATCAGCGCCCCGGCCTCGTAACGCGTCCGCTCGGTTTCGACCTCGACACGGTCGCCGATCACCCGCCAATGCCGCACGCCTTCGTTCTCATTGACCTCGGCGCCGAGGCGGCGCGCCACCGTCACGTGCGCCTCGATGGCGCGGTCGGCCAGCAGAAAGCCAGCCTCGGGTTGCCACACGGCCTCGAACTCGGCCGGCAGTTGCCAGGCCGGAAAGCGGCGGCTGACCTCGTTCGCTCGCAGCACCTCGTGCTGAAGCCCGTGCGTTTGACAGGCAAATCTTGCGCCCTGCACGACGCGTCCCGACGGCAAGCCGATATCGAGCCCACCGGTCGTCGTCACGAAGGCCTGACCGAAATCACGCTCAAGCATCTGCCATCGATCGAAGGCCAGCCGCATCAGCGGCACGTAGCTCGGGTCTTCGAAGTAGGCAAAGCGAAAGATGCGCGTTGACGCCGCCGAGGACCCGAGCTCGTGCGGCACGCCGAACTGCTCCAAACCCAGGACGCGCTGACCCCGTCGCGCCAGCGCGCAGACGGCCGCCGAGCCCATGCCGCCGACGCCGATGACGATCTGATCGAAGACCTTTTTTCCCATGCCACCTTTGTCCGTCGCCTTGCCGTTTCAGTCAACTCGCAACCCACGCTTTGCCGGGATTGCCGCGGGTCCAAAGGGCGGTGCGCAGCTTTGGCACGCAAGGGGCGCCGTGCCTGTTTTGGCCTACGGCGGGCGGTGCGGGGAACGCCCGGCCTGGCGTCAGGCCAGCTGGACGTTCGAGGACAGCGGGAGACGGAAAACGAAGGCGACCCCGGTCGGCAGAAACTCGAGCTTCGCCTCGCCCTCCGCTTCGTAGGCCAAGACCTTCTCGATCAGCATGGTGCCGAAGCCCTTGCGCGAGGGGGCCGCAACGGGCGGGCCGCCGCTCTCGCGCCACTGCAGCAGGATTTCTTGCGGCGGCCCAGCGGGCTGAGCCTGCCAAAAAATCTTTACGTGCCCCTTGTTGGTCGACAGCGCCCCGTACTTTGCCGCATTGGTGGCAAGCTCGTGAAACGCCAATGTTAGCGTGACCGCCGTGTTGGAGTTGAGCCAAACCTGGGGTCCCGACACCTCGACGCGGGCCTGCGAGCTTGCGTAAACCGAGAACGGGGCGAGTGCTGTTTCGATCACCTGGTGCAGCGATGTGCCTTTCCAGTGCGTCTGGGTCAAGAGATCGTGGGCGTGACCCAGCGCATGCAGGCGCGAGGTGAAGGCTTGCTCGAAATCGCTGGGGGAAACGGCGGCATGGCGGGTATGCGCCGCCAGCGCCTGCACCAGGGCCAGGGTGTTCTTGACGCGGTGATTGAGTTCACCGATCAGCAGTTCACGTTGTTGCTCGGCCCGCTTCGCCTCGGTGACATCGCGGGCGAGGCCGGCCACGCGTCGGCCATTGTCGGTTTCGGCGGGCAGGGCAAAGGCCTTGTCGCGCACCCATCTTTGGGTTCCGTCGCACACGATGCGGTATTCCACCGGCTCCTGGTCCGCTAGTGGCGCTTCGCGCAGCATCTTCTCGACCAGCGGGCGATCCATCTCGTGGATCTTGCGCAACCAGATTTCCCCGTCCGATTGCACTTCCTCGGGCGAGTGCCCCAGCAGCTCCTTGACCGATGGGCTCACGTACTCGAAGCGCTTGGCATCGACAGCATAGATCCACAAGACATCGGGAGAGGCTTGTGCAAATTGTGCGAACCTCAGTTCCGTCGAGCGCTGCGCCGCCTCCGCCTGCCGCACGCGCAACAGTGCGCGCACGATGGCGATCAGTTCGGTTTCCTCCATGGGCTCGACGAGGTAGGCATCGGCACCGAACTCGAGACCCGCGACCCGGTCCTCGGCTGAGACAAAGGTGGCCGAGGTTTGCAGAATGCCGATGCTGGGAAAGCGCGCCTTGATGATGCGGCAAAGCTCGAAGCCGTGCATGTCCGGCAACTTCACGTCGAGCACCGCCACATGCG
>Ga0075424_100001061_pt1 | contig 23345 bp, 17 predicted proteins | sample SoiMethybrSBSTD3_FD_75301 | JGI IMG/M metagenome (GOLD analysis project Ga0075424, IMG submission 75301) | Bulk soil microbial communities from a Populus tree surrounding site in Tennessee, USA - Soil MetaG P. TD hybrid SBSTD3 | ecosystem: Environmental > Terrestrial > Soil > Tree plantation... | reverse complement strand
CGGTCGTTGGCGAGCGATACGCTTGCAACGATCTCGCCGCGTTCGGTGAACTTCGCGGCGTTGCCGAGTAAGCTAACCAGGATCCGGAAGATTTTCTTCCGATCACTCCGGATCCGTGGCAGCATCGTGGTCGGCTCGTCAAGGCGCATAGAGACTCCCGGCACAGGCGCCGGCGCGGAGGCGACCGCATCACGCAGCGGTGAGCGCGGATCCACGTCCTCGACGAACACGTCGAGCTCACCGCGCTTGAGCGTCGTCAGCTCGAGGAGACTCTCTATCAGATCGAGCAACCGCTCGCTCGCCCGCTTCACATGCGTCAGATCGTGCCGCTGTCCGTCGGTGAGCGGACCGGAGATTCCATCCTGGAGAATGGAGATGTAGCCGAGCACGGCGGTGAGTGGCGTGCGCAGCTCGTGCGAGATGTTCGCGAGGAATTCATCCTTGAGCCGGCGAGCCTGGAGCACGGCGGCGTACTGGCGCTCGAGCTCGGCGTTCGCCTCGACGAGCGCGGCGTTGGAGCGGCGGAGCTGATCGATCAGGAGCGACTTCTCGGCCGTCGCCGCCATTTGATCGGCCACGATGCGCAGGAGTCCGCGCTTCTCCGATGAGAACGACTCCGCGTCTGCAAAGTAGAACGTCACCGCGCCGAGGACCTTCGATCCGGTTTGCAGCGGCAACGCGATCAGCGCGCGAAAGCCGAGTTCGGACGCGACTTCCTGCCAGTCCTCGAGATCGTCGTCGGCGAATACGTCCGGCACCTCGATAGTGCGCCGCTCGCTGGCTGCTTCACCGCTCGGACCGAATCCGAGCCGCACGCGCGCTTCTCCAAGCCACGGCCGAAATCTCTGCGGCCAGTTGTATGCACCGCCGAGCCTCATGAGCTCCGACGCCCCATCCACCAGATACACCGAGGCGAATGTGGCGCCGACGAGAGGGCTCACCCGCTCCAGTGCGAACTGGTAAACCTCCTCGGGGCGATCGGCTGTGAGAAACGCGTGGATCACCTCGCGGACCGCCAGGAGCTCCCGGACGGACTGATCGGGCGCGGCGGTAGGCGGACGCAACCGTTCCGTTCGGGAGACGGATGATCTTGGCACAGGACGCAATCTAAAGGTGGAACGGCAGATGCGCGACGACGGCCGAGGTTGCCGAAGCACAAAAGTGCTTCGGTCCAGATGTTTTGCAACTCGGCTCCATCTGTTTTGACGACGACCTCGCCGCAACGGCACCAATTGCCGCCGCCTCTCCACCGTTACCAGTGCCCCGGCCTGGACCAGTTTCGCGTCATCGAGCCGCCGCATGTCCGCGAAATGGCTACTCTCACGTAACGGTTTCGAATAGTCGCGCGAGCTCTCGCGTAGCCACTCTCGGGCCCAACACGGCTAGATTGGAGGGCGCTATGGGTCAACGCAGCAACGGCTTCGACGGCCTTGTCGACTGAGCGGGTAGATCCGGCGGCACCAACCGTCGCGAGTGCTTCCATGGACTCTTCGCCGTGGTCGATCGTTGCCGCACGCCTGCAAGCGGCGACGGCAGGTGAATACGAGATCTTCACGGAGCTTGGCCGAGGCGGGATGGCGGCTGTTTACCTCGCCCGCGATCTCGCACTGAATCGCCGCGTGGCGATCAAGGTCATGGCGCCGGGGCTGCTCCTCGGCCTCGGGACGATGGAGCGCTTCAAGCAGGAGGCGGTTACCGTCGCGAATCTGCAGCACGCCCACATCGTCGCCATTTACGGCGTCCGCCAGATCGGCGATCTGCACTTTTTCGTTATGCAGTTCGTCCCCGGCCGGACGCTGGAGGGGGTGCTCCGGGACGTTGGCGCGCTACCGATTCCGGTCGTCCGCGCGTGGCTGTACCAGATCGGCTCGGCACTCGGTTACGCGCATCGTCGCGGCGTGATCCATCGCGACATCAAGCCCGGAAACATCCTCCTCAACGCCGACGGCGAAGCCATCGTCACCGACTTCGGCATCGCGAAGGTGGCCGAGAGCCCGAATCAAACGCAGACGGGGACCGTCGTCGGCACGCCTGTGTACATGAGCCCCGAGCAGTGTTACGCCCGCGAGCTGACCGGTGCGAGCGATCAATACTCGCTCGGCGTTGTCGCCTACGAGATGCTGGTCGGTCGTCCGCCCTTCTCGGGCTCGAGCTTCGCGCTCATGCGGTCGCACACCGACTCCCCGCCACCGCCGCTGCACGAAGTGCGGCCGGACATCCCTCGGGCCATGGAGGCGGCGGTGATGCGGATGCTCGCGAAGACACCGGAGGAGCGGTTCCCGAGCCTCACCGACGCGCTGGCGTCGTTAGGCGCGACGGCACTCACGCACGACGACCCGTTGCATGCCGAGCTGCAGCAGCTGGCGGCAGCGACAGAGCGCCTCAACCAGCTCGCGGACGTCGTACGGACACCGCCGAGCCCCGTTCCGAGGACACGCGAGCGTCCCAAACAACCTGCTGCCAACGCCCCGTCCGCCACCATGCCAGTCTCGAATCGGGATGGCGGAACCGAGGAGCTGCGTCCCACAGAAGTGCAGGTTGCGGAGGCGTTGCCCCTGCCAGCGCCGGCCAAGCGTGGCGTTTTTCGTTGGGCCATGCCTGCCGCCTTTGCGATTGCCGTCATCGGCTACATCCTGGTGAAGCCGTCAGCGCGGGCCCCGTCGGTGCCGGACACGTCCGCGCCCACGGCGCCCGCGACCGCGGAGCAACCCGCGATAGCTCCATCGCCGCAGCCTAACGCGGCGGCGACGGCGCCTGCCGATTCGGCCCTGGCCCGCGTTTCCGCACCAGCGCGCGTGGCGGACTCGAGCCCGGCGCGTCGTGCGGATCCTTCCGCGAACACGGCGCCGGCGGCGCCTCCGGTCAGCCGACGTGGGGCCAACGCGGCGACTCCGGATTCGTCACGGACGAGGCAAGTGGCCGTACAGGACCCTCCCCTCGTTCCGAAGCCTAACGTGGTGCCGACGGTCGACACGGCTGCCCCTCGGCCAGGCGCCCGCGCCGATGTTCCGTCATCGCCTCCGGCGACTCCACCAGCCGCTCCGGCCCCAAAGAGCGAGGCCGAGCTCCGCTCGGAGGTTCAGAGTCTGCTGGCGTCGTATGTGCGCGCAATCGAACAGCGGGACACGTTACTCATTCGCCGCGTGTTCCCCACCGCCAGTGACGAGCTGATGACTCGGTGGCAGACGACATTCGATGACGCCCGCGGCCCCATCACGATGAGTGGCGGTGCGGTGGATATCGTCGACACGCCCCGGGACGCGATCGGCACGCAGGTTCAGGTGCGCGCCAAGTATTCAGCACGGTTCTCGTCGAAAGCAGCCAGATCGGAACAATCCTTCCCGGTGAGCTTCACGGCGTACGTGCAGCGCGACACCGGAGGTTGGCATATCGCCAGCATCCGTTGACGGATCAAAAGGGTCAGAGTCGCTTGAATCCGAGATCTTTACTCCGGCAGGGCACTAACGGCGCAGGGCACGTAACGGCGCCTCTACTTAACGGCGCACGGCACTAACGACGCAGGGCACTAACGGGCGCACGGCACTGACTACGCATGGCACGAACTGCGCAGGACATTAACGGCAACGGCGCAGGACCTTGAGAGCGTGAGACGGCGCGGTCGGTTCGCCGTTTGGCGCCCTCGGGAGTCTGCGCTCTTGCCGTCACTGTCCTGCGTCGTAAGTGCTCTGCGCGGTTAGTGCCGTGCGCCGTTAGTGCGCTGCGTCGTTAGTGCCCTGCGCGTTAAGTAGTGCCAAGGAAGTGAAACTCAAACAGCGCTGATCCCTTTGGGGGTCGTCAGAAGCCGTACTCCAACCCAAGCGTCCAAAGCGTGCTGGCCCGAAGGCCGCCGCGGTTCAGCGGCAGAAGCGCGTTCAAGATGAACGTCAGGCCGTTCTTCGTCGCGAACTTCGCGCCGACTGACGCGTTCAGCAGATCATCGCGACGATCCGGAATGTTGCTCGGGTAGATCGTGCGGTTGAACGGGATTGTTATCTGTACCGGAGCCGGCAAGGCAAACTTCTGATCGCCCAGCTGCCATTCGGAGATGACGTCGAACGCAAACGTCGCCCACGGAACGAGAAGCTGGTCAAAACCCGCCGTCGCCAGAATCGCGTCCTGCTGGTCCTCGCTGCTTCGAATGGCTACTCCCGCGTTCGCGTGTGGCGCGAAGTCGCCATAACGCGCCGAGATGATGCCAAGGATCCGCGCGGATGTGCTACCCGATCCGAGGAAGTCGTCCTCGTTTCCGGTCGGGAGACGAACGTCACCGAGAAGCGCGAACCCCGTGCGTGTCTGCGCCCCGCCCTTCGAGAGGTTCACCTTCGCTCTCAGCGCAATGTCGCCAATCCCCGACGCGGAGCCATCGACGTCGGCCGTCGCTGACAGGATTGGTGCGGCGGCCGTTCCGGCGAAGTAGTGCGCCGGGTTCGGTCCGAATGGCACGATCTGGCCGAAGCTGTGGCCATCGATGGAGTTCGAGACGTATGGCACCGCCACGCTCACGTCGATCCGATCGGTGAGCCCGTACGTCGCGAACGCAATCGTTGCGAGCACATTCACCTCGAGCGACGTACGCACCGTGATGAACTCGTTCTCGAAGGCCGGGCTGCCTTCGCTCGGCGGATTGATGTCCTGGTGCGTGAAATTGAAATCGAGCGAATTGAGGGGGATACCACGCAGTGTGTTGAATCGAATGGAGCTCACGTTCGCACCGATCAGGATTCGCCGGCGTCCGAGCGTCTGCGCGCGCTCGGCGAAGATCGGACCGCTGGATACGTTCGTGCGCACGGGAGCCCCACCCTCGAAGGAATAGGTCACGCCGCTCGTCGTCGCGCTGATGGGGATGTTGCTTACGTTCGCACCGATGGCACTCCCGAGAAACGCGATGATGGCGGCGTTCCCCGCTTCCGCTGACGGAATGAAGTGGCGGCCGTGTGCATTGCCCGCCGTGACCAGCGCAGGGAGACACAACGGTTCACCGCAGCTTCCGAACGAGAAGAGCCCCAGCTCGATCTTCTCGCGTAATCCCTGCCCCGGGGCGCGTGCCGCGGTTGCGGCCACCAATGCCATCACAGGAATGCTTCGGCGCATATGGCTTCCGAGAGCGATCGGCGACCGCGGCGCGTGGATTCGGCGCGGTACAGGGCCGCCGCGGCAGAGACGCAAGAGACGCAATTGTAGAGGTCACCGAACGCCCTCGCCAGCGTTCACGAGAGGGCCGGCGCTTTGCTTGCGGGTAGAAGGGCTCCTCTGCAGTTTGCGAGCGCAGCAGCGTAGGATCTCGCCTGCGTCCGATCACACTCGCCGAAGAGCCTCGCGGCGCTCTATCCTGTCACCTCTCGTTTCTCCGACCGTCCCTCCCACACACTGCGCGCGGTGCGGTGGCCGAGTGTCCCCAGAGGATCGATTCTGCGGTAGCTGTGGCTACAGCGTCGCGCCATCGGACGGCATTGCGACTGCCGTAGCGGTCCCGGTGGGCGACATGAGCTGGGGGATGGTCATGGATCGCCTCCGCGAGGTGCTCGCCGGTGAGTTCGAGATCGAAGGAGAGCTCGGACGCGGCGGCATGGCTGCCGTCTTTCGCGCGCGTGAGCTTGCGCTCAACCGCCACGTCGCGATCAAGGTCATGGCCCCCGGTTTGTTGCTCGGCGAGGGGATGGTGGAACGCTTTCGCCAGGAGGCCGTCACAATTGCGAACCTGCAACACCCGAACATCGTCGGCGTCCACGGCGTGCGAACGGTCGGCGATCTGCACCTGTTCGTCATGCAGTACGTGCCCGGCCGATCACTCGATCGAGTGATCCGCGATCACGGCAGGCTGACGTTGACGTCCGCCGGCGCGGTGGTGTACCACGTGGGGTCGGCGCTCGACTACGCGCATCGCCGCGGTGTCGTCCACCGTGACGTGAAGCCGGGGAACATCCTGCTCGACGCGGACGGCGACCCCATCGTGACCGATTTCGGTATCGCGAAGATTGGCGAGGCGCCAGGCTTCACCCTTGTCGGCACCGTGCTGGGCACGCCGACGTACATGAGCCCCGAGCAGTGCATGGCGCTCGAAGTAGGCCCGCCGAGCGACCAATACGCGCTCGGGATCGTCGCCTACCAGATGCTGGCTGGGAGCGCACCGTTCACCGGTGAGCCGATGGCGGTGATGCGCGCGCACACCAGCGAGCTTCCGCCACCGCTTCGCTCCATGCGGCCCGATGTGCCGGAGCACGTGGAGAGCGCCATTCTGCGCATGCTCGCCAAGAGGCCGGAGGATCGATTCCCCGATCTCGCCGCGGCCGCGGAAGCGTTCACCGCACAGCCGCTCAGCTCGCTCGGGCCCGTGCGCGCGGAGATGTCTGCGCTGGCGGCGGCAGCGGACGCTGAGGCAAAGCTCGCGGAAATCGTTAGGCAGCGGCCAGCCGTCGCCACCCCGAGTCAGACGACGCCGCGGCCTCCCGGTTCGCCCGCCGGCAGTTCCAGCGAAAAGCCAAAGCGTGTCGCGATCGCTTCCATTGACCTCGACCAGCCATCCGATGCAATCGAGGTTGGCGATTGTGTGGTGCTGCGCGCTACGCCGCGGGCGGAAAGTGGCGCTCCCGTCGAAGCGGCGCGCATCAAGTGGGAGTCATCCGACCCGCACGTCGCCTCGGTCGACACGGCGGGCGTGGTGACGGCGAATGCAGTCGGCACGGCGACGATCAGTGTATCGGCTGGAGGAGTGCGGCGTGCAGTCGACCTCGCCATCATCGCTCAGGAGGTCGGGACCATCGACGTGGATGCGCCCAGCGAAGTACGCGCGGGCACCAAGACCTCGCTCTCTGCTCGCGCACTCGATCGACACGGCCGACCGATGGATACCGCGGTGCGATGGGCCTCACGCAATCCGGCCGTCGCGTCGGTGACGGACGACGGCACGCTCTCCGCGAAGCGCCGTGGCGTCGCCGTGGTCGTCGCCGAATCGGGCGGATCAGCACGGGCGGTGACCATAACGGTCACGCCGCCGCCGGTAGTAGCCGTCGTTATCGACGGAGCGCCGGCCGCCCTCGTGATCGGGGCGAAGTCGACACTGCGTGCTTTCGCCAGGATGGCGGCGCGGGGTAGCGACGTCGATCAGGAACGAACGTTCGAATGGAAGTCGAGCGATCCGGCGATTGCCACCGTCGCTACCGACGGAACCGTCACGGCGCGAAAGCCCGGACGCGTCGTGATCAGCGCAACGTGCGACGGAGTTCGCGGTCAGACGGACGTCACCGTTGTGACCGTGCGCGCTCACTCCGTGGTTGTGGAGTCACTCGCTTCCCCACTCCGCCGTGGCGATGACGCGACGCTGTCGGCAACCGTGTACGACGCGAGTGGCAACGTGCTGGAGCGCCCGGTGACATGGCGCTCGAGCGACGCTCGCGTCGTATCCGTGGACTCATCGGGCCGTATCGTCGCACTTGCCGAGGGCTGGGCGATCGTCACCGCCCAGGCTGATGGCGTCGAATCGCCCGTCGAGGTGATCGTTAGGCAGGAGATCGTGCCCGTGTCCGCGCGCGGGCGGAGAGAGTCGCGGCGACTTGCCCTTCGCTGGTGGCTCGTGCTCGCCATCCTGGCGGCCGCTATCGCGGCCGGCTGGCGCTTCCTCGCGACCTGACTACGATTTCTTCGGCACGGCCGCACGCACCTCGATGCGGTGCACAAGCACCCGCGGCGGTGTGGAGATCGCGTACATCACGGCATCAGCGACATCGTCGGCAGTCGGCATCCAGCTCGTGTCACCTTCCCGTCGCCCGAAGCTCGTCGCGACGGAGCCCGGGTTCACGACACTCACCTTCACACCCTTGTCGCGCACCTCGAGCATCAGTGACTCGCTGAACCCCATCACCGCGTGCTTCGTCGCCGCATAGCAGCTGCCGCCGACGAACGCGCTTCTCCCGGCGATCGACCCGACCATCACGATGTGGCCGCGCTCGCGCTCCACCATGCCCGGCAGCACGGCGCGCGTCACATGAAACAACGCGTTGAAGTTCACGTCGACCATCGCGTTCCATTCGTCGGTCGTGAGCTCGAGGAGCGGCTTCATGTAGCCTACTCCGGCATTGTTCACGAGCACGTCCGCGGGAATGCCATCGAGCGCGCGAGCGACGGCGGCCGCATCGGCGACGTCGAGCTCCATAATGTCGCAGGACCCGCCGCTCGAGCTGATCTCGCTCGCGAGCGTCTCGAGCTCGGGCCGGGAACGAGCGATCGCGACAATGTGGTGCGTCGAGCCTAACCGAAGCGAAATGGCGCGCCCGATGCCTCGGGACGCGCCAGTGATGACCGCTGTATTCCTGCCATCCATCATTGCCATCTCACATCCGAATCATTGGACGTTAATGGTGACATGGGCCATCAGGTTGCTCCGGACAGCCGCCGAGATTTGAGTCTGCCCTTTCGTGACGGCCGTGACCACGCCGGTCGTGTCGGACTTCGCAACCGACGCGATGGCGGAGTTCCCCGAGCTCCACGTCAGCGCGCTGAAACTCGGCATGGGCGCTCCGTTCTCGTCCTTCACGGTCGCGAAGAGGGTCGCGGTTTGTCCGACACTCAGATTAAGCGTTTGTGGGCTGAGCGTAATGCTCGTCGGACCCTTTGGATCCGTACCGCCTTCCTTGCAACCAGCGAGCGCAACGAGGATGGACGCCGCGATTGGCGCCAACGAACGACGTACCAGCCTGCGCGAATAGCCAGAGCGGCGATTGCGTTTCATCGGGACGAATCCGAGTGGGTTGAGTTTTCTAATGAAAAACAGTCCGGACGACAGTCGCACCGAACTCAGGCGCTCACAGTAACAACAAGCGTGCCCTTCCGCACGGGCGGCTAGCCGCCTGTCGGCCCCTTGCTCAGCGGGCCCTCGCCGCAGCATACGCCCCATCGCCGAGCGGTCCGTCCGCTTTCGGGGCGTTCCCGCGGGCAATTGGCGTGGTGCGACTCGACGGCGGATGTAGGCAGGATGCCACACTGCTGTGGCCGCCGGCCCCCAGGCGGCCCTCCGCGGCAGCGCCCCGAACCTCTATCCGACTCTCCCGAACGCGGCGTGGGACCGCCAGCACCTCGTGTCCGAGATCTCTGTGTGCGCCTAACGAGCCACGCGGTACACAGCGCCGAAAATGAGCCGGGTCCCGAAGTCCAGCGACGCGAGCGGGATCCGCTCGTCATTGCCGTGCATGCGATCCTCGTCGTCCTGGTCCATCGGGAAAGGCAAGATACCGAACGCCTGCATGCCCAGCTGGCGCAGCCGAGCGCTGTCCGAGGCCCCCGTACTCATGTACGGGACGGTGACCATTCCAGGGGCCAGCTCCTTCGCGGCTCCTGCAATGGCGGAGAACATTGGCGACGTGAAGTCCGACACCGGAGCATCCTCGCCGCGGTTGGTGATTGTAAGCTCCACGCTCGCGTCGCCGATCGCGTTCTGGAGACGGCCCACGACCGCATCGATCGACTCGCCGGGCAGCGTCCGGATGTTGAGCAACGCGGTCGCCTCGGTGGGGATCACGTTCGATCGAATGCCTCCACTTAGTACCGTCGCGGAGATTCCCGTGCGCAGCACGGCATCGAACACCAATATCGCGCCAAGCGTGCGGGCGCCGTGGAGGACGCGTCTCTCGTCTGCCGACGTCACATCCTCCATTGCCGCTCGCTCACTCGCGTCAGGCCAGACCTTCGCGAGCCGAGCAAAGAACTCCTTCGTCGTCGACGTCAGCCGAACCGGCTCCTGATGGTTTCCGATCGCAGCGAGCGCGCGTCCCAGGCGATACACGGCGTTGCCCGGCAGCGGCACCGCCGCGTGACCACCGGGGCCGCGCGCTCGGACGGTGACGTGGTGCGGAACCTTCTCGGTATTCTGCACGGCAACGTAGAGAGGCGTGCCGCCAACGATCCGCGTCCGCCCACCCTCGTTGAGAACGAACTCCGCATCGATGAGCTCGCGGTGGTTGTCGACGAGCCAGTCCATCCCGAAAACGCCGCCCGCTTCCTCGTCGGAGTTCGCGACGAAGATGATATCCCGCGACAGTGTGCCACCGGCATCCACTACGTGTCGCTTCAGCAAGAGCATTGTCTCGAGGTTCGCGGCGAGCATGCCCTTGTCGTCGATCGCTCCTCGTCCGTAGAGGTAACCGTCACGTATCTCCGCGCCGAACGGATCGACGGACCAGTTCGCGCGCTCCACGCCAACGACGTCCATGTGCGCCATGATCATCACTGGGCGGCGTGAGCCATCACCCCGGATTCTCGCGACGAAGGCGGCGCGCTCTGGCACGGGCTCGAACAGTTGCGTCTCGATGTTCTCGGCCTCGAAGATGGCCTGGAGGTAGCGCGCTACCGCGAGCTCGTTGCCCGGCGGGTTGACCGTATCGATGCGGATCATGTGCTGCAGGTGTCGGACGGTCTCTTGCGACACCGTAGGCCAATCGATTGACACCAATCCGGCTGCGTGAGACGTATGGGACACGGTGCGCGGGGACGGGGCGTTGATCCACAAAGTCGATACCGATGTGACACGACGGTTGATCGGAAGGAAGATTCGCACCGCCGGCCCCCACTTCAAAGCTCTCGCCGGCGCGGTGGCTGTCGCGCCATACTCTCGGCAAATTGCCGCTCATCAACCCTTCAATCACTCTCGAGACCTCTCATGATGCGTATTCGGCGTCCGCCGACGTTGGCAGCTCTGCTCGCGCTCACAATTCACTCGGCGGCGGCAGCTCAATCCGCGCGAAGCACGCAGGCGAGTCGCGAGGCAGTCGCCCACGCCGCCGACTCCATCGCGGACGCCATCATCAAGCGAGGTCGAGTTGCCGCCATGTCGATAGCCGTCACGCGAGGGCGGGATACCCTCGTGATGACGGGGTACGGCCTGGCCGACGTCGAGAAAGAGGTGCCGGCAACCGCGCAAACCGTCTACCGCATCGGTTCGGTCACAAAACAGTTCACGTCCGTCGCGGTGATGCAGCTCGTCGAACAGGGGAAGCTGTCACTCGACGACGACGTCACGAAGTACGTGCCGAACGCCCCGACCCATGGGCGGCGCGTGCTCGTCAGGCACCTGCTGAATCACACATCGGGCGTTCCGAGCTACACGGACGTCGGTCCGGTCTTCGGCCGAGTCATGCGCCTCGACCTGTCAAAGGACTCCCTGATCGCCATCGTGAAGGACGACTCGCTCCAGTTCGAGCCCGGATCGCACTTCTACTACAACAACACCGGCTACTTCCTGCTCGGCATGGTCATCGAGCGAGTGACGGGCAAGTCCTACGGCGACTACCTCCGTGAAGCCCTCTTCGCGCCTAACGGGTTGACGTCGACGGTGTACTGCAGCAACAGTCCGCTCATCAAGCGCCGGGCACAGGGGTACGAAGTCCGAGCATCGGGGCTGGTGAACGCGGACTACATCAGCATGGACCTTCCATATGCCGCCGGGTCGCTCTGCTCCAGTGTTGGCGACCTCGCCGCATGGACACGACTCCTTCACGGCGGCAAGCTCGTGAACGCATCGTCGTTCACGACCATGACGACGCCAGCAAAGCTCACGAGTGGGCGACCCATGCAATACGGGTTCGGGCTGTTCATGGACACACTCGGCACGCATCGCCGGATTCACCACGGCGGCGGCATCAACGGCTTCATCTCCGAGCTCGCGTACTACCCCGATGACTCTCTGACGGTCGTCGTCCTGTCGAACACCGCCCCAGCGCCGTCGGAGCAGGTGGCCGACAACCTCGCGCGCGTGGCGCTTGGCATGCCGTACCTTCCCGAACGTCCGACGCCGCCGGCGGATTTGCCGATCCCGGCCGACGAGGTCGCTCGGCTCACCGGTAATTACAAGGTGACGTGGCCGGATGGCGCGCAACGGAACGCGCGCATCTACGCGACCGGTGAGCAGCTCATGCTGCAACTCGAAACCCAACCACCGATACGGCTGATGAAGCAGGCGGCGCCTAACACGTATGCCGCGATGGGTCAGCCGGCGCGCATCATCGTCGACGTCGTGAACGGCAGCGTGGTCGGTTTCGTGATCGAACGTGGCGCGAGACCGCTCGAGGCCGTTCGAGCTCCGTAGAATTACGCAACCAGCCCGCCCTCGATCGACTCGACGACAGGGTCGAACGACAGACCCGGCGCCCCGACACGTGCGGCGAGCTCGGACGCAAGCTCGCGCTGGCCTTCCCCGAACAGCTCGCGCACGAGCCAGGGCCCGGTCCGCGGATTCCGGTACCAGTCCTCGTCGAACTGCGCGACGAGCACCTCGCGCAGTGCCGCCTGCAGCTGCCACGCGCGGAGATAGCGAGCCGAGTAAAACCGGGGATCCACGTCCACGAACGCGTCGGCGGTGCGGTACCGGAACGTCGTGGCGGAGCTCAGAATGTCCACGTATGCGTCAGGCAGCGACGACCACGGCGTATCGCCGCCGTACAGTCGCAGCTCGTAAAGCAGCTTTGCCGAATAGCGCCGCAGGAACTGCAGCTCCTCGAACGCCGCGGCCCGACGGTACTCGCCGACCCGCGTCCTGCCTAACGCCGAGTAGCGCAGGAGCCATCCGGGATCGTGGAGCAGATGGTCGAACAGCATCGCGTAGCCCTCGGTGATCGAGTTGTCACCGAGCCAGCGGTACTCGAACGGCAGGTCGTCACGCATGTACCCGAAGTGCAGCGCATGCCCCAGCTCGTGGAGGAGCGTGCGATAGTCGGTCGCTCCGCCGTTCGGGAGCAGCACCAGGTATACTTCGCGCGGCACGCGCACCGGTGCGCAGAATGCCCTCGACCGCTTGCCTGGCCTCGGTTCGAGATCGTAGATGATGCGCCCGTCGGCCACCGGACTCGCGCCCATCTCGGTCACCTGCCGCCGGACGGTCGGCTCCATTTCGGCCGCAGGAAAGTACGGGTCGAATCGCGTCGCGCGCATGAGGGCCAGCGCGTCGGCGCGTGTGGCCTCTTCGGGGCGAATGCCGAGGTGCTTCCGCACGGCCTCGCCATGCACGTCGGCCCACATCGAATCCGTCTCGCGCAGGAACCGTTCGCACTCGGCGGCGAGCGAACGAAGGTCGATCCCCGACAACGCCTCGAATGATTCCACGTAGCTCGGTGCGATCTCGAGCGCCTCGATGAGGTCGCGCTCCCGCTGCAGGCGCTCAGCGCGCATGGGCGCCAGCTCGCGCTCCACGAGCGATGCACGCGCGTCGTCGAGCGCGAGCCGCTGATTGCGATCCGCCTCGGTGGCCATCTCCAGTGGCGCGCGCTGATACGGGACCTCGCGTCCGTCGGCCAGCCGGATCACGGAACCAGCTTCCCACGCGATCAGGCGTTCGTCCAGCTCCGCGAGCTCACGCGATGCGTGGTATTCCACCTGCCAGTCGAGCAGCGCCCGCGCGGAGCGGAGCTCATCGCTGTCCGGCCGGGCCGTCCGAAACGCGTCGCGCGCGAGCTCGAGGGCGCCTGGCCCGAGCAGGGGCGCGAACCGATCGTAGATCGGCCGCAGATCCGCGTTAGGTTTCCGGCCCGACACCGCGAGGTACTGCTCGCGCACCAGCGCCTCCATGAACGCCTCGCCGCCCTTCCGCAGCGCCGCGAGCGTGAGATCGGCCATGGTGGCTCGGCGATTACTCGTTCGGTCCGATGCGCTCGGCGATGTAGCCGCGGAGCTGATCGGCGGCGACGCGCACCTGCTGCAGCGTGTCGCGGTCGCGGACCGTCACCGTGCCGTCCTGGGTGGACTGCCCGTCGATCGTGACACCGAACGGCGTTCCGACCTCGTCCTGGCGGCGATAGCGCCGTCCGATCGCGCCGCCGTCATCGTAGAAGATCGGCAGAGCGCGTCGCAGATCGTTCGCGATGTTTTCGGCCATCTCCGGCATGCCGTCCTTCTTCACCAGCGGGAACACGCCCGCCTTGATCGGCGCGAGCGATGGCGCGAGGCCGAGCACGGTCCGGCCTTCGCTCTCGCCCGGCACCTCCTCCTCGCGGTAGGCGTTCACCAGCACCGCCAGGGCCGTCCGGTCCGCGCCAACCGACGTTTCGATGACGTACGGGATGTAGCGCCGGTTGTTCGGCTGGTCGAAGTACTCGAGCTTCTTGCCCGAGTACTCCTGATGCCGGCCCAGGTCGAAGTCCGACCGGTTATGAATCCCTTCGACCTCCTGGAAGCCTAACGAGCCTCCGAAGTCGAACTCGATATCGGCCGCGGCGCGCGCGTAGTGCGCCAGCTGCTCGTGCGGCTTGAACCGCAGCCGCTCCGGCGCGAGTCCGAGCGCGCGATGCCACGCCATCCGCTGTGCCTTCCAGTACTCGAAATGGGCCTCGTCGGTTCCTGGCTCGACGAAGAACTGCATCTCCATCTGCTCGAACTCGCGCGTCCGGAAGATGAAATTCCCCGGCGTGATCTCGTTGCGGAACGCCTTCCCGATCTGCGCGATGCCGAACGGAATCTTCTGTCGCGTCGACTGCTGCACGTTCAGGAAGTTGACGAAGATGCCCTGCGCCGTTTCCGGACGCAGGTACACGACGGCGGCGCTCTCTTCGACCGGCCCCATGAACGTCTTGAACATGAGGTTGAACATTCGCGGCTCGCTCAGCGTCCCCTTCGATCCGCACACCGGGCACTGCGCGTCCGGCGTGCCCGGCTTCCCCTTGATCGCCGGATCGTCCGCGCGAAACCGCCGCTTGCAGTTGCGGCAGTCGATCAGCGGATCGGTGAACCCGGCAACGTGACCGCTCGCCTCCCAGACCCGCGGATGCATCAGGATCGCCGCGTCGAGCCCCTCGATGTCGTCTCGGGCGCGAACCATGGCATGCCACCAGCGGTCCTTGATGTTCTTCTTGAGCTCAACACCAAGCGGCCCGTAATCCCACACCGACCCCGTGCCGCCGTAGATCTCGGAGGACTGGAAAATGAATCCGCGCCGCTTCGCGAGCGACACGAGCTTCTCCATGATGTCGGGGTGTGCGGACACGCTCGGCATGACCGGGCCTGGGGGCGCGAGGTGGTTGGGCGAGGGCGAACCGGAAATGTAATCGGACCGCTTACGAGTCCAGATCGCGACTGACCTTCGCGGGCGGTGGCGCCGGCTTCCCCAGTAGCTTGGCTACGATCTGGTCACCGTGAAACCGTCCGTTCTCGATGAAGACCTTGTTGGCATCGTAGCCAGCGTTCACGACGCCGGCGATGAACACGCCCGGCACGTCAGTCTCGAGCGTAGTGGGGTCGTGTCGCGGGATTCCCGTCGCCCGATCGATCGTCACCCCGACCTGTCGAAGCAGATCGACGCTCGGCGCAAAACCGGTCATGAGGAAGACATGGTCGCCTGGAATCTCCGAAATGGTGCCCTCGGTCGAGCGCAGGGTCACGCTCTCCGCTCCGATCTCGACGACGCGGTTATTCCAGATCGCCCTGATGCTCCCCTCCGCCACCCGATTCGTGAAATCGGGAAGCACCCACGGCTTGATCTTCTTGTCGAACGTGGGCCCGAAATGGACGAGCGTCACACGCGCGCCAGCTCGCCAGAGATCCAGCGCTGCTTCAGCGGCGGAGTTGCCACCGCCGATGACGACGGCGTTCTGCTGGAAGGCGTAGTGCCCCTCGCGATACGCGTGCGTGACGTGAGGCAGGTCCTCGCCGGGTACACCGAGCCGGTTGGGCGACCCCCAGTATCCCGTGGCGACGATGACAGCCCGGGCGTCGGTCACATGGTCGATACCGCGGCGCTTCGTGTGCACGACGAACGCGCCGTCGCACCCGTCGAGACGCGTCACGCGCTCGTACTGGCGGACGGGAATCTCGAAGTACCTGACCGCCGCGCGGTAATACGCGAGCGCGTCACGCCGCGACGGCTTCTCCCCGGGCGTTACGAACGGCAGGCCGCCTAACGACAACTTCTCCGCCGTCGAAAAGAAGGTCGCGTAGGTCGGGTATTGCGTGATCGAGCTGACCACACACTCGGCGTCGAAGACGAGCGTGTCGAGCCCGGCGCGGCGCACTGAAATGGCGGCCGCGAGCCCGCACGGCCCAGCCCCGACGATCGCAACGTCGATCACGCTATCGATTCCCCATTCCCGACTATTCGAGGCCGATGATCTGATCGCGCCTCGTTCCGACGCTGACGTACACGATCGGCGCCGCGACCAGCTCACGAATGCGGTCGAGGTATTGTCGAGCCTTGGCGGGCAGGGCGTCGAGCGTACGCGCTTCGCTCGTTGGCTGCTGCCACCCCTCGAACCATTCGTAGATCGGCTCGATATGCGCCAATGCGGTGACGTCGCCCGGAAACTCGCGATACTCCTCGTCGCCGACCTTGTAACCGGTGCAGATCGCGATCCGGTCGAGGCTGTCGAGCACATCGAGCTTCGTCACCGCGAGACCGCTCAGCCCGTTGACACGTGTTGCATAACGAACGACGACCGCGTCGAACCAGCCGCACCGACGAGGGCGGCCGGTGACGGCACCGAACTCGTTGCCCAGCTCGCGGACGCGCTCGCCCAGCGCGCCAGGGATCTCCGTCGGAAGCGGTCCGTGGCCGACGCGAGTGGTATACGCCTTCACCACGCCCAGAACGCCGTCGATTGCCGTGGGAGCAATGCCGGCGCCGGTCGCGGCGCCACCAGACGTCGTATTGCTCGACGTCACGAATGGGTAGGTCCCGTGATCGATATCGAGCAGCGATCCCTGTGCGCCCTCGAGGAGCACGGCTGCGCCCGACTCGATCGCCTGATGCACGCACAGCCCGACGTCTTCCGACAACGAGAGCAGTCGTGGCGTGAGGCGCTCCAGCAGCTGCATGGTCGCTTCCGCGTCGGCTCTCCGGTCCGTGAAGCGCGCCAGCTGGCCGTTGGCGTGCTCGACCCCACGCTCCACGAGTTGCCGTACGCGCTCGGGATGGCGCAGGTCGAGCACGCGGACGCCTCGGCGCGCAATTTTGTCTTCGTACGCGGGTCCGATTCCCCTCCCTGTGGTACCGATCTCCTTGCTCGCGGAGCTCTCGCCGTCGAGAAGCTTGTGATATGGGAGAACGAGATGAGCGCGGTCACTGATGTAGAGGCGCCCTTCGACGTCGATCCCGTCGGCGACGAGACGGTCCACTTCCGAGAACAACGTATCCGGATCGAGCACAACGCCGTTGCCGATCGCGCACCGCACGCCTGCGTGCAGGATCCCGCTGGGAATCTGACGCAGTACGAACTTCGCGTCGCCGATGTGCACGGTGTGGCCGGCGTTGGCACCGCCCTGATATCGCACGACCCAGTCGGCGCGCTCGGCGAGCACGTCGACGAGCTTTCCCTTTCCCTCGTCCCCCCACTGGGCGCCGACGACGACGAGCGTGCGCGTTTTGGTATCGAACATGATGCTCCGTGAGGAGGTCGCTGGCCGGCACAAAAAAACGCCCCGGCTCGGGCGGGGCGTTGATTGAATCTACTCGCTTCGCTCGGGACGACAAGTCACAGCGCCGCCGCTGCCACCAGCCACGCGGCGATCACCACGCCGATCCCCGTCTTCATGGCCGCCGCGACCACGCGGCCGATGAGGGCGCCAGTCGCCACTCGCGTCGCAGTGCCTGCCGTCGCCTCGCGCCGAGTGTACTCGGCCACGAGCGCACCGGCGAACGAGCCGACGAACGCGCCGATCACCGAGCCGATGATGGGCACGGGCACGCCTACGATGGCACCCACAATACCGCCAATGATCGCGCCCCAGCCTGCACGCCTCGATCCGCCGTATTTCTTCGTGTATCGCGCCGACAGCGAGAACTCGAAGATCTCGGCGATGATAGCGAGAATCGCCGTCGCCGCGATGGTCACCCATCCAATGGGATCGCCACGAACGAGTGCGTCGTAGCCGATCGCGGCTCCCACCATGATCCACGTTCCCGGGAGTCCGAGTGGAATCAGGAAGAGCGCGAGGAGGAGCACGGCCGCGAAGAGCAGGACTTCCATGAGCTGGGGATTCAGGTTCGAGTCTCGAGCAGCGCAACGATCACGCCGGCCACCTCAGCCATACCGCTTCCTGTGAGACGTTCGGCGGTGTCTCCTTGCGTGTGGATGCGCGCCAACGTACGAACCCCGCCCTTGCTCAGTGTCACAACGGACCAGGCGGCGTCGGCGAGCGCCACGCCGTCGGTCAATACCCCCGGCAGGAGCCGATGTGCGCGCATTCGCGACCCGGTCCGCGCTGCCGCTTCGAGTGCGGCCGTCACGAGGGCGTCGGGGCGACGCCCGCTGTACATGCAGGTCGTGGCGCCGAAGTCGTCGACGCCATCGCAGTTGATGGCGACCATGGCCCCGCGGCGCTCCGCTCCGCGCACCCAGGCGCGCGCCCCGGCGAGCCCGAGCTCTTCGGCGCTCGTTAGGCAGACGTGACATGGCGACCGGGCCGCCTCCTCCACTGCGGCGAGGACGGTGGCCACGCCGGTCGCGTTGTCCAACGCGCCCGGCGAATTCGCACCGACGGTGGTGGCGATCACCGGAATGGCTCCTGCGGTCGCGACCGCGGTGATCGCGAGCCATGCCCCGCCGAAACCGGTGCCCAGTGCAAGTTGCATCACAGCGCCGACGAGGGCGACGACCCAGACCACTGCGACCAGGGTGATTCCCGCCGCGCGCAGGAGAATGGGAACCGGCTGCGATTTCGAATCGAGGTGCGCCATCAGCCAAACCGTCGGCTCTGCATCCGACCGGTTCCCGCGCGTCGCGACGAGGTTCACACCGCGGCGTCGCACCGCGGGAAACGTCAGCACGCCGCGGCGAGCGAGCCATCCCGCGGCTGCTCCGAGCACCACGCCGCCTAACGTGAGAGCGAGAACTGCAACTCCCGGCCTCCCTGCCCGCGCGGCCATGGCCGCGCCGACGAGCACCGCGAGCGCGACGAGGCCGGCCACCGGCGTGCCCCATCGACCCGGGAACGCGGAATACTCGAACGGCTCCTCGTGCACCACGAACCCGGCGTGGCGGAGCAGCTCCGCGCAATAGGAACGGGCTCGTGCCTCGGCCTCGCCGCCCGCAGGTCGCGGCTCGCGCGCGAGAACACGCATGACATCGAGCGCGCGCCGGGCAAGCGCCGCGGATCGCTCCGCCGATGTCACCGGCGGCGCGGACACTCGCCCTAGACGGCTGCCGTCACCCGCGCGTCGCGCAGCAGGGCGTCGACGCGCGCTTCGTCCTCGATCCCGAGCGGCAGCAGCGGAGCCCGGACTCGTCCGCCGGACAGGCCGACCCGGTCCATCGCTGCTTTCACGCCGGCCACACCCATCCGACCCACGATCTCACTCGCGAGTGGAGCAGCTGATCGTTGCGCTTCCTCGGATGCGTCGCGGTCGCCGGCCGTGAAGCGCTCGTAGATCTCGAGCGTGAGCTCGGCGGCGAACAGCGAGATCGCAAGAATCCCACCTCGCGCACCCAAACCGAGTGCCTGATGGAACGTCCCGCCATGTCCGGTGAGCACGATGAAATCGTCACGCTGGGACTGCATGTAGCCGCCCAGCCGCGTTAGGTCGCCAGCGCTGTCCTTCATGCCGACGATGTTCTCGTGCCTCGCCAGCCGGGCAACGAGCTCCGGCTCCAGCGCGAAATGCATGTACTTGGGGATGTTGTACAGCAGCACCGGCAACGGGCTCTCATCCGCGACGCGTCGATAGTGCGCCTCGAGCGCCGCCGGGGTCATGGCCGAACCGTAGTAGTGCGGCGCGACGACCAGCACAGCGTGCGCTCCGTGATCGCTCGCGACGCGGCACCTCTCGATGCACTGCCGCGTCGACTCCGCCCCCGTGCCGGCGATGACGAGCATGTCGCTCGGCACCTCGCGGCGCGTGTGCTCGATGAGTGAACGACGCTCACCTTCATCGAGCAGCGCGGCTTCACCGGTAGAGCCGCACACCACGATCCCGCTCAGTCCCGCCGCCGCGTACGCCCTGATGTTGGTTGCGAAGGCATCGAGGTCTACCGCTTCGTTTCGATCGCCGAACGTCGTTACCACCGGTGCGATTACGCCGCGCAGATTGAGCATTACCGTTTCTTTCCTCGTTTCTGTGCTGGCGAGTCCGCTTCGGCCAGTACTGTCGGCACGAGCCCCATGATCCCGCCATCGTTGTCGTCGTCGTGATGTCCGTTCGACGCCTCGGGGCCGCTGTGCAGCATTTTCATCTGAAGCTCGAAGTCCGCCGGGCGCGTCGATGCCGCTTTCGCGATCTCGAAAGATACCTTGTCGGCGTTCACCAAGTCGACCAGGTGCTGGTCGAAGGTCTGCATTTGATAGGTCTCACGCCCATCCGCGATGAAGTCGCGGATCTCTCCGATCCGGGCCTCGAGAATGAGATCGCGAATCGCTGGCGTGACGACCATGACCTCCGCCGCGACGACTCGCCCGTTCCCATCCCTACGAGGAAGCAGTCGCTGCGACACGACCGCGTTGAGGGCCTCCGCAATGCGAATCCGGACGACGTCCTGTTCCTCGGGCGGAAACATCGCGATGATGCGCATGATGGTCGTGACGGCGTCCGGCGTGTGCAGCGTGGACATGAGCAGGTGTCCCGTCTCGGCCGCCTTGAGCGCGGTGTCGATCGTCTCCGCATCGCGCATCTCGCCGATCAGGACCACATCCGGATCCTGGCGGAGCGCTGCCTTCAGCCCGTCGCGGAAGCTGTCCGTGTCGATGCCAACTTCCCGCTGCGTGATGGACGAGTTGATGTCGCGGTGGAGGAACTCGATCGGCTGCTCGAGCGTGACGATGTGCTTGTGCATCGACGAATTGATCGATTGCACCATCGCCGCGAGGGTGCTCGACTTGCCCGACCCCGTCACGCCAGTGACGAGCACCATCCCACGCTCGGCCTCTGCAAGCTTCGAGATCACGGGCGGCAGCTGCAGCGTTTCGACCGTCGGGATCGTGAACGGAATCACCCGCATCACGATCATGAAGCTCCCCCGCTGCCTGAGGATGTTGACTCGGAATCGACCAACACCCGCCACGCCCCACGAGCAGTCGTAGTCGAGAATGCTGTCGATCCGCTGGCGGACTTCCTCGTTGTGAATCAACCGGAGCGCGATCGCTTTCGTCTGCTCTGGCGTGAGGGCTTGCTTGGTGAGCGCGACGAGCCGGCCATCGATGCGTGCGCGAAAGACGTCGCCGGCCTTGATGTGAAGGTCCGACGCCCCACGATCGACCGCCGCCTTGATGATCTTTTCCATGAATCAGGAGTTGTACGGGATTCAGTAGCCCGCGTCCTTGTCGACGAGGTTCCGGAGCGGATCACCGCGCCGGTATCGCGCCCAGTTGTCGAGGAACAGTTCCAACTCGCGTTCCCAGAACCGACGAGGCGAGATCGCCGCCACGTGAGGTGTCAGGAGCACTTGCCGAAAGTCCCAGAGTGGGCTGGTCGGCGGGAGCGGCTCCTCCCGGAACACGTCGAGCACTGCGCCGCGTAGAGTCCCACGCTCGAGACGATGTGTGAGAGCCGTCTCATCGAGGAGTGCACCACGCGCCACATTTACGACGATTGCGCCAGGCGGTAGGCAATCCATCCGCGCACCGGTGAGGAGGACGTCGGTGCCAGGCGTGAGCGGAGTCGTTAGGACCACGATGTCCGCGTTCGGAAGCTCGGCATCCAGACCGTCCGGTCCGATGATCCGATCGAACCCGGTCGGGACGCCTAACTCCGGGCGTCTACGCACGCCGACGCAGCGCACACCAAGCGCCGCGAAGCGCCAGCCGATCGCGCTGCCGACGCCCCCAGCTCCGACGATCAGGGCCCGACACTCGTTCAGCTCCCGGATGGTCGTGTCCTTCGACCCGAACCCGAGCTTGTCCCACTGGTGCCGGTCCTGGTTCCGGACGGCGATGTCGAACGATCGAAGCAGGTAGATCAGGCCGCCGAGCACGTGCTCCGCGATCGTGTCCCCCATCACGCCAGCGGAGTTGGTCAGCATCACATCGCTGGCTCGCATGGCCGGGAACAACAGGCTCGCGACGCCAGCGGCGGCAGACTGAACCCATCTCAGCCTGGGGGCGGCGGCGAACAGCCTGGGCGAGAGGCCATGCCCGAAATACACCTCTGCGTCGGCCGCGGCTCGCAGCGCCTCGGCGCTGACGCCACCAGTGCCGTCACCGTCGGAGACGGTGAGGTCGCGGACGAAATGAACATCCCAACCTGGCGGGGAAGCGCCTCGAATGGCGTCTTCACCCCAGGATGGAAGCGCCCAGCTGTGGGCGGTCGCGTTGAGATCGACGACGAGACGCCGCGCGGAGCTCAAGGGTCCACTCGAACGCCTCGAGAACTCGTTAGGACTCGAGGTCTCTCACGTCGTCCGCTGCCGTGCCTGGCGACGCATCGCCGTACGACATGCTTCGCGACTGTTCCTCGAGCGTCGCGATGGTCGCCTCGTCTCGCGCCGTGGGCGTGATGAATTGCCGGAACACCGTCGAATGGCACTTCGGGCACGTGAGGCTCGCCGGCACTGTGTCGTCGAAGAATTGCTCCGCACCACACGTCATACAGACCATCGTGGTTACGAAGTCCGGACCCTTCTGGTTTGCCATCGCGTGCTCTCGGTGAGGGGGGAGGGGGCGCCGGAATTCGTGCAAGATGCGTGCGGCTTGGCCGGTCGGGCTCGCCCCGGTTCAGGCGAGGCCCATGCGTTCCTTCACCTCGCGCATCGTCTCGCTCGCGACGCGACGCGCGGTGGCGGCGCCGTCGCCGATCACCTGCTCGACGATCTCCGGCCGCGCGCGAATCTCTACCGAGCGTGCGCGGATCGGCGCGAGCTCCTTGTTCATATGCTCGAAGAGGACCTTCTTGCAGTCGATGCAGCCCCACCCCGCCGTCCGACATTGCGTTTCCACGTGCGCGACAACGTCCGGCGGGCTGAACGCTCGATGGAGATGGTAGATGTTGCAGACCTCGGGCGTTCCGGGATCGGTTCGTCGCACACGCGCCGGGTCGGTGACGGCCGGCCGCAGCTTCTCCCAGATGGATTCCGGTGGCTCGAGTAAGCCGACGGTGTTTCCCATGGATTTCGACATCTTCGCGTTGCCGTCGAGCCCCATGATGCGACGGGCGGGAGTGAGCTTCGCCTGCGGTTCGGGAAAAAACGTGTCGCCGAACCTCGCGTTCCACCTCCGCGCGATCTCGCGCGAGAGCTCCAGATGCTGCACCTGATCCTCGCCGACTGGAACGAGATCGGCGCGATAGAGGAGGATGTCCGCAGCCTGCAACACGGGATAATTGAGGATTCCAGCAGGGACGCTCTCCTGTCGTGACGCCTTGTCCTTGAACTGGGTCTGTCGCTCCAGCTCACCCAGCGGCGTGACCGTGTTGAATATCCAGGCCAGTTCGGTATGTTCCGGAACCATTGACT
>Ga0075424_100001060_pt1 | contig 23348 bp, 20 predicted proteins | sample SoiMethybrSBSTD3_FD_75301 | JGI IMG/M metagenome (GOLD analysis project Ga0075424, IMG submission 75301) | Bulk soil microbial communities from a Populus tree surrounding site in Tennessee, USA - Soil MetaG P. TD hybrid SBSTD3 | ecosystem: Environmental > Terrestrial > Soil > Tree plantation... | reverse complement strand
AAGCTCGTCGAGGGCCTCGGCTACGAGGAGGTCAGGACGCATCTGCAGAGCGGCAACGTCGTCTTCACGACCGCCGACTCGCCGGCACGTGCGGCGAAGGCGATCGAGGGCGAGCTCGATGCGAAGCTCGGCATGGACGTCCGAGTGCTCATACGGACGGACAGGGAACTTGCCGGCGTCGTCGAGCGGAACCCACTCGGCGACGTCATGACCGATCCCACCCGTCTTTTCGTCACCTTCCTCTCCGCCAAGCCGGACGCCAGGCGGGTTCGCGGCATTGATCCGTCGAAGTTCGTGCCGGATGTGTTCCGCGCCGGCGATCGCGAGGTCTACGTGTGGTGTCCGAACGGGTACGCGGGGACCAAGCTCACCCACGCGTTCTGGGAGAACCAGCTCGGTCTCACGGGCACCGCGCGGAACTGGCGCACCGTCACGCGGCTCCTGGAGCTCGCGCGCGACTGACAATCCGCCGCGGTTCCCGGCTCGTAGGAATGGACGACCGGCGAGCCGACAGGACCGGACTTCGCGCCTGGAGCCGCATGCGGTGGCTCGTGATTGCGGGCATCGCGGTTGCGATCGTGGCGCTGATCGTCGTCTACGGCGGAGGTGGCGGAGGCGGCGGAGGCTACTAGCCGCCGGTCCTAGTACGTGACGTCGATTCGCCGCCTGATCGAGTCGACCGTCACCGTCCCACCGCTCGGTATGACGTGCTGCGGATCGGTGTGGCCGAACTCGACGCCCCACACGACCGGGATGCGAGCGTTGTATTCGGCCACCGCCCGCAGCACGGCCTCGCGCTGCGCCTCGACGTAGCGGGTCTTGTCCTCCGGGGAGTTGGGCTGCTCGAACGACCACGCCTTCGGGCGCGCCCAGAGGAGCGCCGCGAAGCGCGAGAGCAGGCCACGCTCGCCCATCGCCATCAGCACCCGGTAGACGTACGCCGCCGAAGGCAGCTCCTCGGACGTCTCCAGGAAGAGCACGGCGCCGTCGTACGCGTCCTCGGGCAGCAGGTACCGGCTCGTTCGGAGGTGGAAGTCGACGATCTCGAGGGAGCCGCCCCAGGCCGGGCCGGTGACGACGGCAGACGGCCCGTGCCACGACCAGCCCTTGGCCGGGAACATCGTGGGCGCCGCCTCGAGGCTTCGCGGGTCGGCCCAGTCCCTGTCCTCGTCCCCGAACTCCCCCGCCGGCGCGAGCGTGGTCGTCTCCCTGGTGAAGAGCGCCCGTCGCAGCGAGGCACGGGTGAGCGGATGCATCGACCCGGGCCGGGCGAATTCGACCATCACCGCGCCGCCGTGGTAGGAGACGAGTCCCTGGTTCCAGAGGACGAGGTGCAGGTTGGTGTTGTCGCTGAAGCCGAAGAAGGGCTTGGGATTCGCGGCCGGCACGGCCGGATCCAGGAAGGCGAGCACCTTCAACTCGTCCTCGCCGCCGATGCTCGCGAGCACGGCTCGGATGTCGGGGTCGGCGAACGCCGCCTCGACGTCGCTGGCGCGCTCCTCCGGAGACGCCTCACGGGCGCGCGTCGTCGGGTACTCGACGGGCTCGAGCTCGAACTCGTCGCGGAGCCGGCGGAGGCCGAGCTCGAAGGGGGCGGGAAAGTAGGCGGCTGACCGTCCGGACGGCGAAAGGACGGCGACGCGGTCGCCGGGTGCGGGCTTGGGCGGATACCTGAACTCGCGCATCGAATACTTCGCAAGTATACTTTCGAAAGACTTCTTTCGATGGCTAACCCAGCCGAACAGCGAAGCGTCCACCTCACCGATCCGCGCGCGCTGCGTGCGGTCGCCCACCCCGTGCGGCTCGCGTTGATCAGTCAGCTCCGCCGCCGCGGCCCGCTCACGGCAACCCAGGCGTCCGAGCTCGTCGGTGAGAGCCCTTCCAGCTGCTCGTTCCACCTGCGCCAGCTCGCCAAGTACGGGCTCGTCGAGGAGGCCGGGGGCGGACGCGGGCGCGAGCGCCCCTGGCGTGCGACCTCGCAGATCACCGACTGGCCGGCGGTCTCCGAGGACCCGGAGTTCGCACCGGCTGCCCAACTGCTCGAGACCATCATTGCCGAGCGCTATTTCCACGGGCTCATGCACTGGCTCGAGCGCCGGAGCGGCGAGCCGCCCGAGTGGCAGGAAGCGGCCGCGTTCGGTGACCAGGGCCTGTACCTGACGGCTGAGGAGCTGGCGCAGCTGACGCGTGACCTGATCGCGCTCGGAGAGCGCTTCTTCGCGCGGACGGCGGACTCCGAGCTCCGGCCGACCGGCGCACGGCGTGTGCGCTTTCTCCACCTCGCATTCCCCGATGCCGACGACGACTAGGGCGTTCGCGACACGAGCGCCGTTCCGGCTTCCCGGGCGCTTCATCCCCGCGCTGCTCCGCGAGAGCCTGGAGTTCCGTCGCTTCTTCGCCGGACAGGCGATCTCCCTCGTCGGGGACCAGGTCACGTTGATCGCGCTGCCGCTCGTCGCCGTCCTTGCGCTCGACGCGAACGCCGCGGAGATGGGCTACCTCCTCGCGGCCCAGCTGTTTCCGAGCCTCGTGTTCTCGCTGCATGCCGGTGCGTGGGTCGATCGGCGCGGTCACCGGCGCCGAACGATGCTGGTCGCCGACCTCGGGCGCGCCGGGCTGCTCGCGAGTGTCCCGATCGCGTACGCGGCCGGTGTCCTCACCTTCGAGCAGCTGTACGTCGTCGCGTTTCTGATCGGGACGCTGAGCGTGTTCTTCTTCGTCTCCTACACGACGCTGTTCGTGAGCCTCGTGCCGCGCGAGCGGTACGTCGAGGGACAGGCCATCCTGAACGGCAGCCGGGCACTCTCGTTCGTCGGCGGGCCGGCGCTCGGCGGTCTCCTCGTCCAGCTGCTCTCCGCGCCGGCCGCCCTCGTAGCCGACGCCGTGTCCTTCCTGGCCTCTGCGCTTTCCCTGGGCTCGATTTCGCCCGCCGAGCCGCCGACGGAAACCGCCCAGCGTGGCCACCTCGCGGCGGGCGTCCGCTACATCTTCGGCTCGCCGATCGTGCGAGCGTCGCTCTTCGCCACCGCGACGATCAACTTCTTCAACTTCGTCTTCTGGGCGCTCTTCATGCTCTACGTGACGAGGTCGCTGGACGTGCCGGCAGGAACGCTCGGGCTCTTGCTGGGTGTGGCCTCGGTCGGCGGCGTGATCGGCTCGGTCGTCACCGGCAGGGTGTCGACCCGAATCGGCATCGGGCCCGCGTTCGTGGTCGGCTGCGTCCTGTTCCCGGTCCCGCTCGTCCTCGTCCCGCTCGCCGGCGGGCCGCGATGGGTCGTGTTCGGCTGCCTGCTCGCGTCCGAGTTTCTCTCGGGCCTCGGCGTGATGATCCTCGACATCAGCGCCGGCGCCATCAAGGCCGCGGTCGTGCCGGACCGGCTCCGCTCGCGCGTCGCCGGCGCGTACATGGTCGTCAACTACGGCGTCCGCCCGCTCGGAGCGCTCGTCGGCGGCTGGCTCGGCACCGCGATCGGCCTGCGGCCCACGCTGTGGATCGCCGCCGTCGGGGCGATCGCCGGCTTCCTCTGGCTGCTCCCGTCGCCGATACCGCGGCTTCGGCATCTCCCGGAGATGGACGCCTAGTCGCCACGCAGATTGCCTCTAGGCGCGGCGGCGAAGGTGGCCTATCATCGGGACAGAGAGGGGGGAGGCCGGTGTCGCAACCACGCGGGCGCCGACGCTGGAAAGGCCTCGTCGGCGTGCTGGTCGTCATGACCGCGCTAGTCGCGCCTGGAAAGGCCGTCGCGGCGATGGTGCCGGTGACGGTCACGATCGACAGCGTCACGAGCATCTCCGCCTTCGACGTTCCCACCCCGGGAGATCCGGGCGGCATCCCGGACTTCTACACCCGCATCAACATCGCCAACGGCACGTGGTTCCAGAGCGGATTTATCGCCAACACGGCGGCCATCACGCCGGGCTGGAGCTTCACGAAAACCGTTTCCCGCACGACGACCGGCGGATTCACTCCGATCCGGATCGAGATCCTGGACTTCAACGGCTCGGTCATCAGTCCCGACCTGATCGACGTGGATCCGGACGCCTGTTTCGACCTCCTCTTCGGATGCTCCACGGTGTCGGTCAACAGACCTCCGATTGACTCCTCGGGGCTCGACCTCACGCTCGACGTACGCAGCGGCGCGTTCTCCCCCGCGGGAGGCGCCGGCGCGGACGCCACCGGCACCGTCGGCTCGTCGACGTGCGCCACTGGAGCTTCCGGGGCTCCGTTCCCCGAGCTGGCAACCGTGTGCTTCACGATCACGATCGGATCGAGCGTGCCCGAGAACCTGCTCGTGACGAAGAGGGCGGACGGGAACGACGGTCTCTGCTCGCTGGCGGACTGCTCGCTTCGGGAGGCGATCGCCGCTGCGGAGGACAAGGACACTGTCGTCGTTCCCGATCTCGGCGGCCCGTACGACCTGACGTACAGCGACTGGAATTCGACGGCATGCGTGATTGCGCAGGAGCATTGCGACCCAGGGCATCTCAAGATCGACAGGGCGGGCATGATCACCATCCGCGGGCCGGACACGGGCGCCACGATCAGACAGACCGTGCCTGGAGTTCGAGTCTTCGACGTCTATCCGGGTGCGGGCGTCGCGATGTCGAACCTAACGCTGACCGGCGGCGAGGCCGGCAACAACAGCACGGCCTTACCCAGCCACATCCACGGCGGCGCCATCCACAACCACGGAACGATCAAGCTCGTCAACGTGACGATCACGGGGAACCACGCGACGAGCACGACCAACTTCTCCGTCGGCGGCGGCGGCGCGATCTACAACGCCCCGAGCGCGCACGCCGAGCTGACGAACGTGACGATCGTCGGCAACAACGCGTCCGTCCGCGCCGGCGGCATCGCAGGAACGCCGGTAACGCTCCACAACACCCTCGTCGCCGACAACACCGGGCCGGACGGCAATTGCCAATCCTCCGGATCTCCGGTCGAGGCAGACGGCGGCGGCGATCTTCAGTTTCCCGGAACGAGCTGTGGTGCGACGATCGCCACGGCGACGAAGTCGCCGGTTACCGGCCCGTTCGACGGCGTCTACGAGTTGCCGCCGGGCAGCGAGGCGATCGACCGCGGCGTCGGGACGAGCGCGCCCGACTGTCCCCCGAAGGATGAGTTCGGGGCAACGCGCCCGCTCGACGGCAACGGCGACGGCGTCGACACGTGCGACGTGGGCGCGGTCGAGTACGACCCGACCGGCGTCGGCGTCGTCCACCAGCCTCTCTCGTCAGGCCAACCTGGCCCGGTAACGCTCACCTTCGACAACGTTCTCACCGCGGGAATCACGACGCTCGTGACGTCCAGCACCGGTCTTGCACCGCCGCACGGCTTCCGCGCAGGCACGCCGGCCCTCTACTACTCGCTCTCGACGACGGCGCTGTACACCGGCGGCATCAAGGTCTGCATCGACTACACCGGCCGGGCATTCGCCAACGAGCCCCGCCTGCGGCTGTTTCACGAGGATGCGGGCGTGTGGCAGGACGAGACCGTTTCGCTCGACACGGCGGCGCACGTGATCTGCGCTCGAGTGACCTCGTTGTCGCCGTTCGCGATCTTTGGGGAGAACCTCGCGCCGACCGCCTCCATCACGGCACCGCCCGCCGGCTACACGGTCACCGAGGGCAGCGGCCTCGTGCTGCAGGGCAGCGGCACCGATCCTGACGGCGACTCGCTCACGTACAGCTGGACACCTGCGACGGGGCTCAGCAGCGCATCCGTTGCGACCCCGACGTTCTCGCAACGCGACGAGGGCACCCGCACCTTCACGCTCGTCGTCAGCGACGGTGACCTCTCGTCGGCTCCGGCCTCGGTCCTCGTCACTGTCGTCAACGCTCCGCCGGTTGTGCTGGTCACGGCCCCCGCGTCAGGCGCGTTCGCCAGGGCGCCGGCGACGGTCGGGGTGACGGCGACCTTCACCGACGCCGGCCTCGACGACCTTCACACGTGTTCCGTCGCGTGGGACGACGGATCAGCCGCCGAGCCCGGAGCGCTTTCGGAGGTGCCCGGTTCGGGCACGTGCTCGCGGGCCCACACGTTCGCGGCGGCGGGCGTCTACACGGTGAAGGTGACCGTCGCCGACGGGGACGGCGGGGTTGCTACGGGCTCGACGCTGGTCGTCGTCTACGATCCCGCGGCCGGCTACGCGTCGGGCGGCGGCGCGATCGACTCGCCGGCCGGCGCCTACCGGGCGAACCCGGGGGCGACCGGGCGCGCCGGCTTCGCATTCGTCGTGCGGTACGAGCAGGGCGCGAACGTCCCGACGGGGAACGCCGGGTTCACGTTCGGACCAGCCGGCGCCAGCTTCGAGATCAAGACGTTCGACTGGCTCGTCGTCACGCGCGCCGGCGCGCAGTTCAAGGGCGTCGGAACGCTTAACGGAGCCAGCGGCTACGCCTTCCTCGTCACCGCCCTGGACGCGACTGTCGATCGGTTCCGCATCAAGATCTGGAACAAGGCCACGGGCGCGGTCGTCTACGACAACGTGCTCGACGCAGCCGCCACGGACGACCTCGACACCGCCAGGCCGCAGGCGATCTCGAGCGGGAGCATCACCGTTCGCTTCGGCCGGTAGCCGCAGGCTAGTCCGCGACCCAGTCGCGCGTCAGAAAGAGCCAGAACGCGAGCCCGGCGAACGGCCCGTAGCGCGCAAAGCGGCGGGTCATCGTCCGGTCGGCGACCTGCTTCTTTCCGAGCAACCGGGCGTACTTCGGCCGCGTCCACGAGTCGAGGATCAGCCGTGAGTACCGCCCGATCAGGACCATGATCTGCGCCGCGGCGTAGGGCCCGACGCCGGGCAGGGCCAGCAGCCGGCGCTCGACCTCGTCGTCGGGGAGCTCGCGGTCGAGGGCCATGTCCTCGAGATCCGTGTCGCCGGCGGCCACCGACCTGGCGAGTGTCTGCAGATACGCGCCGCGGTAGCCGGCGCGCGCGACGTCGCGGTAGAAGGACAGGTCCGCTTCTGCCATGACCTCCGCGCTCGGAAATGTCCGGCCGTGCGCGCCGGCGCGGCCGAGCTCCCCGACGATCGCGCCGACCATGCGCTCGGTGGCCGACCAGGTGCAGTTCGTGGTGCAGATCGTCTTCACGACGTCCTCGAACACGGAGGGACTACGGAGCATGCGCCCCGCGCCGGCGGCCGCCCAGGAGAGGTCCGGATCGGCCGCGACCTGCGCATAGAAGCCCGAGAGATCCTCGTCGAGGCGGAGCATGTGGCGGATCGTCTGCAGGACGTGATCGCGCTCGGCCTTCTTGAGGCTCGCGCCAGGGGCGGAGACGACTGCATGGCCCGGCGGCCCGCTGCGCACGTGCACCGTCGGCGGGACGGACCCGTCGACGCCGAGCGTCGTCGTCAGCGTCCACGCCTCCTCGTCGACGACGTTCGGCGGCAGCGTTGCCACGCCGTGTGAGGCGAGCGTCCGCCGGAAGTCGACGGGCTCCCCGCCTGCACCGACCAGTGCGAGCTCGGTGTCACGCATTCGCGACCGACCTGGTCTCCCAGGGCGAGACGGCGAACGGCTCGCCGGCGGCGCCGCCGAACGCGAGCACCACGGTCCCGGGCTCGCGCGCGTGCGCGGTCCGGACGAGATCGGGGTCACCGACGAAGACCAGCGTCCCCGCCGGCGCGTCGACGGTCTCGCCGCCGATCATGAAGTCCGCAGCACCGCTGACCACGACGTAGAGCTCCTCGTGGGCGCCCGCAGTTCCGCGGTTCGAGCTCGTCTCGTCGTGCTCGGGGACAACCCGCTGCCCGGCGGCCTCGGCGACGTAGGCGCTCGCGCCGAACGCCCGGATGTCGAAGTGGTGGCGCACCGACTTCCAGGCGGCCCCTCCCTCCTCGGCCTCTCCCGAAGCGGGCAGTCCGTCGATCGTGGTCACGGCATAGGCATCCGGCATGCGTCGTCCCTCCCAGGTAACCAGTAATCTTAAGTAGATGGTTATCGTATCCGAGCGCGACCCGCTCGAGCCGGCGGAGCTCATCGAGGCGTTCTGCAACACACGCAAGCTCGAGGAGGGCGTCGACGTCCTCGACGCGGGCTGGTTGGTCGACCACGGGCTTCTACCCGCCGGCTCTCGCCTCGGCGCCGAGGAACTAGCCCGCGCCCGAGCGGTTCGAGAGGCGCTGCGTCAGCTCGCGCTCGCGAACAACGGCCAGGGCACCGCCGCCGCGGAGGCAGGCCGCGTGGTCGACCGGCAGGCGCGGCGGAGCGGACTCGCTGTCCGTTTCACCCCCTACGCCGAGGTCAAGCCGGCGACAGACGGTGCGGACGGAGCCCTCGGACGCGTCCTCGCCGCCACCGCCGCCGCGATGGGCGACGGCACCTGGCGCCGTCTCAAGGCGTGCCACGCGGAGACGTGCCGATGGGTCTACTACGACCGGTCGCGGAACGAGTCGCGGCGCTGGTGCTCGATGGAGATCTGCGGCAACCGCAGCAAGGCGCGGAGCTACCGCGTTCGCCGCGCGAAGTAGTCTCGCCCGGTGGCGATCCTGGGCGTGGACGTCGGCGGTACGTTCACGGACGCCGTCCTGCTCGCCGACGGCGTCGTCAGGACGGCGAAGGTGCCGACGGCGCCGCAGCAGGAGGAATCGGTCGTCGCGGCGGCGCGTGAGGTGGGGGCAGCCGGCGGCGATCTCGAACGCTTCAGCCACGGGACGACCGTGGCGACGAACGCGCTGCTCGAGCGGAAGGGGGCGCGGACGGCCTTCGTCGCGACGGCCGGCTTCGAGCACCTCCTGCACCTCCGCCGGCAGACGCGCGCGCAGCTGTATCGCCTCTGCGCCGAGCATCCCGAGCCGCTCGTCTCGCTCGATCGCTGCTTCGGCGTCCGTGAGCGGGTCGGAGCTCAGGGGATCGTCGAGCCGCTCGACCTGTCGACGTTGCCGTCCATCGACGCCGAGGCCGTCGCGGTCTGCCTGCTGTTCTCGTTCAGAGATCGGCGGCATGAAGAAGCGGTGGCCGCCGAGCTTCGTCGCCGGCTGCCTGCGGCGCGGGTCGTTGCCTCGCATGAGATCTCGCCCGAGTTCCGCGAGTACGAGCGGGCGTCCACAACGGTCGTCGACGCCTACCTCGGCCCGCTCGTCGCCGCCTACCTCGAGCGACTGGGTCGAGCGTCTCGCGAGGCGGCGCTTCCCGAGCCGCTCGTGATGCGCTCCTCCGGCGGCGTGGCCACGCTCGCCGAGGCCGCGGCGCATCCCGCCACCATCCTCGTGTCGGGCCCGGCGGCCGGCGTCGTCGGTGCGGCGCGAATCGCGCGCGACGCCGGCTTCGACGATGCGATCACGATCGACATGGGCGGGACGTCGACCGACGTCGCGCTCGTCAGCGGCGGCGCGGCGGGGCGCGCGCCGGAGCGCGCCGTGAACGGCGTTCCCATCCGGCTGCCCACGGTCGACCTCCAGACGGTCGGCGCCGGCGGCGGCTCGGTGCTCTGGCGCGACGCCGGCGGCGCGCTGCGAGCCGGACCGGAAAGCGCGGGCGCGAGCCCGGGCCCGGCCTGCTACGGCCGCGGCGGCATGCGTCCGACCGTGACCGACGCGAACCTGCTCCTCGGGCGCTTGCCGGCGACGCTCGCCGGCGGCCTGGAGCTCGACCTCGCCGCCGCAGAACGCGCGCTCGGCGACATCGACCCCGAGGACGCAGTCCGAGCCGTCAACGCCGAGATGCTCCGCGCCGTCCGGCTCGTCTCGGTCGAGCGCGGTCACGATCCGCGCGACTTCGCGCTCGTCGCCTTCGGCGGCGCCGGCCCGCTTCATGCCTGCGAGCTAGCCGACGAGCTCGAGATCCGGACAGTGCTGGTCCCGGCGGCGGCCGGCGTGCTGTCGGCGCTCGGTCTCGTCGCGAGCGACGAGCGACGCGACGCCGTCCGCTCCTATGTCTGCCCATTGACGGAGGCGGGCGAGCTGCCTGCGACGGGAGACGCGGACCTGCGCTACGCAGGCCAGTCGTTCGAGCTGACGATGCCGCTCGGGGACGGCCTCGTCGAGCGCTTCCACCGCGCGCACGAGGAGCGGTACGGGTACCGCGACCCGGGCCGGCCGCTCGAGCTCGTCGCCGTTCGCACGGCGGACGTGCGCCCAGGTCCCGCGTTCGAGCTCCCGGCCGCCCCGCCGCTCGACGTCACCGGCCCGGTGGTTGTCCCGCTCCCCGGCGCCACCGCGTGGGTCCCCCAAGGGTGGGTGGGGGTTAGGGATGGTCCCACGCTCGCGCTCACGAGGGGGTGACAAAAGCGTGAAAATCGAGCTCCAGGTTCTCGGCAGCGCGCTGCGGGCGGCGGCGGACGAGATGAACGCCGTCCTCGTCCGCTCCTCGTTCTCCCCGAACATCAAGGAGCGGCGGGACTGCTCGTGCGCCCTGTTCGACGAGCGCGGCCGGATGGTCGCGCAGGCGGAGAGCATCCCCGTTCACCTCGGCGCCATGCCCGAAGCGGTCGCGGCGGTGCGCGCGATGGAACCCGGCCGCGGAGAGGTCTTCGTCGTCAACGATCCCTATACCGGCGGCACACACCTCCCGGACATCACACTCGTCTCGCGGACGGAGCTCGGCTTCGCCGTCAGTCGCGCCCACCACTCGGACGTCGGCGGCAAGGAGCCTGGCAGCATGCCCGCCGACTCGCGGTCGCTGGACGAGGAGGGCGTCGTCATCCCGCCGACACGCCTCACGCCCGAGCTCGTCGACGAGCTTGCCTGGCGGATGAGAAATCCGGCCGAGCGGCGAGGCGACCTGCGGGCGCAGCAGGCGGCGCAGTGGCTCGGCGAACGGAGGGTCGACGAGCTCGTCCGGCGCCATGGCCGTCCCGACATGCTGGCCGCGATGGACGAGCTGCTCGCGTACTCCGAGCGGCGCGTTCGCGCGGGAATCGCCCGGCTGCCCGACGGACGGTACGAGGCGGTGGACGTCCTCGAGGCGGCCGGCGAGGCCCTCGAGATCCGCGCTCTGGTCGGCGTCGCCGGCGAGGAGATCGAGATCGACTTCGCCGGAACGTCGGGACAGCACGCCGGCAACCTGAACTGCCCGTTGGCGGTGACCCGCTCGGCGGCGCTCTTCGTGGTGCGCTGCCTGACCGATCCCGACGTGCCGGCTTCGGGCGGGGCGGCGGCGCCCGTCTCGATCCGCGCCCCCGCGGGCTCCTTAGTCAACGCGCGGCCGCCGGCCGCCGTCGCCGCCGGAAACGTCGAGACGTCGTGCCGGATCGCGGACGTCCTCTTCCGCGCCTTCGGCCAGGCCGTCGCCGTGCCGGCACAGGGGCAGGGAACGATGAACAACCTGACGCTCGGGAGCGAGCGGTTCACGTACTACGAGACGATCGCCGGCGGCCAGGGCGCGTGTCCTGACGCTCACGGTCCCTCGGCAGTGCACGTGACGATGACGAACACGCTGAACACCCCGGTCGAGGCGCTCGAGCTCGCGTATCCCTTACGGGTCGAGCGCTACGCGGTCAGGCTCGGCTCGGGAGGCGCGGGCCGCTACCGCGGGGGCGACGGGGTGGTGCGCGCACTCCGCGTCCTCGAGGCGTGCCGGATGTCGGTCGTCAGCGAGCGGCGGTCGAGGGCGCCGCAGGGCGCTCGCGGCGGGGAGCCGGGCGCACCCGGGCGCAACCTCCTCAACGAGGAGGAGCTGCCGGCGAAGGCCACCCGCTCCCTCATGAGCGGCGACCTGGTCACGATCGAGACACCGGGCGGCGGAGGCTTCGGGTCGGGATAGGCTCTCGTCGTGGAACGCAAGATCACGGTCGCGTGCGCGCAGGTCGAGCCGGTCGTCCTCGACCGTGAGAAGACGCTCGACAAGCTCGAGGCAGTCGCGAGCGAAGCCGCCGCCAACGGCGCGGCGCTGATCCTCTTTCCCGAAGCCTTCATTCCGGTGTACCCGTCCAGCCGCTGGGTCCGCTACCTCGCCGCCGGCACGGACGCGACGCCCGTGTACGCGCGCCTTGCGCGAGAGTCGATCACGGTTCCAGGCCCCGAGTCCGACCGGTTGGGAGCGATCGCCCGCGAGGCCGGCCTCTGGCTCGCGACCGGCGCCAACGAGCTCGAGCGCGGAACCATCTACAACGCCCTGCTCGTCTACGGGCCCGATGGCTCGCTCGTCCTGCACCATCGCAAGCTGGTGCCGACGAATCACGAACGCCTGGTGTGGGGGCTCGGCACCGGCGACGGGCTGGAAGCCGTCGACACCGCCCTCGGCCGGGTCGGGGGGCTGATCTGCTGGGAGAACCTGATGCCGCTCGCGCGCTTCGCCCTCTACGAGTCGGGAGTCGAGATCTATCTCGCGCCGACCGCCGACGACTCCGAGGAGTGGCACGACTCGATCCGCCACATCGCGCGCGAGTCGCGCGGTTTCGTCGTCAGCCCGTGCGTCTACCAGCGGGCGTCGAGCTACCCGGAGGACGTCCCGATTGCGGAGGGGCCGGAGCTCCTCGGCCGCGGCGGATCGGCCATCGTCGGGCCGGACGGCCAGTACCTTGCCGGGCCGCTCTGGGATCAGGAGGGCGTGCTGTATGCGGAGCTCGACCCGCAGCGGCTGTACGAGGCCCGCCAGCGCTTCGACCCGGCCGGCCACTACCACCGGCCGGACGTCTTCCGGCTGCGCGTCCGGCGTTAAACAGTGGCCGGAATGCGGCCGCCGCCGCGGCGGAGGTCCGCTACCCGACCTCGCGCGGCCGGTGCGAGGACGAGTAGACGTCCTTGCGCTTGATCAAACCCCCCTCGATCGGAAAGACGTCCACGCCGTCCCACTCGAGCCTGCGCCCGTCACGGGTCGCGGTCGCCGTCCACTCGTTGACGACGAGGCCGTCGCGGACGTAGAGCCGGCGGCCGCGAAAGGAGAGGTCCGGCGCGTTCCGGAAGATCTGCGCGATGTGGTCGCGTGCCGCGTCGCCCTCCGCCCGCTCGCCGGCGGTGTGGTTCTCGAACACGAAGTCAGGCGCGTGCAGCGCACAGATCGCGTCGACGTCGTGGTCGTTCCAGGCCTGGTTGTAGCGCTCGATCAGCCGCTCGAGACTGCCCGTGGAGTCCGGGTCGATCACGAGGCCGATTATGCGCGACCGGCGCGCCGGAGTACGCGCTGGTCACCGACCCGCCTCGTGATGCCGTCCGCGTCGAACCGCTCGAGGAGAAGCTGCGCCGGACGGCGGGACGTGCCGAGGAGGTCGCGAAATCGAGCAAGCGTGATGCTCCCCGAGCGCTCGCACTCCTCGACGAGAACGCGCCGTGCTTCGTCGTACGCGGCAGCGCCCACGGCGAGCCCGTCGCCGACACGAACCATCCGCCCCTCCGCTTCGAGATATCGCGCCAGCTCCCGGTCTTGGACAGCAATCGGTTCGACGCCCGCGGCGCCGAGCGCGGCCTCCAACTCCAGCGCGGCGCCGTCGCGGACGCCGAGCGAGGCCGCCTGCCCCGGCAGGTAGGCGTTCGCGCCGCGCCGCTCCACTCCGAGCTGGTCGACCACGGCCGCGGCCCACGGCTCCGCGGGGAGAAGCTCGGCGAGCGGCAGTCCGGGATCGATGGCTCCCGAGGCTGCGCGGCGCTCGAGGCGCGAGCGAACATCCGCACGGAGCCCTGCGAGCCAATCCTCCGTGAAATACCACTCGCCCGCCCGCTCGAGGACCTGAAGCGCTTCGTCGAGCTCGGCCAGCGAGAGGAGTGCGCGCCGAGCGAGCGAGGCCCGCGTCACCGGCCCGTCGATGACGGCTCGAACCACCCCCGGCGGGTCTCCGTCCGCGAGCACGCGAAGGCGGTCGACGCTGCTGCGTCGCGGCGGTGCGGGATCGAGCACACGGCCGCCGCCGACGGTCGTCGTCGTCCGCAGGACGACCCGGTCGCCGCGGGCTGCCACGACGGGGCGCGAGAGGCGAAGCTGGGCAAATGTCTCGCCGACGCGCGCGACCCGCGCCGGTGTCTCGGACGTGCCGTGGTGAACCTGAAGCGAGGCGGGAATGTCGGCGAGCTGCTCGAGCTCGACGTCGAGGCGGTAGCTGATCGGGTAGGCGCCGGGCTCCACGAGGGCCTCACCTCGGCCGAGCGCCGTGCGCTGCACCCCCGTCAGAGCTGCTGCGACGCGCTGCCCGGCCGTCGCCCGCTCGACCGGGCGATCGTGGACCTCGACGCTGCGGACCCGCACCTCCAGTCCGCGCGGCTCGACCCGGAGTTGATCGCCCTCGCCGATCGAGCCCGCCCAGAGCGTCCCCGTCACGACCGTTCCGATCCCGCGCAGCGTGAAGACGCGGTCGACGTAGAGTCGCGTCGCCCCGAACGCCGGCGCGTGCTCGACCCGATCGGCCGCACGCGCGAGCGCCGCCCGAAGCTCGTCCAGGCCAGCGCCCGTCCTCGCGCTCACCGCGACGACCTCGGCGCCGGGAACGAGCTCGCGCGCCTCCTCCAGCGCCAGCTCGAGCGTCTCGGCGTCGACGCTGTCGGCCTTGGTGACGGCGACGACGCCCGTGTCGATACCCAGCAGCCGGAGGATCGCGAGGTGCTCGTGCGTCTGCGGGCGCGCCCCCTCGGCGGCGTCGACGACGAGCAGGAACAGGTCGATCCCGGTCGCGCCGGCGACCATCGTCCTGACGAACCGCTCGTGCCCCGGGACATCGATCAGGGAGAGCCGCCGCCCGTCGGCGAGCTCGAGCGGCGCGTAGCCGAGCTCGATCGAGATCCCCCGCCGCTGTTCCTCTGGCAGGCGGTCGGTGTCCTTGCCGGTCAATGCCCGAACCAGCCATGTCTTCCCGTGGTCGATGTGACCCGCCGTGCCGACCGTCAGGCCCATAGGGCGCGCTACCCGCGGGCGGCGAGCACCGCCGCGGCGGTCTCGTCGATCTCGGCGTCGGACAGGGTCCGGCAGTCAAGGAGGCAGCGTCCGTCGCGCACGATCGCGATTACCGGCGGCTCGCCCGCTCGCAGCGCGGCGGCAAGGCCCTCCTCGACCGCGCATGCGAAGCTCGGAAGCTCGGTGAGCGGGAGGGCGCCACCTCCGACCCGGGCGGTCGTGGCCTCGACCTCACCTGTCACCAGCGACGCGAGCCGCTCCGCACGCGCCCGAACGCCGTTCGCGGACTCGCGAACCATCCGCACCACCGGCACCTGGGCGAACGCCTGCTGCGGGTCGAGGTAGAGCGTGAGCGTCCCCTCGAGCGCGGCGAGCGAGAGCTTGTCGATGCGGAGGGCGCGGTGAAGCGGATGGCGGCGAAGGCGCTCCACGAGCTCGCGACGCCCCACGACGACGCCCGCCTGGGGGCCGCCGAGCAGCTTGTCGCCGGAGAAGCACACGAGGTCGGCGCCTGCGGCGAGCGTCTCGCGCGCCGAGGGCTCGCCTTCGAGCGCCACCAGCGCGCCGGAGCCGAGGTCGTCGACGAGCGGGAGCCTGCCGCGGCGAGCAACCGTGGCCAGCTCTTCGATGCGGGGACTCTCCGTGAAGCCGACGAGGCGGAAGTTCGACTGGTGGACCCGAAGCAGCGCTGCGGTCTCGGGGCCGATCGCATCCTCGTAGTCAGAGGCGCGCGTGCGGTTGGTCGTCCCTACCTCGACGAGCTTCGCGCCGGAGCGGGCCAGCACGTCCGGGATGCGGAACCCGTCGCCGATCTCGACCAGCTCGCCGCGCGAGACGATTACCTCGCGGCCCTCGGCGAGCGAGGCGAGCGCGAGCAGCACCGCCGCGGCGTTGTTGTTGACGACCAGCGCCGCCTCGGCGCCCGTGAGGCGTTGCAGCGCCGCGGACGCGTGATCCTGTCGCGAGCCTCGTCGTCCGGTGGCCAGGTCGTACTCGAGATTGGAGTAGCCGCGCCCGGCCGCGCGAGTCCGCTCGAGCGCCGACTCGGCAAGCGGCGCGCGCCCGAGGTTCGTGTGGACGATGACGCCGGTCGCGTTCAGCACGCGCCGGAGGCGCGGCCGTCGAGCACGCTCGACGTCGGCGGCGGCCCGTCCGGCCAGATCGCCGGGATCGATCCCGGCTCGAATCTCGTCGCGTGCGCGGGCGAGGACGGCTCGCGCCGCCTCCGTCGCAGCCTCGTGCCCGACACCGCCGAGCCGCTCGTCCCGGAGCAGCTCGTCGACAGACGGGAGGTCGCGGAGCTGCACGACTACTGCGCGTCCGCCTTCACGGGCTCGGCCGGCGCCGCGGCGCGCTTCTCCTCGTAACAGCGCCTGACGATTGCGACCGCCTCCTCGAGGTCGTCCGTCTCGAACAGCAGTTCTTCGTCCTCGGGCGAGATCATCCCCCGAGCAAGGGTCTGTTCTTCCGTCCAGCCTCGCAGGCCGTCCCAGTACGCGCGGCCGTGGAGGATGACGGGGAAGTCGAGAACCTTGTCAGTCTGGATGAGCGTCAAGGCCTCGAACAGCTCGTCGAGCGTGCCGAAGCCCCCGGGGAACATGACGAAGCCCTCGCCCGCCTTCACGAGCATCGTCTTGCGGGCGTAGAAGTGGCGAAAGGTGACGGAGATGTCGAGATACGGGTTCGGCTTTTGCTCATGCGCGAGCTCGATGTTGAAGCCCACCGAGACCCCGCCGGCGTTCTGGGCGCCGCGGTTGGCCGCCTCCATCACGCCGGGCCCGCCGCCGGTGATCACGGCGAAGCCGGCCTCGGCGAAGCGGCGTCCCGCCTCCTCGGCGGCCGCATAGATCGGGTCGCCGGCGCGGATGCGCGCCGAGCCGAAGATCGTGACCCCCGGCCGGCCGATCGCTTCGACCGCTTCGAACCCGCGGAGGAACTCGTCGCCGATCGACGCGGCGTGCGCCCTCAGGTCTGGATCCTCGCGCTCGAGGAGCGCGCGGTCGCTCCGGCCGTGCGGGCTCACAGGTGGCGCTCGAGGTGGGTCGCGGTCATGCCGAGGGCGAGCAGGATCACCAGTCCGCCGTACAGCGCTCCGGTGGCGAACCGCTGCCAGGGGCGGATCCGGTAATAGGCATCGGCCTGAGGCGTGCCGCGCTCCTGCCAGCGGCGCCAGAGCTCGAACCCGCCGAGAACGAGGATCAGCAGGAGGATCGGGTTCGGCCGCAGGACGGCGAGCACGAGCAACCCCACGAGCCCGGCCAGCCAGATCGCCGGGTGGAGCGCGCCGACGGCGCGCCCGCCGTCGAGCGGCACGATCGGGATCAGGTTGAAGAGGTTGATGAAGAAGCCGACGAAGGCAAGTGCGATCAGGAAGTGGGAGCCGATCGCTGCGCCGACCGCCCAGACCGCCGCGGCGGCAACGCTGCCCAGCAGCGGCCCAGCGAGGGCGACCTTCGCCTCCTTCCACGCGTCGTCGGGAAGCTCTCGCATGCCCACGACGGCGCCCAGGAACGGGATGAAGAGCGGCGCCGAGGCCGGGACGCCCTGCCGCCGGAGCTCGATGACGTGCCCGAGCTCGTGGACGAAGATCAGGAGGACGAGGCCCAGCCCGAACCACCAGCCCCAGAGCAGCGCGTAGGCGGCGATCGAGACGAGCATCGTCCCCGCGGTCAGGAAGAGCTTGAACTTGAAGACCGCGAGCAGGAGGAACTTGAACTTCGCGAGCAGCGCACCGAGGGCGGCGATCGGCGCCCAGAGCTTGCGCGCGAGGGCTTTCCAGCCCGGCTCCGGGTGGATCGGCTCGTAGTCGCGGAAGCCGTTGCCCGAGTGCGCGCCGTTCCGGTCGGGCAGCGGCTCGTGCTCGGTCTCCGGCTCCCGAGGCTTCACCTCGGGAAAGAGGCCGCTCATGTCGTCAAGCGTAGCGCCGCGGATCCTTACGACCCCCGGCCGATCCACTCCTCTCCTCCGTCGTAGACCTCCTTCTTCCACAGCGGCACCTCGACCTTCAGGCGGTCGATGGCGTCGCGGCACGCGGCCAGGGCGTCCTGGCGATGCGGCGCCGAAACAGCGATCGCGACGCTCGGCTCGCCGATGCCGACACGGCCGATCCGGTGGTGGATCGCCACCCCGGAGAGGTCGTACGTCTCCGCCAGCTCCTGCGCCACCGTCGCCATGACCTGCTCGGCCATGCCCTCGTAGGCCTCGTACTCGAGGTGAACGACAGCGCGGCCGCGCGAGCGATTGCGAGTCGTCCCGACGAACGTGGCGATCGCGCCGGCCTCGTCGGCGGCCACCTCGCGAACGACGGCCTCGAGCGAGAGGGGCTCCGCGCTCAAGCGGAACGCGCCGCCGGACACGGGCGGAATCAGAGCCACCTCGTCGCCGTCCGCGAGCTCCGTGCCGCGCTCGGCGTAGTGCTGGTTGACGGCGTAGAGCAGGCCGGCCGGCTCCTCGTCGAGATCGAGGCGTGACCAGACGTCCGCAACCGTCGCGCCCGCCGGCAGATCGAGCTCGCGAGCGCCGGTTGCGGCCCGCTCGCGGAGCCCGGCGAACAGTCTGACGGTGACGCGCATGACGTCAGGGTACGGCCCGCCTCACTCGCGCGAGCAGGGTCCCCGTGGCATCCTCGTTAGCGATGGCGACTGACGAGAGACGAGGACCGACTCCTCGCGGGACGCCGGACGGCCGCGAGCCGTGGCGTGTCGAGGGAGCAGGCCCCACCGGCGGCACCCCGGGCCGCCCACGGGTGCGGTGGTCGCGCTTCCTCCCCTACCTGCTCATCGTCCTCGGCCTGTTCGCCCTCAATTACTGGATCGCCTCCCGCGCGACGCACGTCTCGCGGCCGCGCGTCCCCTACAGCCCCTTCTTCCTGCGGCAGGTGCGTCAGGGGAACGTCATCGACATCACGTCGAAGGGAACCGCGATTCAGGGCGACCTGAAGCACGAGGCGAAGTACAACGACCAGAAGGTCATCCGCTTCAAGACGGAGGTGCCGGCGTTCGCGAACACCGACGCGCTCTCGCTGCTGCTGCAGAGCAACGGTGTCGTCATCAATGCCCAGCCGCTCGATACCGGCACCCCGCTCTGGGAGACAATTGTGTTCGGCTTCGGGCCGACACTCCTGTTCATCATCCTCTTCGTCCTGCTGATCAGGCGCGCCGGGAGCGCCTCGGGGATGCTCGGCGGCTTCGGGCGATCACGCGCACGGCGCTACGAGGCCGCCGAGGGACGCGTGACCTTCGAGGACGTGGCCGGGATCGACGAGGCCAAGGCCGAGCTCAGCGAGATCGTCGACTTCCTCAAGGAACCGCAGAAGTACGCGCGGCTCGGGGGTCGCATCCCGCGCGGCGTCCTGCTGAGCGGCCTGCCCGGAACCGGCAAGACCCTGCTAGCCAGGGCCGTTGCGGGCGAGGCGAACGTCCCCTTCTTCTCGCTGTCGGCCTCGGAGTTCATCGAGGCAATCGTCGGCGTCGGCGCCTCGCGGGTGCGCGACCTGTTCACCCAGGCGAAGGCCAACGCCCCCGCGATCGTGTTCATCGACGAGCTCGATGCAATCGGCCGGGCCCGCGGCGCCGGCGGTGTCATCGGCGGCCATGACGAACGCGAGCAGACGCTGAACCAGATCCTCACGGAGATGGACGGCTTCGACACGTCCACGAACGTGATCGTCCTGGCGGCGACGAACCGCCCGGACGTGCTCGACCCCGCGCTGCTGCGGCCGGGACGCTTCGACAGGCGTGTCGCGGTCCAGCCGCCGGATCTGATCGGGCGGCGCAAGATCCTGGAGGTGCACACGCGCTCCGTGCCGCTTGCGCCGGAGGTCGATCTCGGTCGGGTCGCCGCCACAACTCCCGGGATGGTGGGTGCCGACCTGGCGAACCTCGTCAACGAGGCGGCGCTGCTGGCGGCGCATCGCAGTCATGACGCGGTGACGTCCGAGGACTTCGCCGGCGCGCTCGAGAAGATCATCCTCGGCGCCGAGCGCAAGGTGATGATGACGCCGGAGGACCGGCGGCGCACCGCCTATCACGAGTCCGGGCACGCGATCGTCGGGATGCTGACGCCCGGTGCCGACCCCGTCCGGAAGGTCTCGATCATCCCGCGCGGCATGGCGCTCGGCGTCACCTTCTCTGCACCTGACGCCGACCGGTTCAACTACGAGGAACACGAGCTCGTTGCCCGGATCAAGGTCGCGCTCGGCGGCCGCGGGGCCGAGCAGATCGTCTTCGACGAGACGACGACCGGTGCAGAGTCCGATATCCAGCAGGTGACCGAGATCGCGCGGCACATGGTCGGCCGCTGGGGGATGAGCACGGCCATCGGCCCGATCGCGGCGCTGCCGTCGGACGGCCGCGGGCCGCTCTACCCAGGGACGCAGGAGCAGTCCGAGCACACCCGGCGCCTGGTCGACGAGGAGGTCCGGCGACTCGTCGAGCGCGCCTATGGCGAAGTCGTCGAGCTGCTGCAGGAGCATCGCCCCAGGCTGGACGGGCTCGCCGAGGCGCTGCTCGCGCACGAGACGCTCGACGAGGAGGACGCGTACGCCGCAGCCGGGATCGAGCGCCGCGCCGAGGCGGAGGTCGCGCCGGCCTAGCAGGACCCCCTCGGGCGTACGATGTGGTCCGTGGCGACCACCGAGGACCGGCGGGAGACCGACTCGGGGATCGAGATCAAGCCGGTCTACACCGCAGGGGATCTCGACGGCGAGGCGCTGGAGCTCCCGGGCGACTACCCCTTCACGCGCGGGCCGTACCGCGATATGTACCGGGGCCGCCCGTGGACGATCCGGCAGTACGCCGGCTTCGGCTCCGCGGAGGAGACGAACGCGCGCTTTCGCTACCTGCTGACGCGCGGGCAGACCGGGCTGTCGGTCGCGTTCGACCTCCCGACCCAGCTCGGGTATGACTCCGACGACCCGCGCGCCGCGGACGAGGTGGGGCGGACCGGCGTCGCAATCGATTCCCTGGCGGACATGGAGGTGCTGCTCGCCGCCATCCCGCTCGGCGAGGTCTCGACCTCGATGACGATCAATGCGCCGGCCGCGCTTCTCCTGCTGCTCTACGAGCTCGTGGCCGAGGGGCAAGGCGTCCGCGGCGAGGGGCTGCGCGGCACGGTCCAGAACGACATCCTCAAGGAGTACTGCGCCCGCGGGAACTACATCTTCCCGCCGCGCGCGTCGATGCGGATCACTACCGACCTGTTCGCGTACTGCGCCGAGCGGCTGCCGAACTGGAACACGATTTCCATCTCCGGCTACCACATCCGGGAGGCGGGCTCGACCGCGGTCCAGGAGCTGGCGTTCACGCTCGCCAACGGGATCGCCTACTGCGAAGCGGCGGTCGCCGCCGGCCTCTCGCCCGACCAGTTCGGCGCCAGGCTCTCGTTCTTCTTCAACGCCCACAACCACTTCTTCCAGGAGGTGGCGAAGTTCCGCGCCGCACGGCGCCTGTGGGCGCGCATCATGCGCGAGCGGTTCGGGGTGACGAACCCGCGGGCGCAGGCGCTTCGGTTCCACGCCCAGACGGGCGGTTCCACGCTGACGGCGCAGCAGCCCGAGAACAACATCGTGCGCGTCGCCGTGCAGGCACTGTCCGCCGTCTGCGGCGGTGCGCAATCGCTGCATACGAACGCGTTCGACGAGGCGCTCGCCCTGCCGACCGAGCGCTCGGCCAGGATCGCGTTGCGGTCGCAGCAGATTCTCGCGCACGAGGCGGGAGGTACGGATACCGCCGACCCGCTCGGCGGGTCGTACTTCATCGAGTCGCTGACGCGAGAACTGGAGGAGCAGGCGGCCGAGCTGATCGCGCGGATCGACGAGATCGGTGGCGCGGTCGCCGCAATCGAGCGCGGGTTCGTCCAGTCGGAGATCGAGGAGGCCGCGTACCGCTACAACGCCGAGGTCGAGGCGGGCGAGCGCGTGCTCGTCGGCGTCAACCGCTACACGGAGGCGGAGGACGAGCCGATCGAGCTCCACCGGCTGGACGCGGCGGCCGTCGAGCGGCAGCTCGACCGCACGGCGAGGATTCGCGCCGAGCGCTCCGCGGAGTCGGCCGCGACGGCGCTGGAAGCGGTCCGGCGGACCGCCGAGGGCACCGCGAACCTGCTGCCGCCGATGCGCGAAGCGCTTCGCGCGCGCTGCACCGTCGGCGAGATCTGCGGCGCGCTGCGAGACGTCTTCGGGACGTACGACGCCCAACGGGCGTAGCGGAGTCGTGATCGTCGTCGGGCCGAGCTCGGAGGCCGAGATGATCGCGACGTTCCTCCAAGCCGAGTGCGACTCGGAGCGCTGGGGGCAGGCGGTCGCAGACGCGCTTCGCCGCCACAGGACCAACGCCGGCCTCGTGACCTCGCCCGTACTCGCGGATGCGGAGGAGAACACGCTAAGGCGGGCGATCCTCGACGAGATCCGGGGATACGGCCCCCGCGAGGGACTGTTTTCCGGGTTCCCTGGCGACGTTCGCTGGCAGCGGGTCCGCCTGACCCGGGACGAGCTGGCCGCCGTGCGCTACATCGACTACGACTACTGGGTCGAGCTTTCGGGCGGCAGCCGCCGCCCGGCCGACGCGGCGGAACGGATCCGGTCGGGAGTACGCGTCTTCGGCGTTGCCAACGACGGCTTTCTGGACGCCGCGCAGGCGTTGCGGACGGGGGCGCGGTGGCCGGAGCTCATCCTCGTCAGCGCCGCCGCCGAGGGCGGCGACGTCGTGCTCGAAGGCCACGTCCGCCTGACCGCCTGCGCTCTGGCCGTCGACGCCGTGCCGGCGGAAACCGAGGCACTCCGCGGCGTGTCGCCGCGCTTCGCGGATTGGTGGGCCTACTGAGGCGGTGCATGTCAGGCTTGTGCCCGTGCGCATCCTCGTCGTCTCGCAGATGTATCCGGGCGCGGAGGATCCCGACCTGGGCACCTTCGTCGAGCAGTTCGAGGTCGCGCTGCGCGACCGCGGCCACGCGGTGGAGCTGGCGGTCCTCGACCGGCGCGCCGGCGGAAAGCGGCGCTGGTTCGAGCTTGCTCGCCTCGCGCGCGCCGTCGCGCGGCGGTTCCGGCCGGAGGTGGTCCACGCGCACTTCCTGTTCCCGACCGGCGCCATCGCCGCGTTCGCCGCGCCCGGCGTTCCGCTCGTGGTCACGGCGCACGGGCAGGACGTCGCGAATGCCGGTGAGCACTTGAGCATCCGGCTCGCCACGCGGGCGGTCGTCCGTCGAGCCGCCACGGTGATCGCCGTTTCCGATTACCTTCGCCGCCGGCTCGAGGAGTCGGTGCCGGAGGCCCACGGGAAGGTGGAGGTGATCGACTCTGGGGTCGACCTCGAACGCTTCCGGCCGCTGCCCGCGGCTTCCGACGGCCCCCCCGTTTACCTCTGCATCGGGTCGCTGACCGAGCGGAAGAACGTGCTCCGGCTCGCGGACGCGTTCGGCCGCCTCCGCGACGGGACGCTCACCTTCGTCGGCGAAGGCCCGCTCCGGTCGCAGCTCGAGGGCCGAGCCGGGATCACCCTGACGGGAGCGATCCCCCACGACCGCGTTCCCGAGCAACTCGCGCGATCGCACGTCGTCTGCCAGCCCAGCCTCGTGGAGCCGTTCGG
>Ga0075424_100001059_pt1 | contig 23352 bp, 15 predicted proteins | sample SoiMethybrSBSTD3_FD_75301 | JGI IMG/M metagenome (GOLD analysis project Ga0075424, IMG submission 75301) | Bulk soil microbial communities from a Populus tree surrounding site in Tennessee, USA - Soil MetaG P. TD hybrid SBSTD3 | ecosystem: Environmental > Terrestrial > Soil > Tree plantation... | reverse complement strand
TCGATCCGCCGTCCTCGCCAAACGCGGCAATCGCCAGCGTGTTGCCGTCACCGCTCATCGCCACACCCGATCCGAATTCGTCATAGGCTTCCGAATTCGGCGACTTGAGATAGGTCCGCTGTGTCCATGTGGTGCCCGCCCGCGTGAAGACGTAAACCGCGCCCGACTCCTCAGCGGAGAAGTCCTCCTGGCTGGCGTTCGGCCCGCGGCCGCCGCCGCCCTGCAGCATGGACGACGCGACGAGCGTGTCGCCGTTGCGGCTGATTGCCAGGCGGATGCCGAAGAGATCGTTGACGCGAACGTTCGACGACTTGATGTACGCCTGCTGCGACCAGGTGCCGTTGTTGTTGACGAACACGAACAACGCGCCGTTCGAGTGGTCGCCAATCTGTTCGCCGTCGTACTGCTTGCCGTTGATGCCGCCGACCGTGCCGTCTTCATCCGCCGCGTCCACGGCCAGCGTCTTGCCGTCTCCGCTCAGCGCAATGGCGGAACCGAATGCGTCCTGGTTGTGATTGAGGTTCGATTGTTTCAAGTACGTCGTCTGCTTCCACGAGGCGCCGTCGCGCACGAAGATGTAGACGCAGCCGGAACCGCCCTTCGAATTGTCCGCCTGGTTGCCGTTGACGCCGGGAACGCCGCCGTCCTCGTCAAAGCCGCAGACGGCAAGCGTGTTGCCGTCGCTCGATAGATCGACGCAGAAGCCAAACAGGTCTCCCGGATCGGTCTGCTCGCCCTTCAGGTACGCTTCCTGCGACCACGTGGATCCGGTGCGCCGGAACATGTAGGTGGCTCCGGCGTTCGCGGCTGAATTGTCGGCCTGATCGCCGTTGACGCCGCGCGCCTTACTCGACTCGGTTGGCGCGCCCACCGCCATCACGTTGCCGTCGTCGCTCAACGTCACGGACCACCCGAACTGATCGCCGGCGTCGGAGTTCGAGGCCTTTACATAGGCCTGCTGCGTCCATTTGCCGCCGTTGCGGCTGAACACGTACACGGCGCCGGAATCCTCGGCGTCGTTGTTGCTCTGGTTGCCGTTGACGCCGCGGGCGTTGCTGTCTTCGCGCGTCGCCGTGACGGCCAGCGTGTTGCCGTTGGCGCTGATGGCGAGCGAGAAGCCGAAGCCGTCAAACGCATCGGTGTTCGAGGCTTTCAGGTACGCCTGCTGCGCCCACGGTTTGTCCGCTCCGCCGCGCGTGAAGATGTAGACCGCTCCGGCCCCGCCGGCCGTGTCGTCCTTCTGGTTCCCGTTGACGCCGGTAGCCGCGCTGCTTTCGTCCGGCGCCGAGACGGCGATCGTGTTTCCGTCTCGACTCATGACCAGGGTTCGGCCGGTAAGCGCGCTTCCGAAGCCCAGCTTCGAGTCCGGTCGAGGATTGGAGGCCTTGAGATAGGTGACGGATGTGAAATTGCGCTTCAGGAATCCGGGGTCACCTGCCTTGGCGGTCTGGCCGCGCACGATGGCGCCGTCGATTGCCGCGAGCAGAACCAGACCGAACACGACTCGTTTCATGGGGCCTCCGGCCGGCGCGTCTAGACTCTCGCGGGCGCTGCTGTCGCCGCCACGCCGCGGCCCATCTTCGCATCGACTGAAATCAGGTTCCAGGAGCGGAGCGCGATCAGGATGAAGAACGCAATCGCGTAGTCGAGCTGCAGCCATGCGATGGTGAAGTCCTGACGCAGCATGGTTCCGAACGTGAGCGCCGCGATCATGAGCGCTCCTGCGATCAGCGCGGCCCGCGTCTGCAAGCCGATCACGATGCAGAAGCCAATCAGCGTCTCGATGAACGGCAGCACGCTGGCGAACGGGATGAGAAACGCCGGCGGCATCACCGGCACGTCTTTGAACTGCGTGAGCATATAGTTCTGGAACGCCGGAAGTCCGAGCGCGATGCGGACGACGCCGCGCATCATGATGTTCATCCCGAAGGTGAAGCGGAAGATGCCGTAGGCGAGCGCTTCGTTCGAGCGCCAGTCGGAAACCTGATTTGCCATTGTCGCTCCTCGTAGCGGCCGACCTTTCCGCCTCCGCTCAAGCTTCGGCGGACCCGACGTAGCCTTGGCGAAGGCGGGCAGGTCGGTCTGGTTAGTTGGTCCACGGTTGCGTCGTCTTGCCGTAGGTCTCGACCGCCTGGCGGATTTCGTCGAACGAGGTCAGACGGCCGTGCATCGGCACCACCTGATCGACGTCGAGGTTCAGCCGCTGCACCGCCTGGTAGAAGTGCACGAGGTTGGCGATCGCGCCGGGGTAATCGCCGGCGGCCGCGGGCGGCGACCACGAGTCCGCTTCGACCAGCACTCGCTCGCGCGGCAGATGAACCATCAGCATCCCGGGGTTATGCATGTTGCCGGGGTAGTGGTAGATGTTGATTTCGCGCGCGCCGTCGCTGATCAGACGCGTGCCCGTGATCCCCTCGAACACAGGCGTTCGTCCCGACCTGGCAAGCCTGTCCGGCACGATCGTTCGAGGATTGCGCCAGACGTTCTCGAAGAACGCGACGTTGTTCTGGTGGGTCAGGATCGTCGCGCCCTCTGCGGCATAGGTGCGCAGGCCGCCCGAGTGATCGAAGTGATGATGCGTGTTGATCAGGTATCTGATCGGTTTGTTCGGAACGGCGCGTTTCAAGGCATCGATGACCGCGACCGAGCGTGCTTCGGTTTCGGGCGCCTCGACCACGATGAGATAGTCCTTCATCTCGATCGCGACGCTCTTGATGGCGCCCTGAGCCATCCATAACCCGTCGGTAATCTTCTCCGCCTGCAGCGTCGCGGCTGCGGGCGCCACTGCGTTTCGGATGTTCGCGGGCACGTCGATCGATACGGCAACGTTCGGCTTCACTTCGATGACGTTCAAATCGAGGATTGGATACGGGCCATTGCGCTGGACGATGTGCGTCGGGAACTTCACACCGGCGAAGTCCTTGTAATCGTCGAAGATGGCTTCGAACTTCGTGTCGCCGAGCACCGGTGAGCCGTACCACGTCTCGACACGCTCGAGAAGGTTCTGGTCGCCGGCGATACCCTCGAATTTCATCTTGTTCGGCGCGGTAAAGGTGATCACGGTCTTCTTCGCGCCGCGGATTGTTTCGGTTCGCGCCACGGCATTGTTGGCCATGGCAGCTTTGATGAACCCCTGCGGCGTCGCCCAGATCTGCGTCAGGCGGCCGTCGACCGCCGACCGGTAGTCGCGCTCGGGCGCGGCCGGCGCGGCAGCCGCGCCGTTCATGTCCCACGCGAAGTTGCCGCTCAGCAGCCAGGTTTGCCGCTGCTCGCCGGCGATTGGCTGGAACCCTCCGCCGAGCGGCGGGTTTTCCCACTGCTGGCGGCGGCGATCGTCGCGCATGGCGGGCGTCGCGTAATCGATCGTCACGGTGAGGGCGGGTACAGCAAAGCGCGGCCACGGTGAATTGGCGTCGTACGGCTGCCCGAAGATGCCGTCGAAGCCGCGGCCCGAGAACTCGATCGTGCGCAGGTTGGCGGCGCCGAGCGCCGCGCTGACGGCCTCGAGCGACGCTTTCGCATCCTGAGCACGCAGCTGGATCGATCCGGCCGCAACAGCAAGACAGAGCAGGAGCAGCGATTTCTTCATGGCGGGCAACTGTGCCGCGTCAGGGCGGGCGTGTCAACACCCGCCCTCGGTGAGAATCAGAATGCCTTGACCGGACCGCGCTTCTTCGTCCCGCCTTTCTTCTTGGTCGCTTTCTTCTTGGTGCCACCCTTCTTCTTTGCCATCACACCCTCCCTTGTATGAGCGCAACCGCCATCGGGTCCTTGAGCGCGCGTCTCGCGGCGCGCGAAGGTTTATAGGTGCCAAGCTTGACGGACAGCGCGAGGTAGCGGCGTCCGTCGCGCAGCATCAGGCCATTCGCGCAAAGCGGCTCGAGCCGCCCCGCGATGGAGTCTTCCGTCGCATCGCACCCCTCCATGCGTGCAACCTCGGTGAGGCGCCGGATGTCCGCGACCCCGTCGCACTGCAGGTATAGCGTTCGATCCAGCCCGGCCAGCACCGTCACTGCCGCACGCGCGGCCGGGCGCGTATCACAGATCGCGAGCGTGCCGTCCACATCCGCGTGAAACAACGTGCTCTCGCCCTTGAGTGTCTTCCACGCACGCAGTTCCCTCAGCAGCGGGCCGATGTACTCGTCCACATGTTGCGCGCGGGCGTAGTCGAAGCCGAAGTGATACGCGAGGTTGGCGATCGCTGGGGCGGGAAGCGGATAGATATGTTCATACGCGGGCAGCGGCCGTACGTTGGTGAATCCGAGCCGCTCTGCGTCGAAGAAATTCGGGCTGAAGCGGTCGAGACGCAGGCCACCAAAGCCGATAGGCGGCACCAGGTGCGTCAGCAGCGGAACGATCTCCGCCATACGCGCGTACGCCTCAGGCGGCTCGCCCGGAAATCCCCACAGCACGTTCCAGTACGGACGCACGCCAAGCTCGGTGCACCACTTGAGAAGCTGGATGTTCTGCAGCGCCGTCACGCCCTTCCGCATCAGCGCGAGCACGTGGTCGCTGAAGCTTTCGATGCCAGGCTGAATCTGTGTCACGCCGGCGTCGCGAAGGGCACGCACCTGCTCCTTCTTCAGGTTCGCCTTGGTCTCGTAGAACAACTCCACGTCGAGATCGCTCGCCGCGAGCGCGGGCAGGAAGTCGTTGAAGTAGCGCATGTCCAGGATGTTGTCCACCACCTGGACTTCACATACGGGGTACCGCGACACAATCGCTGTGAGCTCTTCGAGCGCACGGCTGCCGGTCTTGCTGCGAAACTCCATCGTCTGTCCGTTGAGGCCGCAGAACGTGCAATGTTTCTTCTCACCCCACCAGCAGCCGCGCGACGTTTCGAAGAAGAGGCGCGGCTGCCACGTGCTCTTGAAGCCGGTCGCGTTGAATTCCGCGAAGAAATCCTGGAAGTCGGGGTAGGGGAGCGCATTCATGTCGCGAACCGCAGGGGCGTTGTCAAACGAACCGAACAGGAACTCGCGCCTCACGGTTTCCCGCGTCTTCACGCCTTCGAGGCCGGCGAGCGATGTGCCCTTGAAGACCCGCTGCACGATCTCCGGAAAAATCAGGTCCCCTTCGCCAGAGACGGCCGCATCGACGAAGGGAAACTGTCGAACCGTCTCCGCGCCCATGACGCCTTCGCAGTTGGAACCGCCGAAAACGATCGTGACGTCAGGAGCGCGCTCTTTCAGTCGCCGTGCGAGCGCCAGGGAAGCCACGTGCTGCTGAAAGACGGTCGTGAAGCCCACGAGCCTCGGGTGCAGCGCGACGATATCGTCGGCGCATTCATCGAGGAACGGCTCGACGTGCTTCTTGCTCCCGGCAAGCCGCCGAATCGTTGCGGGATGGAGCGGCGCCACATCGTCGATCACCCATCCGGAGCGGCAGCGCAGAATGCTGTCGAAGTACCGCTCATCGTCCTCGGCGGTGCGCTCGAACAGCGCGTGCGCGAACAACCATTCGCCGGCAAGCTGCCGGGCCGACATGCGATCGTCCGTTGACAGATCGAAGTAGAGGGGTCGTCCGATGCGCCTGGCGAACGGGAGTCCGAAGTAGCGGACGATGCTGGAAATACCCTCGCGGTTGAGCGCCCCCTTCAGGAGGCTCAGGCCCATCGAGGGTGAGAAAAGCTCGCCGAACGGCATGCTGACGAGCACGACAGCCGCATGTCGCGGGCCTTCGCGCTTCGCGCTTCGGCGAGCCACGGGCCGCTTGGTCACACCGTGAAACTTTCCCACCGGCGTTGGACGTCATTGATGAGTGATGTGAACGCCGGCTCCTTGCGGATGGACGCAAGGAACGGATCGCGCTCGGCGAGCAGCGGATAGTTGATGAATCCCAGCGAAACCGCTCGCTCCAGCCATCGGATAGACGCCGCGGCGTCATTGGCGAGCGCGTAGCATTCGGCGAGGAACCAGCAGTATTGGGCGTCGCCACCAAGCGTTGCCTCGACTTCGGGGCTGATGCTCCGTGAGGCGGCCGTGACATCCCCGCGCAGGGCCGACGCATAGAACAACCCGAGATGCGTGAACGGGCTGTCAGGAAAATCGCGCGCCAGCGCGGCAAAGACGGTGAGGGCGTCGTCGGTTCGATGCCCGAGCGCCAGCGTCTGGCCATAGGCGAGACGGACACCCGGGTTGTCGAGATTGCCCGCGTAGTACGGCGCAAATGCCGCGATCGCCTCCTCGAATTTTCCCTCCATCGTGGCCAGCACCGCGGGCAGCACCTGAAACAGCGGCGTCAACGGATCGAGAGCTTTGAGACGCTCGGCCCATGGCCTGGCCGCCCCCGCTTTGCCCGTGATCCCGCAGAACACGCATAGCCAGACCAGCGTGTCTGGATCGTTCGGGTCGATTTCGAGCGCTCGCCTCAGGCTTTTGATGCCTCCCTGGACGTTTCCTTCGTGAATCTGGACGAGTCCGAGGAGGCGGTGACTGTGTTCCGATTCGGGCGCGAGCGCCAGGATGCGTTCCGCATCCGCGCGTGCCTTCTCGAGGTGCACGGGGTCGTTGTCGATGCCCGCATTCACGTATTGCCAGTGGATGTAGCCTCTCGCCGACAGCAGCAGGATGTTTTCGCCGACAAGCTGCTCGCTGTTTTTCAGGAAGGCAAGCGCCCGATCGAGCCCGTCCTTCGTAAAGGTCAGCATCTCCTGCTTCGCTTTCAGGTACGACTCGTACGCGCGAACGTCGTCGAGCGGGCGGGCCAGCAGGCGCTGGCTTTCTCTCGGGCTCAGGACCAGATGCAGCGCATCGACGATGCCGCGCGAGATGGATTCCTGGATGGTGAAGACGTCCTCGCTCGTTCCGGAGTACTTGTGCGCCCAGACGGCCGAATCGGTCGCGATGTCGATCAACTTGGTCGTCACGCGCAGCGACGATCCACTGCGTCGAACCGAGCCCTCGAGCACGTACTGAACGCCGAGGTTTGCAGCGATGTCGCTCAAGGGCTGCGAGCTCTGTTTGAGCCGCATGCTGGATGTGCGTGAGATCACGCGGAGCGCGCGCACGCTCGACAGGTCGGTGATGATTTCGTCGGTCAAACCGTCAGCAAAATAGTCGTCGCCCTCGGTGAGGTTCACGAAAGGCAGCACGACGATCGAACGCCGCGAGACGGGGACGACCTGCGTCTGCAGGTCCTGCGGGACTGTCATCCCCTGCAGCTGCCGCAGCCCGCGCGCCACTTCGCGCGCTGTCTGAAGGCGCGTCTTCGGGTTCTTGTTCAGAAGCCGAAGGACAAATGTATCGACGTCGATGGAAATGTCCGCGTTCTTCGAGCGCGGCGGCGGGGCCTCCTCGGTACGGATTGCATGTGACACGGCTTCGGGGTAACCGCCCTTGAACGGGAGCTCGCCAGTCAGCATCTGGTACAGCACGACGCCGAGCGACCAGAGGTCGCTGCGTGCATCGGCCTCCTCGCCGCGCGTCTGCTCGGGCGACATGTACGCGACCGTGCCGACCATCGATCCGGCAAGTGTCAGCTGCAGCGAGTCGGCGAACTTGGCGAGGCCGAAGTCGAGAATCCGCACGCCATGCTCGGTCAGCATCAGATTGCCCGGCTTGATGTCGCGGTGGACGACCCCCTGCGCGTGCGCCTTCGCCAATCCGTCCGCGACCTGCGTGGCAATCCACAACGCCTCGTCAATTCCGATCGGCCCGTGCTCGAGTCGCTCCTTCAGCGTCTGCCCGTCGCAGTACGCCATGACAATGAAGAGCTGATCGTCGGCGGTGGATTCGATGCTGTGGACAGGGCAGATATTCGGGTGATCCGTGGCGGAAGCCGCCTGCGCTTCGCGGATGAACCGCTGCTTGACGTGCTCGTCGTGGCTCCACTCGGGAGGAAGAAACTTCAGCGCGACCTGCCGGCCAAGCTTCGTGTCACGTGCCCTGTAGACGACCCCCATACCGCCGCCTCCGAGCTTCGCGGCAATCTCGTAATGGGCGACAGTTGTGCCGACGAGCGAGTCCGCAGACGCCATGGGGGGCACGTATGAGAGAAGCCACGTTATAACACGCTGCCGTCAGCGGGCGAGTGAAGAGGTCAGCAGGACGACGCGATGCGAGTGAAAGAGTGAACACGCAGCTCGCGGTTCTCGAGCACACCGGTCACGCGGACGAGTTTGCCCACATCGTCTGCCGCGCTCGAATTCACACCGACGAGATCGATCGGCAGCGTACGCTTCTTCAGAAAGCCCGACTTCCAGCTGCGTGACTTCGGCACGGCGGCTCCATTCGCATCCTTCAATCGGAAGCCGCCATTCTCTTCGAGGCACCCCGTGATGATGACGTGCCGGAGGGCGATCAGCCGTTCTGAACAGAACGGGAAGAGATGTCGCCCTCGCCCAGCTAAATTCGTGATCCGGCTACAGATGTTGATCGCGGGTTTCGCGGGTCGCAAGAAGACCCGCGAGCGTGAGCAGCGCGGCGCCGGTCAGATAATAGCCGACGTACTGCAGGCCATACTTCGTCGCGAGATAGGTGGCGATGTACGGCGCGAGCGATGCGCCGAAGATCCCTGCGAGATTGAACGTCAGGGAACTACCGGTGTAACGCACCGAGGTCGGAAACAATTCCGACAACGTGGTGCCGAGTGGACCGTAGGTGAGCCCCATGAGTGAGAGGCCGACAACCATTGCCAGAGTGGCGCCGCCGATGCCGGCCGACAGCATTGGCGCGAGCACCAGGCCAAACGCGCCGATCGCGACCGTCACCCAGATCAGCGTCACTCGGCGGCCGCGCTCCGCAAGCACTGCGCTGAGAGGAATGGTGAGCGCGAAGAAGACGATGCCGACCAGCTGGATCAGCAGGAAGGTCGCGCGGCTGTAGTGAAGCGCGGTGGTTCCCCACGAGAGCGCGAACACCGTCATCAGATAGAAGAGGACGAAGGTCGCGAGCGAAGCAAGGATCCCCTTCACCAGCGTGGCCCGATAATCTCGCAGCACGACGAACATCGGCAACTTGACCCGTTGTTCCCGCGCGAGCGCGGCGCGAAAGACCGGCGTCTCGGAGATCGTCAGCCGCACATACAGCCCGATCAGCACCAGCGCTGCGCTGAACAGGAAAGGAAGCCGCCAGCCGAACGCGAAGAACTGCTCGTTGGTCAGCCGTTCGGAAAGGAGCAGGAAGACTCCGCCGGAAAAGAAAAAGCCGACGGGCGCACCGAGCTGCGGAAACATGCCGTACCAGGCCCTCCTGTCTGGCGGCGCATTTTCCACCGCAAGCAGCACCGCACCGCCCCATTCGCCGCCGAGTCCGAGTCCCTGGCCGAAGCGGCAGAGCGACAGGAGCGCCGGCGCGGCCACGCCGATCGTGGCGTAGGTGGGGAGCATGCCGATGGCGACGGTCGAGATACCCATCGTGAGGAGCGCCGCCACGAGGGTCGCCTTCCGTCCGATGCGGTCGCCAAAGTGCCCGAAAAGGGCGGAGCCGATGGGGCGCGCCACGAAGGCAATCGCGAAGGTCGCCAGCGAGGCGAGGACGCCGGACGCCGGGTCGGTCGACGGAAAGAACAGCCGCGGAAAGACGAGGACGGCGGCAGTGGCGTAGATATAGAAGTCGAAGAACTCGATCGTGGTGCCAATCAGACTCGCAAACAGCACCTGCCCGGCCGTGTTGACGCGCCGCTCGACGACAACCGCGTGCCTTTGATGCATGGGCCGTATTTAATCAGAAACGCGGTAATATTCGGCCGCTATGCGTATGAAAATCGCGTTCGTCGCAGCCCTTCTGCTCGTCGCTGCGTCTGCAGCCGAGGCGCGCGTTACGAAGATCAAGATCGTCACGAAGGAGTCGCCAACCTTCGGCGGCTACGCCTTTCCGGGCGTCGGCCAGTACGAAAAGCTGGCCGGCAAGGCGTACGGCGAGCTTGATCCCAACGATCCGAAGAACGCGGTCATCGTCGACATCAAGCTCGCCCCGCGCAACGCTCGCGGCAAGGTCGAATACGCATTCGACTTCTACATCCTCAAGCCCATCGATCTGAGCAAGGGCAATCACAAGGTGATGTACGAGCCGCCGAACCGCGGACGAAAGACGCACGCGTCGCTGAACCGCGGCGCCGGCAGCAACGATCCCGGTTCTGTGAAGGATCCGCGGGAACTTGCGAATCTCTTCCTGCCGCCGCGCGGTTACACGATGGTATGGAGCGGATGGGATTTCAGCGCGGGGACGGATAGCGACGACTACAACACCACGATCACGCTGCCCGTCGCAAAGAATCCCGATGGCTCGCCGATTACCGGTCCGTCGTACGAGTACATCGTCAGTGGTGCGGCTTCATACGAGCTGAATTACCCGGCGGCGACGCTCGATCAATCGAAGGCGACGCTTACCCATCGCGTGCATCTGGACGATCTGCCGCAGATGGTACCTGCGAGCGGCTGGGCATATGGGGACAACGGCACCACCATTCATCTGCTGCCGGCCGGCGCGCGGTTCACGCAGGGCGACATCTACGAGTTCTCCTACACGGCCAAGGATCCGACGGTGAACGGGATCGGCTTTGCCGCGGTTCGCGATTTCAACGCGTTCCTCCGCTACGAGAAGGCGGACGCCGACCGCACCCCGAATCCGATGGCAGGCGACATCACGCGCATCTACACCGAGGTGCAGTCGCAGCCGGGACGCATGCTGAACGATTTCCGTACGCTCGGTTTCAATCAGGCCGAGAACGGCAAGATTGTCTTCGACGGCATGCTTCAGTGGATTGCCGCGGCCGATGGCATCAACATGAACTCGCGCTTCTCGCAGCCAGGACGCACCGAGCGCAACCGCCAGGATCAGCTCTATGCAGAAGGCGTGTTCCCGTTTGCAAACCAGCGGCTGAAGGATCCCATCAGCGGCAAGACAGCGGGCCGATACGATGCGTGCACGAAAACGAACACATGCCCGCTCGCGATGGAGATTTACTCGGCCAATGAATATTGGGTGAAGGGCGCATCGCTGTTCCACACGGATCCGATGGGAAAGATGGACCTTCCCGATCATCCGATGGCGCGGCTGTATTTCGTTTCGAGCATGCAGCACGGCACCGGCAATGGCGATGCGAGGGGCGCGTGCCAGCAGTTCGGCAACCCGCTCGACTCGGGCCCTGTACAGCGCGCGCTGTGGGACGCACTCGACCAGTGGTCGACGAAGGGAGTCGCGCCGCCGCCCAGCATGGTGCCTCGCCTCGCCGACGGAACGCTCGTGCCGCCAATGCCGCAGCAGGCGCAGGGCTTTCCGAAGATTCCCGGCGTGACGTACACGGGTTTGAAGTCGACGCGGTACCTGTTGAACTACGGGCCGCGCTATTACGACACCGGGATCATGACAATCAATCCGCCGGTCATCACGCCGCCGATGTTCGACAACCCGAAGAACGGCGCGATATACCCAACCTATGTTCCCAGGACCGACGCGGACGGCAACGACATCGCCGGCGTCCGGCTGCCGGATGTGGGAGTGCCGCTTGCCACCTATACCGGCTGGTCGCTGCGTTCCGGGCCGCAGGCGAACGATGGCTGCGAGGGCACCGGTCAGATGATCGCGTTCGCGAAGACGAAGGCGGAGCGGCTTGCATCCGGCGACCCGCGCCTGTCGGTTGAAGAGCGCTACGCGTCGGCCGACGCGTACACGGCTGCTGCGAAGCAGGCCATCGATGACCTGGTGACCAGGCGCTACATGCTGCGCGAAGACGCCGAGGCATATATGCAGCGGATGGTGCGCGTCTGGCAGAAGGTTGTCGGTAGCGGGCGCAGCAATCAACCGGCGACGCAATGAACTGGCGCCGCGCATTCCCGCGACTTGCCGCCTGGCTGACGGTGCCGATGGTGCTCGCCATGCTGTCAGCAAGCCGCGTGAAAGCGCAGGACACAACGGCCGATCCGTCCGACCTCGCGGAGGGCCGGCGCCTCTTCGAGCAGAAGGCGAACTGTCAGGCGTGCCACGGGTGGAGCGGTGACGGCCACAAAACCGACAATCAGATGCCCGACGGCGCGAACCTGCGCGAGACCAAGCTGCCGCGCGCGGGTCTCGTGATGACGATCAAGTGCGGCCGGCTCAACTCGCAGATGCCGGCGTTCGACAAGTTCGCCTACAGCGATGGGCGCTGCTATGGAAAGACGCAGGCGGACCTGAAGGCGTATCCGACGCGGATGCCGGATCCACCTTCAACGCTTCAGCCGCGCGAAATCGATCTCCTCGTCGACTTCCTGCTCGCGCGCATCGTCGGTCAGGGACCGATGGATCACGCCAAGTGCGTTCAGTTCTGGGATGAAGACGCCGACCTCTGCCGCGAACTCGCCCGATAACGAACCACGAAGGCACGATCGTGCCTTCGTGTCTCCGTGGTTCGTGTGATTAGTTCAACGCGAACACGAACATGTAGCTCGCGTCCTGGAACCCATCGAACTTCACCGGATGCAGGTGTCGTCCTCCCGCCTGCACCGCCAGATACTGCTTCGCGCCAATCGCGTAGGTGACCGGGGCGCCCTTGAGCGCCGTGCCGACGTTGAAGCGCCACAGCTCTTCGAGCGTCTCGTCGTTGTAGGCGACGACCCAGCCATCCTGAAGCGCCGTGAACACGACGCCGCCCGCCGTGTCGATCGCGCCCGAGCGAATCTCGATGTCCGTCACGGCCTTCGCGATGACCTTGTGCTTCACCGTGTCGAACGCCGTGACCGCGCCGTAATACAGGTCGCTCGAGAACGTGCGCTTCTCGCTCTTCTTGTCGTCGATGCCGCCATTGGCCGACAGGAACGCGACCGCCGCGCCGTTGGTCGAGAAGCAGCCCTCGATGCCGACGCCGTAGGCGATGTGCTTCACCGGATTGTAGGCGGTGGGCTGATGGGCGATGCCGCCGTGCCACGTCGGGCACGTGCGCTTGCTGCCGTCGCCACGCAACGCGCGCGCCTCGGGGTTGTAGACCTGGACGTCCAGCTTCGGGTCGTACTCGACGGGCAGACCCGTCTTCGGATTGAGCCCCTTCGTCCAGTTCAGATCGTTGACGTACTGCGTCCCCTTGATGAACTTGCCGTTGGTGCGATCGAGCGTGTAGAAGAACCCGTTGCGCGCGAAGTGGCCCACGACCTTCCGCGGCACGCCGTCGATCGTCTCGTCGTACAGCATGTGGATGCCGACTTCGTCGTAATCCCACGCGTCGTTTGGCGTGTACTGGAAATACCAGGCGAGCTTGCCGGTGTCGATGTTCAGCGCCACCGCCGTATTCGTGTAGAGGTTGTCGCCGGGGCGTGCCTGCGGATCGTACTGCGGGATCGGATTGCCCGTGCCCCAGATGGTTAGCTTGGTTGCCGGGTCGTACGATCCGGTCTGCCAGAGGCCGGCGCCGCCGGTCTTCCACGCGCTGTTCTTGTCCTTCCAGGTCTCGCTCCCCGGATCACCGGGCTTTGGAATCGCGTACCACCGCCACAGCTCCTTGCCGGTGCGTGCTTCGAGCGCGGCGATCCAGCCGCGCGTCTTCCCGTCGCCGGCGCCGTTAGCGATGATCACCTTGCCGTCGACGGTAATCGGCGCCGCGAAGAACCGTTCGCGGCTCCCGAATTCGTCCGTCTTCGCGATCGCCTTGTCCCAGACGATTTCACCGGTGTCCCGGTTGACCGCAATCACGCGGCCGTCGGGAATGTTGGCGATGACGAGATCTTCCCAGAGCGCGATGCCACGCGTCCGCGGCGGATTGCCCTGGTGCTTCACGCCCGGATCCGCGACCCAGGCGAACGAGCCCTTCGACCCGTCGCGGGCGTCGATCTTGTACAACGTGCCCCAGCCGTCGGTGGTGTACATGAAGCCGTTGTCGATCAGCGGATTGACCTCGTTCTCCGGGCCGTTCTGCCCGACGTCCTGCATGCCGCCGAGCGCGAGTGCCCACACCATCCGCAGGTTCTTGACGTTCTCCCGGTTGATCTGCGACAGCTTCGAGTAACGTGTCGCGCCGTAGTCGCCGTTCATCATCAGCCAGTTCTGCGGCTCGTTCTGGGCGTTGATCAGCCGGTCGGCGTTGACGGTCATCTTGTACTGGGCGACGAGGGAGATACTCGCGAGGAGTACGCCGGCAATCACCGCCGACGCGAGAGTCGAGAATTTCGGCATGATGTTCTCCGAAGAAGACGTCGTTTCCGGCTTGGGGCGATGGGTACGTGTGCCGCGAGAATTATTGCCCGGTCCACTCGATTGTCAACGCTTTGATGTATCCTTCGCGGCAGATCGGCCCGTGCGCGGGCGGCGTGAACGACACGCGAGAGGAGAAAAACGATGGAACCGAGAAAACCGAAGCTGCCCGCGGAAGCCGTGCAGCTCTATAACGAGTTCATTCACGGCCACATCAGCCGTCGCGAGTTCTTCGACGGGGCGAGGAAGTTCGCCGTGGGTGGTCTGGCGGCCGGGACCATCATCGACATGCTGATGCCCGACTACGCGGCGGCGCAGCAGGTCAGCAAGACCGACGAGCGCCTCAAGACCAGCTATGAGACCGTGCAGTCGCCGATGGGCAACGGCACGATCAAGGGCTACCTCGCGCGCCCGAAGAGCGTGCTCGACATGAAGCTGCCGGGGGTACTCATCGTCCACGAGAACCGCGGCCTCAACCCGCACATGGAAGACGTCGCGCGCCGCTTCGCGTTGATGAATTTCATGGCGTTCGCGCCCGACGGCCTCACGTCGATCGGCGGCTACCCGGGCGACGATGTGAGGGGCGGCGAGATGTTCGGCAAGGTCGATCGCAACAAGATGACCGAGGACTTCGTCGCGGCGGCCTACTGGCTGAAGAACCGGCCGGACTGCACGGGGAAGATCGGCGCGACCGGTTTCTGCTTCGGCGGCGGCATTGCGAACACGCTCGCGGTTCGCATGGGCGCCGACATCGCCGCGATCGCACCGTTTTACGGCGGGCCTCCGATGGCGCCCGACGTTGCGAAAATCAAGGCGGCTGTGCTCGTGCATCACGGCGCGCTCGACACGCGCCTGGCGGGAACCTGGCCCGACTACGACAAGCAGCTGACCGCCGCCGGCGTGCCGCACGAAGGGCACATCTACGAGGGCGCGGTCCACGGCTTCAACAACGACGCGACGCCTGAGCGCTACAACAAGGCCGCGGCCGACTTCGCGTGGAACCGCACGATCGAGTGGTTCAACAAATACGTGAGGACCACCGCGGGAACGAACTGACCGCTGACCGATAACTCCCGATTCCCAACTTCCAACTCCCAAGATGCATCACCCTGGGAGTTGGTAGTTGGAGGTCGGGAGTTTCCTACCGAAAGCCGTGATCCCGCGCGAAGACAATGGCCTGCGCGCGCGACCAGACGCCCAGCTTGTCGAAGATATTGGACGTGTGATTGCGGACGGTCTTCTCGCTGATGGAGAGCCGATCCGCGATGTCAGTGTTGGCCAGCCCCTCCGTGATCAGCGCCAGGATCTGACGCTCGCGCGTGGACAACGACGCAAACACCGACTCGTTGCCGATCGGTGCACCGCTGCCCATGAATTCGAGGACCGCTTCGCGAAACCGCTGCCACGCGGGTTCGTGTTCGAGGAGGATGTGGTTTCGCGACTCGAGCTCGATGAACTGTGCGCCGGGAATGGCTGCCGCGAGCAGGCGTCCTTCGTCGATGGAGGTCACTTCGTCGTAGCGCGCGTGCAGCACGAGCGTTGGCGTTCGAATTCCTCCAAGCACCCCTGAGACGTCGCAATTGGCCCGCGCCTCGAACAATTCCGCAGCAATCTCACCCGTTGTCGTCTTGAGGCACAGATCGTTGAACCACTGGAGCTGCTCGTGTGTGCCGCCCGGAATGAAACGCGAGGTGAACACCTGCCGGAACGTTGGATTGTCGTTTCCCCATCCGAGTCGAATCAGTTCCAGAATCGCGCGGTACTCGCGCTCGGTGTGCTCCACTCCGCGGCGGAACTTGCCGCGCGCATAGGCCCCGTACAGAATCATCCGCCGCACGCGCTCGGGATATCTGGCCGCATACCACAGGCACGCCATGGCTCCCTGCGAGATGCCGAGCAGCGTGAGCGGCTCGCTCGGCTGGGCGCACTCGATCACCGTCTCCAGGTCAGCGGCCCATCGATCGAGGGTGAGCGTTCCGGGAGACGTCCACTCGCTCATCCCGCAGCCGCGCTCGTCGTAACGCACGAAGCGCCAGTGCTGCGAGAAGAACTCCATCCAGTGCTTCCAGACGGGACTCTCCCACTCGTACTCGAGATGCGTCAGCCAGTTCGCCGCTTTAACCACCAGCGGACCCGATCCTGATTCGGCCCATGCCAGGCGGGTGCCGTCGGCGGCCCGGGTGTACTGGATGCGCTGTTTGAGCCGTGTGGGTGTCGTCATCTGCCCTGGCGGGACGTTTGTCCCGCGGCCTGGGCGGCGATTCTACTCAATTCGGGACAGACCACCCATAGCGGCCGCACGGCGCGCGATTCATTCTCCGCAGTGCACACAGGAGGATGAACATGCTGAAACGACTGATGTTTTTTGCCTACGGCGTGATTGCCTACGTGGTGTTCCTCGCCACGTTTCTCTACGCGATCGCCTTCGTCGGCGGCTTCATCGTGCCGACGACACTCGACGGCGGCGCGGCCGGGCCAATCCTGAAGACTCTCGCGGTGGACGCGGTGCTGCTGACGATCTTTGCGGTGCAGCACAGCGTGATGGCGCGCCGGTGGTTCAAGGAGCGATGGACGCAAATCGTACCGTGGACGATCGAGCGGTCGACCTTCGTGCTCTTCGCCAGCCTCGCACTGCTGTTGCTGTTCTGGCAGTGGCGTCCTATCGGCATCCAGATCTGGTCTGTGACCGATCCCGTGGTGCGTGCGCTGCTCTGGACGCTCTTCGCCGCCGGCTGGGGGACGGTGCTCGTGGTGACCTTCCTGATCAACCACTTCGATCTGTTCGGCCTGCGCCAGGTCTGGCTGCCGCTCATCGGCAGGCCGTACACGCGCATCGAGTTCCGCACGCCGCTGCCGTATCGGTTCGTGCGCCATCCGTTGTATTTCGGGTTTCTGCTCGCTTTCTGGATGACGCCGACGATGACGCTGGCGCACCTCGTGTTCGCGGTCGCGACGACCGCGTACATCCTTCTCGCGATTCAGTTCGAGGAGCGCGACCTTATTTCGGAATACGGTCCGGCGTACGTCGAGTACCGGAAACGCGTGCCGATGCTGCTGCCCGTGAAAGGAGATACGCGGCCGACAGCACCGCAATCAGCGCCATCAGCCATCGGATCGCACTCGCCGCGTCCGCTGCCGTAATGGCGGGCCACGGAAACTGCCGCAGCATGTCGAAGCGGTCGGTCATCCAGTGCCATGCGGTGTGCGCCACGATCGCGGAGAGGATGATCGTCCCCATCCTCTCCGCTACCACGAAGCGGAACAGCACGTCGAGGGCGGGCACCATCACGGCGAGCACCAGGAGTTGACCGAGTTCGACGCCCAGATTGAACGAGAGCAGCGACATCAGCAGGTGAGAGCCGGCGAACTGCATCGTGTGCTGCAGCCCGAACGAGAAGCCGAAGCCGTGCACGAGGCCGAAGAGAAACGTGATCAGCCACCGCCGATGCGGCGTGGCGACCGCGATGTTCTCGAGCGCCATGTAGACGATCGAGGTCGCGATGAGCGTCTCGATGAGCGGCGGAAACCAGAGCGCGCCGGGCGCGTAGTTGTAGGCCGCTGAAATCAGCGTGATCGAATGCGCGACGGTAAAGGCCGTGACGATCGGCACGAGCGTCCAGATGCGGCGGAACGGGATCACGAGGCAGAACAGGAACAGCAGGTGATCGGTGCCGTCGAGAATGTGGAAGAAGCCGAGTGTGACGAAGCGCAGCATCGCCTGATGCCAGCGCGGATCCAGCGGCACGAGCCCCGCATCCCCTTCGAGCTCGTACGGACGCACGACGCCGCCCGGCGGCATGAACCGGAGCGCGGTCACGACGCGGATGCCCAGGCGATCGAAGGCCATGTGAATGGCGAAGTGCGACTGGTCGGACTGAATCGGATAGTCGAACAGCACGTCGAGAATCCCCTGTTCCCAGAAGATCGACGTGTCGTTGGTGAGCGCCGGCCCCGTGACGTGCGCGAGCGCCTGCTCGTACGATCCGAACGATCGATCCGACTCCAGCGACATCCGCGTTGACAGGATGCGCGGATCGGGCAGGAGGCGATCCTCCTCGTACAGCTCGATCTTGCGCGCCAGCCAGATCATCGCCGCGTCGCGCAGCGACTGATCGACGCGATCGAGGTCGACGTAGTCGCGCTCTTTCCGCGGGAACTCGATGTCCATGATGGCTTTCAGCGGCACGCGGACGAGCAGCTTGAAGCTGTGACCTTCAGGTTTCGCGAACCCCTGGACGGTGACGTCGCGCGGGATGTCGTGCGCCGACACGCGCGCGGCCGTCGTCAGCCCGACGATGAGGAACAGGGCGGCGATACGCGCCGCCCGGCAGTTGTGCATGGACTACTTCGTGGCGTTCGTGCCCGGCCAGACCACGCCCTGGTTCTTCTTGGTGACCGGCGCCAATCCCTTGAAGACGAACTTCTGCAGGCGTTTGCCTTCCCACGTTTCGGTCGTGTAGACGTTGCCCTTCGAATCGGTGGCGATGCTGTGCACGCCGAAGAACTGTCCGGGCTGCCGGCCGCCATCGCCGAACGTCGTGAGCTCCTGCAGCGTCTGCCGATCGACGATGCGGACCACGTCGTTCATGCCATCGGCCATGTAGATGTACTTCTGGTCGGGCTCTTTCGAGAAGGCGATATCCCACACCGCGCCCGAGGCCTTCGTGTTCTTCCCAAACCACGCTTCCTTGACGAACTTGCCTTCGGGCGTGAACACCTGCAGGCGATCGCCGACGCGGTCGCAGACGTAGATGAACCGATCGTTGGACATGTCGGCGCAGTGCACGGGATTGTAGAACTGCTGCGCGGGCTTCGCTGCGGGATCGTACGGAGGCAGCGGCGTGTCGTCCGGCTTGTTGCCGTACGCGCCCCACCACCGTTTCATCTTGCCCGTGTCGGCATCGAGCACGGCGACGCGCTTGTTCAAGTAACCGTCGGCGACGTACGCTTCGTTGGCTTTCGCGTCGACGAAGATCTTCGCCACGCGGCCGAAGTTCATCGTGTCGTTGCTGCCGCCCACAAAGCCCGCGACCTGTCCTTCCTGGTTGCCCGCGCCCGCGCCCGCCTTCCGCCGCGCGCCCTTCTTGCCGACCTGGAGGAGGAACTTGCCGTCCTTGGTGAACTTCAGGATGTGCGAGTCGGGGCCGCCGTTGCCGCCGATCCAGACGTTGCCTTTGTGATCGATGAAGATGCCGTGGTTGCCGTCGGGCCATTCATACCCCTGGCCCGGACCGCCCCAGTGGCGCAGCAGGTTGCCGGCCTGATCGAACTCGAGGACCGGCGGCGCGCCCGCGCAGCACAGCTCCGCGGTCTTCTTTTCGATCCCCTTTTCGTTGTCGGCGAGCGTCGAGGAGCTGCGATGCACGATCCAGACGTGATCGTCGGTGTCCACCCAGACGCCGATCGTCTGTCCGAGCACCCAGTGATTCGGCATCGGCTTGGGCCACATCGGATCCACTTCGAAGCGCGGCGCCATCGCCGCCCCTTTGCTCTGCGCCTCGGCGGCCCTGTCCAGCACCGCCTGCGCGACGCCGAGCACGGCCAGGAGCCCGATCAGACTCGCCCCGAGAACAACCGCGCGGTTGCGCATCAGCTTTTTCATCGTGAGCCTCACTTTCGCGGCCAGACCACGCCCTGGTTATCCTTCGTCACCGGCGCCATGCCCTTGTAGACGAATTTCTGCAGCCGTTTCCCTTCGTAGGTCTCGGTCGTGTAGAGATTCCCCTTCGAGTCAATCGCAATGCTGTGCACGCCGTAGAACTGTCCGGGCTGCCGTCCGCCGTCGCCGAACGTCGTCAGCTCCTGCAGCGTCTGGCGATCGATGATCTTCACCTTCTCGTTCACGCCGTCGGCCATGAAGATGTATTTCTGCTGCGCGTCCTTCGAGAACGCGATGTCCCAGACAGAGCCGGCGTTCAGCGTGTTCTTCTCGTACCACTGCTCTTTGACGAACTTGCCTTCGGGCGTGAACACCTGCAGACGATCGCCGACGCGATCGCACACGTAGATGAAGCGGTCGACCGACATGTCCGCGCAGTGGACGGGGTTGTAGAACTGCTGCGCCGGCGGATTCGCCGGGTTGTAGGGCGGCAGCGGCGTGTCATCGGGTTTATTGCCGTACGCGCCCCACCACCGTTTCATCTTGCCGGTGTCGGCATCGAGCACCGCGACGCGCTTATTCAGATAGCCGTCCGCGATGTAGGCTTCGTTCTCTTTCGAGTCGACGAAGATCTTGGCGACGCGGCCGAAGCTCTCCTGATCGTTGCTGCCTCCGACAAAGCCGGCGACCTGTCCTTCCTGATTGCCGGCCGACGCGCCGGCCTTGCGGCGCGCGCCCTTCTTGCCGACCTGCATCAGGAACTTGCCGTCCTTGGTGAATTTCAGAATCTGCGAGTCGGGCCCGCCGTTGCCGCCAATCCAGACGTTGCCCTTGTAGTCGATGAAGATGCCGTGATTGGAGTCAGGCCACTCGTAGCCCTGGCCGGGACCGCCCCAGTGGCGCAGCAGGTTGCCGTCCTGATCGAACTCGAGCACCGGCGGCGCGCCGGCGCAGCATTCACCCTGCTTGGTCTCGAGCGTCTTCTCGTTGTTGCCGAGCGTGGCGGAGCTGCGATGGATGATCCAGACGTGATCGTCGGAGTCGACCCAGACGCCGATCGTCGACCCGAGGATCCAGTGATTGGGCAGCGGCTTCGGCCAGAGCGGATCGACCTCGAAGCGCGGCGCCTGCGCAGCCGCCTTGCTCTGCGCGGCGGCGGTCCGCTCGAGCCAGTTCTGGGTGAAACCGAGAGCAACAAGAAGGGCAATGACACTCGCGCCAATGGCGACGGTCCGGTTCCTCATCTCACCCTCCGATTTGGAGAGCGGACCTGAAGGTCCGCCCCTACGGCGAATGTAGAAGCGGGCCTGAAGGTGCGCCCCTACGACGAATGTAGAGGCGGACCTTCAGGTCCGCTTTCTCAGAGGGCGGAAGATTGGCACGAGCGGAGCCCGGACGCAAGCCCGGATCGCGAACGACGGGTCACGGGGAACACGGAGTTTGAAGGGTTATCTCCCCTTCTTCCGTGTCCCCGCGGCCCGTATTTAGTTGCAGGATTCGGCGATTCGCTTCAGCGTGGTTCCCTGAAGCTCACGTTCGTCGAGCATGCCGGTCACGCTGACCCGCTCGCCGACATGGCGCGCCAGGTTCAACCGATGACGGCCGTCGACGACTTCGAGGGTCTTCGAGCCCTTGTGCAGGAACCCCGACTTCCAGCTGCGCCCCTTCGGCGCATCCTCGCCCGCCGTGTTTTTCAGCCGGAAGGTCTCATCCTCCTGCACGAGGCAGCCTTCGATGGTGACTGGCTCCGCGGCCGTTGCCGCCTCCGCATTCTGCGGTTTCGCGGCGATTTTCGCGTCGACCACGGTTGTTTTCACGACGGGTGTCAGCGGCCTGGCCGCCGGCGCCGCTGCATCCGGCGTCGTGGCGGACGCCGTCGCAGCGCTCGTGGGCTCCGACGAACGGGCCGCGATCAGGATGGCCGTTCCGCCGATGCACACCACGATGAGACCGATCGCCGCCGTCCGACTACCCGTAAACCGCCGCAGGGACGTCTTCGACGCCGTAGATTTCTTCGAGGGCATGAGTCCTCCTCAGGGAAGCAGTGGACTCGCGGAGATCGGCAAACGCGGTACCCGATCCGACAGTCAAAAAGTGTGAGTATTTGCGGGCTTGGAAAGAGGGGCGCCTGGAGCGGTCACCCAATTTCGTGATCCGGCTCCAGATCTCGTCGCGGTACGTGTAGTCGTGTGTCCGTAGGGGCGGACCTCAAGGTCCGCCTCTACGCCAGGGTCCGCCCCTACAGCCGCGCGGTTGTTGATGTCGTTCTTGACTGCAGCGCCGTCTTGACGCGTTGCGGCGTGAAGGGCCCTTCGCGCAACCGCACGCCGACCGCATCGAAGATCGCGTTGCCGATGGCGGCAAACAGCGGCACGATGCCGGGTTCGCCGGCGCCCGACGATGCGCGCTCGGGACGATTGATTAACACGATGTCCACGTCAGGCACGTTGCGGAACGTGAGTACCGGATACGTGCGCCAGTCGACTGTCTTGATCCCGTTGGCGTCCCACCTGGTTTCTTCGATCAATGCGCGGCTGACGCCCTGCATCACGTTCGCTTCGATCTGAAACTTCAACCCGTCCGGGTTGATGATCAGCCCGCAGTCGTGGCCCATGGTCATCTTCTTCACGGTGACAGCGCCCGTCGGACGATCGACTTCAACTTCCGCGACGGCACAGACCAGCGTGGCCCCGCGGGCAATCAGCGCGACGCCGCGCCCCGTCGCCTTTGCCGCACCCGCGTCGGGTGATGGCGACGGCCGCTCCTTCCACGCCGCCTGCTTCGCCGTCGCCTGCAACAGCTCCGATGCGCGTTGATCGCCGGCGAGATGACGCAACCGGAACTGATACGCGTCGACTCCGTATGCGGCCGCCACCTCGTCAACCATCGACTCGCTCGCGAACCATCCCGCAGGCTCGCCGGGCGATCGCAGCGGGTTGGTCCGCAGCGGTGTCGGATCGTCCTGCGGCCACGGGACGTAGGCGGCGGTCACTTTCTGGTTCGGGATGTCGTATAGCTGCGCGACTGCGCCCGCACCCGTCGGGTTCGCAGGATAGGGCGCCGTGTTCTTCTGTCCAATCTGCCGCTCGCCAAGCTGCGGCGTCCCCTGCGCTTCGGTCCACGGGAACGTTCGGCCCGCGTACTCCCACGCGATCATCTTTCCCTGGGCGTCGGTGCCGACGCGCACCTTCATCAACTGCTGCGGACCTTTCGGCTCCCAGATGTGCTCATCCGCGCGGCTCCACTGCACGCGCACCGGTTTGCCAACCGCGCGTGACAGCAGCACCGCATCTTCCGCCGCGTCGTCCGAGGTCATGCGGCCGTAGCAGCCTGAACTCTCGACGAAGTTGACCATGACGTTGCGCTTGGGAAGCCCCAGCATGTCCGACACGCGATCGCGGGTCGTGAACGGGCCCTGTGCGCCCGTCCAGATCGTCACCTTGTCACCCTGCACGTCGGCAACGGCGCACGGCGGCTGCATCATCCCGTGATTCTGGAACGGCCAGTGATACGCCGCGTCGAACGTCTTGCTCGCCTTCGCGAAAGCCGAGTCCGTGTCGCCTCTCGGCATCGGTCCGTTGTCGCTGAAGCTCTTCGTGTTCGTCAGGTACGCATCAACCGCTTCACGCGTCGCGGGGAGCGGCGATGACG
>Ga0075424_100001058_pt1 | contig 23354 bp, 19 predicted proteins | sample SoiMethybrSBSTD3_FD_75301 | JGI IMG/M metagenome (GOLD analysis project Ga0075424, IMG submission 75301) | Bulk soil microbial communities from a Populus tree surrounding site in Tennessee, USA - Soil MetaG P. TD hybrid SBSTD3 | ecosystem: Environmental > Terrestrial > Soil > Tree plantation... | reverse complement strand
CGCTGCTGGCGCTGACGCCGATCAGCCCGTTTCGGCCGCGGCGCTGGCGCGGAGCGCTGCTGCCCAACGTCGCCAAGATCCGGTTCGATGTCTTGGAGCCCGAGAAACGCCCGGTGAGCGCAGTGGCCGACCACGCCGAAACGCGGGCCGTGACGCGGGTGGAGGTGGAACAGGCGACCGGGATCGACCTCTTCATGATGTTCGACCCTGGTCACAGTCTGGATGAGCGCATCCTCTCCGAGCAATTCCGATATTGACCGAGCTCTTACCGGCTGCGGGGCACCCGAGCAGCGATCCCTGCCTCTTGCGCGCCGGAGTGAGGCAGCGATGCCCACGCGTCATCCGTCGTGGGCCGATCGGCAGGCGACCGCTGCGGCCTGCCCGGGGCCCACGAGCTTTGCGCTGAGCCTCGGGTGGACCAGCGCCGCAAAGTCAGGTAGGAGAGCGCCCGTCCACCGCCACGCCCAGCTCACACATGCCGCTCAAAGCCGCCATTGTACCTGTCACACCGTTCCAGCAGAACTGCACACTGTTGTGGGACGAGGCAACGCAAGCAGGTGCCGTCGTTGACCCCGGCGGCGACCTTGACCGCATCGAGGCCGGCATCAAGAAGACCGGGATTAACGTCGACAAGATCCTGCTCACTCACGGGCACATCGACCACGCCGCCGGCGCCGCCGAACTGAAGGAGAGGCTCGGCGGCATCCCCATCGAGGGTCCACACCTCGCAGATAAGTTCCTGCTTGACGGCTTGGCCGCGCAGGGCCTCGGCATGGGGCTCCTGGGCGCACGCAACGTCACGCCCGATCGCTGGCTCGTGGAAGGCGACAAAGTGACCGCCGCCGGTGCCAGCTTCGCGGTGCTGCACTGTCCCGGCCACTCGCCGGGCTCGGTGGTGCTGGTCAACGCCGCACAACGCTTTGCCGTCGTTGGCGACGTCCTCTTCCGTGGCTCCATCGGCCGCACCGACTTCCCCTACGGGGATCACGCTGCCCTCATCGAGGCCATCAAGACCAAGCTCATCCCGCTCGGCGATGACTTCGTCTTTATCTGCGGCCATGGCCCGATGAGCTCTATCGGTGAGGAGCGCCAGACCAATCCCTTCCTCGCCTGAAGTCGCCGCCTCGCGACCGGGACGTGCTCCTCCCCTTGATCTTAAGGACATTACCGAAATTTTAGGTGGCCGGCCAATTGGTCGCGGACGGAGAATTGGGCCAAAAGCGTTCATCAACTGTCACGTGAAGAAGCGTTACTGGGGGAACACGGTAACGTGGCTTGCGAGTTTGATGTATGGTTTGGATACTTGCCTCCATGTCGCCAAGCTCGATGTTCAGCCTCGTTCGCGATGGCCGAATCGCCCGACGGGCCGCGTAGAGCAACAGGCGCCACGACAATCGAACCGTAGACTGAGATTGAGATGGCAACGAAAGCACTTCCTTCAGTCGTCGCCGGGGCTGGCGGTCTCTCTCGCTATCTTGAGGAGATTCGCAAGTTTCCGATGCTTGAGCCGAACGAGGAGTACATGCTCGCCAAGCGTTGGCAGGAGCATCAGGACTCCGATGCCGCCCACAAGCTCGTGACCTCGCATCTGCGTCTCGTGACCCGCATCGCCATGGGCTATCGCGGCTATGGTCTGCCCATCGGCGAGGTGATCTCGGAAGGCAATGTTGGCCTGATGCAGGCTGTAAAGCGCTTCGACCCCGACAAGGGCTTCCGTCTCGCCACCTACGCCATGTGGTGGATCCGCGCCTCCATCCAGGAGTATATCCTGCGCTCGTGGAGCCTCGTGAAGATGGGCACCACGGCCGCGCAGAAGAAGCTGTTCTTCAATCTGCGGCGCATGAAGGGACAGCTCAAAGCGCTGGAGGAAGGCGATCTGCGTCCTGACCAGGTCACGCAGATCGCAACGAAGCTCGGTGTGCCCGAGGACGACGTCGTCTCCATGAATCGCCGGCTGGGCGGGGATGCATCGCTCAACGCGCCGGTGCGCGCGGCCGACGCGGAGTCAGGGGAGTGGCAGGACTGGCTGGTTGACGACACACCAAGCCAGGAGGAGCGGCTGGGCGAATCGGAGGAGCTCGACCGGCGCAAGCGCTACCTGTCGAATGCGCTTTCAACGTTGAACGATCGCGAGAAGCGCATCTTTGAGGCACGGCGGCTCGCCGAGGAGCCCGCCACCCTGGAGGACCTCTCCGCCGAGTTCGGCGTCTCGCGCGAACGCATCCGCCAGATCGAAGTGCGCGCCTTTGAAAAGGTGCAGGCTGCGGTGCAGAAATCGGCGCGCAAGGAAGAGGGTGAGGCCGCCCGCGCCGCAGGCGCATGAGCCAAGCCTCAAGCCTGCGTCAATCCTAGCGGCGCCATAGCGGCGGCCGATTTCCCTCCCCAGCCTTTGCGGGGCGGGTGCGCAACAGCGTAAGCCCCGCAAAGCACCCCTCAATGTCGAAATCGGGGCGTCAACAGAGGCATGCGCCCGCAGGACCGTCCCGAAGGGGCGATCAGTCCTATCGCTAAGGGCCGTCGCGCTTATACACTCACCCACGGCGTCGAGGACCCGCCCTCCGCACGCCACAGGTGACACTCGCCAGTCACGGGGTACCCATGCTCGAGAGCCGCGATCGCATCCTCACGACGCACGTCGGCAGCCTGCCGCGCAATCCAACCTTGACCGATCTTCTCATCCGCCGCGAAGCCGATGAACCCCTCCCTGTGGCGACCATGGCCACAGAAATGGATCGCGCCGTCAACAGCGTGGTTGAGGCACAACTGGCGGCGGGTATCGACATCGGCAATGACGGTGAGCAGCAGCGGGTGGGCTTCCAAACGTATATGCCAACGCGCATGGCGGGCTTTGGCGGGGAGTCCAAGCGCAAGGTTGGCCGGGATTTCCAGGAGGTGCCCGAGCTCATCGAGCAGTTCCTGCGGCGCTTCCCCAAGCGCGCCAAGATTTCCAATGCACCGCAGGCCATCGCCGAGGTGCGTTATCTCTCAACCAAAGACATCGCCGACGAGATCGCACGCCTCAAGCGATGCGCCGGCGCGGCCAAGCCTCACTTTGCACAGATGTTCATGACGGCGCCATCGCCCGGCATCGTCGCCACCACCATGATGAACGCCTATTACGCAAGTCACGAGGCCTACCTTATGGCCCTCGCGCGCGAGCTCAAGGCCGAGTATCGGGCCATCCATGAAGCCGGCCTCATTCTGCAGATCGACGCGCCAGACCTCGCCATGGAACGCACTATGACGTTCCAGGATCAATCCGATGCAGAGTTCGTCAAAACTTGCGAGCTGCACATGGCCGCCATCAACGAGGCCTTGGAGGGCATCCCGCGTCGCCGCGTGCGGCTCCATTGCTGCTGGGGCAATTGGGAGGGCCCGCACGTCCACGACGTTGCGCTCGCCTCCATCCTGCCGGTGCTCTACCAGGCCAACGTTGGTGCGCTCACCATCGAAATGGCCAACCCGCGCCACCAGCACGAATACGAGACGCTGCGCGCCAATCCTTTGCCCAAGGACTGGCTGCTGATCCCTGGCGTCATCGACACGACCACCAATTTCGTCGAGCACCCGCAGGTGGTGGCGCGACGCATCAAGGAAGCCGTGACGGCAGCGGGCGCGCGCGAGCGCGTGATCGCCTCCACCGACTGCGGCTTTGGCACCTTTGCCGGCCGCGAATGGGTGGTGGCGAGCGTTGCCTGGAGGAAGCTTCGCGCGCTGCGCGAGGGCGCCGACATCGCTTCGGCCGAGCTCTGGGGTCATCGCGCCGTTTGAGATGGCGCCCGGCTGTGCGTCGACGCGCCATTCGGTGCTCCACCCGCGAGGACCCCCGGTCGCACCTCGCGCGCGACCGGGATCATTAACCGGCTTACTTTGCCTTCTCGTAGGGGTAGACCACCTCGCCCGTCTTGAGCTCAGCCGGTGTGAGCACCGTCTGGTAACTCATACCCCTCCAGGTCTCCAGACCCGCGCCTTCCTTGATGTCGTGATACTGCACCTGCATCATGCCCGACTTTGTCCACTCGCCGCCCGGGCCATAGCTCCAGTCGCCCATGATGGTCTTGAACGTGGTCTTGCGCATGTAGTCGGCAACCTTGGCATCGTCGACGCTCTTGGCCCCGGCGACGGCTTCCCCCAGGACGCTGATGTAGGCGTACCCCCAGCCGCCCAAATAGTAGCCAAGCTGGTCGACGCCCTCTGCCCCAGCGCGCGCCTGGTAGGTTTTGAAGAACTCGGCCGCCGGCGCCATCATCTTTTCTGACGGCACCCAGGTCTCGTAGTTGACGATGCCATTGAGCTTGGGGCCGAGCTTGCTCTTGAAGACGGTGGCCTGCAAACCCACCATCGCGCCCCCGATCATCTTCGGCTTGAAATTGGCCTCATTGATCGCGAGCACCATGCCGACGGAGCTCAGCGGATAGGAACAAACGATCACGAGATCCGGGTTGGCGGCCTGCACCGCGCGCACGATGGGAGAGAAGTCCGTGGTACCCGGGGGGAAGCTCTTATCGTAGACGATCTTGACGCCAAATTCCTTGGCGTTCTCGCGTGCGCCTTCGCAGGCGTTGCGGGAGAATTCAGCGTCCTCGGCCGTCAGCGCCAGCGTTTGCGGTTTTGGGTTCTGCTGCATGGCGACCTGAAAGAAGCCCTCGGTGAAGGCAGGTTTGGTCCTTGGCCCCGTCGGCAGCACCGCGAAGTAGTTCGGGTATTTGAACTCGGCATTGACGTCGAGGGCGAACAGGCTGATGAACGTCTTCTTCTTCTGAATGATGACGGGCATCGCCGGCGCTACCATGTTGGTCGCATAGCCGCCGAGCACGAGGTCGGCCTTATCGACGTCGATCAGTTTGGTGTAAATGCCGGGCACCGTCGCGGGCTGGCTCTGGTCGTCGTAGTAGATGAGCTTGACGGGACGTCCCAAGAGCCCACCTTTGGCGTTGGTCTCTTCCTCCCAAATCTTCATGCCAAGCAGCGCCTGCTTGCCATTGGGTGCCAGCGGTCCGGTGAGCGCCATGGAAAAGCCGATCTTGATGGGCTCCTGGGCAAGCGTGGGGCCAGCGCTTAGGGCTGCCGTCAGGGCGGCAAGCGCAAACAGGCTCGCCGCAGCACCTCCAGGTGCACGCAGTCGCAACAGATTTGGCATTTTTTCTCCTCCCGGTTTTGCCAACGATTTTGCCGGCACTCTACGCGGGAGCCGACGCTGAAGCCAATAGCGCTTCGGCGCGGCGCCCCGCGCCAGATTGGGAACTTGCCCACATCTCAGCGCTTGGCGCCAAAGGGCCATCGCCAAGGCCTCTGGGGGGGATGCGTTTGCGCGATCCCAGCAGGTGTGCGCGCTTCGCCAGACGCAACTCCCCCACCGGCGAGCTCCCTCAGACGGAAGTGCTGCACCTTCCCCATGGCGTTACGGGGGAGGCTGTCGACGAACACGATGTCGCGCGGCACCTTGTAGCGTGCGAGCTGGTCGCGACAGAACGCCTCAAGCTCGGCGGTCGTAACCGTCGCGTCCGCACGGGCTATGACGTAGGCAACCGGCACCTCTTGCCATCGTGCGTCTGGCCGGCCGACGACTGCGGCATCAAAGAGCGCCGGATGGCTTGCAAGTACACGCTCGACCTCGGCCGGATAGATGTTCTCCCCGCCCGAGATGATCAGATTTTTCTTGCGGTCGTGGATGAAGAAGTGTCCATCGGCATCGCGTGTGCCAAGATCGCCGCTCAAATACCAGCCATCGCGTAAGGCTTCCGCCGTCGCCTGGGCGTTGCCCCAGTACTCGCACAGAAGGTTGCGTCCGCGCACGACAACCTCCCCGGTCGTGCCGTGTGCCACTTCGTTTCCCGCTTCGTCGACGATCTTGGCCTCGCAAACCAATCCCGGCAGACCCGTTGAGCCCGGACGGCGCCAGTCTCCGGAGAGCCGCGTGTAAACGGCGATTGGACTGGTCTCGGTGGAGCCATAGACCTGCAGCACCGGTACACCTCGGCTCACGAAGGCGTCGACGAGCCGCTGCGGCACCTGCGTGGAGCCGGTGGTGACCGCGCGCAGGCTCTCAAGCCGCGTGGTCTGCCAACGCGGATGTTCGAGCAGTGCCTGCATCGTAGCGGGCACGAGCACCGTCAAGGTCGGTCGATCGCGCTCGATCGCCTCGAGCGTCGTTGCCGGTGCGAAGCGGTCGTGCAGCGTGACGGTGGCGCCCAACTGCAGCGCGGGCGTGGTCTGAATGTTGAGACCACCGACGTGGAACATCGGCAGCACCGTGAGCACGTGGTCTTGGGCCGTCATGTCGTGCATGTGCTGGCTCATGAGGCAGTTCCACACCAACGCCTCTTGCCGGAGCACCGCCCCCTTGGGATAGCCGGTGGTCCCCGAGGTGTAGACGATGAGGAGGGGAGAGGAGGTATCCACAAGGGGATTGCGCCCGTCACCTTCGTCCCCCTGAAGAAGCGCCGATAGCGCAACGCCCCGTGCTGGCGCATAGTCGAGGCCGACGATGTGTACGTCGGACAGCGCCGTCTGGAGCGGCTCGAGGGCAGGTGCGAACGCCTGCTCGACGACCAGCACCTTCACCGATGCGTCACGTACGATAAAGTCCAACTCCGGCGCGGCGAGCCGCCAGTTGAGCGGCACCAGCATGGCGCCCAGCCGAGCGCAGGCGTAGAGCAGAGCAAGATAGTCTGGATGGTTGGCGGCGAGGATCGCTACGCGGTCGCCAGCCCGAAGGGAGAGCTGGGAGTTGAAGGCGCGCGCGGCTTTGCCAATGCGCTGGGCCAACTGGCCGTAGGTGAGCGACTGCCCGCCAAACTGCACCGCCGCCTTGGCGGGCGCAAACTGAGCGTTGCGCTCGATGAGGTCGGAGAGGTCCATGCGCTGTTTCACACCTCTGAGGCAAGCATGGGCTCAGCGAGCCCCACGGCGGTGGTGCTCGGGTCGACAGGGGGATTGGCGTCCTCCGCTCGCCCAAGAGGCTCCCCCAAGAGGCTCCCCCAAGAGGCTCGCCATGGGCAGAACACGCAGTCGCCATCGCCACGTCGTCTAGACTACATCGATCCGCCCGGAGCGTCGCAGGGTCCACTGGACACACGGGCCCCGAGTGTGCGGACCGAGACAATGGAGGCCGAGGCAAGACGACGTTTGCAAGAAGCGCGCATCAAGGTAGGGATAAACCCGGTTCTCCTCCCTAACGCCCGCGTGATGGACGCATGAAAGCCGCCTCCAAGAGGGATTTGCCCGTCTCCCAAATCCGGCGCTTCCTCGAGCCCGGCCCGATCGTGCTGGTGAGCTCGGCGTGGAGGGGCCAAACCAATATCATGACCATGGGCTGGCACACGGTCATGGACTTCGAGCCCTCCCGCATCGGCTGCTACATTTGGGACCAGAACCACAGCTTCGGCCTGATCAAGGCCAGCAAGCAATGCGCCATCAACATCCCGACCTACGACCTCATCAGTGAGGCGATCGGGATCGGCAATTGCTCTGGTGCCGACGTCGACAAGTTCACAAAGTTTGCGCTGACCCCGGTGCCGGCCCAGCGCATCGATGCGCCATTGATCAATGAGTGCTATGCCAATCTCGAGTGCCGGCTCGTGGAATTCCTGGCAAGGTATAGCTTCTTTGTGTTCGAAGTCGTCAAGGCGCACGTCGCGGCGGCGCCCAAGTATCCGAAGACGTTTCACTACCGGGGCGACGGAGTGTTCATGGTCTCGGGGCGCAACGTGAGTTTTCGCTCGCTCATGAAATCGCAAAACCTCTGAGGGAAGCCGCGACCGTTAGCCTGCAGCGCGCAATTGCGGGCGCAGGAGCGGCGTGTGCCAGGCGTCGTAACCGTAGACCCAGCTCGTGTCCTCGGCCTGCTTACCCCAGGTGTTCTGACGCGAAGTGAGCTGGACGCGCGCCGTGCGCTCGAGCCGCGTTGCCTGGTAGCTCTGGAAGGCCGCCGCCACGTCGTCGATCTCAGTGAGGCAGCGGGAAAGCACGGCGGCGTCCTCAAGCGCGTTGGCTGCACCCTGTGCCATATAAGGCGTCATGGGATGGCAAGCGTCGCCCAACAGCACCACACGACCCTGTGCCCAGAAGGGTAGCGGATCGCGCTCGAAGAGCGCCCACTTGTGCACCCCAGGACAGGCATCGAGCACGCGCTGCACGTCGTTGTGGAAGCCAGCCAGCGCTTGGCGAACTTCTGCCATCTCGCCCCGCGCGGACCACGATTCCACGTCCCAGTCCGGGTCCGGCACGCTGGTCACGAAGTAAATTTCATCGCCACGGGAGTTGACAGGATAGATCACGATGTGCCGATCCGGTCCCCACCACTTCGTACAGCCGTTGACCGCGAAATCCCCCAAGAGCCCCGCCGGGAAAACCGTGCGATGCGCCACACGGCCCGTGAAGACGGGCTTTTCGGGTCCAAGCAGCGTCTCGCGCACGAGAGAGTGCACACCATCGGCTCCGACCACTGCGTCGGCCCAGATGCGGGTGCCGTCGGCAAATCCCAGCTCAAGGCCGGCGACCTTGCGATCGAGCCCCACAAGTTTCTTGTTGAAGGCGATGTGCTCGGGCGGCACGGTCGAGGCGAGCGCGGCGTGCAGATCGCCGCGATGCATCAGCAAATAGGGAGCGCCGTACCTGCGCTCGGCTTCGGCGCCGAAGGTCAGCTCAGAGAGGAATTCCCCGCTATTCCAGGCGCGCGCCACCCACGCCTGCGGGGCAAACGCCTCTCGGCGCAGTTGCGCCTCGAGCCCCAGCGCCCGAAGTACTCGCATGGCATTGGGGCTCATCTGAATTCCGGCCCCAATGCGCTGGAACTGATTGGCCTGCTCGTAAACGGTCACTTGGTGGGCGCCCCGCCGCATAAGCAGACCGGCGAGCGCGAGGCCGCCGATGCCGGCGCCGATAATGGCGATGTTGGGCTTTGTGCTCATGCTCCCCCTCTCGTCTCTTGCTCCGGATCGGTCGTTTGTCACGCCAGGCGGCCGCGCGCCGAAACCGGCAAGGTGTCCACGATCTTGTCGCCGCGCACCGCAATCATGCGGTCCACCATGTTGACCACGACACACACGTGATTGGGGATGACACGCACCACCTCGCCGACCCTCGGCCTCGCATTGCTGCGCGACAGATCGAGAAAGCCGTGCTCCTCGGCGAAGGCGTGGATCTTCGCCTGCGGATATTCGAGGATCAGGCCGAAGCCGTCATTGAGCGCACCCGTGTCGGCGGTCAGCGTCTTGGAGCCGGAATCGAGAATGCCCCGCTCGGGTGCCGCGCGGCTGACCACCGTGGCATAAACGCTGAGTGCGCAATCCGTGAGCGTTGCTGCCCCGCAGTCGAGCATCATGCGGTCGTTGAAGATGTAGGTGCCGGCCCGATGTTCGGTGGATCCCTTGAGCTTACCCATGTTGGGCAGATTGGGCGTGCCACCGGTCGAGACGATGCGGGGTTCGAGCCCCAACGCACGCACGCCCTCGAGGGCCTCGTCATAGAAGCCCTGCGTCTGGGGCCAAGAGTGCTCTGTGGGATAGAACAGAAAGCCCTCAAAGCGCAGGCTCGGGCTCTCCTGAATGGCGCGCGCCAAAGCGACCGCCTCTCCTGGGGTCTCCACCCCAGCTCGCTTGCGGCCCGTATCACATTCGATCACGACCCCGAGTTGGCGCCCGGCAATGTCGGCTGCCTGTGGCAGGCCGGCAATGACGGTGGGGTTGTCGGCGGCAACAGTTATGCTGGCGCGCTGTAGCAGTCGGCCGAGCCGCCCCAACTTCTCCGCCCCCAGCAGGTTATAGCTGATCAGGATGTCGTTGAGGCCCGCCTCAACCATGACCTCGGCCTCGCCAAGCTTCTGGCAGGTGATGCCCTTGGCCCCGGCCGCCGTCTGCAGCTTGGCGAGGACCGGGCTCTTGTGCGTCTTGATGTGCGGGCGGTTGGCCACGCCCGCCGCGTCGCACAGCTGCTGCACGCGCTCAATGTTGCGCTCAACCCTGTCAAGGTCGATGACGACGGCCGGCGTGCCGTAGCCCTCAGCAATCTCTGCCTTTAGCGTGTCGATGCTCATGGGTCTCTTCCTTGCCCCGTGCTGGCTCTCACCACGCCAGTTCCAAGATCTCCTTGACATCCTCGGTCGTCTTGATCGGGCGCGGATTGACCTGCACCGGATGGTAGCTCAACGCGCGGCGGGCGATCTCATCGAGGTTCTCGCGCTTGATGCCGACCGCACGCAGCGTGGTGGGCTGGTCGAGGCCCGCGACCAGCTCCCGCACGAGGTCGCTTGCCGGGCGCCCCGCCGCTCCCATCGCTTCCGACAGGGCCTTCTGCCGCTCGGCGTTGACTGCGGCATTCCATTTGAGCACGGCGTGAAGCATCACGCAGGAGGTGTGCCCATGCGGGACGCCGAAGGTGGCGCCCAGCGCGTAACCAATCCCGTGGCTGGCGCCGGTCGGTACCCCGGAAGCCGAAGCCGCGATCGCTTGCCACATGCCGATCTGCGCCTCAAGGCGCGGTCCGAGCTCGCGCGGATGGCGCTTGATGGCTGGCAAGGCGCGCGAGAGCAGCTTGAGCCCCTGCAGCGAGAGGGCCTCCGTCGCCAGGTTCGCCTTGGCGTTGCAGTAATTCTCGCACGCGTGGTCCACCGAGCGAATGCCGGTGCAGAACAGGAGCCAGTCCGGCGTGTCGAGGGTCGAGGCCGGATCGAGCACCACCACCCGGGGTGCGAACAGGCGGTGGCGGAAGGATTGCTTGGTATTGGTGGCCGATTGCGTGATGCCGGCATTCTCCGTGAACTCGGAGGCCGACAGGGTCGTCGAGACGGCGACCATGCGGACGGGATCGGCAGGGAGCTCGAGCGCTGAATGCCTGGTGCGTTCAAACCCCAGGCAATAGGGCTCCATGGCCGCGGGGCTGTCGAGCCCCATCCACAGGCAAAGCAGCATGCCCTTGGTGGCGTCGATCACCGAGCCCCCGCCGACGGCCACCAGTAGGTCGGCCTTGGCCTCGCGTGCCGCCTTGGCGCCGGCCACCACGTCCTCACGCGGGCTGTGCGAGCGGATCGTGGCGTGGGTGCCCACGTGGCGCGCACCGAGCGCTTTCTCGAGGCGCTGCAGGGGACCATTTTCCTTCTGCGCCAAGGAACGCGTCGAGGTGACGAACACGCGGCCTGCACCGATCCGCTCGGCCTCCGCCACCACCGCCTCCCCGGCCGGCACCCCGAATACAATGCGCTCGTGCTGGGTTATGTTGAAGGCGCCGGATTGGCGTGGGGTGGCAGCGTTGCTCATGGGGACGCTCCGACAGGTTCCAGGTGTCCGAAAACCCCGATATCTGACGAGGGTTTCGCTGCCCTGGCAAGTGCGGCCGACTACGCCGCAGCGGGCGTGTGCCCGGCCAACACCTCGGCCAACATTTCGCGGTCGATGTTACCACCGCTCAGCACCAGGCCGACGCGCTTTTGCCGCATGCGCTCGCGTTCCTGAAGCAGGGCGGCCAGCGCCGCGGCCCCGGCGCCCTCGGCGACGTTATGGGTGTCTTCCCAGAGGGCACGCATGGCCGCGGCGATCTCGTCTTCGCGCACGCGCACGATGCGCGCTGCACCCCGCCGGATGATGGCAAGCGCCTCCTCGTGGGGCACACGGCAGGCCATGCCATCGGCGAAGGTGCTGGCCGAATTGGTGGGAACCGGACGGCCCGCGTCGAATGACAGCGCCACTGCTGGCGCACGCTCGGCGACCACGCCGACAACCTCGATGTGGAGGCCCAACAGATCGCGCGCCGTGATCAGGCCGCAGATCCCCGACCCCATACCGATGGGCACGTAGACGGCATCGAGTTCGGGCCTCGCCGTGAACATCTCCAGTGCATAGGTCGCCACGCCTTTGACGAGGTTGGCGTGAAACGAGGGCACGAAGTGATAGCCCCGTTCCCTGGAGCATCGCTCCGCATGTTCCCGGCTCTCATCGAAGTCCACCCCCGCGACGATGATCTCCGCGCCGAAGGCACGCATGGCCGCGTTCTTCTCGCGCGAGTTGCCGCGCGGCACGAAAATGGCGCAAGGCAGACCCGCGCTCGCCGCCGCGAGCGCGATCGACTGCCCGTGGTTGCCGCGCGTTGCCGTCACCACGCCGTCGGGCTCAACGCCGTTCCGTTTCAGGGCGTCGAGGTAGACGACCCCACCGCGCACTTTGAAGGCGCCGATGGGGGTGTGGTTCTCATGCTTTATCCAAACGCGCGCTCCGGTGCGCTGCGCCAACAGCGGCCAAGCGTAGAACGGCGTCGCCGGCACAACCGCGCGCACGAGCGTGGCGGCCCTTTCGAGGTCGGTGAGCGTGAACATCGGCAGCTCCAGCAGGCAAGCGCCGGCGCCGAGCTATCCCCAGCCGGCCTCGCCCAACTCGACCAACGAATAGCAGTTTATGCAGTTGGTGCCATCCTTGCCTACGGTGTAGCCCTCGCTCGCGAGCTTGATAGCCGTGTCGCATCCGGCGCACTGCGCCGGTTCATAGGCTCGCGGGGCTGGCGAGCTACTCGAAATCGTAATCGTTGACGCAGCGGGCTTACTCACCTGGCGATTGTGCGGAGCTCTCGATCCCCTCGGGCAGAGCATGAGTGGGGGTGCTCATGAGCGTCACGCGCAACGGGCGCAGCGCGGTCGCCTATCCCCACAAAGCGCCAAGCTAAAGGGCGATTAGCTCTTCACCTTGACGTAGCTGCCCGGCCCGTCCTCGATGGCACCAAGCCTCGCTCCGGGGGTACGCGCCGCCACTTTGGCGCCCGACTGCCTGGCAAGCCAGTCGGCATAGTGCGGCCACCATGAGCCCGGGTGCTCCTTCGCGCTCTCAAACCACGCTTCGAGCGTTGCTACCCTCTTGTCGTTGGTCCAATACTGATATTTCACTTTCTCGCCGGGAGGATTGATCACGCCGGCGATGTGCCCCGAACCCGCCACCACATAGGTCACGGGGCCGCCGAACAGCCTCGAGCCGATGAACACCGACTTGGCTGGGGCGATGTGGTCTTCCTTGGCGCACAGTTCGTAGATCGGCACCTTCACCTTGGAAAGGTCGAGCTTGACCCCGCCGATCGACATCTGCCCGCGAGCAAGCTTGTTCTCGTGATAGAACTCGCGCAGGTAGAACTTGTGATTGGCGGGCGTCATGCGCGTCGAGTCCTGGTTCCAGAACAGCAGGTCGAACGGGAAGGGCTTTTTGCCCAGCATGTAGTTGTTGACGATGTAGGGCCAGATCAGATCTTTCGGCCGTAGCAGGTTGAACACGGTGGCCATGCGCGAACCGTCGAGAAAGCCGCGCTCGGCCATCATCTCCTCCAGCGCCTTGAGCTGGGTGTCATCGATGAACAGCATGAGGTCGCCGGCCTTGGTGAAGTCGACCTGGGCCGCGAAGAAGGTGGCGGATGCGAACGGCTCCTCACCGCGCGCCGCGAGATAGGCCAGCGCGGTGCCCAAGAGCGTACCACCGACGCAGTAGCCGATCACGTTGACCTTCTCCACGCCTGTCTCGCGCTTCACTGCATCCGTGGCAGCGAGCAGGCCCTCGGTCATGTATTCCTCGAAGGTCTTATCCTTGAGGCGCTCGTCCGGATTGACCCAGGAGACCACGAATACCGTGAAGCCCTTCGATACCATGTAGCGGATGAACGATTTTTGTGGGCCGAGATCGAGGATATAAAACTTGTTGATCCAGGGCGGCACGATGAGCAGCGGCGTGGCATGGACGCTGTCTGTGGTCGGCGCATACTGGATGAGTTGAACAAGGTCGTTCTGAAAGATCACCTTGCCGGGAGTGGTGGCGATGTTGCGCCCCACCTCGAACGCTTCCACATCCGTTTGGCTGATGCTCAAGACGTCGCCCGACTTGTCGAGGTCGCGCATGAAGTTGGCCATGCCGTCGACCAGGTTGCGGCCGTTGGAGGAGAGCGTCTCGCGCAGCACCACGGGGTTGGTCATCGGGAAATTTGAGGGCGAAAGGGCGCTCGCCAGCTGCTTTAGGTAAAACTCCGCGCGTTGGCGGGTGCGCTCCTCGAGCCCTTCCGTCTCGTCCAACACTTGCTCCAGCCAGCGCGTGGTGATGAGGTAGGCCTGCTTCCAGAAGTCGAAATAGGGGTTGCGGCTCCATTCCGGATCATTGAAGCGATTGTCGCCGGGCTCAGGCGTTACCACCGGCAGGGCCCCGGTGCCCGCCATGCGCTGCGCCGTCGCGCCGGCTAGCTGGAAGTAGTCCCGCATGAGCGCGCTCTGCGTAGCGCTGGCCTTGCCGGGATCGGCCAACCAGTGCTGCGCGACCTCGCTAAAGAGCTTGGTGGCCTCGGTGATCTCGCTCGCAAAGCTGTAGGGACCGTTGCCGTTCGAACGCTCCAGCAGCCCGCTGAGGACGCGACCGCCCTCCTCCATCAGTTGCAGCATGTTGCGGCTGAATTCTTCAGGATTGGCAATGCGGTACTGCGCAAAGTCGAACTCGGCCGGCACCGGCTTTGTCGTTTCGGGAGCTTTCTTCTGCATCGGACCCTCGCAAAGGGTTGCTCGGCCATCGTTGCGCCTTATTTAGCGCCTGCATCGGCCAGTGCCAAACTTGGTGTCGATGGCCGCAAGAATCGGCTAGTTTTCCACCGCCGTCGGGGGCGAGACTTGGGCCCGCGTCAGTGGTAATGAGCTGGCCGGCGCAAGCGAGGGTACCGGGAACGTGAGCATCCGCCGCTGGACATCGGTTATGGCGCTCGCTGCCGTTACTGCCACTTTTCTCAGCAGCTGCTCGGAGAGCCTGCCGCTGAACCAGCTACCCGACATCACCAAGCTGCCGCAAAAAGTGCTCGGCAAGGACGAGCAGCAGGGCAAAGTCAACGAGATGATCAACAGGGGCCAAACCCACCAAGACGAGGCCGCCAAGGAGATCGAGAACAGCAAGTGATCACGCTTTGCGCCGGCTTGCCCTCAACGCTGCCCCTCGAATCAACGCCCCACCACGGTTAGTCACGTGATCGAAGAATTCCATCGCGTCAAGCGCCTGCCGCCCTATGTCTTTGCCGAAGTCAACCGCCTCAAGGCTGCAGCGCGCGCCCGCGGCGCCGATATCATCGATCTTGGAATGGGCAACCCGGACATGCCCACCCCGCAGCACATCATCGACAAGCTGGTTGAAACCGTCGCCAAACCCCGCACCAATCGCTACTCGGCCTCCAAGGGGATCCCAGGACTTCGCCGGGCCCAAGCCGCCTACTACGCCCGCCGTTTCGGCGTAAAGCTCAACCCGGAGACCCAGGTGGTGGCGACGCTGGGCTCCAAAGAGGGCTTCGCCAATATGGCGCAGGCGATCACGGCGCCAGGCGACGTGATCCTGGTGCCGAGCCCGACCTATCCCATCCACGAGTTCGGCTTCATCATCTCCGGCGCCGCCATCCGCCACATCCCCGTCGTTGGGCCAGCGGCAGGCGGAGGGTCCGCGCAGTTCACGGGCGCCGATGCGGAGACCGCCTTCCTGCGCGGTATCGAGCGGGCCGTGAAACACTCGATCCCCAAGCCGCTGGCCGTGGTGCTGAGCTATCCCTCTAACCCAACGGCGATGACGGTCGGGCTCGACTTCTATACCGAGGTGGTTGAGCTCGCCCGGAAGCTCGACCTCATCATCCTCTCCGATCTCGCCTACGCCGAAATCTATTTCCAAGGCTCTCCACCGCCCTCTGTGCTGCAGGTGCCAGGCGCCCTTGATATCACCGTGGAGTTCACCTCGCTGTCGAAGACCTACGCCATGCCCGGCTGGCGCATGGGCTTTGCCGTCGGCAATGAACGCCTGATCGGGGCGCTGGCGCGCGTGAAATCCTACCTCGACTATGGCGCATTCACGCCCGTGCAGGTCGCCGCCACCGCCGCGCTCAACGGCCCGCAGGCGTGCGTTGAGGAGATCCGCGCCACCTACAAGAGCCGTCGCGATTGCTTGGTTGAGAGCTTCGCGCGGGCGGGCTGGCAGGTGACGCCGCCGCCGGCCTCCATGTTCGCCTGGGCACCGATCCCGGAGCCCTATCGCGACGTGGGCTCGGTGGAGTTCTCGAAGCTTTTGGTGGAGAGGGCCGACATCGCCGTCGCGCCGGGGCTGGGCTTTGGCGAGTACGGCGAGGGGTTCGTGCGCATCGCGCTGGTGGAGAACGAGCACCGCATCCGTCAGGCGGCCCGCAACATCAAAAAATTTCTCGCCCGATCCCGCGACAGCTTGCACAACGTGATCCCGATCGCGCGAGAGGCCTCGCGCTGACGCTGCGAGCGCCGTGTGCGAGGCCAAGGGCCAGCCGGCTAGGGTTCCGAGGGCGGATGCAACCGCCGTGCTTGGCGATTTCGGCCTAGCAGCTCCGACCCGACCGATGTCGACGGGACGAGCCCGCAGCCCTACTATGGCTTCACGAAATCCCCAGGGAGCGCCCAATCATGCCCCTCAGCTTTCGCCAGGTTGGTCCCTGCTTTGCGGGCGAGGTTTCCGGCATCGACATCGGCAAGCCGCTCACAGCCGCCGAAATCGCCGGGCTCCATGAAGGCATGAACACATACGCCGTGCTGGTATTCCACGACCAGTTCATCAACGACGCGCAGCAACTCGCCTTCTCGCGGAGCCTGGGCGAACTCGAGGAAGCCGTCGGCACGGGGTTGCGCGCGGCCCACGAATATCGCCTTCCCACGACCTTCGCCGACGTATCCAACCTCGACAAGGACAACAAGCCGTTTGCTCGGGAGGACCGTCGACGGCTCTTCTCCATCGGCAATCGGCTCTGGCACTCCGACAGCTCCTTCAAGGTCGTGCCGGCCAAATATTCGCTGCTGCACGCCCGCAGTGTCACGTCCAAGGGCGGCAACACCGAATTCGCCGATATGCGCGCGGCCTATGACGCGCTCGAGCAGGACACCAAGGCGGAGTGCGAAGACCTCATCTGTGAACATTCGCAGATGTATTCGCGCCAACTCTTGGGCTTTACCGAATTCAGCGAGGAGGAACGCGCACGCATGGCGCCGGTGCGCCAGGCCCTGGTGCGGACGCACCCAGCGACGGGGCGCAAGTCGCTCTACCTGTCCTCGCATGCCGGCACCATCATCGGCTGGCCGGTACCGGAGGCACGTGCCTTCCTGCGCGACCTCACCGAGGCCGCCACGCAGCGCGAGTACGTTTACGTGCACAAATGGCGTGTGGGCGATCTTGTCATCTGGGATAACCGCCGGACCATGCATCGTGCGCGGCCCTTCCCGGTCGACGAGCCGCGCGACATGCGTCGCACCACGCTGGTGGGTGACGGCCCCACCGCGGCGCAGGTCGCGGCCTGAGCGAACGCGATCGGGCGCAACAACTGTAGCCAAGCCCGCTGCCGCTGCCGACCTTTCAACTGGCGCACATTCGGGCTCATCCTGGACGCGCGATTGGCACGCTGCCTACAGTCACCACAGGCAGAGCCTCTCCCAACGGTGGCGACCACATGGGCGCTTAGACGGGCCTTCGACTGGCCTTAGACTGGCCTTCGACTGGCGCCCAGATCGGGCGCCAAACTGGGGCCCAGAAATCGTCCCCGGACGCGCGCCCACAAATCGTGCGCGAAGGTATGCCCCACCCAGACTGAGCGAGGATGAGCCCTGTCTCACGCCCCTCGCGCGCCCAATCTCATGCCGGGCGCCACATCTCATGAGCTGCCTAGAACATGGCGGGATGCACGCGGTCGGGCGGGTTGTGACCATCAAGGAATGTCTTGATATTGATGATGACCTTTTCGCCCATGTCGATGCGACCCTCGATCGTCGCCGAGCCCAGGTGGGGCAGCGCCACCACGCGGTCGCTCGCCAGCAGTTTCGGGTTGATCGCCGGCTCGTTCTCGAACACGTCAAGGCCGGCTCCCGCAATCTGACCCGCCTCCACCATGCGCGCGAGCTCATTCTCATCGATCACCTCGCCGCGCGCCGTGTTGACGATATAGGCGGTGGGCTTGAGCAGCTTCAGTCGGCGCGCCGAAAGCAGGTGGTAGGTGGCCGGCGTATGCGGGCAGTTGACGGACACGATGTCCATGCGCGCCAGCATCTGGTCCAGGCTCTCCCAGTAGGTCGCTTCCAGCTCGTGCTCGGTATCCCCAGAAACCCGACGCCGGTTGTGGTAGTGGATCTGCAGGCCAAAGGCTTTGGCCCGGCGTGCCACCGCCTGGCCAATGCGGCCCATGCCGATGATACCCAGCCGCTTGCCCCAGATGCGGTGACCGAGCATCCACGTGGGCGACCAGCCCGGCCAATGCTTGTGCGGGTCCTTGAGCAGGACCGTGCCCTCGGCAAGCCGCCTCGGCACCGCCAGGATCAGGGCCATAGTCATGTCAGCCGTGTCCTCGGTGAGGACGCCCGGCGTGTTGGTGACGATGATGCCGCGCACCCGCGCCGTGTCGAGATCGATGTTGTCCACGCCTGTGCCGAAATTGGCGATCAGCTTCAGCTGCGGGCCGGCCTGGGACAAAAGTGACCGATCGATCCGATCGGTAACGGTCGGCACCAATACGTCCGCGGTCTTGACCGCCTGGCCGAGCTCGGCATGGCTCATGGGATTGTCGCCGACATTGAGCCGCGCATCGAAGAGCTCGCACATGCGCGTTTCGACTGCCTCGGGGAGCTTGCGCGTGACGATGACGATCGGTCTCTTCGATGTCGGCATGGCAACTCAGGCTCTGGACGGGCGGGCGGACAAGCCGGCCACGCGTCACCCATTCTTGCGCGGGCGGCGCCTGGCAATGGAATTGGAGATCTGTCTAACAGATGCCCACCTCGATGACAAAACCATGCTCTCAAGGCCGCCCGCGTTCCCGCCCGTTACCGCCGCGCCGATTCCAAGGCCCACCGGACTTGATCTCGATCCGCAAATCGTGGTTGTGGCAGTGCATGCTGGGCTCGTTCCACAGAGGCTCGGTGCGCTGGCAACCGCGCGCCCTAACGGCCGCGCTCCTGGTCTTCGCCCAAGCCCTGGCGGGGCCGACCGGCCTCAGCGCACAAGGGATCTCCGCACCGGCAAACGGCGCTTCCGGGCTGCCCGTCCCCCGCTTCGTCAGCTTGAAATCTGACCGGGTCAACCTGCGCCAAGGCCCCGGCACCGAGTACCCGACCGCCTGGGTTTTTCGCCGCGCGGGTCTGCCGGTGGAGGTAATCAAGGAGTTCGAAAGCTGGCGGCAGGTGCGCGATGCGGAGGGCACCACCGGGTGGGTCCTGGGCTCCATGCTGAGCGGCCGACGCACCGCCGTCATTCTGCCATGGGAGGTGAAGGCGGGGCAGGGCCAGCAGCCCCTCGCCGTGCTGCGTGACGATGACAGCGAGAGAGCCGGCGCCGTGGCCCAGGTCGAAGCGGGGGTGCTCGCCAACATCATCACCTGTGACGGCAAATGGTGTCGGGTTTCGGTGGGCGGCTTCCGCGGCTATATCGAGCAGGCAAAGCTCTGGGGCGCCTACAAGGATGAAGTCATCAAGTGATGGGCCCAAGGCGATTGGCCCAGCGATTGGCCCAGCGATTGGCCCAGCGATTGGTCCAGCGATTGGTCCGGCGCTTGGTCCGGCGCGATTGGTCCAGTGATCAGGTCCAGTGATCTGCCCAGTCATCCCCGAGCGATCGGCCGAACGCGCTCGACCCGAATGCAGTTGGCTGAGGCGGACCTTCCCGGCAAATGCCCGGCCTATGGGCCTTGCTTGGCAATCGTTTGCGTGTCCCGCGTGCGCAGGCTAGAAGCCCGCACATGCACAAGACCGCCGGCAAGGAAGCCCGCAAAGCCGCGACCGCCGCCAGCAAGCTGCGACGCGCGCCCAAGCCTGCGCCCAAACCCGCACCCAGACCCGTGCGCGCCTCCGCGCCCAGATCCGCACCACGCGTGGGGCTCGTGTCGCTCGGCTGCCCCAAGGCACTGGTCGATTCGGAGCGCATCATCACCAGGCTGCGGGCTGAAGGCTACGAGCTGTCCCCCAATTACGCCGGAGCCGACGTGGTGGTCGTCAACACCTGCGGATTTCTCAATTCGGCCAAAGAAGAAAGCCTCGAGGCCATCGGCGAGGCGATGGCCGAAAACGGGCGCGTCGTTGTCACCGGCTGTCTCGGTACCGAGAAGGAGCGCATTCTTGCCGCGCATCCGGGCGTGCTGGCCGTGACGGGGCCGCACCAATACGAGGCCGTCGTGGCCGCAGTGCACGGAGCAGCACCGCCGCTGCACGATCCCTTTCTAGACTTGGTGCCGCCCGAGGGCCTGCACCTGACACCGCGCCACTACGCCTATCTGAAGATCTCCGAAGGCTGCAACAACCGCTGCTCCTTCTGCATCATCCCGCAGCTGCGCGGCCGGCTCGCGAGCCGGCCCGTGGCGCACGTGCTGGCCGAGGCCGAGCGGCTCACCAAGGCCGGCGTCAAGGAACTCTTGATCATCAGCCAAGATACTTCGGCCTATGGGGTCGACATCGGCTACGCCGAAAGCACCTGGAAGGGTCGGCCCCTGAAGGCGAGGTTCCTTGACCTGTGCCAGTCCTTGGCATCGCTCGGCGCATGGGTGCGGCTCCACTACGTTTATCCCTACCCGCACGTTGACGGGGTCCTGCCGTTGATGGCCGAGCGCAAGATCCTGCCCTACCTCGACATCCCCTTCCAGCACGCCTCGCCCAAGGTCCTCAAGGCCATGCGCCGGCCGGCGCATCAGGAGCGGACGCTCGAGCGCTTAAAGCGCTGGCGCGAGCTGTGCCCGGATCTCGCGATCCGGTCCACCTTCATCGTCGGCTTCCCCGGCGAGACGGAGGCCGACTTTGAGCTGCTGCTCGACTGGCTCGCCGAGGCTAAGCTCACGCGCGTTGGCTGCTTTAAATACGAGCCCGTGGAAGGGGCTGCCGCCAATGCGCTCGCCGCGCCCCTGCCCGAGGAGGTGAAGGAGGACCGCTGGCACCGGTTCATGGCCGCGCAGCAGGAGGTGAGCCGCGCGCTGCTGGCCGCCAAAGTCGGCCGCACGATCGACGTGATCGTTGATGAGGTGCGCGAGGCGGGTGCGGTCGGGCGCTCCCAATGGGACGCGCCGGAGATCGACGGCTCGGTGTTCCTGTCCCGCGGCCCCGACCTCAAGCCCGGTGACATCGTTAAGGCTCGCGTCACCCACGCCGATGCCTATGATCTGTGGGCCAGCGTGGGTGAGTGCGTGCAATCTGCACCAGGGGCCTGAGGCGCTCAAAGGTCGGGCAGACCCCCGCGCCCCAGTGCGTGCCCCTAGTCAGGCGGCCCTGGCCTTGCGCCGGACCGAAGACTTGCGGGCCATGCGCTTGCCCGGCTTGCGACGGGCGCTGCCGGCGCGCTTGACGCTCTTGCTCTTCGTCGCGCGGCGGCGCGGAGAAGGTTTCTTCTTTGCAGTTCTTGCCATGGTTGGTTCTCTCTTTCTCTTTTCCCTGATGATAGTTCTGCCCAACAACGAATCAACAATACTTAGACGGAATAGAATGTGAGCCATTCGTTAACCGCGCATTAATGCTTCAGCACTTGGCGAAAACCTGCGCGGACCTTGCTGGCAGATCGAGGTTGCCGCGAAATGCATTGCTCCGCGCGCTGGCGTGATGCAGGCTGATGCTGGCCGTGTGACGGCGGTTTGCGCGATGCCCGGCAGTGAGAGATGCCGAGCGTCCGTAACGCCGGCACCAAAATCCGAAACTGGGAGGCAACGCGGATGACAGCTCAGCCGCTCACGCGCCGCGCATTGATGACAACGACGGGAGCCCCCGCTGCAGCAACGTTGGCTGCGCCCTTCGTCCGCACGGCCGGCGCGGCCGGCAGCTTGCGCGTCGGCTACTGGGATCATTGGGTGCCCGGCGCCAACACCGCCATGACGCAGATTTGCGAGGAATGGGCCGAGAAGGAGAAGGTCAATCTCACGATCGACTATCTCTCCACCCAGGGCAACAAGCTCTATTTGACGATCGCCGCAGAGGCATTGGCGAGGGCCGGCCACGACATTATGGACCTCTCGGCTTGGGAGCCCAGACCGGCGCCGCCGGCAATCGCCTTGCCAAATCTATAGCCAGGCCATCATGCCGAAGATGATCCTGCGCATTTCCCAGGGCGAGCCCAGCTCCAAGACACTGGAGTGGGCGTCCTGAGAGATCGAGGGTTTTAGCCGCAACTGAGTGGGCCCGCGGCGCCGACCTTGGGGACCTCGGGGCCGGGCCTTGCGCATGGGGCGCCGCCGGTTGGGATCTTGGCTTCCTGGAGGGGCGGGGGGCGGCGACACGCGCCATTGCGCGGGCGCGCAGTTGCACTAAATTCTGCGTCATGGCAGCCGGCAAAGCCGGGCCTTCGTCCATTAGTTGGGGCCTTATGAACAACCTGGATCTCTACCGCTCGCAGCCGCGCGACACCAAGATCCGCATTCACGGCCGTGAAGCCTTCGAAGGCATGCGGCGGGCGGGTCAGCTCGCTTCCCGAGCGCTCGACATGTTGGTTGAGCACGTCAAGCCGGGCGTCACGACCGAGCGGCTCGACGAGCTGGCGGTGGAGTTCGCCCATAGCCACGATGCCATTCCCGCACCGCTCAACTACCGCGGCTTTCCCAAGGCCATCTGCACGTCCATCAATCATGTGGTGTGCCATGGTATCCCCAATGCCAAGCCGCTCAAGGAAGGCGACATCGTCAACATCGACGTGACGCTCATCCTCGATGGCTGGCATGGCGACACCAGCCGTATGTACACGGTGGGACACGTCTCGCGCCGGGCCGAGCGCTTGATTGAGGTCACCTACGAGGCGCTGATGCGCGGCGTGGCTGCGGTCAAGCCTGGAAACACCACCGGCCACATCGGCGCGGCGATCCAGAACTTCGCCGAGCGCGAGCGGTGCAGTGTGGTGCGCGACTTCTGCGGACACGGGCTCGGGCGCGTGTTCCACGACCGCCCGAATATCCTGCACTACGGCGAACCCGGCGACGGGGTGAGGCTGGAGCCGGGTATGCTCTTCACCATCGAGCCGATGATCAATCTCGGCAAGCCACACGTGAAGATCCTGACCGACGGCTGGACGGCCGTCACCCGCGATCGCGAGCTGTCCGCCCAGTTCGAGCACACCGTCGGCGTCACCGAGACAGGATGCGAGGTGTTCACCATCTCCCCCCTGGGATTGCACAAGCCGCCCTACCGGGTGACCTGATTGGGCTCTAGGAACCCCGCTCGCCCACCAACCCTACCGGATGGGCCCTTGCTCATCCCTGCGTCTTGCCTCCTTAGCCCCTGTCCTTCTCCTTGGACCTGGCCCCCGTCACAGCCCCCCGGGGTGGGGAAAGGGTTTGCAGAGGATCCGGGGGGCTGCCCACGGGGATATCCGCCGGGCGGATGCGGTCTGGCCTTTCGGCACCGTGGCTTGATGATGCAT